>ERZ1066122.1673-NODE-1673-length-16837-cov-5.563520_pt1 | contig 16837 bp, 11 predicted proteins | sample MGYA00382769_ERZ1066122 | MGnify/ENA primary metagenome ERZ1066122 (study PRJEB33369, sample SAMEA5778352) | biofilm metagenome | biome: Industrial cooling water; feature: Water cooling tower basin; material: Biofilm | place: United Arab Emirates | collected... | reverse complement strand
GGCCATATCCTCGCCCAGGTCGGGGAGAGCGCGGTGCCCCTCGACGCTTCCCTGGTCGAAAGCGAGGCCTTTCAGCGCGGGTTGAAGGGCTTCATGGGCAAAGATCTCTGGTTTCACCAGGGCCAGATCTACGCCGTCGCTCTCGCGCCTCTGCTCGATGCCAAAAACCAGGTGATCACCCTGGCCCTATGGGGAACGAAGATCGACGCCAGCTATGTCGAGGAGCTAGGGCGCCGCTTGCCCGGCGGACATCTCTTCTTTTTCGCGCAAGGAAAGCTGGTCGGAAGCGCGGAAAGCGCTGCTCTTTCCCCGGCGCTCGTCTCCCGCTTGCCGGCGCAGATCGCCAAGTTGAAGGAGCGCCCCGAAATCCGCGAGGGGCGACCGATGAGCCCGCAGGAGCTCGGCGAAGGATGGCGTTGGTCGGCGGCGAGCTTGGGTTCGCGAAAGGGAGCACAGGGCTATGTGCTCTTGCGACCGTATGACCTCCTCTCTTCGCCTTGGAGCCTGATCGAGGAGACCTCCGCCGAAGACCGCCAGGCCGTGATGACACCCATCGCGATCGCCGCGGACGTGGCTTTGCTGCTGGCGGTTCTGGGCCTCGTATTTCTGCGCATGGAATACGAGATGCCGCTCCGGCGCCTACGCGGCGACCTCCGCGCCATGGGCGATGGCGCACGCGGCGAGCTGGACATCGCGGCCTATCCACGTCGCTTCCGTGATCTGGCCGATCTCTTCAACCATGCGCTGATCGCGCTGGTGACCGCGAAGAGCAGGAACCGCTCCTCCGCACCGCCGGCCGATCTCAACGCCATCCTCGGACCGACGCCCGACGAACTGCCGGATCGTAGGGAACCGAGCTTCGCCTTTCCGACTGCAGACGAGGAGGACGCCGCCGAGGCCAGCGTGCCAAGCTTCGTCCCCGCCTTTTCCTCGCGGCGCCTTGCCGCCGCGCCCTCTCCTGCCGTGGAGACCCGCGAGCCGGCACAGCTTCCGCCGGCGCCGCCACCTGTGCCGCGCACGAATGCGACGCGACGGCAGGCCCCCGCACTTCCCGTAACGGCGCCACGCAAAGGCGCTACGGCAGGCGGTCTGCCGGCCAATGGGGCGCAGGCCAAAAGGACACGCGCAGCGGCAGCCGCGCCGGCCTTCGCGCAGAGCGATGCCTTCGACGAATCCTCGTTGAACAGCCAAACCTTCGCCGATGCCTTCTCGACGACCTTACGAGGAGAAAACATCCCGGACGGCTCGCAGCCGATCTCCTTGAGCGATGATTCCGGTGCCAAGGCCATCGACTCGGGCCTGCTCTCTTTCAGCAGCATTCCTCCGAGCGACGATTGGGACGAGCAAGAAGGGGCGACCCTGGTCGCGCAGGTTCCCAAAGATCTGCTCGCCGCGACGCTCAAACCCAATGAGGATGCGAAACGCGAAGAAGAAGAAGACCGTCAGCACTTCTTGCAAGTCTTTGCCGAATATCTCGAGACACGGAAGCGCTGCGGCGAGTCGATCAGTGGCGTTACTTTTGAGAAATTTCAAGCCACTCTGCAGAAGAATCTAATGCAGATCAAATCGCGTCATGGCGCGACACGGGTGCGTTTCAAAGTCTATGTCAAAGCCGGAAAGGCCGCCCTCAAGGCGACACCCTATCGCTCCCGGACGCGCTAGGGGCTTGACAAGGATTCGTTGATTTTGCCTCTTTTCTAGGCAGATCGTGCGCTCTCCGTCTTTGTACGGCCCTCGATCTTTTCCCTTCGTTCACACCTTGACCGGATCGACTCCTCCGATTAACTTCAGTGAAGTGTCTCTCTGTCGGGTACGCGAGGTGCTGCAAGACGAATCCCTTACGAATAGAACCTCGGGGGCCTCCTCGTTTGTGGTGAGCCAGCCCGGCAATCTTCACCGGGAAGCCTAAAGCAGACGATATCCGCTCCCACCTACCATATCGGTAGGGGTTCGCGTGCACACCAACGTCCGGATGGTACGGACCAGTAAGAGCCGACTTCAGTCGGCTCTTTTTTTATGTGCTGGCTCGCTCTCGCATGGCTCAGGGCGTTTTGCGCTGCGGAATCCAGGGGAGGTCGGGGACCCCGGCGCGAAGATTGGCCCAGCGCGCCAGGACGAAGAGCAGATCGCCCAGCCGGTTGAGGTACTGGAGGACTTCCGGACGGATATGCCCCGGCCGCGCTTCGTGGAGGGCGACGATCTCCCGCTCGACTCGACGGCAGATCGTGCGGCTGGCGTGCAACCAGGTCGCGAGGAGGCTGCCGCCGGGCAAGATGAAATGCGTCAGAGGCGCGAGTTCGGCGTCGTAACGGTCGATCTCCGCCTCGAGAGCATGAATGTCGGCCTGCGAGAGGAGCTCGATGCCCAGCTTCTCGCGGCGCTCGGGCGGGCTGGCGAGCTCGGCCCCCAAGGTGAAGAGCTGCGACTGGAAGAGGGTCAAGAGGGGCAGCAGATCGGAATCCTGGCCGTGCACGCGAGCCATGCCCAGGGAGGCGTTGAGTTCGTCGACGTTGCCGTAGGCCCAGACCCGCGGGTCGGCTTTCGAGACTCTCTCGCCGCCCCAAAGCCCGGTCTGCCCTTCGTCGCCGCTGCGGGTATAGATCTTCAACTCTCCCTCTCTTCGTCCTGATCGAAACGGGCGTCCGCCGCTAGGGGACGACCCGCAAGGAATTCGGCAGCGCTCATCCGACGCTTGCCTTCGGGCTGGAGTTCCTCGATCGAGAGGTAGCCCGGGCTGCACTTCACCCAGAGCTTGCCCTCGAGGACGCGCAGACTGCCTTCGGGTCCCGAATACTCCGGCGCCTTCCGCGGCATCGTCAAGCGGTGGAGCTTGATGCGCTTGCCCTGCCACTGCGCATAAGCGCCAGGCCAGGGATCCATGGCACGGAAGCGCCGGTGGTTGGCTTCGGCACTTTCACGGAAGCGGAGGCGACCGTCTTCTTTGCGCAGCATGCGTGCGTAACAGGCGCCCTGCTGGGCTTGTGTCTGGGACGGCAATGCACCTTCGATCAAGAGGGGCAGGTTCTCCTGCAACAGGGCGGCACCCAGGTGAGAGAGGCGTTCACCGAGAGTGGCAGAGCTGTCCTCGGAAGCGATGGCGGTGCGCCGCTCGGCGAGCACCGGCCCGGTGTCCAGGCCCTCCTCCATCTGCATCAAACACACGCCCGTCTCCGGATCACCCTCCAGAATCGACCAGGCGATGGGCGCCGCACCACGCCAGCGAGGCAGGAGGGAGGCGTGCGCATTGACGTAGCCCCGAGGCGGACGGCACAAGAGCGCCGGCGGGATGAGTTTGCCATAAGCCACGACGAAGCCGAGCACCGGCTGCTCCGCCACGATCCGCTCTTGGACCTCGGCACTCCGCAGCGAAGTCGGCTGAAAGACCGGAATCCCGAGCTCCTGCGCCCGCACCTTAACCGGCGGTGGACGGAGCGCCTGGCCTCGCCCCGCAGGTTTATCCGGCTGCGAAACCACCAGACTCACCCTCCCCTTCAACACCTCGAGAAAGGGAAGCGCAAAGGCCGGAGTACCAAAAAAAACGATCGTAGATTCCACGTCCCCCGGAGCGCCAAACTACCAGCCCCAAGCCACAACGCAAGAGCCAAGCAAAACCGAGCCGTCCAGGAAAACCGCGCCCTGACGCCCGCTCCTCGAGTGCGCCCGCAGCGAAGTCTCGGGGACGGGCTAAAGCCCTTCCCCGGGACGTAGCGAGGACCTAAGCCGAGGAGCGGGCGTCAGGGCGCGGTTTTCAAGCGGAGCGTTTCATCATGGCGCGATGGGCCAAGCGCTTCCGCACCGGACCCAAGCGGTCGATCATCAGCTTGCCTTCGATGTGGTCGTATTCGTGCTGAATCGCCACGGCCAGCAAGTCCTCGGCCTCGAGTTCGAACCACTCTCCTCGCGCGTCTTGCGCGCGCACCCGCACGCGGGCCGCACGCTGCAGCTCCTCACGCAGGCCAGGGAAGGAGAGGCAGCCCTCTTCCCAGCAGATCTCCCCCGTCTTCTCGACGATTTCGGGGTTGATGAAGACGCGGAAGTCGCTCGCTTCGTCTTCTCCGCTGGCGATGTCGATGACGAAGATGCGCAGCGGCACGCCGATCTGCGTCGCGGCCAAGCCGACACCGGGCGCCGCGTACATCGTTTCGGCCATATCGTCGAGCAGCGATTGGAGCTCGTCGTCAAAGGTTTCGACGGGACGACCCGCCTCACGCAGGCGGCGGTCGGGATAGTGGAGGATGGTACGGATGGCCATGCTGCTTCTCGTCTGCTCGGATCGGCGATCTTCTCTAAAATGACACCCTTTTCGGGGAAGGCGCAAGCGTACGCGCTCTGCCCCGCCTCGACCTCAATCAAAGCGCAGGGCCGCCACGGCATGAAGCGCGTAGAGCACGCCTTTCATACCTAAGGCTTCGGGCAAGGGCCGCAAGACCTGCTCGAGCGTTCTGCCCTCGGCGCCGCGCAGGTATTCGACCAATTCCGGCTCGAGACAAGCCTCGGCCGCGCGCTCGTCGAGGGCCGGCAGCAACGAGAGGCGGTGCGACTTCCGCCACAAACGCGTGATGGCGCCCTCGGCGATCCGGCTTCGCAACTCGGCCATCAACATCATGGGCAGAGGGCGAGTCACCGGGCGGAAGGAGCGGAGCGCGATCCATTCGCGACTCATCGCCTCACAGGCCACTTCGAGCGCGTCGCCGCTGCATAGACGAATGCAGAGCTCCTCTTTTTCGCGCCGCTGCTCGGACCAGCGTTCCCATTGTGCGTCGACCTCGTCGCGTAGGTTTTGCTCCTCGTCACGAGGCAAGGACGTGACCACCCGCCCGCCGTGGAGGAGGAGGGTGTATTGGTTCCCTTCCATCTTGCAGCGCAGCGAGAGCGTGGCGCGTTGCAAGGCCGCACTCCACAACATCGCCAGGAAGCGACCGCCGGCGAGGACGGCAGGAGCCGCCGATTCGCTCAGATGAAGCGGGAAATAGGCCGGCGGCGGCTCGGAGTAGGCCGCCTCGGGAAGCGAAGCTACCGGCGCAAAGTCTTCGAGCGTCGGCAAGGCGAGATCGAGCATGAAGCTCTGAGGGACCAGATCGCGCGCCGAGCCCTCGCCCCGGGGAAGTTCGAACTCCATTGCTTTCTGCGAGGCGAAGAGCTTCCGGTCGAGGGCGTTGAGACGCTGCCAGAGTGCCTCAGAGAGCAGCGTTTCGGCGCTCTCGCGCTGGAGCGAAGGGAGCTTGGCCTGCGCGCTCTGAGCGGCAGAATTCTTTAGATCGAGGCGAACCGTCGCTTCCGTACGTACCATAGTCGAGCCCAGGGCTCCTTCGTCGCGAGGAGCCGTAGCGCCTTTTATACCATCGATACCGGGTCGACATCGATCATAACGCGCACCGACCCCAATCCTTGGTCGATGAGCGTCCGGGCATGCTGAATGGTGCGGCGCAGCGCGGCCCGCTCCGGAGAGCGTACGAAGACGCGGTAGCGGTAGCGGGTGCGCAGCCGAAGGATGGGGGCAGGCGCTGGTCCGGTGATGGTCAGCAGCGACTCGTCGCCCGCGCCTCGACTGCGCAAATGGCTTGCGAGCGCATGCGCCGCTTCTTTGGCGGCCGCCAGCTCGCTCGCCTCGATGCGGAAGGCGACCAGGTGGGCGCAGGGGGGATAGAGGAGTTCCTTGCGGTCGTGCATTTCCGCTCGGTAGAAACCTTCGAAATCATGTTCGCGGGCGAAGACCAGGGCCGGATGATCTGGCTGAAAGGTTTGGATCAGCACCCTGCCCTCTTTCTCGCCGCGCCCCGCGCGCCCGGCGACCTGCGTAAGCAACTGGAAGGTGCGCTCGGCGGCACGGAAATCGGGCAAGGCCAGCGAGAGATCGGCGAGCACGACCCCGACCAGGGTGACGCCGGGCATGTCGTGGCCTTTGGTGACCATCTGCGTGCCGACGAGGATATCGAGTTTGCCTTGGCGGAGATCGTCCAGCAGCGCGCGGACGCCCGAGGCTGCCGTATCGCGGTCGAGGCGGGCGACGCGGGCGCCTGGGAAGCTGGCGCGAAGCACCTCTTCGAGTTGTTCGGTGCCCAAACCCAAGCCTTCGACCGGCGCGCCCGGGCAGTGCGTGCCCGCCTCGCGCAGACCTTTGGCGAAGCCACAGTAATGGCAGCGTAGCTCGTGGGCGTGGCGATGTTCGGTCAGCGTGACGCTGCAATCCGGGCACATAACGAGTTTGCCGCAACCCAAGCAGCGTACGCTCGGGGCAAAGCCGCGACGGTTGAGGAAGAGGATCGCTTGCTGACCCTCTTCGAGGCAATGCTCGAGGGCTCGATGCAGGGGCGCCGAGAGATAGGGGTTGCCGGATGGACCCAAGCGGTGTTTCGCGAGATCGACGATCTCCACCTGCGGCAAGGGGTGTGGCGTGGCGCGTTCGGGCAGTTGGATGAGATCGAGGCGCTTCTCTTGCGCGAGATGATAGCTCTCGAGCGAAGGCGTGGCGCTGCCGAGGACGCAGACCGCCTGCGCCAAGGTGGCGCGCAGCAAAGCCATGTCGCGGGCCTGGTAACGGAAGCCTTCTTCCTGTTTGAACGAAGGGTCGTGCTCCTCGTCGACGACGATGAGGCCAAGGTCCTGCAGCGGCGCAAAAAGCGCCGAACGTGCGCCGACCGCGATCCGGGTTTCGCCCTGATGCAGGCTCCGCCAGGTTTGAAAACGCTGCTTTTCGCTCAGCCCGCTGTGGAGCACCGCGATGGAATCGCCCAAACGCGCGCGGAAGCGGCCGACCAACTGCGGCGTAAGCGCGATCTCCGGCACGAGGATCAAGCTGCTCCGGCCGGCGCGCCGGGCCTCTTCGATGCAGCGTAGATAGACCTCGGTCTTGCCCGCGCCGGTGATGCCGTGCAGCAACATGCCGCGATAGCGATGCGCCGCGATGGCTTCGGTGATGGCGTCGACGGCGACGCGCTGGTGCAAGGTGAGATTCGGGGCCGCGGTGGAAACCTGCTCCTCCGGCCCACCATCGCCGGGAAGGTCGAGCACTTCTCGCTCGCTGAGTTCGACCCAGCCCGTCTCGGCCAAGCGGCGGAGCGTGGCCAAAGGCGAGGCGACGAGGTGACGGAGTTCGTCGACGCGCTGTTCCTCGGAGTCGGTGAGTGCCGCCAGCAGGCTGCGCTGCTTGTCGCCGAAACGTGCGGGCAGATCGTCGAAACGGAGACGCCTTACGAAGGTGACGCGCGTGGGGCGAACGCTGCGTCGCGACGCCAAGGCCGCGCTTTCGGCGCCGCGCCGGCGCAAACGACGGAGTTCGTCGCGGTCGAGGGCAGGAGACGCGGCCTGCAGCACCTCGCCGAGGGGATGTGCGTAGTAGCGCGCGGCCTGGAGCAGAAAACGAAAGAGCTCGTCGGAAAAGATCGGCTCCGGATCGAGAATCTCGAGGACCTCAGCGAGCTTCTGCGGGGGAGGCGCCGTACTCTCGCCCAGAACGAAGCCGGCCAGGACGCGGCGCCGAAAAGGAACGGCGACCCGGCTGCCCCGCACTACGGGGTAGGAGGTTTGGGCGGGCAGCCGGTAGGTGAAGCTCCGCCGCAAAGGCAAGGGAACGGCCACGTCCACCAGCGAGCCCGGTGATAAAGCGGAGGAATCACCGGAACGCAACGCATTTTCGACCTCTGCCCGGCGCAGCGCGGCGCTTTCGGGAAGCGCGGCGCTCGAGCCCTCATGGTCTGGATCGGGTGCGTTCATGCCTCGCTCGAAGGCTACCCCGCCCCATCTACAGGGCAAGGAGCCGGAGCGAGACTCAAGGGAGATCGTCGCGATCGGGCGCCTTATCCTCGCCGTAGCGCTCCTGCCAGGCCGCTTTGAGCAAAGCCGCGACGCTCTCGTAGAGGAGTTCAGGAATCTCTTCGCCCTCGGCGAGTTCGTAAAGCGTCCGACCCAGGGCGACGTCGCGCACGACGGGCACCCCCGCCTCACGCGCCACCTCGATCATGCGCTGTGCGAGGGCGTCCTGGCCTTTGGCGCTCACCCGAGGTGCCTGATGCCCTTCCGATTCGCGGTAGACGAGGGCGACGGCCAAATGGGTGGGGTTGACGACGAGCACGTCGGCGCGGCGAACTTCTTCGAAGACTGCATGCTCGGTGAGCTCGCGATGCAAACGCTCGTTTGGTATGGGGATCGCCTTCGCTCTCGCGGTGCTCACGTCTGACTTCGTCACGGCTCATGCGGCGATCGCGGCGGAACTTCCAGCGCTGGTAGAGGAGATCGAGCGTGGCGACGACGCAGGCGAGCAGCGCCACACGCAAGGTGAGCGCGACGAAAAGCTCGGAGACCTGCGCCAGAGCTCGCGTGAGGGGCCAACGCGGCAAGGTCGCGAGCTGCGGCAAGCGGCGCCAGAACAAGCTCGATGCAAGGGCAAAGACGATGAGAAGGAGCAGCAAACCCTTGGCGAGTTCGATGAGCTGCGCGCTCCCGAAAAGCCGGCGTAGGCCTTTCCATGGATCGAGGCGTGACCAGCGCGGGCTCGCCGCGCGAGGGCTGAAAAGCGCCCCGCTCTGCAGAGAGCCGGCGAGCGCGTGCAGCAGAAAAAGCGCGAGGAGCAGGGGCGCGAGCGCCGCGATGGCGCCCTCGAAGATGCGCTTGAGGAGTTCGGCAGGGAGAGCCGCCTCTCTCGGCGGCGAAGCGATGGCGGCGAACGAGAGAGAAACGCTCTCTTTGGCGCTTCGTACGAGCGGCGGCAGCCCGAAGGCGAGCAAAGCCCAGGCGCCCAGCAGCGAGCAGGCCACGTGCACCTCGCGGCTTTTGGCGACTTCACCTCGCCGCCGCGCCTCACGCAGCTTTTTGGGGGTAGGCTCCTCGCTCTTTTGCCCTGACACCCGGCGCTCCTCGGTTTCGCATGATGGCGTGCTATCGGTCCAGCGTCGAAAGAGTTGTTCATGCCCCGCATTTGGCCAGCGCCACATACGCCCATCGAAACCGGCCTCAACGCCTTCACCCAAGCCTGCCGCGCCCTGCAGGCTGAGGGCAGGAGCTGGATCGATCTCAGCGAATCCAATCCCACCCGCGTCGCCCTTCCCTATCGCCGCGCGGAGATCCTCGAGGCCTGGGCCGACCCTCGGCTCTTCGACTACGAAGCACGCCCCTTCGGCCGCGAGGAGACGCGCGCCTTTCTCGCGGCCGAGCTCGGCCTGCCGCCCTCTCGTCTCGCGCTCTGCGCCAGCACCAGCGAAGCCTATGCCTACCTCTTCAAGCTGCTGGCCGAGAGCGGCGACGAAGTCCTGGTGCCGCAGCCCAGCTATCCTCTGCTCGAGCACCTCGCCCATTATGCGGGGCTGCGTCTACGGCCCTACCGCTTGGAATACGATGGCGAGTGGTGCATCGATTGGGAAGATTTGGAGGCGCAGCGTTCGGAGCGCAGCGCCCTCATCGTCGTCGTTCATCCCAACAACCCCACCGGCTCCTATCTCCACCGCGAAGACTGGTCGCGCCTGCTGCGCTTCGGCTTGCCCATCGTCTCGGACGAAGTCTTCGTTTCTTATCCCCTCGAGGCCGAAGCGCCGCCCCAACGCCCGGAGTTTTTGTCGGAAGCGGAGGCGCCGGTTTTCGTGCTGGGCGGCCTATCGAAGCAGGCGGCGTTGCCACAGCTCAAGCTGGCGTGGATGGGTGTGTTCGGCAAAGAGCCTTGCGTGGCTCCTGTCCTCGCGGCGCTCGAGCTGATCGCCGATACCTTTCTCTCGGTCAACACGGCCGTACAACTCGCCGCGCCGAAGCTGATCGAGCTCTCGCGCGAGACGCAGCAGGCCTTGCATCGGCGCGTGCGGCGCAATTACGCGGCCGCGCATCGCGCTCTGGCGCAAAGCCCGCTTTCTCCTCTGCGCGTGCAAGGCGGCTGGTCGCTGCCGATCCGCATGCCAGCGATCCAGAGCGATGAAGCGTGGGCACTAGAGGCTCTGCAAGCTGGAGTGCGGACGCAGCCCGGCTACTTCTACGACTTCGAGGGCTGCTTTCTGGTGATCGGCTTGATCATCGAAGAGGAGCGCTTCGACGAGGGAATCGCGCGGCTGCGACGCTGCTGCGAAGAGCGCTGCCGCTAAAGGCGACCTAGGCTCAGGAGGGCCGTAAAAAGCGTCCGCGCTTGCGTTCGGGATCGCGGGAATAGGGCTCGAGCGCGTCCTCGGGCATCCCTTGGTCGCCGGCCTTCTGCAGCGCATGCCAACCTGCGAACGCGACCATGGCCGCATTGTCGGTGCAGAACTCGAAGGCGGGGCAGTGCAGACGCATGCCGCGCGGCGCACAGGCTTTCTCGAGCGCGGCGCGCAAGCCCCGATTGGCGGCGACGCCTCCGGTCAAGGCGAGGTCGCCCACCTTCTCGGCGAGGGCAGCGGCCATCGTCCGCTGCACCAGGCTCTCGACGACGACGCGCTGAAAGGAGGCGCAATAGTCCGCGAGCGCATCTTCGCTGCGCGGCATTCCTTCCTTCGCGATGCGCTGCGCCAGCGCCGTCTTCAAACCCGAGAAGCTAAACTCGATGGCGGAAGAGCGCAGCAGAGGCCGCGGCAGATCGATCGCGTAGGGGTCGCCTTGGGCCGCATAGCGATCGATCAAGGGACCGCCGGGATAGCCCAAGCCCAGGATCTTCGCGGCTTTGTCGAAGGCCTCGCCCGCTGCGTCGTCGCGGGTCTGCCCCAGCAAGAGGAAGCGATCGAAACTTTCGACGCGGTAGAGCGCCGTATGTCCGCCGCTGGCGAGCAAGGCGACGTAGGGGAAGCGCACCTTCTCGCCCGCCTCCTTAGCGGCGGGATGGAGGAAAGGTGCCAAAAGATGCGCATGCAGATGATTGACGGCGACGAGGGGACGACGCCATACCCAGGCGAGAGTCTTGGCCATTTGCGTGCCGATGAGGAGCGAACCGGTGAGGCCCGGGCCGTTCGTCGCGGCGATCCCGCTCAAAGCTTGCGGCGACAGGTCACCCAAGGCGCTCTCCACCACAGGCAGAATCGCGCGGAGGTGCGCCCGCGAGGCAAGTTCGGGAACGACGCCGCCGTAGGGCCCGTGCAAGTCGAGCTGCGAGGCGATGATATTGCGATGGACTCCGCCCTCGGCATCGACGAGGGCCGCCGCGGTCTCGTCGCAGGAGCTCTCGATGCCCAAGATCATCGTCGCCGCAGCCTGCGGATGCAGGGAAGCAAAAATGCGAGCATGCCGAACATCATCGACCAGGCGGGGAAAGCGCGGCGTGAGGCCAGGTCGCAGGCGCATCCGCCCTCGGCAACGGCTTCGTTTTGCACGCAGAGCGCCACGCGGGGATCGTCGGCGGCACGCAGGCAGTCGAAGCCCGAGGGGCAGGGCGAATCGGTCGAACAGTGCCGCGCGCACTGCTTGCGCCCGCCGATATCGATGCAGAGGTTCGACATGCATTCGTCGGCGCCTTCGCAGCGCTCGCCATTGAGCTTTTGCTCTGCCTTGCAGCGCCCGCCTTCACAGGCGAAGCCGACGGGACAAGGGCTGCTGGCATCGCAGGGACGGGTGCAGCTCCGAACGCCATCTTTGTCACTGCAGCGCTGACCCTCGACGCAATCGCCGTCCCCCAAGCAGTTGCCGCCCAAGCCTTGACGAAAGCCCCTCACGCAGCTCCCAGCGCGGCAATGGAAGGTGGATGGGCATTCGGCGTCGTTCTGGCAGTTCGGGCTGCAATAAGGCGCACGGGCCTCGGCGAAGCATTTTCCACGTGCGCAGCTCGCGCCTTCGCAGGGCTCGCCGTCGAGGGCCTTTGCGGAGGCCTCGAGAGGTGTCACGACGCAGGCACCGCAGGCACCTGCTGCCGCGCTGCAGCGCTCGCCACTGGGGCATACGCCTTCGCCGCCACGGCAGGGATCGAGGCAGCGCGCCTGCCCGCGGCCGTCGTCGGCACAGAAAAGGGAGAAGCACTCGGTCGCCGCAGTGCAGGGCTCTTGATACCCCTTGTTGCCCGCCTCGCCGGGAAGGCAACGTCCTTCGCAAGCGCCGACGTTGGCGCAATATTGTCCACTCGGGCAACCGGCGCGGGGATAGAGCGGATCGCAGCTCTTGGTGCAGATGCGTCCGGCTGCCGTCATCTCGCAGCTGCCATCTCCGGCGCAACTGGTCGACGTGGTGCACGCGCTGCCGACCGGGATGCAGCCTTGGTCGATGATACCGTCGCAGTCGTTGTCTTTGCCGTCGCAACGCTCCAGGCCGTCGTTGGCGCAGGCGGCGCACTCAGCGATGGCGCCGTCGATGAGCGGCAGGAAGTGATCGATGCGGTTGTAGCCGCTGACGCCGACGCCGCAGCTGCCGAAACCCGCCGTCAGCGCAAAGGAAGCGACCGCGATCACCCGGCCTTGGAGATCGAGCAAGGGCCCGCCCGAATCGCCTCGGCAACTCGTCGCCGGCGCGACCAAATCGGGGGCGATGGTGGAGCCTAGCTGAATGCCGCTGGTGAGATCGACCAGCACCGTCTCGGTGATCAGCTTTCGGCCAACGGCGCTCGCGAGCTCTGGCGCTTGACCAAAGCCGATGGCGCGCACGCTGTTGCCGACGTTGGAAGCGGGGGACTGACGCACGACCTCGAGAGGCGCGACGTTCGCGGGCTGGCTCAGAAGCAGGACGGCTACGTCCACGCCGATCAGCGCGCCGCGAGGTTCGCTGCTGCGGCCGACGACGCTGAATGCTCCTGGGGTGGTGCGGACGGCACGCACGCGACGGGTCTGCGTCGGGTTGTCGCGGTCGTCGCCAAACTTGACGAGGAAGTCGGCGGCATCGTCGGGCGCCGAGGCATTGGGCTGCTGCACGCAGTGTTTGGCCGTCAGCACGGCGCAGGGCGCGATGAGCGCGCCGGTGCACAAGGAGCTCTTGTTTTCGACGGCGACGATGGCCGGCGCGCCGTCGCTGGGGGCGCTGCCGCGGACGATGGCCTCCGAACGAGCAGCGGTCGCTTGCGGGTCCGCCTCAGAGTCGACGCAACCTTGCAGGCCCAGCGCCCAGAAGAGCGCGAGGAGCAGGAGCTGCGGCCAGGGGGAATAGGCATCGGCGCCTCTCGCGGGGCGCGCTGGGCTGCTCATGGCGCGAGGCCCGCGGCCGCCTTGGCGACCGAATCCAATACCATCGAGGGGCTGACGCCCAGTTGAATTACCAGAAGCACACATGCTGCGAGCGCCGCCACCACATAAGGAGAAGACTTCATCGGTCGGGCGACAGGCCCGTCGGCCAGGGGCTCGTGCAAGTACATCGAGACGCCCACCCGCAGATAAGCATACGCCGCAATCGCGCTGCTGACGATACCTATGACGGCCGCGGGGATTAAGCTGCCGCCGGCGCTCAGGGCCGCGGAAAAAACATAATATTTGCCGAGGAAGCCCGCCAAGGGCGGAAAGCCCATGAGCGAAAGCATGCCGATGGCGAGGGGCAGAGAGGCCCAGCGATGACGGCGACCGACGCCGCGGAGGTCATCGTAATCGACCGCTTCGGCTCCCCGTGAACCCAAGACGATGAGCCCGCCGAAGCTGACGCAGGTCGCCACACCGTAACTCAGAAGGTAGAAGAGCACGGCGCGGCTCGCCTGCACGCCGACCCCAGCGGTCGCGGCGATGCCGAGCAAAAGGTAGCCCGCATGGGCGATCGAAGAGTAGGCGAGCATGCGCTTGACGTTGCGCTGCACGAGGGCCGCGACGCTCCCTCCCAGCATGCTCAGGCTCGCCAAGGTGGTGAGTACGGCGGGCCAGCCGGTGGCTTCTTCGCTCGCCAAAGGCCCCGCAAAGGCGCTGCAGAGGAGGCGAAGCAAGGTGGTCGCGGCGGCGATCTTGACGACGCCGGCCATCAGCGCGGTGACGGGGCTCATGGCGCCTTCGTAGGCGTCGGGAGTCCACATATGGAAGGGGAAAGCCCCGAGCTTGAAGACGAGACCGATGAGGACCAGCATCATCCCCAGTAAGAGCAGAGGCAGGAAGGCCTCGCCTTGCGCCACGCTCTCGCCGACTTTGCCGAAGGCGGTCGAGCCGGTGGCTGCATAAACGAGTGCGCTGCCAAAGAGCAGGAGCGCTGCGGCGAAGGAGCCGAGCAAGAAATACTTCAGTGCCGCCTCGGTGGCGCGCGAGCTGGTGCGACGGAAAGCGACCAAGGAATACACACCCAGGGAGAGCAGTTCGAGACCGATGAAGAGGGTCAGGAAATCCGAGGCGCGGATCAGCACCATGGCGCCGAGGGTCGCGAAGAGCTGAAGCACGTAGAACTCGCCGCGCTCCAGGCCGTGTTCGCGCAGATAGTCTGCCGCGAAGAGAACAATGCAGGCCGAAACCGCGCAGAGCAGCACGTCGATCCATAAGGCCAAGGCGTCAAAGGCCAAGTAGCTGCCCAGCAAGGCCGGAACCTGCGGCACGCCGCTTTGCCAAAGCGCGATCGAAGAGCCACCGGAGAGCAGGAGGACGAAGAAGGCGAGCCATGCGAGCTCCGATTTCCGCTCGACCCAGAGGTCGGCCATCATCAGAGCCAGCGCACCGAGCGCCAGGCAGAGCAGAGGAGCCAGCGGGGTCAAAAAAGCGCTCATCGCATACCTCGAAGACGCATGGCCAAGGGGGCGTCGGCTGCGTCGGCCGCAGGTTCTGCGGCCGGATCCCAGAGCACGGCCTCGTCTTTGGGCGCCTGGACGGCGAGCTTCTTGCGGTAGTCGCGCAGCCAGGCGCTCCCCGCCGGCGCCTGCGAGTGCAGGACGAGGTTGGGGAAGAAGCCGAGCACGAAGAGCACGAGCACCAGCGGGCCGAGAACCCAGCGCTCGCTGCTGGCCAGATCGCTCGGGATCGCCGTCGACGACGAAGCGCGCGTCCCCCAGAGCAGCTTCTGCGCCATACGCAACATGTAGACGGCCCCCCAGACCACACCGCTTAGCGCGAGGATGGTGAAGAGCATGGGCCAGGGATAAAGCGAGCGGGCCCCCAAGGTGGCAGCGAGGATCATCAGCTCACCGACGAAGGCATTGGTGCCCGGCAGGCTGACGCCGGCCAAAACGGCGAGCATGAAGTAAAGCGCGAACCAAGGCGTCGCGCCCGCGAGGTCGCCGAAGTCGTCGAGCGAAGTGCTCGAACTGCGCGCCTCGAGCAGGCCGACCAGGGCGAAGAGCAGGGCCATGGCCAAGCCGTGGCTCAACATATGGAAACTGGCCCCCACGATGCCGCCGCGGCTGGCCGTGAGGATGCCGAGCACGATGATGCCCAAGTGGCTCATGGAGCTGTAGGCCAAGAGGCGCTTCATATCGCGTTGCGCCCAAGCGCAGAAGGCGCCGAAGATCATGCCGAGCAGCGCCAACATCACCAGCGTCGGCCCGAGATAATGTGCGGCCAGCGGGAACAAGGGCAGCGCGAAACGCAGGAGCGCGTAGCTCCCCATCTTGGCGAGCACGGCCGAGAGCAACATCGCCAGAGCCGGCGGCGCGCTGGCGTAGGCTTCGGGCGCCCAGGTGTGGAAAGGGAAAACGGGGATCTTGATGAGAAAGGCGAGGCCGAAGGCGGCGAAAAGCCAGAGCTGCGCACGGTAGGGCAACACCAAACGGCGCAGGTCGTCGAAGTCGAAGCTCGGCGCTCCCTGCAAGGTATTGTACTGCACGCCGAGGTAAAGGATGGCGAGCAGCAAGGCCAAGCTACCGGCCAAGGTGTAGAGGACGAAGCGCAACATCGCAGCGATGCGCGCGCCCCTACCCCAGAAGCCGATGAGGATGCCGACGGGCACCAACATCAGTTCCCAGAAAGCATAAAAGAGCACCAGGTCGAGGGCGACGAAGCTTCCCAAAACGCAGGTCTGCAGCGCGAAGAGCGCGGAGACGTAGACCTTCGGCAACTCCGTCATGGTGCGCGCTGAAAGGAAGAGCGCCAAAGGCCAGAGCAGCGTGCTGAGGAGCACCATCCACAGGGAGAGCCCGTCTACACCGACGTGATAGCCGATGCCCAAGCTGGGGATCCAAGGATAGCGCTCGACGAAAACCCACGAGCCCGAGGCGTAGTCGCCTTGCAGGAGAAAGCTGGAGAGAAAGAGCTCGATCAGGCTGAAGCCCATAGCGATGCGGAAAAACGCAGGACCACGGTTCGAAAACCAGGGCATCACCAAGGCCGCCAGCAGCGGCAAAAGAAGGAGCACGCTCAGAAGCACGGGAATCATGGCAACCTTCCTACAATTGCTGCGGCGGCGGGGCGGCCAGGTACCGCGAAGAGGGCCTGCGTCTGACGCTGCTGATGGCCGTAGACGTTGCGCACCTCGAGCGTTACCTCGACGCGGCCCACCAAACGCATTTGCGTGTCGCCCAGCGACATCGTCTCGCCGACGCCGAGGAAGGCCTCTTCGCCACCGACCACGCGACCGGAGAGGACAAGGGGCAAGCCCGCGGAAGCCTCGACGCGAATGCCCCGCCCGTAGCGGCGCAGCTTCATCGTACCTTTGACGCGCTCACCTTCGGCGCCAACCGTCAGGCTGCTGGAGGCGAGCGGCACCACACCTTCTTCGGGAACCATCACGTAGAAAGGATCGGGCCGATGTGGGCGGCGGATTTCGAGCGCGAAGGCTTGCAGCGCGTTGCCGGGATAGCGGACGCTCGTCTCTTTGAGATCGGCGCTCCAGTCGGTGTCGAAGTTGCCGTCGGAATCGTAGTCCCAGCGGTACTCGTAGCCCAGACCTTGCCGCGCTCGCAAACGGTGCGCGCCTCGCTCTTCTTCGATCTCGAAGCGAGCGCGAGGATAGAGCAGCCAGGCGCTCCAGCAGGCAAGGCCGACGACGATCCCCGCTGCCGAGGCGAAGACCAATCCGCTCTGCAGGCGGGTGATCGTCCATGCCAAGAAACGCGCGAGGTTCACCTGCAAACGTACGATCAAGG
>ERZ1066122.1671-NODE-1671-length-16871-cov-15.848002_pt1 | contig 16871 bp, 14 predicted proteins | sample MGYA00382769_ERZ1066122 | MGnify/ENA primary metagenome ERZ1066122 (study PRJEB33369, sample SAMEA5778352) | biofilm metagenome | biome: Industrial cooling water; feature: Water cooling tower basin; material: Biofilm | place: United Arab Emirates | collected... | reverse complement strand
TCCAGGAAGGTCACCACCTTGTCGGTGTTGTCCATGTCCGAGGACATCGTCGCGGCCATGAACTCGGCCGGGTGGTGCGCCTTGAGCCACGCGGTCTGGTAGGCGACCAGCGCGTACGCGGCGGAGTGCGACTTGTTGAAGCCGTAGTCCGCGAACTTCTCCATCAGGTCGAAGATCGGGCTGGCGAACTCGGGGCCGATGCCCTGCGCCGCGGCGCCGGCCTCGAACTTCACGCGCTCCTTGGCCATCTCCTCGGGCTTCTTCTTGCCCATGGCGCGGCGCAGCAGGTCGGCGCCGCCCAGCGAGTAGCCGGCCAGGACCTGGGCGATCTGCATCACCTGTTCCTGGTAGACGATCACGCCGTAGGTGGGCTTGAGGATGGCCTCGAGCAGCGGGTGCGGGTAGCTGACGTCGGCGCGGCCGTGGCGGCGGTCGATGAAGTCGTCCACCATGCCCGCGCCCAGCGGGCCGGGGCGGTACAGCGCCGCCAGCGCGATCAGGTCCTCGAAGTGCGCGGGCTGGAGCTTCTTGATGTACTCCTTCATGCCGCGCGATTCGAACTGGAACACCGCGGTGGTCTGGCCCTTCGACAGCAGCGCGTAGGTGTCCGGGTCGTCCAGCGGCAGCGCCAGGATGTCGAGCGGCGGCAGGTCGGCGCGCCGGCGCCGCTGGTTGATGGCCTTCACCGCCCAGTCGATGATGGTGAGCGTGCGCAGGCCGAGGAAGTCGAACTTCACCAGGCCCACGGCTTCGACGTCGTCCTTGTCGAACTGCGTGACCACCGACTTGGCGGTCTCTCCCTTGGCCACGTGTTCGGCGAACAGCGGGCTGAAGTCGGTCAGCGGCGTCGGCGCGATCACCACGCCGCCGGCGTGCTTGCCGGCGTTGCGGGTGAGGTCCTCCAGGCTGCGCGCCAGGTCGACCAGGTCGCGCACGTCGTCCTCGTCGCGATAGCGCTGGATCAGCTCGGACGAGGCGAGGTCGCTGTCCTTGCGCGCGGCCTCGCTCAGTCCCAGCGCGTCGTCGAGCGTGACGCCCAGCGTGAGCGGGATGAGCTTGGCCACCGAGTCCACGAAGCCGTAGGGGTAGCCCAGCACGCGGCCGCAGTCGCGGATGGCCGCCTTCGCCGCCATGGTGCCGTAGGTGATGATCTGGCTGACCTTGTCGCGGCCGTACTTGCGGCCGACGTAGTCGATCACCTCGTCGCGCCGGTCCATGCAGAAGTCGATGTCGAAGTCGGGCATCGACACGCGTTCCGGGTTCAGGAAGCGCTCGAACAGCAGGTCGTAGCGGATCGGGTCGAGGTCGGTGATGCCCAGCGCCCAGGCCACCAGCGAACCGGCGCCGGAGCCGCGGCCCGGGCCGACCGGGATGTCGTTGCGCTTGGACCAGTTGATGAAGTCGGCGACGATCAGGAAGTAGCCCGGGAAGCCCATCTTGCAGATGACGTCGAGCTCGGTGTCCAGGCGCGCGCGGTAGCCGGCGGCGTCGTGGCCGGGCGCGACCTCGAACTTGGCCAGCCGGACGTCGAGGCCGCGGTGCGACTCCTCGCGGATCCAGCTGTCGAGCGTGTGGCCCTCGGGCACCGGGAAATCGGGCAGGTAGTACTTGCCGAGGCTGAGCTCGAGGTTGCAGCGCTTGGCCAGCTCGACGGTGTTCTCCAGCGCCTCGGGCAGGTCGGCGAACAGCTCGGCCATTTCCTCGGGCGACTTCAGATACTGCTCGCGGCTGTAGTCGCGCGGCCGCTTGGGGTCGTCGAGCACGCGGCCGGTGGCGATGCACACGCGCGCCTCGTGCGCGTCGAAGTCGTCGGGCGAGAGGAAGCGCACGTCGTTGCTGGCCAGCAGCGGCAGGTCGTGGTGTCCGGCCAGCGCCACCGCGGCGGCGTTGAAGGCCTCCTCGCCGTCGCGCCCGGTGCGGGTGAGCTCGAGGTACAGGCGATCGGGGAAGGCGGCGCGCCACTCGCCCAGCAGGCGCCCGGCCTGTTCCTCGCGGCCGGCGGCCAGCAGCTGGCCCAGCAGGCTTTCGCGCCCGGCGATGGCCACCAGGCCGGCGCAGTCGCGGTAGAGCCACTCGGGCTCGATGGCCACGTAGTCGCCGGCGTGGCCTTCGAGGAAGGCGCGGCTGATCAGCCGCGACAGCGCGAGGTAGCCGCTGCGGTCCTGGCAGAGCAGGGTGAGGCGCGAGGGCGGCCCGCCGTCGCCGGCGAGCCAGAGGTCGGCGCCCGCCACCGGCTTGAGGCCCGCGGGCTCGGCCGCCTTGTAGAACTTCACCAGCGCGAACAGGTTGCTGGTGTCGGTGACCGCCACCGCGGGCATGCCCAGCGCCGCGCAGCGCCCGACCAGCTCCGGGATGCGGATGGTCGAGTCGGTGAGCGAATACTCGCTATGCAGGTGAAGGTGGACGAATCGGGGCGTCATGCCGGGGACCGAAGGCCGACCGGCAGTTTACCCCGAGGGTGGGGGCGGACAAGGCTTGACAGTCCCTGTTGCCAGGCCTTGCCGCCCGCCCCGGTGGAAGCGCTTCAGCTGACGCGGAACAGCGCCGGCAGCGGCTCGCCGCCAATGTAGTGGCGGGCGCGCACCTGGCGGCGCTGCTGCAGCAGCGCGACCTCGGCCAGGCAGGCCGTCTCCCAGGCCAGGCGGCGTTCGCGCGGGGTGCCGCGCGGTTGCTCGACGGCGCGGAAGCGGCAGAAATCACCGTAGTCGAGGGTTTCGTCGGCGAAGGCCGGCCAGGCCAGCTCCACCAGCAGGGCGTCGTCGAGCTGGCCCAGCAGCGGCTGGCTGTCCGGGATCAGGTCGTCGACCTGCTGCAGGTAGCCGATCAGCATGCGCGCGCGCTCGCGGGTCTCGGCGCCGACTTCCCAGTCGGTGTCGTTGAGCATGCGGCGCAGGTGCTCGGCGCGCGCGAGCCGCTCCGACAGGATGGCGACCGCACGTTCGCGCGGCTGCGCCTCCAGCCAGCGGGCCAGGGTGACCAGCTGGTCGGCGCTGACCCGCGGCGCATTCGGGGCGATCTGCGCGAGCAGGTGGTTGAAGCGCTGCACGGCGGCGTCGCGCAGTTCGATCGGACCGACCTGGCGACGGCGCGAATCGCGCGATTCCGGCGGCAGCGACAGGTCGAGCAGGGCAGGGTCGTGGAGGGCGTTCATGGCGGTTTCCCGGTCTGGCCGCGGGCCACCGGAACCATTCCGGGGCCTGCGCACATCCTGTTGGATGCGCCGCCAGCATGGACCGTTGCAGCGCGCGCCACGACGCCCTGAAGTCAGCGTGACGTCCGGGCTAATTCAGCTTCGCGACAGCTTCGCGCCACGCGACGCCGCGCCGCGCCACGCCACGCCACACCAGGCTTCGTCGTGGGGCGGCGTCGTCAGACCACGCGCAGGCCGCGATCGCCCGGGCCGTACTCGACGTAATGCTGGCTGCGCACGCGGTGCAGCTGCTCCCACAGCGCGCCTTCCTCCATGCGCGCGGCCAGCCAGTCGTCGCGGCTGGGGTGGCCGCCGAAGTGCGCGCCCGATTCCTCGCGGAAGCGGCAGAAGTCGCGGTAGTCCTCGAACTCCTCGGCCACCATCGGCCAGGCCAGTTCCACCAGCAGCGCATCGTCCAGGCGGCCCACGCGCGGCAGGTCGTCGGGGATCAGGTCGCGCGGCTGCGTCACGTAGTCCAGCAGGCGGTAGATGCGGCGGGCCAGCGCGGGCTCGAGGCCCCAGTCGGGGTCGACGGCCAGGTCGCGCAGCTCCTGCAGGCGGCCCAGGCGCGCCTGCAGCAGCGCCTCCGACTGCGCCGGCGGCAGCTCCACCAGCCAGCGCGCGACGCTGGCGATGGCGGCGGCTTCGACGTGCGGGGCATCCGGGTGCAGTTCGTGCAGCAGGGCGTTGAAGTCGGCGACGGCCTGGTTGTCGAGCCGCACGGGCGCGTCGCGGGGATCGCCGAGCAGGCCGGCGCGCGCGGCGTTCAGCGGCAGGGCGGGTGTCGCGGGAAGGGGGGCGTCATGGCGCATGGCAGATCTCGCTGCCGGCCGGTGGAGGGTGCTGCGCGTGGCTGGTCGGCAGGTGCCGCGGGCAGCCGCATCCGGCGGGATGCAAGCCTTGGTCTACGCCTGCCCGGCGCGGCTGTCAAATGCCCGGCAAGGTCGTCGCCAGGCAGGCGCGCACCGGCGCGAAACTGCGCCGGTGCTGCGGGCAGGGGCCCAGCCGCCGCAGCGCTTCCAGGTGTTCCGGCGTCGGGTAACCCTTGTGCAGCGCGAAGCCGTAGCCGGGATGCAGGGATTCGAGTTCGCGCATCCGCTGGTCGCGCGCGACCTTGGCCAGGATGGAGGCCGCCATGATCGCGGGCTCGCGCGCGTCGCCCTTCACCAGCGCCTGCGCGGGGCAGGGCAGGCCGGGCGGGAGCCGGTTGCCGTCCACCAGCGCGAGCGTGGCCGCGGGCGACAGTGCCCGCACGGCGCGGGCCATGCCGGCCATCGTGGCGTGCAGGATGTTGAGGCGGTCGATTTCCTCGATCGGCACCAGCTCGAGGTGCCAGGCCAGCGCGCGTTCGCGGATCAGGGGCGCCAGGGCTTCGCGCCTGGCCTCGCTGAGCGCCTTCGAGTCGCCGAGGCCGTCGATCGGGCGCGCCGGGTCGAGGATCACCGCAGCCACCGCCACCGGCCCCGCCAGCGGGCCGCGGCCGGCCTCGTCCACGCCGGCGATCCGCGCGAGGCTCACGCGCCGGCCAGCAGTTCGGCCACCGCGTCGGCGGCGGCGGAGGACGCGTCGCGGCGCAGCTTCTGGTGGATGTGCAGGTAGCGCGGCAGCAGCGCCTCGCGCGCCTCGGGGTGGCGGAACCACTGCATCACCGCCTCGGCAAGGTTCTCCGGCGTGCAGTCCTGCTGCATCAGCTCGGGCACGATCGGCTCGTTGGCCAGCACGTTGGGCAGGCTGTAGCGGTTCACCCGCATCATCCCCAGCAGCATCACCAGGCGGTAGGTGAGGGCCGAGATGCGGTAGCCCACCACCATCGGCCGCTTGGCCAGCAGGCCCTCGAGCGCGGCGGTGCCCGAGGCCAGCAGCACCACGTCGGAGGCGACCATGGCCTCGTGGGCCTTGCCGTCGGTGACCATCACGTTGGCCAGCGGCTGGGCCAGCAGGCCGCGTTCGATGGCGGCGCGGCAGGCCGGGTTGGCGGCGGGCACCACCACCACGAGCCCCGGCACCTGCACGGTGACGCGGCGCGCGGCCTCGATGAACTCCGGGAACAGGCGGTCGATCTCGCCCAGCCGGCTGCCGGGCAGCAGCGCCAGCACGGGCGCGTCGGCCGGCAGGCCCAGGCGCTCGCGCGCGGCGGCGCGGTCGGGCTGCAGCGGGAAGGCATCGGCCAGCGGGTGGCCGACGAAGCGCGCGTCCACGCCGTGGCGCTCGTAGATCGGCGGCTCCATCGGGAACAGGCACAGCACGCGGTCGGCGCTGCGTCCGATCTTCGCCGCGCGGCCCTCGCGCCAGGCCCACACCGAGGGGCTGACGTAGTGCACGGTGCGGATGCCGGCCTGCTTCAGGCGGCGCTCCAGCCCCAGGTTGAAGTCGGGCGCGTCCACGCCGATGAACACGTCCGGCCGCCACTGCAGCAGGCGCCGGTGCAGGGCGCGGCGCAGGCGCAGCAGCCGCGGCAGGTGCCGCAGCACCTCGGCCAGGCCCATCACCGCGAGTTCCGAGCAGTCGTGCCAGGTCTCGAGGCCGGCCGCGCGCAGGTGTTCGCCGCCAACGCCGGCGAACTCGGCGGTGGGGAAGCGCAGGCGCAGTTCCCGCACCAGCCCCGAGGCCAGCAGGTCGCCCGAGGCCTCGCCCGCGACCACCGCGATGCGCAGCTTCTTGCCGGCCGCCAGGGCCAGCTCGAGCGAGGGGGTCAGGGCGACGCCGGCCACGGCCGGTGGGCGCGGGTCAGCGCAGCAGGCCGCGCGCGCTGCGCTCGATGAACTCGAGCATCAGCCGCACGTCCTGCGATTCGGTGGCGCCCTGGGCCAGCTGCTCGCGCACCTCGGCCATCGGCTTGCCCGACATGTACAGCGCCCGGTAGGCGCGCTTGATCGCGGCGATGCGGTCGGCGTCGAAGCCGCGGCGCTTGAGGCCCTCGGCGTTGATGCCGCGCGGCCCGGCGTACTTGTCGGCCACCATCACGAACGGCGGCACGTCGGCGTTGACCAGGCTGCCCATGCCGATGAAGGCATGGTCGCCGATCTTGCAGAACTGGTGGATGGCGGCGAAGCCGCCCAGGATCACCCAGTCGCCCAGCACGGCGTGGCCGGCGAGCGTGGCGTTGTTGGCCAGGATGCACTGGTTGCCGATGATGCAGTCGTGGGCGACGTGCACGTAGGCCATGATCCAGTTGTCGTCGCCGATGCGGGTGATGCCGCCGCCGTCGGCGGTGCCGCGGCTGATCGTGGTGAACTCGAAGATCGTGTTGCGGTCGCCGATCACCAGCTCGGTGCGCTCGCCGCGGAACTTCTTGTCCTGCGGGTCGTTGCCGATGGTGGCGTGGGCGTGGATGACGTTGCCGCGGCCGATGCGGGTGGGACCGGTGATGACGCAGTGCGGGCCGATGCGGCTGTCGTCGCCGATCTCGACGTCCGGGCCGATGACCGCGAAGGCGCCGACCTGGACGTTGGCGCCCAGCCGCGCACCCGGGTCGATCTGGGCGCTTGCGTGGATCATGTCACTCCTTGCCTTCGGCGCAGAGGATCTCGGCGCTGGCGACCACCTGGCCATCGACGCTGGCCGTGCAGTCGTACAGCGCCATGTTGCGGATCAGGCGCTTGACCTTGACCTCGAAGTCGAGCTTGTCGCCCGGCACCACCATGCGGTTGAAGCGCGCGTTGTCCACCTTCACCAGGTAGAACAGCTTGCCTTCGCTGATCTTGTCGCGCGGCTGCGAGAGCTGGGTCAGCAGGCCGCCGGCCTGGGCCATGGCCTCGACCACCAGCACGCCGGGCATCACCGGGCGGCCGGGGAAGTGGCCCTGGAAGAACGGTTCGTTGAAGGTGACGTTCTTGTAGGCGCGGATGCGCTGGTGCGGCTCGAGCTCGACCACCCGGTCCACCAGCAGGAAGGGGTAGCGGTGGGGCAGCAGGTGCAGGATGCACGAGACATCCACGGGCAGCTTGATGGCGTCGTCGCTCATCGGGTTCCTTGCGGTCAATCCTTGGACAGGGCGCCTATCTTACGCGCCAGCTGGTCCAATTGCCTGAAACGGGCGCCGTTCCGGCGCCACTGCCGGCTTTCCTGCACCGGCATGCCGGAGGAGTACTCGCCCGGCTCGGTGATGGACTGGGTGACCAGGCTCATCGCGGTGATCGTGACCCGGTCGCAGATTTCGAGGTGGCCGGTGATGCCCACGGCGCCGCCGACCAGGCAGTAGCGGCCGATGCGCGCCGAGCCGGCGATGGCGGTGCAGCCGGCGACGGCGGTGTGGGCGCCGATGCGGACGTTGTGGCCGACCTGGATCAGGTTGTCCAGGCGCACATCATCGGCCAGTTCGGTGTCCTCGATCGCGCCGCGGTCGATGCAGGTGTTGGCGCCGATCTCGCAGTCATCGCCGACCACCACGCCGCCCAGCTGCGGCACCTTGATCCAGTGGCCGCCGTCCATGGCCAGGCCGAAGCCGTCGGCGCCCAGCACGGCGCCGGGATGCACGCGCACCCGGGCGCCCAGCCGCACCCGCGCCACCAGGGTGACCCGCGCCACCAGCACGCAGCCCGGGCCGACGACGCAATCGTCGCCGACCACGCAGCCGGGGCCGAGCACGGCGCCGGCGGCGACCCGGCTGCGGGCGCCGATGCTGCAGAAGGGGCCGACCTGCGCGCCGGGGTCCACGTCGGCGGAGGGATCGACGACGGCCGCGGGATGGATGCCCGGCGCGGGGGCCGCCGCGGGTTCGAACAGGGCCGCGACCTTGGCGAAGGCGGTGTACGGGGATTTCGCGACCAGGCAGGGGACGGGGCAGTCGTCGGCATCCTGGGCGGACACGATGACCGCGCTGGCGGCCGTGCCGGCCAGCTCGCTGCGGTAGCGCGGGTTGGCCAGGAAGGAGAGCTGGCCGGCGCGGGCACCCGCCAGGGTGCCGACGCCTTCGATGGCTACGCTGCCGTCGCCGCGCAGTTCCAGCCCGAACCGGCCCGCGAGGCCGGCCAGGTCGAAGCGGGGCGGCTGCGCGGCCAGGGCGGCCGCCTCAGAACTGGCCGCCGAAGGTGAACTGCAGGCGCTCGACCTGGTCGGTGCGCTCGCGCTGCAGCGGCAGCGCATAGCTGACCGAGATCGGGCCCATCGGCGACTGCCACTGCACCGCCAGGCCGGTCGAGATGCGCAGGGTCTTGGCTTCCCAGTCGCTGGCGCTGTCGTAGACGTTGCCGTAGTCGATGAAGGCCGCCAGGCGCGTGCTGCGGTTGTCGAACAGGGTCGGGAAGTAGAGCTCGAAGGTGCCCACGGTCTTGAACGGACCGCCGATCGGCTGGCGGAAGGTGTCGGTGAACCGGTAGAACGGGCCGATCGTGTTGACCTCGAAGCCGCGCACCGAGCCGGGGCCGCCGGCGTAGTAATTGGCGAAGAACGGCATGCCGCACTGCTCGGTGGCGCCGATGATCAGGCTGCCGAAGTCATCGTAGATGCGGCACTGGCGGTCCTTGGTGACGCCGTAGCTGTCGCCGTAGCCGATGTCGAGCGCCGACTTCAGGCCCAGCCAGCTGCGGATCGGCCGGTAGTTCTCGAAGATGTAGCTCAGGCGGTAGTACTCGAGGTCGCTGCCCGGCAGCACCACCTCGGCGCCCAGCCGGTGCAGGGTGCCGCGGGTCGGCATCAGGAAGTCGTTGCGCGAGTCGCGGGCCCAGCCGGCCTTGAAGCGCCAGGCGTTGACGTTCCAGCGGCGGTTCGGGCCGAGGGTCAGCGGGTCCGTGGTCGTCGGGTCGGTGTCGTCGTTCTCGATCGGCGTGTCGGGGTCGTTGTCGTTGTTGACGTGGAACTGCGGGAAGCGCGCGCGGTCGCCCAGGGCGTCGACCAGGTAGTCGATCAGCAGCGGCGGGGTGCCGAAGTCGTCGGTGGTGATCTGGTTGCGGTCGATGCCGAGCGACATGCTGATGCTGTCGGTCTCGGTCAGCGGGATGCCCAGGATGGCCTCGCCGGACGCCACGGCGTTGTCGAACTGCGCCAGGTTGGCGTCGCGGTTCGAGTAGCTGTAGTCGCTGTAGCTGAGGTTGTAGCCGAGGCTGACGCCGTCGTCGGTGAAGTAGGGGTCGTTGTAGCCGAGCGAGAACTGGTTCGAGAAGCTGTTGTTCTGGACCGACAGGCTGACGCGGTTGCCGGTGCCCAGGAAATTGTTCTGCACCAGCTGGATGGTGGTGACCAGTCCGAAGTTCTGCTGGTAGCCCAGGCCGAAGGTGAACTGGCCCGAGTTGCGCTCCTTGACGTTGACCACCAGGTCGACCTGGTCCGGCTGGCCCGGCACCTCCGGCGTCTCGACGTCGACTTCCTCGAAGAAGCCCAGGCGCTGCAGGCGGATCCGGGAGCGGTCGATGGCGGCCTGCGAGAACCACGCGCCCTCGAACTGGCGCATCTCGCGGCGCATGACCTCGTCGGAGGTGCCGACGTTGCCCTTGAAGATGATGCGGCGGACCTGCACGCGCGGGCCCGGGTCGACGAAGAAGTTGATGCCGATCGTGCGCTTCTCGCGGTCGATGTCCGGCACCGGGTTCACCTGGGCGAAGGCGTAGCCGATGTTGCCCAGGGTGGCGATGACGCCGTCGGTGGTCAGTTCGACCAGGCGGCGCGAGAAGGTGTCGCCCTCCTTGAGGATGACCAGCTTCTCGATCTCCTCGACCGGCAGGATGGTGTCGCCCGACACCTTGGTGGACGAGATGGTGTAGACCTCGCCCTCGGCGATGTTGGCGGTGACGAAGATGTCGCGCTTGTCGGGGCTGATCGCGACCTGGGTGGACTCGACGTTGAAGTCGACGTAGCCGCGGTCGAGGTAGTAGTTGGTCAGCTTCTCGAGGTCGCCCGAGAGCTTCTCGCGCGAGTACTGGTCGTCGCGGCGGTACCAGGACAGCCAGTTGGTGGTGCCCGACTCCCAGCCCTTGCGGATCTCGTACTCGGGGTAGGTCTCGTTGCCGACGATGTTGATGTCGCTGATGCGCGAGGCCTTGCCCTCGACCACGGTGATCGAGATGTCGACGCGGTTGCGGTCGAGGTTGGTCACCGACGGGGTGATCGAGGCGTTGTACTTGCCGCGGTTGTTGTACTGGCGGATCAGCTCCTGGGTGACGCGGTCCAGGGCCAGCGGGTTGAAGGTCTCGCCCTCGGCCAGGCCGATGTTGCGCAGGCCGGCCAGCAGGTCCTCGGACTTGATGTCCTTGTTGCCGGTCAGGGTGATGCTGTTGATGGCGGGCCGCTCGGTGACCACGACCACCAGGATGTCGCCCTGGCGCTCGAGCCGCACGTCGCTGAAGAAGCCGGTCTGGAACAGCGCGCGGATGGCCTCGGCCGAGCTGCTGCGGTCCAGGGTGTCGCCCTTCTCGACCGGCAGGTAGGTGAACACCGTGCCGGCGGAGATGCGCTGCAGCCCCTCGACGCGGATGTCGGAGACGGTGAAGGCGGGCTGGTTCTGCGCCTGTACCGGGCCGGCGAGGGCGGCGGCGAGGGCGAGGCTCAGGAGGCAGCGGCGAGCAATGGGTCGCGTCATCATCAATCCGTTGGCGGCGGGCGCAAGGGCGCCCGCGAAAAAGTGGGGGTCAGGAACCGAGCCGGAGAATGTCGTTGTAGAAGGCCAGTCCCATGAGGCTGGCCAGCATGGCCAAGCCTACGTACTGGCCCGCCACGAGCGCACGCTCGCCGACCGGGCTGCCCTTGACCAGCTCGATAAGGTAATACAGCAGGTGCCCCCCATCCAAGACCGGGATGGGCAGCAGGTTCATGATGCAAAGGCTCAGGGAAAGGATGGCGAGGAAGTTCAGGAACCAGGCCGGGCCCAGGCTGGCGCTGCCGTGGGCGACGCGGGCGATGGTGATCGGGCCCGAGATGTTCTGCAGCGAGGCCTTGCCGGTGACCATGCGCCAGAGCATGCCGACCACGTCCGAGGCCATCTGCCGGGTCTGCGCCAGGGCCACCGGCACCGCCCGGAGCGGGCCGTAGCGCAGCAGGGCGTCCTGTTCCGGGGCCGCGGCCATCACGCCCAGCACCCAGGTGGCGGCCGCGCCCTCGCCGACCAGGCGGGGGTCGACCTGGACGGTGAGGCGCTCGCCGCCGCGCTCGACTTCCAGCGCGAGGGTCCGGCCGGGGGCCGACAGGCGCTGCAGGGCCGGGCTGATCTGGTCGTAGCCGAGCATCGGCTCGCCGGCGATCGCGACGATCCGGTCGCCGACCTGCAGCCGGCCCTCGGCGGCGCCGCCCGGCTGGATGCCGCCCACCACGGGCGGGAAGCGCAGCATGAAGCCCAGGTCCTCGAACGGCTGTTCCTCGCGCAGCACCAGGCCCGGGCGGTCGAGCGGCAGCTGGCGCACGGCCTCGTCACCGGCGGCGGTGCGGACCCGCACCGGGGTCGGGGCGCGGTCCATGATCGCGGTCGACAGGGCGATGCCGGCGTCGGTCCAGGTCGGGGTGGCGCGGCCGGCGACGTCGAGCAGGCGGTCGCCCGGCTGGAAGCCCGCCTCGGCGGCGAGGCCCTGCACCCGGCCCAGGTCGGGCTGGGCATCGGGCTTGCCGATCACGAACATCAGCCAGAGCAGGGCGATGCACAGCAGCAGGTTGGCCACCGGCCCGGCCGCGACGATGGCGATGCGCTGCCAGACCGACTTGGCGTTGAAGCTCTCGTGCCGCTCGTGCGGCGCGACCTCGACCTCGCGCTCGTCGAGCATCTTCACGTAGCCGCCCAGCGGCAGCATGGCCACCACGTATTCGGTGCCGTCCTTGCCGCGCCGGGTCCACAGCGGCCGCCCGAAGCCGACCGAGAAGCGCAGCACGCGCACGCCGCAGCGGCGCGCCACCCAGTAGTGGCCGAATTCGTGGAAGGTGACGAGGATGCCGAGGCTGACGATCAGCCACCAGATCGAGCCGAAGAATTCGGTCACGGCCGGCCCCCGCGGGCGAGCAGGGCGCGCGCCTGGCGCCGGGCCTCGGCGTCGGTGGCCATCAGGTCGTCCAGGGAGCCGGCGGGCGATGCGGGCATGGCGTCGAGGCAGGCCTGGATGAGGTCGGGAATGCCTAGGAAACCCAGTTCGCCCTGAAGAAAGGCTGAAACGGCGATTTCATTGGCGGCGTTCAGCACGGCCGGGGCGCCGCCGCCGGCCTCCAGCGCCCGGAACGCCAGCGCCAGGCAGGGGAAGGCCTCGAGGTCCGGGGCCTCGAAATCGAAGCGGGCCAGGGCCGCCAGGTCCAGCGGCGGCACGCCCGAGTCGATGCGCTCGGGCCAGGCCAGGCCGTAGGCAATGGCGGTGCGCATGTCCGGGTTGCCCAGCTGGGCCAGCACCGAGCCGTCCACGTAGTCCACCAGCGAGTGGATGACGCTTTGCGGGTGCACCACCACCTCGATGCGGTCGGCCGGAAGGCCGAACAGGTGCCGGGCCTCGATCACCTCCAGGCCCTTGTTCATCAGCGTGGCCGAATCGACCGAGATCTTGCGGCCCATCACCCAGTTCGGGTGGGCGCAGGCCTGGTCGGGCGTGACCGTGGCCAGCGACTCGCGGCGGCGGCCGCGGAAGGGGCCGCCGGAGGCCGTGAGCAGCAGGCGCCGCACGCCGCCCCGGCCGCCGTCGGGCGGCAGGCACTGGAAGATGGCGTTGTGTTCGCTGTCCACCGGCAGCAGGGTGGCGCCGCCCGCGGCCACGGCCTGCATCAGCAGGTCGCCGGCCAGCACCACCGATTCTTTGTTGGCCAGCAGCAGGCGCTTGCCGGCGCGGGCCGCGGCCAGGGTGGAAGCCACGCCGGCGGCGCCGACGATGGCGGCGACCACGGTGTCGTTGGCGGGGTCGGCGGCGATCTCGTCCAGCGCCGCCGGGCCGGCCAGCGCCAGCGTCGGCAGGCCCAGCGCCCGCAGTCCCTCGCGCAGGGCGTCGTAACCCGCCGGGTCGGTGAGCACGGCGGCGTCGGGACGGAACTTCGCGCACAGCGCCAGCAGCTCGTCGACCCGCGAATGGGCGCTGAGCGCGCCGATGCGGAAGCGCCCGGGGTGCCGCGCGACGACGTCGAGCGTGGAACCGCCGATCGAACCGGTGGCCCCCAGCAGCGCGATCGTCTTCAGAGGCCCAGCCATGCCTTGCCCACCACGAACACCGGCAGCGCGGCCAGCAGGCTGTCGAGCCGGTCCATCAGTCCGCCGTGGCCGGGGAAGAGGGCGCCGGAATCCTTCACGCCCGAGTGCCGCTTCATCAGGCTCTCGAACAGGTCGCCGACCACCGAGATCGCCGCCGTGAGCACGGTCAGCAGCACCAGCGCCGGCAGCGACCCCCAGGACAGGCCCAGCAGCGGCAGCGCGGCCACGGCCAGCAGGGCGCTGGTGGCCAGGCCGCCCCAGACGCCTTCCCAGGTCTTGCCCGGGCTGATCGCGGGCGCCAGCTTGCGGCGGCCCCAGCGCGAGCCGGCGAAATAGGCGCCGCTGTCCGCGGCCCACACCAGCAGCACCGCGAACAGGGTCCAGCGCGGGCCGAACTCGCCCTCGGAATGCAGCCAGCCCAGCGCGCACCAGGCCGGCACCACGCACAGGCTGCCCGCCAGCAGCTTCAGGCCGCGGGCGCGCTCGCTGTCGCCGGCGCCGAAGGCCGGCCGCGCCAGCCACAGGCACACCAGCGCCCACCAGGCCACGCCGACCAGGCTCGCCAGCTTCAGGGTGAACAGGCTCGGCCCGCCGCCCCAGACCAGGGCCGCCATCATCAGGGCGTTGGCGGTCAGGAACAGGATGCGCGGGGTCTTGTCGGCCAGGCCGGCGAAGGCGGTCCATTCCCACAGGCCCGCCAGCATCACCGCGGCGACCAGGGCGGCCAGCCAGGGCGTGGGCAGGAACAGCAGGGCCAGGATCGGCAGCGGGGCCAGGATCAGGGCGGTGGTGACGCGCTGGCGGCGACTCATGCGGGACTCCCGGCCACCTGGGCGCTGGTCAGGCCAAAGCGTCGTTCGCGGTCGGCGAAGTCGGCCAGGGCGGCATCCAGCACCGTGCGGTCGAGGTCGGGCCAGAGGGTTTCGGTGAACCACAGCTCGGTGTAGGCGAGCTGCCACAGCAGGAAGTTGCTGATGCGCAAGTCGCCGCCGGTGCGGATGAAGAGGTCGGGCGCGGGCAGGCCCGCGAGGCCGACGTGGCGGCCCACGAGGGCCTCGTCGATGCTGGCCGGGTCGAGCCGGCCGGCGGCGGCCTCGGTCGCCAGGTGGCGGCAGGCCTCGGTGATGTCCCAGCGGCCGCCGTAGCCCGCGGCGATCGTGAGCACCAGGCGCGGGTTGGCCGGCGCGGCCGCCTCGGCCTGCGCCATCCGGCTGCGGATGGCCTCGGGGAACTGCGCACGCTCGCCGATGAAGGCCACGCGCACGCCGCGGCGATGCAGTTCGCCCACCTCGGAGTCGAGCATGCGCAGGAACAGCTTCATCAGCGCGCCCACTTCCTCCTGCGGCCGGTTCCAGTTCTCGCTGGAGAAGGCGAACAGGGTGAGCGCCTCGATGCCGCGGTCGAGGCAGTAGTCGACGCAGACCTGCACGGCCTTGGCCCCGGCGCGATGGCCGAGGGTGCGCGGGCGCTGGCGGCGCTCGGCCCAGCGGCCGTTGCCGTCCATGATGACGGCGAGGTGGCGGGGCAGGCGCGCGGTGGGCGGGGCGGCGGTCATTCGGGCGGCGTGGCTCAGACCGCCATCAGTTCCTGTTCCTTGGCCTTCACCACTTCGTCCACGTCCTTGACGTGCTTGTCGGTGAGCTTCTGGATGTCTTCCTCGGCGCGGCGGGCGTCGTCCTCGGTGACCTGCTTCTCCTTGAGGAGTTCCTTCACCTGCTGGATCGCGTCGCGGCGGATGTTGCGGATGGCGACCTTGGAGTTCTCGCCCTCGGCATGCACGTGCTTGGAGAGCTCCTTGCGGCGCTCCTCGGTGAGCGGCGGCAGGTTGATGCGGATGGCGGTGCCGGCGGTGTTCGGGTTCAGGCCCAGGTCGGAGGACAGGATGGCCTTCTCGACCGCGGCGACCATGCCCTTCTCCCAGGGCGTGATCAGCAGCGAGCGGGCGTCGGCGACCGACACGGTGGCGACCTGCGACAGCGGCATGTCCGAGCCGTAGTAGTTCACCTTCAGGTGGTCGACCAGGGCGGTGGTGGCGCGGCCGGTGCGCAGCTTGGTGAGCTCCTGGCGGAAGCCGTCCACGCTCTTGGCCATGCGGGTGGTGGCGTCTTTCTTGATGTCGTTCAGCATCTGGGGCTCCGCGTCGGATCTGGGCAGTCGGGCATTATAGGCGGGCAGGGGGCCGGTGGCTCAGGCGCTGACCAGGGTGCCCAGGTCCTCGCCGCGGAGGATCCGCATCAGGGCGCCGGGCTGCATCATGTCGTAGATGCGCAGCGGCACCTGGTTGTCGCGGCACAGGGCGAAGGCGGCGGTGTCCATCACCTGCAGGTTGCGCGCGATGACCTCGTCGTAGCTGAGGCGGTCGAACTTCCTGGCGCCCGGGTTCTTCTTCGGGTCGGCGTCATAGATGCCGTCGACCTTGGTGGCCTTGAGCAGCAGGTCGGCGCCGATCTCGCTGGCGCGCAGGGCGGCGGCCGAGTCGGTGGTGAAGAACGGGTTGCCGGTGCCGGCCGCGAACAGGGCGATGCGGCCCTTCTCCATGTGCCGGATGGCGCGGCGGCGGATGTAGTCCTCGCAGACCTCGTTGATCTTGATGGCGCTCATCACGCGGGCGTAGCCGCCCTGCTTCTCGAGCGCGTCGGCCATGGCCAGGGCGTTGATGACGGTGGCCAGCATGCCCATGTGGTCGCCGGTGACCCGGTCCATGCCGGCCGCGGCCAGGCCGGCGCCGCGGAAGATGTTGCCGCCGCCGATCACCAGGCCCACCTCGGCCCCGGCGCGCTGCACGGCGACGATCTCGGCCGCCAGGTCGCTGATCACCACCGGGTCGATGCCGTAGTCGCAGTTCCCCATCAGCGCCTCGCCGGAAAGCTTGAGCAGGATGCGGCGGTACTTCAGGGGGGCGGCGCTCATGGGTCTCTCCGGGGGCAGGCAAACGCGCAGATTCTAGCCGATCGCAGCCCTGCTCGTGATGGGCGTGTGTGGATTGTTTTTTGACGCGGATTGACGCGGATGAACGCGGATAAAGCAGAAGCTGGGGTTGGGCCCTGGTTGGCCCGATCGCCGTGGGCCCCTCCCCTCGCTATTGATCTATCCGCGTTCATCCGCGTCGATCCGCGTCAAAAGTCTTTTCGCTCCACCCACCGCCGCGCCCGGTTCCGGGACGCAAAAAAAACCCGGCCGGAGCCGGGTTTTTCGTTACTTTCGGGAGGTCCTCAGACCGCCATCGCCTTGGCGACTTCGGCGGCGTAGTCCTCGACCACCTTCTCGATGCCTTCGCCTACGGCCAGGCGCTGGAAGCCGATGACTTCGGCGCCGGCGGCCTTCAGGGTGGCCTCGACCGACAGGTCGGTGTTGAGCACGTACGGCTGGCCGTACAGGGTGACCTCGTTGACGATCTTGGCGACCTTGCCGCCGATGATCTTCTCGAGGATCTCGGCCGGCTTGGCGCGGTCCTTGTCGGACATCTTGGCCAGCTCGATTTCCTTTTCCTTGGCCAGGAAGTCGGCCGGCACGTCGGCCGCCTTGTTGTACGGCGGGTTCATGGCCGCCACGTGCATGGCGATGCCGCGGGCCAGCTCGGCGTCGCCGCCCTTGAGCTCGACC
>ERZ1066122.1668-NODE-1668-length-16903-cov-15.219611_pt1 | contig 16903 bp, 13 predicted proteins | sample MGYA00382769_ERZ1066122 | MGnify/ENA primary metagenome ERZ1066122 (study PRJEB33369, sample SAMEA5778352) | biofilm metagenome | biome: Industrial cooling water; feature: Water cooling tower basin; material: Biofilm | place: United Arab Emirates | collected... | reverse complement strand
ACCGAGAAGAGGCGAAACGGCAGATGGCCAGGGGCGTTGACCCTTCCCTGCAGCGCCAGGCGGACAAGCGGGCGCGAAACGATGCTGCCGCCAATACCCTGGAGTCCGTCGCGCGGGAGTGGCACGCGAAGAATAAGAAGAAGTGGGTGGACTCCTACTCCGACAAGATCCTGCTGCGTCTAGACAAAGACGTCTTTCCGGCGGTCGGGTCCAGACCGATCGCCGAGTTGGAGGCACAGGACCTGGTCCCCGTGCTTCGGCAGATGGAGTCCCGGGGCGTTATCGAGTCAGCCCACCGGGTTCGACGCCACCTCAGCGAGATCTTCAGGTATGCAATTGCGCTGGGACTGGCCAAGCACGACATCGCCCACGACCTTCGATCTGTCGTCGGCCCGGCCGAGTCCAAGAACTACGCGTCTATCACCGACCCGATTGAGCTCGGCAAGCTCCTCCGGGCAATCGATGCCTACGAAGGCGAGCCATCCACCCGAACGGCCATGGCTTTGGCGCCCATTCTCTTCTGCCGCCCCGGCGAGCTCCGAGGAATGAGGTGGGAAGAGCTGGACCTGGAGCAGGCCGAATGGCGTCTTCCGCCGCCGCGTCAGAAGGTGAGAAAGAAGGCCAAGCAGTCCAACAAGACACCCCCGATCATCTTCCCGCTGCCCCATCAGGCCGTGCTCTTGCTGGAGGCGATAAAGCCGATCACTGGCCGGAGCGAGTTTGTCTTCCCGTCGACCAGATCACGGGACCGATCCATGTCAGACGGCACGGTGAATGCGGCTCTTCGTCGAATGGGTTACACCAAGGACCAGATCACCGGTCATGGGTTCCGGCACACCGCGTCGACCTTGCTGAACGAGCAGCGGAAGTGGAGTAGCGACGCCATCGAAGTGCAGCTGTCCCACAAGGACGGGACCATCCGCGGCATCTACAACGGCGCGAAGTACCTGGATGAGCGCAAGGAAATGATGCAATCGTGGGCCGACTACCTGGACAAGCTTCGCAAGGATGCGACTTAACTGCGGGTGCCGGCTCGGTTGATCGTCGGTGACGGCCGTTGCTGACCGCGTCGTTGGTTCTGACCGCGGCCAAGCCCGCGCAGCTGCCCACTTCCACTTCCGGCCCGCGCCAGGCCGTGCGGGCGGAGGGACTCAGTCAATGTTGGAAGCGCGCCTCAGAGCCGGGGGGGCGTCGCCCCCCAGGACCCAATGTACAAACCGGTCTATTGATCGCGTTCGGCCCTGCAAGCCCCGGGACCGCGACAGTTTCACGGTTGCAGGCACGCCGCCCGTGGCTTAGCGTTGGCCTACCCAATAATTCAAGCCGAATGCACTGAGTGGGTCGGCTTGACTCAGCACTAGGGCGCACATGGAACTTCCCCGTCACCCTGTTGAAGAAGTTCCTGGCTTGGTCGGCCAGCTCTACTCTTTGGTAGCCCAGCTCGAAGCCCTGTTCCCCGGTCGCCGCTTCACGCCTGACGGACATCTGGTCGGGAGTATCGGCGAAGTCATCGCGGCCCATCGCTATGGCCTTGATCTGCTACCTCACTCCGCTCGGGGACATGATGCTCGCTCTGCTTCCGGCGTGCTTGTTGAGATCAAAGCCACGCAAGGATCCTCTGTCGCTCTGCGAGAAGAGCCAGCCCATTTGATAGTTCTGCACCTTTCGAAAAGTGGCGATGCCGCTGAGGTATACAACGGTCCTGGTGGATCGGTTTGGGACGCAGCCGGCGCAATTCAGCGCAATGGGCAGCGGTCCATATCCTTATCGAAGCTTCGCAAGATGATGGGGGCCGTTCCCGAGGCGTCCCGTATCCCGCAGTGCGCGACTAGCCAGTCATTCAAGTCGACGCTTTAGGCTCGACTTAACTCAAGGCGTTAGGCTCCATGTCTATTTATTCGCAGCTCCAGATCGTCTACGTCCTCAGTAACCCAGCGATGCCGGGACTGGTGAAGATTGGGAAGACGACGCAGGAGGAGGTAGATCTTCGCATGAAGCAGCTCTACAGCACTGGCGTACCTGTGCCGTTTGAGTGCGTATTCGCGTGCCGCGTACCTGATGCCTCGGTCGTTGAGCGCGCCCTACATCACGCATTCGGCCAGGCCCGAATCAACCCGACGCGAGAGTTTTTCCGTATCGAGCCAGATCGCGTTGTGTCTATTCTCAAGCTTCTCCACGTAGAGGAAGTGACTGACGAGGTCGAAAAATCGATCGAAGCGGATGCCACTCAGGCAGACTTACAAGCTGGTCAGGAGCTCAAGCGGTCACGCCGACCGCGTATGGACTTTGTCGAACTCGGCGTTCCGATCGGTTCCGTTCTTGTCTACCGCGAAGGCGATCAGCAAGTCACTGTATGCGGCCCAAAGTCAGTTGTCTTCGAAGGCAGCGAGTGCTCGCTCACGATGGCCACTCGCAAGGTTAAGGGACTTGCAGAAGACTATTCACTTCAACCCGCCCCCTTCTGGACATTCAATGGCCGCACCCTAAAAGAAATCTACGACAGCGTCTATGTCGTCGAAGATGAAGACTAATGGCTTGTCCAGGGAGATGCGTCGCTTCATGACCCGGCCCAACGCAATGGTCAGCTCATTCCGGAGCAAAGGTCAAAGTCGACAAGCGCCCGTAACTTAACTTCTGCCGCTCGAGCTGGACGGCTGGTCGTCAGCGCCAATCGCTGCCAGAACCGATCGAATTCCAAGAGTCATGGGAACCCGCAGTTTCCTGACTTCCACCATCAAGCATGTCGTGGCTGCCCCACGAATCGTCGTGGTTGAATCCGTAGGCGCTCCCGCCGACATCTAGGCCGGCCATGCTGTCGGACATCATGGGTAAGCCGGTCGCCGGGTTGATGCACGGACCGGCCGTAGTGTGTCCGAAGCAAGGACTCTCCCATGAGAGAGAACTGCTGCATGCAGAACCGAAGTCGCCCCAGTCACTCCATCCTCCATCCCACTCGTGGCCCAAGGAGGAAGGATCACCTTCTGTATCCAGGAAATCGCTCCAAGCCCCATCGCAGCTGGATCGGATGTCCGACGCGTAAGTCGGACCTTCCGTTGAAAGGAACCACGGGGTCTTTAGGTCACAGTCAATGCTTTCCAATGAGCTGGAAGAATCACGGGAAGACGCATCGTTTGATTCCGCCAGTCGAGCAGAAAGGACGACAAGAATCGCAATCAGAACCAGACCTTCAACCATGGAAACCCTCGCGGCGCGGGCCCCGATGGCCGACCATCGGAGTCGGAGAGAGCCTCTACCCTCTCAGTCGCATAGCCTGAGACACTCCAGCCAACTAGCTCAGATAGCGCCGAAGCCTCGCAAACAGGCCGGCGCCGCGCTGCCGAAATCGAGACCGCTTAGTATGGCCAGCAGCCTGAATATCACCGATCTGATGATCCACCACAGCATTCGCGTAATGGATCAACCGAACCAGAGCGAACCACCGGCGCCTGATCTCAGCCGCCTCCTTTTCGAGCTCCTGGACCAGCGAAACCTCAACAGGCGATGCGCTCTCAAGTAGCTTGTCGAGCACACTCTCGCATTGCCAGTTTTTCGCCTCGTAGCGGCGCCATCCCTTGCGAGTCTTCACGACGCCGCGCCAACTGATGCGGAGAAACCTGTCGCGGACAGTCACTCGGAGGCGAAGCCGGTAGGGTCGAATGAGGGCATGGCCGTTGAGGTCGATCGCGTTTGTGGCCAGCGCAAGTCGATCCGCTTTCGCCCGGCGACCCAACGCCACCGCCCTGTCTACGTATTCAGAAGCCAGCGCATCAGCTTCAGCGCGAAGCCCTGCGATCGATAGAAGCCCAGCGTCGCCCAGAACACCCATCGAAACCCCAGCAATCTCCGGAATAGTCACGTACGGGCCATCGCCGGACCTAGGGATCCAGGCACGAACATTGGCCTGACCCCGCGCAGCATTCTCAATTGGGCGAACCATTACTCCCGCAGACTTGGCATCTCGCATTGTCGTATCCGTGCGTTGCGAACTTGGACATGAGTAGCGCCAGATCCCATGCCCCGCAATGGCTCAAGCCTAACGAGAGCAAAGAACGCCAACCCATGCCGGCCCATAGCGAACCAGACAGACCAATTGCCATCAGGAATTTGGCCAGCCGTCCTGCGCCCAGCACGGAAGAAATAGTCAAACTGCGCGAAAAATCCGGAGAGACTACCTACCGGACCAACGGCGGGACAGAACCTCTCGAACCGAAACAGGATTAACCACCGCTGCGCATTCTTCCCAGTTTGCGTCCTCAACCCGACTGTACTTGACGTCAAACGGATTTCGCGTCGCCGCCGATCGGTTGATCAGCTGGTTGGCAGCTGCCTCATCGTTCAACGCAACCTGCACCCAGACGTCTTCAAGCGTGTCTGGGATCTGACCGAATAGGTCGTGGATAGCCTCCAGACGGTCAGCGAGGACGTTGTGGACACGATCCTCGACAGATCCCCGGTACCGCAAGTTGGCAATCCAGACTTCGTTGCGAGCCTGGCCGATACGCTGGATGCGGCCCTTGCGCTGTTCCAGGCGTGTCGGGTTCCAGGGCAAGTCGATATTAATGAGCGTGCCGAGCTTCTGAAGGTTCAAACCTTCCGACGCGGCATCGGTGCCAAGGATGAGCTTCAGCTCGCCACTGCGGACCCGCCTCTTCAGCGCCTCGCGCTCGCAACGCTGGAATCGGCCCTCGCGCCAGAATCCCGAACGGTTGCTGCCGGCATACAGGCCAATGTCCATGCCGGCAAACTCAGGCCGGGCTGCCAACTCATCACCCACCCACTTCACGGTGTCGTAGTACTGCGAGAACAGCACGCAGCCCAGATCGAGCCACCGCTTCCCACCCGAATCCGGGCGCGAACCAAGCAAGTAGCCGATCAGCGCTTCAAGCTTCGGGTCACGGTTACCGCCCTCCCTAAGCAATTGATAACAACGCTCCAGCGAGGCGATCTCGTCGAGCGTGAAATTCTTGAGGTCGCTCAGCGCTGTCGGTGGACGTCCGGGACCCGAGTGCCCCTCCTCCTCGTTGTCGTCCTCCTCCTCGTCCACGCTGTCGTAGTCCTTTCCGAGCAGCTTGACGACGGTGCGGCGGCCGGCCTCCATGGAACTGCCCAGGCGGCGGAGCAACAGCGTCTTGAAGAAACCAGCACCGCGGACCCGCTGCTGCAGCATCTGGCAGAAGTGTTCAGCCTCCCGGTAGGCCTCGCTCAGGTAGCCATTGAGGACGATCGCGTACTGATCGTCCTCGCCAAACAGCTTCACTGCGACGCGCGGCAGATAGTACTCGCCGGTCGCGGGATTGACCTGCTGCTCAAGGTAGGCGCGGGTCCGCCGAACGATGCAGCGCAACAACGGATTGAACCGGTCGCCATAGCCAGGCAACAGCCCGTTCTCAAGGTGCACGCTACGAAACACTTGCGGCAGGTCGTTCAACGCTTCCGGCCGGAACTGCCATTTGGTGTCAGGCGCTTGCAACCGGTTCCGTATGGCAGCAGCTTCACTCGATTCCTCTCGCGACGGCAAAGGATCACTCACATACCACCAGCCATCCGCCGGAGTCGTCGGAACAGCAAGCTCGCCAGTCGCCACCTTCAGGCAGCGACTGGCCTTGAACCACGGGCTGTTCTGCGTCCATCCGCCAAGTACGCCATCATTTCCATGCGAAAGTAGCTTCAACAGATCCCAGGCCTCCACGGGATGCAGCTGCACGGGAGTCGCCGTGGCCAAGAGCATGCTCTTGGTCTGTAGACCAATCTGATGCAGAAACTCCATGAGCTTGCCCGGTTCCGCACGCTCGTCGATCTCGTCATCAGTTGCTTCGACCCTTGGGACGTTCCGGCGGCGGGCGCGATGCGCTTCATCGACGATTACGCAGGTGTACCTGAGTGCCAGCAATTGCCGGATAACTTCGCTGTTGCCGCGCACGACGAGACCCTGGGAAATAAGCCCGATGCGCCGGGGGCATTGACTCAGGGAGCGCGCACCATCGCCTGAATATTCCACATCGTTCTCGTCCACCCAAGCACGGCCGTTCCAGCGCGCCGAGGGCAGATGCAGGAGCTCCATCAGCTCGTCTTGCCACTGCTGCAGCAGAGGCTTCGGCGCCAGCACTAGAATCGGGCCGCCTTCGGGCTCGTCTAGCGCCATCAGCAATGCCGCCATAGCGAGTTGCACGGTCTTGCCGAGCCCAACCTGATCTGCCAGCAAGAGGCGTGCGCCGCCCAGGCGGTGACGCTCCAATGCCAGGCTGGCGAAGTACTTCTGGTGGGGCCACAAGCCCTGTTCGCGGCGGTAAACCGGCGTTTCAACTGCTGCCGCGGCGGCGGCCGCATTGGCATCCTGCTGGTCCAGCTCTGCTGGCTCGATCACCCGGCGCTTGATGATCCGCCCAAGGTCCTGCGCAATGAACGGGCAAACGGCCAAGTCGACCGCACGCGGGTCGTTCCACAGGGCATCAAATTCTTCCTGCACCCAAGCCACGGTCTCCGGTGTCGATTCCTCCCAGAGCAGTTCGTAGTTGACCTTCCAGGCCGAAGCGCTTTCGTTGACGCTACCCAGGAACGCAGTCGCTGAACCATCGGCTCGGCGTACCACGCCCGCTTTGCCGTGAATCAGGCCGAAGGCGCTATCCGGCAACACCCGAACCTCGATCCGCTTGGTGACAAGCGCGTCGTACAACGCCTGATAACGCGGCAGCGCGGGTGGCGGTGCGGTCTCGGGCTCGCCCGCACACCAGCTGCGGCGCAGCGCCGCCTGGGCGGCCGCTGCAGTGACCATGTCCTGCGGATCGATGTCCGAGTTGCAGATAATCCGGATCCGGCCCGTGACTTTCGACAGCGCCTCGCCCGCGACCTCGAACAGGCTGGAGCGAAAGTAACCGGCGATGCGGTCATAGGAAACCGCTCCCTCCAGCCTCTGATTGAGCACTGACTGATCGAGTCGAGTCCGGCGGCTGGAGTGTCGTTGCAGCATGGTCAGGCGTGATCGTTGCGGAGGCGGCCGGCCAGGATCCGGGCCGCTTCGGAGTCTTCGGCCCACTCCGCCATCTCCTCGGCGTTGCTGAGCGCGGCGAGCCAGTCGAGCAGGTGAACGAAGCGTTCCCGGTAGCGCCAGTACGTCTGTCCGAAGGTATCGCGCAAGTACTGGCGGCCCGGTTCCGGGTTAGCATCGTTGCGCGCCGTCTCACGCACTGCGAACAACAGGTGGCGCAGCGAAGTGGTAGCAAACGGATGGGGGCCACCCGTGGCGGCTCGACCGCGCCGCGCTGCCAACACGACTGCGCCATCCTCGCCGGCCACGGCCAGCGTGGCGCTGCCGAACCCACTCGGGGTCAACATACGGGCGCCGTTGGCCTTGTCTGATAGCAGAAGCGGCCGGATATCGGTCAGATTGAAGCCCCGCGCCAGCTCTTCGTACATTCCCTTACGCCGCTCGCCTCGCGACTCGATGTCTAGCCCTCGCAGGTAGTAGCGTTCGGACAGATCTAGCTCACGCCAGACAGAGTCGAGTCCACGCGGGATGAGGTAATCGCAGGCTATGGTAATGGCGCGCTCAATGATTTCCTGGAAGTCGCTCACCTCATTGCGCGACCGCACGGCAAACACCTCGTGTTCGACGTCGCGGCCATCGATCGTTCCGTACTGGGTCAGTACTTTGAGTGCCGCGGCGTAGGCCGCCAGCTGGTAGTCGGCGTCGTTGAAGTTCGGTTCGCCACCCTCGTCTAGTGCGCGCATAGAGTCGATTTGACGATGAACCTCGTCTTCCACCATGGGAACGATCTCGTCCTTGAAGCCGGCTTCATTGCCAAGCCGCTTGCTTAGGACTAGGCAGACCGTGCCTTGTACATAGTTGCCCTTCTTTATTCCTGCGGCTTCGGTCTCCGTGCTGATGGTCCATGCAGCGGTCGCCTTCAATCCAGCCGCCCACAGGATCATGCCGAGGTCCGCCCACACGGCGGGATTCTGGTGGGTGAACATCACCATCTGCAGGCCATTCGCCGGCATGTGGCTGGCAAGGTTGCGGTAGATGTCTACCATCGACCGACGGAAGTCATCGCCGTCGCCTCGCACGGCCAGCTCGGAACGCGAGTCTGGCACCCAGTTCGGGAAAATTCGAACGATTTGTTTCTCGTACCATGCGAGAAAGTAATCTCCCAGTTCGTGATAGTTAACCGCGTCGGCATATGGCGGGTCGGTAATCCAGAGATCACAGTCCTTGGTTACATCCCTTGCATCGACGAGTTCGGTCTCCGAGGGCGCTTCGATATCTACCGGAGTCCAAGACGCGATGCCCGCACTCTTGAGCGTCAGGAACGGGCGCACCGAGTAGTTGAACATCGTGTTCAAGGCCTGATTGGAGAATGTGTCCTTACCACCACCAATCCCACCACCTTGGGACGGAAGCCAGCGTGACAACCTCGCGTTCCAGTTTGCGAGCCGACCGACGCCAAGCAGGCAGGCCACGCGCTCTGCTTGTGTCGATGCCATTGAGCTTCCTAGCTTCATCAGCAGCCCGTGTACGAGCAGCTGACGCGGCGTGAAAAGGTGATGCCAATAGGTCCAACCACGAGTACGAATTGGCTCGTCTGTCTTTTCCCCATCTGTAGGCATGGCGCTGGATGGAACAAAGCCTTCCTGCTGCCAACTTCTGAAGCTCTCTCGAAGCAGATCCAGTACTCGTGCTTCGCGCTGCAGATCCGCCGAATCTGGCGCAGCGTATCGCCTTACATCCTTGAGTCTGCCATTCTTGTGGATTTTCTTGACCCAGCGGATGCAGTAGACGCGCTCCTGAAAGACATCACCCGGTCGCGGAACCACATCTTCATTTGTCCAACGCCGCAGACCCTCCGGGCCGCGCAAAGACTCCAGCGACCAGCTGCGCTCGGGATTCAGCGGATCGACCACACGACCGTCCACCGCGGTGGCGCCCTTTCCCGCCTTGTATTTAGCGAACTCGCTGGCGGACACGGCGCGCACGGTTGGCTGCAGTCGGTCGACGCCCGGCGGACGGTGCCAATCGACAACCACGCGCACCTTCTCGGCCACAACCCAGGTCGGCGACAGCGGGATGTAGTAGTCACACCCCTCGGGCTTGACCTCGACGCAGTACAAGTAGGCGTCGGCGCGTTCACCCTCTTCATTGTGCTCTATGCGCCACTCGGTGATCTGGCGGTCCGCCTCCGCAAACACGCGCTGCTGCACGCGCTCAGCCTCTTGCTGCTTGGCAGGTCCACCACCAAGCAAATTGAGACTAGCCCAGGTCAGCAACCCGGCTACCGGATTCAGGTCCGAGGCATAGGCTTCGCAGCCGATACGGGCGGCCTCGAATGGGATAGACCCGCCCCCGCAGAAGCTGTCGCCCACTCGTGGCAGGCGTCCGAAGCGGCGTTGTCCCAGTTGTGCGACCAGCCCGGACAGACTGGACGCCGACGTGCCCAGATGCGCATTGATCTCCGCCCACGCCGGCGCTGTAGGGCCCGATACGTTCTCCGGTCGGTCGCAATACTGGATGCGTTCGGCGTAGGGCAAAGCGTCGAATTCGGCGCGATCTGGAATCGCTCGGCGCTTCTTGGAATCCAGCGCACTCTGCTCTTGGGGCGACAGCGACTCCCAAATACGCTGCCTGACCTCGTCCTTGTCCTCGTCGGACAGCCCCTGCATGAAACCACGGGCGCCAAAGTATTCCTCGCGGATGTCGACAGGCGCCGCATCGCGCCAGTCGCCAACCGGAATGTCGCCTTGGCAGCGATCCCAAACACCCGCGTCGTCCATTGTGAGGATCTTGAGGAAGATCTCGCGATCACGTTTTGGGTCGCTGGACGCCGGCATCAGCATTCCAAGGATGGATGCACGCACCAGGATCAGCGGCTTGCGCCCCCACCACTTACCCAAACCGGTGAGCGTCTGCCCAGCAACGGCCTTGCGCTCCTTGTAGGACTCCGCGGAGAGCCGGGCGATAGGGAACTGGGTTTCAATGAAAGATTGGGTCATCGGCGGCCATTAGAGGGAGAGCGCGAGCTGGGAATGCCCCAACATTTCGCGGCGGGCGCGGGGCGACATGCCCTCGCCCTTGATGAAGGGGTTGTCGGCCAACGCTGCGCGCAGGGCCTTACGCCAGCCGAGGCCACGTTGTCCTGCCTGGCCGGTGGTGGCGACGGTCATGGTGAACAGCCACCAGCGCTCTTCCGGCGCCAGGGCTTCCCAATTTCGGATGGCATTGGGAATGTCGTCCAACGGCGCGTCTTCGACCGCCCAGCAGAGGATGCACAGCTCCTTGCCCAGGGAGGCATGCACTGGCACCGGCTTGACCGAGCTCTTCAGGAACTTGTGCGCTGCCAAGCCATTGGCGCGCAACCGGCGGTTGGCCTCCTCCCAGAAGGCGGGCGCCAGTTCCAACCAGCGCTCACGGTTGATGGCCACGCGCAGCGCAGGACTGGAGTGCTCAATCAAGGCATTCGTCTCCCAGCGTTCGAGCTCCGCGCCGCGCAGTTCGCTGATGAAGACCGGGTCGCCTTTTCCGGATCGGCTGATGTCAATGACAAAGCCGTGCCGCGCCTCGTCCGGGAGGAATCCGAGGCCGACCGATTTGCGAGTCCTTTCAGTAGCAGACGCTTTCTTCATTGCACCACTCGATGCTGCTCTACAGGCATTTTCCGTGCGCGCAACCAGTCAAGCAGACTTTGTCCCGTAGCAAAATTGAGGGATGAAACCTGCATTCGGAGGGACCCTTCGCCTGCCAACAGGACCAGTTGATCAGCCAGCGATCTCAATTCCTTCTCGTCGTATCCGGAATCCGGCGATCCAATGAATTCCACGTGTTGAAGTCCATCGGCACTCTCTGCGGTCAACGAAATCTCGTTCACCCGCATTCCAGGGTTTTCACCCATTTGCTCGACGAAGTTCCAGACCGCACCTGTGTCATCGAGGCGCTGTTGCAGGCGATACTTTGCGGGAATCGCTGGATCAACAACGCGAGCCTCCTCCCCCTTCTGGGGGATCTGAGCCCTGACGGGTTCAGAGCTGAGGTCGTAGGCATCGGCCACGGCCATGGCGCAAACCACGCGGCAACCAGCCGGAACCCGGATCAGGCCGTCATAGATGGCGTGGCCAGCGCTGGTTGGTGAGCTGCCGTCCGTGGTGTACCGGATCTGGATGCCGTTGGCCTTTGGCAGGGCAAGCAGCTCTAGCTCGTAGTGGTCTCCGCGATTATGCAGTTGCCACTTCAGCCGCAGCCGTGCTTTCCACTCGCGCACACCACTGACACGCGCAGTGTCGTCCGGATCGATCGCCCGAAAGGTGTAGCGCAATCCCGTAGCTTCGAAGCGTGTCGGCGTCGGCACGGGGCTGGACGAGTGTGTGGGCTCAGCATCCCCGGTTTCATACACAACGGCTGGCGCATGCAGCGGTTCGATCTTCAGATAAGCGCGGCCGTCCCTTTCGTCGTCAACGGACAGTTCGCGAATGGCCACATCCGGCTCAGGGGGTGGGAACGGGCCACGGCGGACGTGGTTGCCTTCCTCGCGCCACTGGTCGCGTCGCAGGCACTCTGCCTTGAGCTCGTCCAGCGCGGACGGACGATGCAGCGGCCAGGTGGTATTGACCGCGGCTGTTCGCTTGAAGTCGCTCCAGAGCACAACCTTGGTGTCCGCAGAACCGAAAAGCCGGGCCTCGGCCTTGGTGCGGAAGGCATCATCGTCCGTTTTGGTCGTGAACTTCTGGGCTCCTTCCAGCGTCTTTCGGATGGTGCCTTCGCCGCTTTGGTTTCCGGCAAAGGCCAGGTCGATCCCACTGGCGCGCAGAGCGCTGTTGATCGACGGATAGACGATCTGGTCGAAGGCTTCCTTCAGTGCCGAGTTGAACTGCAGAGCGACGCGATCGCGCAGGCCGTCCAGCGCACGCCATTGCGGGTCGTCCGATGGCGTCTTTTCGGATTTCAGATCGTCCTCGATGCTCTGCAGTGCGCGAGTCTGGCGGGCGCCATCGATCACCTTCTGATAGGTGTCGCGCGAACCGGAGAGAAAAAGCACGCGATTCTTGTATTGCTGCTGGTCCCACCAGGCTTGCCAGTCGGACGAGATCGGCAGGCCGTTGGCCTGCCCACCCGGACGGCTGATCACCAGCGTGGTGCGTTCCTGGTCAACCTGGACTTCATCCAGCGGGGGCAATACCGCAACCGTCTGGTAGCAGTCTCTCAGCGAAGGCGCGAAGTACTCCTCCAGATGCTTGCGCAACATGCGGTCCACGACCTCCATGTGCAACGAGAGCGCTGTGGATCGAAGCTTGGCCGCCAGGTTTTGCTGATTCTTGAAGTAGATGCGGCCGTCGGGTGAGTTGTGCAGATACCAGGCACGCGTGTGGAGTTTGTCCATCACGTTGGCCTTGAAACCAGACAAGTCCCGTCCTGGGCGCTGTAGCGCATCGACCAGCTGATATTCCTGCAGGCCGTGGATAGCGCCCGGCGTAGTTGACAACGAGGCGAGCAGAATCAGGCGGGCCGCATCGGTGGCATCGCCGTTGCCATTTGTGACATCAATCTGCTCGGCCTCGGCGTCGCCGCCATGGGCGATATCATGCGCTATCGCCTCGCTGAGCGAGGGATTGATGGTCCGAACTTCGGATGCCAACTCATCGACATTGAGGTCAATGTCGTAAGGATGGATCAGGTCGCCCTGGGCGGCCCTGCCGGAGTGCCACAGGTTGGCTACCACCATCTGCATCAGGCGGATAACGCCACGGGTCTGCTGGAAGCCGTCATTCTCCTTGAACTTGCCGACCAGCTCGCGCAGGTCCGGGTGGAACGGATAAGCGTCGCTCACACGTTGGTACATCGATTCGGGCGAGGTCGACGTCAGGCCCATGCTGACAGCCTCCCTCAGCGCATCCCGGTAGCCCGCAGCGATTCGCTTGTTCTCCTCCTCATTACCCACCTTTTCGAACAGACGTTTGCGCAGGATGTGGTAGAGCTCGTCACCGTTCGGGTTGACCGGCGTGATTGGCACTGCAATTCGCCTGGATTCTGAAGAGATCCCCTGGATGGCGCGATCCATTGCCGCCTGGATGCCCGCTTGGCCGGTCGAATAGTTGGCGCCGGCGAGGTCGGACATTACCAGGCAGACGTTGTCCATCTCGGCCACGGCCACGAACAGATTGGCCAGGGCCGTCGTGGTCACAACCCCCAGGTTGGCGTCGCCCACCGGAACCGCCACGGCGTACTCCAGGTACGGGGGCAGCTCGTCCAGGAAGATGATGGTCGGATCGCCGCCCAGAATCTGCTTCCAGGCTTCGGGGCCAGGGGCGCTTAGCAAGGGCGAGAGATAGCGGGCGAACTGCTCCGACTTGCCTAGCTGTTCGGCCAAGGAGCCCCAGATTCCACCCGGCGCATCCGTGCTGCGGCCGTTGAAGCCGATAACGCGGCATTTCCCCAAGCGAGGTGCGGGATCCTGTGCGCCAAGCACGCGCTTTCTCAACTCGGGATCCCGGGCCAGCAGGCCCAGGCCGATCATGCTGTGGGTCTTGCCGCCGCCCATCGCTTGGGACAGAAGGAAGACTGAGGAGCCGGCGCGGTCGCCCGCCAGGTGGTGGAAGGCCCGGTCCACCAGCGTGATCATGCCGTTGGTGAAGTAATTCTCGTCGAAGAACTCCTGACCGTGGACTTTCCCCTTCAGGAAGGTGTCAAGGCTAAGGACCGTGGCGCGGCGATCCGCGGCGAATACGGAAGGCCGCGGCACGCAGTTGGCTTGCAATGTCATCGGACGAGATCCCTTTTTGAGTCCATTTCAGTGTGCTGGATGTTTCTTGCTGTGCTCGTAAGACACTTTCTCAGTGCCGTCCCAGCAAGTCGGAGCGGCCGATGATCTGGCGCTCCGGCTTGACGGGCTTGGGATCCGAGAAATTGGTAAACGCCTCACCCAACTCGGCGGCGCCCATGGCATAGGTTCGCTTGTCTCGCAGTCCGGCGAGGCCCTCCTGCCAGGAGAGCAGCATGCGTTTTCCGATTTCCACGAAGCCTGGATGCTCGGCCATCGCTGCGCGGACCTGTGGCCCCACTTCGGCCATCGCCGTTCCGATCTGGTCGACGATCTCGGCCTGCTCACGCGCCGGAAGTCCAAAAGTGGCCGTGATGAAGGTCTGGAGATTCTTGCCCGGGTCCCAGGTCTTCTTCCCCATGAAGGAGATGCCTGGCGGGTTCCGGGCGTACTCGGGATAGGCCGCCGTAGTGATCATGTCGTACGCTGGAGCCAGCTTGACGTCGTCATGACTGGTATAGAGCAGCGCGACGTTCTTGGCGTGACAGTCCGCGTTACGCAGGGCGTACGTCAGCAACAGCAGCGTCGCCATCTGCCGGAATACCGTGGGCCGGTTTGCGTGGGGCACGTGGTCACGAACCGCCCGGGCGATGCGCTCCCACGTGGTTTCGTACTTTGCCGCCGGACGGAGGCCCAGCAAGGCACAGAAATCTTCCATGCCATAGAAGCGTTCGCCGTTCTCACCCACGTCAAAGCGATGAACGACTAGCGCCTGGCCATCCTGGGATACTTCGGTTACGGCGGCCGCCATAACGCGACGGGCCACTTCCATGCAAAGGTGTTCGTTCAGGGACACAAACGGCAGGAGCCGGGATGAGCCCTTGATGATGTGCCGATGGGTGAAGATCGTGGTCTTCTTGTGGGGGCCCGTTTCGACTTTGGCGACGTCGCCGTCCAGGAACTTGGGCACGACTCCCGACACACCGCTGGTCGCGTGTTGACGCACCAGTTCAGCGAAGGCTTCTTCCGAGTTGTCGCCTTGGAGGAGTCCGGCGACATCCACCGGCCTGGGAGGCTCGTCGAGGTTCGCGCCGGGTGCGGCCACCTGGATCCGCCCGATCATGTTGCGGCCGATGACGGACAGCAGCGCCAGGGGACTCGCACCAACATGAGGGCCAAACTGCTCTTGAAGGACCTGCAGCAGGTACCCCTCCGGCAGGTTCATCTGGAAGACGGGGTGCAGGACGTCGTCCCAGATGTACGGTTCCGGCCTAACCCGCATGGTCAGAGAGACGAAGTCCCCGGGCGCCACGCCCGGGTGGTAGGTCATCGAGCTCTTGAAGTCGCCCACAGCCTCGAGCGTGGCGACCTCGCGACCCAGCACGTAGACGGAGAGCGTCATGTCCCGCTGCGCTCGCGACGCAGCTCATCCAAAGAACCCGACGTCCCCACGGGGGTGAACTGAACCTCCATCCCGAGGACCGCCAGCACGGCGAGCAGCTTGCGCGAACCAAACTCTGCCGCCTTTCCCCGCTCGAACCGGGAAAGCATCTCTTGGGTGATCCCGGCGCGTGCGGCTACGTCGCCCTGCTTCAAGCCGAGCGCCCGCCGTCGGGTTGCCACACCCATGCCTAGTTCGAGGACCGTCTGCATTTGCCGTATTTGGTAAATTTTCGGAAGACCCGGCCAATATTTACCAAATACATCAAAAAAGCAAGTCCTGATTGAGCCCCCCCCCTCTCTGCAGATATGCATCCAGCTTAGCCCAGCATCGAACTGGTGTATCGCTGGAAGCCACCCTACCGAAGGAGGTGTTTCATGGAAGTCAGATTGATGAGCCTCACCTGCGTTCAACTGGCCCGCCTGCTCGCGCTGGTGAGAAGAGTTGAACCGGTCGAGCTGGATGGCAAAGGCGGCTGGGCGCTGCTCATCCGCGGGCGGGGATTCGCCAGGCTGCTGAGGCAGGACGTCCTGTACGCGCCCAACCTGATCCGCGGCCCAGGGTGGTCTGCACCACGGCCGCGGACGTTCTGCAGCCGGAATGCGGCGGTAGCCTGCGCCCAGGAGGTCGGCCTGCTGCCGAGGCAGAAGACATGGCTAGTGCGGCAATAGGGCTTGATCCAAACCGTGCCGGAAGCGCTGCCGCCCCGGCGCGGCCGCGCATTTCCGGCCTCTGGTCCTGAGAGGCAATGCGCCAGGGAGACACCAGACCATCCCGAAACAGGGTCTATTTGCAGATCGGTCAGCAGCGCACTAACCTGAAGCCGATGTTTCACCCGCGAACCTGGCGCATAAACCAGACCTCACTTTCCCGGCTTCGCTCCGGGTTTCCATGCAGGACAGCAACGCCAACGGCCTTCTGTCCATTTCCGGCAGCACGAACTGTGCGTAGCCGTGTCTGCACCTTTCGCTGCTAGCCAGCCGCCGCCGTCACGATCAGAACGCCCGAGATGGTCAGCATGCTGCGCCGCCGCCCTGACCTGCCCCCCATTTTCCGGTCCAGGCTGATTTAAGTAGAGTCCGTCCTCAAGAGGAAGACGGACATGAAGAAGCGATACACGGACGAGCAGATCATTTGCTTTTTGAAGCAGGCGGCCGCGGGCACCCCGGTGAAGGACCTGTGCCGCAAGCACGGCTTCAGCGATGCGTCGTTCTACATCTGGCGCCAGAAGTTCGGCGGGATGGACGTGCCGGATGCCAAGCGCCTGCGGGCGCTGGAGGCGGAGAACGCCAAGCTCAAGAAGTTGCTGGCCGAAGCGATCCTGGACAAGGAAGCCCTGAAGGTCGTCGTGCGGGGAAAATCGTAAGCCCGCAGGCCAAGCGCGCCGCCGTGGCCGCCATGCGGGCCAAGACCTCGATCTCCGAACGCCGGGCCTGCCAGCTGCTGGGCCTGGCGCGGAGCGTGCTGCACTACGAGACGCAGAAGCAGGACGACGGACTCAAGGCGCGGCTGATCGAGCTGGCCGGGGAGCGGCGTCGGTTCGGCTACCGCCGTCTGCACATCTTGATCGAGCGCGAAGGTGTCGAAGTGAACCACAAGCGGATCCACCGGCTGTACCGGGAGGCGGGGCTGGCCGTGCGCTGTTGATGCGCGCCCAAAATTGACCGCCGGGGGTGCGGACGATTTCTTGGACTACTTGAAGGAGTAGTTCATGTATTCATAC
>ERZ1066122.1663-NODE-1663-length-16925-cov-17.465086_pt1 | contig 16925 bp, 9 predicted proteins | sample MGYA00382769_ERZ1066122 | MGnify/ENA primary metagenome ERZ1066122 (study PRJEB33369, sample SAMEA5778352) | biofilm metagenome | biome: Industrial cooling water; feature: Water cooling tower basin; material: Biofilm | place: United Arab Emirates | collected... | reverse complement strand
ACATCTACCAGCAGGATTTCGACCGCGACTCGAACGTGCTCGAGGTCTTCATCGGCCGCCTGCGCAAGAAGCTCGACCCCGAGGGCGAGATCAAGCCGATCGAGACCGTGCGCGGCCGCGGCTACCGCTTCGCCATCCCCCGCGACGAGTAAGCCGCCTTGCGCGGCTGGCGCACGCTTTCGCTGCAGGCCCGACAGCTGCTGGCGGCCAGCCTCGCGCTGGTCGCCTTCCTCGGGCTGACCGGCTACGCGCTCGACCGCGCCTTCGTCGACACCGCCCAGAACGCCCTGCGCGAACGCCTGGCCGACCTGGCCAACGGCTACCTGTCCGGCAGCGAGCTCGACCGCAGCCGCGCCTTCATCTCGCCGGAAACGCCGCCCGACATCCGCTTCATGATCCCGGGCAGCGGCCTGTACGCCAGCGTGCGCGGCGAGGGGCTGCGCTGGGAGTCGGCGTCCTCGCTGGGCCGCTCGCTGCCGCCGGTGGCCTTCCTCGGGCCGGGCGAGCGCCGGTTCGAGGGCCCGCTGCGCATCATCGACGCGCGCGGCATGGAGAACAGCGTCTACGCCTACTCGATCGGCGTGATCTGGGAATCGGCCGGCGACTTCCGGCTCACCTTCAGCGTCTACGAGGACGCCGCCCAGATCCAGGACCAGGTCAACGTGTTCCGGCGCGCGCTGTGGGGCTACCTCGGCCTGGCCGCGGTGCTGCTGCTGATGGTGCAGGTGCTGGTGCTGCGCTGGAGCCTGCTGCCGCTGCGCAACGTCGAGCGCGAGCTCACCCGCGTGCGCAAGGCGCAGAGCCAGCGCCTCTCCGGCCGCCACCCGCGCGAGCTGGAGTCGATCACCGAGTCGATCAACAACCTGATCGAATCCGAGCGCAGCCACCTCGAGCGCAGCCGCAACACCCTGTCCGACCTGGCCCACAGCCTGAAGACGCCGCTGGCCGTGCTGCGCTCGCGGCTAGAGGCCGACGCCAGCCACGAGGCCCTGCGCGAGGAGGTGGCGGCGCAGGTGCAGCGCATGAACGAGATCGTGTCCTACCAGCTCTCGCGCGCCGCGCGCAGCGGCCACGCGCTGTTCGCCGCGCCGATCGAGATCGAGCCGCGCGCCGAGGAGATCGTCGCCGGGCTCGAGAAGGTCTACGCGTCCAAGGGCGTGCTGTGCGAGTTCGACATCGACGCCAACGCGCGCTTCCACGGCGAGCTGGGCGACCTGCAGGAGCTGCTGGGCAACCTGCTCGAGAATGCCTTCAAGTGGGCCCGCAAGCGCGTGCTGCTGGCGGTGCAGGTGGAGCCGGCCGCGCCGAACCAGCGCCCGGGCGTGAGCTTCATCGTCGACGACGACGGCCCCGGTATCCCGGCCGAGGCGGTGGAGCGCCTGCTGCAGCGCGGCGTGCGCGGCGACGAGCGGGTGCAGGGCCACGGCATCGGCCTGTCGATCGTGCAGGACATCGTGGCGGCCTACCGCGGCCAGCTGCGGGTGGAGCGCGCGCCGGAGCTGGGCGGCGCCCGCTTCCACGTGCGCATCCCGCCGGCGTTCTGAGCCCGCCGGGCGTGGCCGCGCGTTGGCGGCGTGCGCGGCCTCAGGCCGCGGGGATCGGCGAGTCGCCGTAGAAGCGGCGCAGGTGCGCCGCCACCGCCGGCATCTCCGCGGTCAGCAGGGCCGGCGCCGAGAAGTGGTACTCGCTGGTGACGGCGAAGAATTCCTCGGGCGCCTCGGCGGCGTAGGGATCGACCGGCGTCTCTTCGCCGGCATCCACCCGCGCGCAGAACGCCTCGTAGGCGGCCTGGAAATCGCGCGCCCACTCGCGCTGCCAGGCGGCGGGCAGGGGCGGGGTGCCGTCCATCGCGCCGTCGAGTGCGTCGAGCTTGTGCGCCATCTCGTGCACCACCAGCTGGAAGCCGGCCTCGGGCTCGGCCAGGTCTGCGGTGATGTCGTCCCAGGACAGCACCAGCGGTCCCTGGTCCCAGGCTTCGCCGGCGAGTTCGTCCTCCCACTCGGCCACCACGCCGGTGTCTTCGTCGTGGTGGCGGCGGTGCACGCGGAAGGCGCCGGGGTAGACGATCACTTCGGACCAGCCGCGCAGGCCTTCGTCGCCGAACTCGAGCAGGGGCAGGCAGGCCAGCGCCGCGAGCTGGCGCCGCTGCGCGGCCGACAGCACGAGGCCGTGCACCGGTGTGATCGCCTTGCGGGCCAGGAAACGCGCGACCAGCGCGAACAGGCGTTCGCGGCGCGCCGGGTCCAGGCGCGACAGCCAGGGCAGGTCATGCAACAACGCCCCGGCGTCCTCGTCGGACAGCGCGGGCGGGGTGGGCAGCAGGCGGCGCAGCAGGGACTTCATGCCCGCAGGGTGCGGGCGATGCGCACGACAGGCAAGGCGTGGGCCTTAGCGGATCATCCCGGGCAGCAGGCTGTGCCAGCGCGGGCCGCTGCGGGTGCCGGTGGTGCGCGGCCGCACCGGGGCGGGCGAGCCCGGGCGGGCGGCGCTGGAGGCGCCATCCGCGTCGGCCGGGGCCTTGCCGCTTGCTGGCTCGGCCTTGGTGCAGCCCGGGGCCTCCGACTCGGTCGGCACGGGTTCGGCGGCGAGCGCGGCCGGGACGGCGAGGACGAGGCTGAGGGCGAGCAGCATGCGGTACATGGCGGACACCTGCGGTCGGGGACTTCCCTTGGGATGCCGGGACGGGCCCGAGGGTTGCAAGCCGGATTCTAACTCCGTTTCCGGCGTCCCGCGGGGGAATCGGATGCGGCAGCGCAGCATGGCCCACGGCGCCGGTTTTGCGGCAGACTCCGGCGGCCCATGAACGCCGCATTCCTTGAATCGCCCCGTCCGCTCATCCGGGGTCCCGCGCTTCGCCGCGCCCTGATCGCCGGCGCCCGCCGCGTCATCGCCCAGCGGGAACAGCTCAACAAGATCAACGTATTCCCGGTGCCCGACGGCGACACCGGCAGCAACCTGGCCTTCACCCTCGGCGGCGTGCTGGCCGGCGCGCTCAGCCGCCGCACCCAGGGCGCGGGCGACCTGCTGCGGCGGGTGGGCGAGGACGCCGTGGACGGCGCGCGCGGCAATTCCGGCGCGATCCTGGCCCAGTTCCTGACCGGCGTGGCCGAGGCCGCGGGCAATGCGCGGGCGCTCGAGCCCGAGGCGCTGGCCCGCGCCATCCGCGCCGGCGCCGCCTCGGCGCGGCAGGCGCTGTCGGAGCCGCGCGAGGGCACCATCATCAGCGTGATCGCGGCCTTCGCCGAGGCGCTGGAGCATCCCGGCGGCGGCGACCTCGGCGCCTGGTTCCGGCGCGCCCTCGAGCACACCCGGCGCGCGCTGGCGAACACGCCCAACCAGCTGCCGGTGCTGGCCAAGGCCGGCGTGGTCGATGCCGGTGCGCAGGGCTTCGTCGATTTGCTCGAGGGCATCGGTGAATTCATCGAGTCGGGCGCCGTCGATGCCGTCGGCGTGGCCGACGAGCAGCCGGCCGACCTCGAAGCCGCCGAAGGCCACGGCGAACTGGGCGACGCCGACCCCGAGCACCGCTGGTGCAGCGAATGCCTGCTGGTGGGCGAGGGCCTGGACCGCGCCGGCCTGCGCGCAGCGATGGGCGAGCTGGGCGCCTCCTGCGTGGTGATCGCCGGCAGCCACAGCCGCCTGCGCCTGCACGCGCACGTGGCCGACCCGAGCGCGATGTTCGAGGTGGCGGCGCGCTTCGGCCGCGTCGAGGGCGCCAAGGCCGACGACATGCACGCCCAGGCCCGCACCGCCGCCGGCGCCGTGGCGGTGGCCGTGATCACCGACAGCGCGGCCGACCTGCCGGCGTCGGAAATGCAGCGCCTGAACATCCACATGGTGCCGGCGCGGGTGAATTTCGGCGACCGGGACTACCTGGACAAGGTCGGGCTCTCGACCGCGGAGTTCTACCGCAAGCTGCGCACCGAGCTGGTGCTGCCGCGCACCAGCCAGCCGCCGCCGGGCGATTTCCGCCGGCAGTTCGAGTTCCTGCTGTCGCACCACCGGGAGCTGGTGTACGTGGGCCTGTCGCGCGCCATCTCGGGCACGCTGCAGTCGGCCGAGACCGCCGCCCAGCGCGCGCATCCCGAGCGCACCCACGTCTTCGACACCGGCAACGCCTCCGGCGGCGAGGGCCTGCTGGTGATGCGCGCGGCGGAGATGGCGCTGGCCGGCGCCGACGCCGCCAGCATCCTGGCCGAGCTGGCGCGGCTCAAGCCGCTCACGCTCACCTGGGCCCTGGCCCGCGACGTGCGCCACGCCGTGCGCGGCGGACGCATCCCGGCCTGGGCCAAGCCGCTGGTGGACTGGCTGGGCCTGACCCCGATGGCGAAGGTGAAGCCGAACGGCCGCCTGGGCGTGGTCGGTGGCCTGTTCGGCGCCGCCCGCCAGCCCGAGCGCTTCGGCCGCTACGTGGCCCGGCGCGTGGGCCGCGGCCAGCGCCTGCGCGTGGTGGTCGGCCACTGCGACGCCGCCGCCGACGGCGAACGCCTGCTCGCGACCCTGCGCGCGGAGCTGGACGTGGCCGAGGGCTGGCTGGTGGAAACCGGCTCGGCGATCGGCGCGCACGCCGGCCCGGGCGCGCTGGTGGTGTCGGTGCAGCCGCTGGCCTGACGGTTCCGGCGGGCTGGCCCATAATGCCGGCATGACCACCGCGCTCGTCCTGATCCTCGTGGCTTACCTGCTGGGCTCGCTCTCGGGCAGCCTGCTGCTCGGCCGCCTGCGCGGCGTGGACATCCGCACCCAGGGCAGCGGCAACGCCGGTGGCACCAACGCACTGCGCACCCAGGGCTGGAAGTTCGCGCTCGGCACCGTGCTGGTCGACGTGGGCAAGGGCGTGCTGGCCGCGTGGCTGGCGCTGCGCTACGGCGGCGGCGAGGCCTGGCTGCCGTGGGCGGCCGGGTTCGCGGCGGTGCTGGGCCACGTCTGGCCGGTCTTCCACGGCTTCCGCGGCGGCAAGGGCGCGGGCACGCTGGTGGGCGTGCTGCTGGTGCTGTGGCCGCTGGGCCTGGCCGTGCTCATCGGCAGCTGGCTGCTGGTGCTGGGCATCGGCGGTTACGTCGGCCTGTCCACCATCGTCGCGGCCGCCAGCCTGGTGCCGCTGGCCCTGCTCACCGGGGCCGACGCCTGGCGGCTGGCGTTCGCCGCGGTGCTGGCGCTGTTCATCCTCTTCACCCACCGCAGCAACGTGGCGCGCCTGCGGGCGGGTACCGAGCCGCGCTTCGAGCGCGCGCGTTTCCTGGTGCGGCGGCGCACCGCGCATGATTGACCGCGCGCTGCTGGCGCGGCTGTGCGAAGGCCCGGCCTCGGGCGTGGCGCTGTCGCGCGGGCTGGGCATCACCCGCACCGCGGTGTGGAAGCGCATCGAGGCGCTGCGCGCCGCCGGCGTCGAGATCGAGGCGCAGGCGGGGCGGGGTTACGCGCTGGCGCGACCGCTGCAGCTGCTCGACGCCGCGCGCCTGTCGGCCGCGCTGGCGCCGGCGGCGCGGGCCGGGCTGGCGTCGCTCGAGGTCCTGTTCGACACCGATTCCACCAATGCCGAGGCGATGCGCGCGCCGCTGCCGGCGCACGGCTGCGCGGCGTGGTTCGCCGAACGCCAGTCGGCCGGGCGCGGGCGCCGCGGTCGTGCCTGGGCCTCGCCGCTGGCGGCGCATGTCTACCTCAGCCTGTCGCGTCGCTTCGAGGGCGGCATCGCGTCGCTGCAGGGGCTCAGCCTGGCGGTCGGCGTGGCCGCCACCGAAGCCCTGCATTCCCTCGGTTACCGCGAGGTCGGGGTGAAGTGGCCCAACGACCTGCTGGCCCGCGGGCGCAAGCTCGGCGGCATCCTGGTCGAGGTCGGCGGCGACGCCGGCGGGCCGATGCGGGTGGTGGTCGGCCTGGGCCTGAACGTGGCGATGCCGGCCGCGGCCGCGCGCGACATCGACCAGCCCTGGTGCGACCTGGCGGGCTTGTCCGGGCAAACGCCGGATCGCCACGCGGTCGGCGTCGCCCTGCTCGACCACCTCGTGCCGATGCTGGCGCGTTTCGAGCGCGAGGGCCTGGCGCCGTGGCGCGAAGCCTGGGACCGCCACGACGTGCTCGCCGGCCGCGCCGTGCGCGTGGTCGAGGGCGAGCGCGTGCACGAGGGCGTGGCCGCCGGCATCGCCGACGACGGCGCCCTGCGCCTGCGCGGAGCGGATGGCGAACGGCGCTGCCACGCCGGCGAAGCCAGCCTGCGCGCCGCATGAACTGGCTGCTCGACCTCGGCAACTCGCGGCTCAAGGTCGCGCCGTGGACGCCGGAAGGCGGCGTCGGCGCGGTGCAGGCCTGGGCCCACGGCGCCGCAGACTTCGCGCCGTCGATGCAGCGCTGGCTGGCCGGCGTGCAGCCGGGCGACCGCTGCTGGCTGGCCTCGGTGGCCAGCTCCGAACTCACCGCGGCCGTGGCCGAGGCGCTGGCCAGCCACGGCAATCCCGCCACCCGCGCCCGCACCCAGGCCGAATGCGCCGGCGTGCGCATCGCCTACGCCGAACCTTCGCGCCTGGGCGTGGACCGCTTCCTGGCGCTGCTGGCCGCGCAAGCGCGCGGCAACGGGCCGTGGTTGCTGGTGTCGGCGGGCAGCGCGCTCACCGTGGACCTGCTCGACGCCAGCGGGCAGCATCGCGGCGGCGTGATCGCGCCCAGCCCCGAGCACATGCGCGCGGCACTGGCGGCGCGCTTCCCGGCGCTGGCCTACGCCGGCGGCGAGGCCTGCGACTTCGCCACTGATACCGCCGACGCGCTCGCCGGCGGCAGCGTCGGCGCCGTGGTCGGCCTGGTCGAGCGCTGCCATCGCCAGGCGATCCGCCTGCTGGGCGTGGCGCCGCGGGTGCTGGTCAGCGGCGGCGGCGCGCCGCGCCTGCTCGAATGGCTGGAGATCGACGCCGAACCCGCGCCCGGACTGGTGCTGGAAGGCCTGGCGGTGTACGCCGCCGACAAGAGGGACAAGGAAGGATGATCCTGCGTGGACTCGCGGTGCTGCTGATCTGCCTCAACCTGGGCGTGGCCACCTGGTGGGCGCTGCACGAACCGCCGCAGCCGCTGGCGCCGCCAGCGCGCGACGACGGCGTGGGCAGCCTGGTGCTGCTGGGCGAGGCCGAGGCGCCGCCGCCGCCCGACGCCGCCGAACTGGGCGCGGTGCCGGTGCCGCTGCCGGCCGAACCGGCCTGCCTTAGCCTGGGGCCGTTCGGCACGCCGGCCGAGCTGCGCGCGGCGATGGCCGCGCTGACGCCGGGCGTCGCCCGCATCCAGTTCCGCGAAGTGCCGGCCACCGAACTCCGCGGCTACCGCGTCTACCTGCCCGCCGCCGGCAGCCGCGAGGCCGCGCTGGCGACCGCGCGCCAACTCGCCGCCCGGGGCGTGCGCGACTACTACGTGGTCACCGCGGGTGCGCAGGAGAACACGGTGTCGCTGGGCCTGTTCCGCGAACTCGAGAACGCCAACAAGCGGCGCGACGAATTGGCGGCGATCGGCTTCCAGGCCGTGCTCGAGCCGCGCACCGAGGATGCGGCGCAGTGGTGGATCGACCTCGCCGCCGAACCCGGCTTCCAGTGGCAACCGCTGCTGCCGCGCGCCACCGGCATCGAGGCGCGACCGGTCGCCTGCGAGTAATCCGCGCCACGCGCCCGCCGCCGCGGGTTAGAATCCGCGCCGTCGCCGGCATAGCTCAGTTGGTAGAGCAACCGCCTTGTAAGCGGTAGGTCCCCAGTTCGAATCCGGGTGCCGGCACCACCCTCCCGCGCACTGCGGAACCGGAGCATGGCAATCGCCCCGGTTTTGCGTTCCTATAGCGACAGGCTGGCCGCGACGGCCGGGGGAGTCCTCGTCGCGCATGGAGCACGAACAGGGCAACGATGCGATGCAGCGCCGCGGCGGTTCGCCGCGGGCGTGGCCCTGGCACGTGCCGGGCATCGGTTTGCTGCTGCTGACCCTGGTGGACGCGCTGCTGGTGCGGCCGGCGACGCCGGCGCCCGGACTGCCGGCCCTGCTGGCGCTGGCGACGCCCTTCCTCATCGGCACCTGGCTGCTGCTGCTCGGCCTGGCCCCGGCGCGGGCCGCGAACCCGCGCGTCGTGCTGGCCTTGCTGCTGCTGGTGCTGTTGGCGCTGGTGGCCTGGCCGGCGGCGCACTGGCGGGTGCAGCCCGCGGCCGCGCTCGGCACCGCGGCGGCGCTGCTGGGCCTGGGCCTGCGGCGGCCGGATGCCTCGCGGGTGCGCGACGCCGCGGTACGGATGCTGGGCGCGGCCCAACTCGGCCTCGCCGGCGTGGCCTTCGCGGCCGGCACCGGTGCGGCCGTGGCCGGTCATTACCTTTCCCTGGCCGCATCGGCGATGGTGGCGCACCTGGCCCTGGGCGGGCTGCTGCTGGCCTCGGGCCTGCAAGGGCAGCCCCAGCGGATGCTGCGGCTGTGTTCGGCCGTGCTCGGTGGCCTGGGCCTGCTGGCGATCGCGGGCTGGGCCACGGGCAATGCGGCCATCGTGCAGGCCGGCACGCATTTCGTGCCGATGCAGTTCAACACGGCGCTGTGCGCCCTGCTGTCCGCGATCGCGCTGGGGCTGTTGGGCGCCGGCCGGCGGCGGCGTGCGCTGCTGCCGATGCTGCCGGTGGTGGTGCTGGCCGCCGTGAGCCTGGCCGAGGAGTACGCCGGGCTGGCGTCGGGCGTGGGCGAATGGCTGGTCAGCCACGCCATCGTCGCCGAAGGCGTGGTGCCCGGCCGCATGGCGCCCAACACCGCCACCGCTTTCCTGCTGGCGGCGCTGGGCATCGCGCTGGCGCCGCGCGGCGGGCAGCTCGCGCCCAGCCGCTGGGCCGCGACCTGGGCCTGCGGCTTCATGGTGTCGGTGATCGGCGCGGTGGTGCTGGCCGGTTACCTCGTGGACGTGCCGGTGGTGCGCGCCTGGGGAACGCATACGCCGATGGCGCTGCTCACCGGCGCCGCGATCCTGGTGATGGGCCTGGCCCTGGCCTTCGCCGGCCCGGGCGCCGGCGCCAGCGAAGGCCAGCGGCGCCGCGGCGTCTGGCTGCCGCTGGTGGTGGCGGTGGCGGTGACCCTGACCTCGCTGGTGGTCTGGTACGGCATCAACCAGGACCAGGCGCGGCGCGACCAGGCGTCGCTGGCGCGGCAGATGGACGTGGTGGTGCTGGCGCTGCAGGAGGGCGAACGCACCCGCCTCGGTGCGCTGGAGCGGATGGCCGTCCGCATGACCCGCGCGGGCGATCCCCAGACCCAGCGGGAATACTTCCGCCTCGACGCCGAGCTGTGCGTGCGCGACTTCCCCAGCATGGCCGCGCTGGTGTGGGCCGACCCGGACGGCGTGGCGCTGGACCTTTACACGCGGCTGGAGAACCCGCCGGACCTGCTGGGCCAGCACCTTGAACTCGACGCGGGCCTGGCGGCCATCTTCCGCGATTCCGGGCAGGCCCCGGGCGCGGGTGGCGTCCGGGCCGCGCCGGTGGATCGGGGCGAGCTGGTGGTCAAGCGCGCGACCAGGAACGGGCAGCTCGTGGGCTTCGTGGTGACCGCGTTCGAGTACGAGCGACTTTTCCCGCGCGTGCTGCAGAGCGCCGCCCCGCAAAACGAGCTGGTCCTGCGCCGCGGGGAACGCGCCGTGTTCCGGCGCGGCCAGCCCGTGGGCCCGCCTGCGCTGGTGCGCGACATCGAGCTGCTGGGCGAACCGCTGCGCATCGAGCTGTGGCCGATCCCGCCGGTGCCGGGCACCGGCAATTTCGCCAACCTGCTGCTGTTCACCGGCCTGGCCACCGGCGGCCTGCTGGCGCTGGCGCTGCGGCTGGCGGCCCTGGCGCGCGAGCGCGCCGACCTGGCCGAGCGGCGCGGCCAGGCCCTGGCCGGGCAGATGGCCGAGCACGAGCGCGCGCGCCAGGCGCTGGCGCACGTCGAGAAGGAGCTGGGCTCGGTGTTCGAGAGCATCAGCGACGCCTTCTACACGCTCGACCACGAGTGGCGCTTCGTGCTGGTGAACCCGCGCGCCGAGCAGATGATGCAGCGCGCGCCGGGCGAGCTGGCGGGCCAGGTGGTCTGGGACGCCTTCCCGGACGCCGTGGGCACCGAGATCGAGCAGCAGTTCCGCGCGGCGGCGGCCGAGCGCCGCACCAAGGTGTTCGAGGTCTTCTTCCCGCCGCTGGGCAGCTGGTTCGCGGTGCGGGTGTTCCCGCACCCCAACGGCATCGCGGTGTACTTCCAGGACATCAGCGACCGCAAGCGCGCCGAGATGGCGCTGGCCCGCGCCCAGGCCAGCTCCAGCCGCGCCCAGCGCCTGGCCCAGCTCGGTGCCTGGGAATACGACCTGACCAACGGCGAGCTGCACTGGTCGGACGACGTGCTGCGGATCTTCGGCCTGGCCGGGCAGCGCATGGCGCGCGGGCTGCCGGCGCTGATCGAGCGCGTGGCCTTCGACGACCGGCAGCGGGTGCAGGAGGCGCACCGGCGGCTGCACGCCGGCGAGGGCGACATCGACATCGAGTACCGGGTGCTGCGCCCCGACGGCGAGACCCGCGCGGTGCGCGAGATCGGCACCCTGGTGCGCGACGACCAGGGCCAGCCGCTGTTCGCGGCCGGCGCGGTGCAGGACATCACCGACCGGAAGCGCTCCGAGGACGCCCTGCGCGAGCTGACCCGGCGGCTGGAGCAGTCGCTGGTGCTCAACCGCCTGGTGATGGACAACTCGCTGGACGTGATCTGCGCCATCGACGCCAACGGCCGCTTCACCCAGGCCAGCGCCGCCAGCGCCACCGTGTGGGGCTACCCGCCCAACGAACTGATCGGCCGCGCGGTGGCCGACCTGGTGCACCCGGACGACCGCGGCGCCACCCACCGGGCGATGGCGGACGTGCTGGCGGGCCGGCCCACGCTGGATTTCCGCAACCGCCACGTCACTCGCGACGGCCGCGTGGCGATCATGCAGTGGTCGCTGGTGTGGTCGCCGCGCGAGCGCCTCGTGTTCGCGGTGGCGCGCGACGCCACCGAGGCCGAACGCCAGGCGCAGGCCCTGCGCGAGGCGAAGGAAAGCCTGCAGCGCGCCCAGCAGGTGGCGCGCATGGGCGCCTGGGAGCTGGACCTCGCCAGCCAGCGCCTGGCCTGGTCGGACGAGGTCTACACGATCTTCGCGGTGCGGCCGGACGAGTTCGCCGGCAACTTCGAGGCCTTCGCCGCGCGCGTCCACCCCGACGACTTCCCGGCCCTGGCGAAGGCGCAGGAAGCGACGCTGGCCGGCGGCCCCGACCTCGACATCGAGCACCGGATCATCCTCCCCGACGGCCGCATCGGCTACGTGCACGAGCGCGCCCGGCTGGTGCGCGACGAGGCCGGCGTGCCGCGGCTGCTGGCCGGCAGCGTGCAGGACATCACCGAGCGCAAGCGCACCCAGGAGCAGCTCGAGCGCAACGAGCAGCTGCTGCGCATCGCCGGCCAGGCCGCGCGCCTGGGAGGCTGGTACGTGGACCTGGCCGAGCAGCGCGTGGCGTGGTCGGACGAGGTGGCCGCCATCCACGAACGGCCGGCCGGCTATTCGCCGCCGATCGACGAAGCGATCGACTACTACGCGCCGGAGTATCGCCAGCGCCTGCGCGACCTGCTCCGCGAATGCGTGGAGAAGGGCCATCCCTTCGATGAGCAGATGGAGCTGCTGCCGGCCAGCGGGCGCCGCGTCTGGGTGCGCGCCCTGGGCCTGCCGGTGTTCGACGCGCAGGGCAAGGTGGTGCGCGTGCAGGGCGCCTTCCAGGACGTGTCCGAGCGCAAGCAGCAGGAACTCCGCCTGCTCGAGAGCGAGCGGCGCATGCGCACCACCGTGGAGAGCGCGTTCGACTGCATCGTCACCATGGGCGAGGACGGCCGCATCCTCGAGTTCAACGCCGCCGCCGAGCGGACCTTCGGGCACGCCCGCGCCGACGTGATCGGCCGCAAGCTGTCCGACGTGATCATCCCGCCGGCGCTGCGCGAAGCGCACGAGGCCGGCATGCGCCGCTACCTGGACACCGGCGAGTCGCGGGCGCTGGGGCGGCGCCTGGAGCTGCAGGCCCTGCGCGCGGACGGCGAAGAGATCCAGGTCGAACTGTCGATCACCGAAGTCGAGGCAACGAACGGCCGCGCCTTCACCGGCTTCATCCGCGACATCACCGCGGCCAGGCTGGCCCGGCGCATCGAGGCCGGCCAGCGGGCGATCCTGGCGGGGATCGCCGCCCGGCGGCCCTTGCCGGAAACGCTGGCGGCGGTGGCGCGCCTCTACCAGCTGCAGTACCCGGAGGCGATGTGCTCGCTGCTGCTGCTGGACGAGGAGGGCAAGCGCGTGCTGTCGGGGGCGGCGCCCGACCTGCCCGAGACCTTCGTGCTGGCCGTGCATGGCCAGCCGATCGGCCCCAAGGCCGGTTCCTGCGGCACCGCCGCCTGGCGCCGGGAGCGCGTGGTGGTGACCGACATCGACACCGACCCGCTCTGGGACGACTACCGCGCCCTGGCGCAGGAGCATGGCCTGCGCGCCTGCTGGTCGACGCCGGTGCTGTCGGCCAAGGGCACGGTGCTGGCCACCTTCGCCACCTACTACCGGCAGCCGCGCGCCCCCACAGACGCCGAGCTGGCGGTGGTCGACAGCCTGGCGGCCATGGTGGCGATGGCGGTGGAGCAGGTGGTCGACTACCGGCGCATCCAGCTCAGCGAGCAGCGCTTCCGGTCGCTGTTCGAGGAGCACCCGGACGAGGTGTACGCGATGGACCTCGAAGGCCGCTATACCGATTACAACGGCCGCCTGCGCGCCACTGGCCGGACCATCGAGCAGGTGCGCGGCCAGATGTTCGACGCCAACGTGGCGCCCGAACAGCGCGAGGTGGTGCGCGCCCACTTCAGCGCCGCCGTGCGCGGCGAGGCGCGCACCTACGAGGCCACCGCGGTGCTGGAGGGTGGGCACCGGCTGGACATGCGCGTCACCAACCTGCCGATCGTGGTGGACGGCCGCGTCACCGGCGTGTTCGGCATCGCGCAGGACATCAGCCTGCTGCGCAAGCACCAGCGCGAGCTGGCCGATGCCCTGGACGCCGCCGAGAACAACAGCCGCCAGCTGCGCCGGCTGAGCGACTCGGCGATCGAGCTCAACCGCGACATCCGCGAGGACGAGCTCTACCCGCTGCTGGCCGACCGCGCCCGCGACATCCTGGGCGCGCACCAGGCCGTGGCCAGCGTGGGCATGGGCGGCACCGAGCACCAGATCCACGCCGTGTCGCTGTCGGACAAATACGCCAGGTGGCGCGACTACGCCACGCCGGCCGACAACAGCGGCATTTATTCCATGGTGGCCGAGACCAACCAGCCCGTGCGCATGACCCAGGCCGAGCTGGAGGCGCACCCGCGCTGGCGCGGCTTCGGCGCACACGCCAAGGACCACCCGCCGATGCGCGGCTGGCTGGCGGTGCCGCTGGTGGACCGCGCCGGCCGCAACATGGGCCTGCTGCAGCTGAGCGACAAGCTGCGCGGCGAGTTCACCGAGGACGACCAGCTGGTGGCGACCCAGTTTGCCCAGATGGCCTCGATCGCGATCGAGCGCGCGCGCCTGATCGAGCGGCTGAGCGTGCGCGACCGCTTCTTCGACATGTCGGCTGAGATCTTCGTGATCTTCGACCCGAAGGTCAGGCGCTGGCTGCAGGTGAACCCGGTCTTCTGCGAAATCACCGGATACACGGCCGAGGAGCTGTGCGGCCGCGAGTTCACCGATTTCATCCACCCCGACGACCACGGCGCCACCCGTGACCGCGCGGCGCGCCAGAAAGCCGGCGTCGCGGTGCCGCTGCACTTCGAGAACCGCTACGTCAGCCGCGATGGCGTCGTGCACTGGATCTCCTGGATTTCCGTCCCCAGCCCCGACGGCCTGGTCTACGGCGTGGGCCGCGACATCACCGAGCGCCGGCGCGCCGAGCAGGCGCTGCGCCAGACCCTGGTGGACCTGAACAACCGCAACCGCGAGCTGCAGGACTTCGCCTTCATCGCCTCGCACGACCTGCAGGAGCCGCTGCGCAAGATCCGCGCGTTCTCGGACCGGCTGCAGGAGCGCCATGCGGCCCAGCTGGCGCCCGAGGCGCGCGACTACCTGGACCGCACCAGCCAGGCCGCCACGCGCATGCAGACGCTGATCGACGACCTGCTGGCCTACTCGCGGGTGGTGGCGCGCGGCAAGCCGTTCGCCCTCGTGGACCTGGACAAGGTGCTGTCGGAGGTGACCGGGGACCTGGAGGCCCGGCTCGAGTCCAGCGGCGGGCGCATCGAGCGCAGCCCCCTGCCCACGCTCGAGGCCGACCCGACCCAGATGCGGCAACTGCTGCAGAACCTGCTGTCGAACGCGCTGAAGTTCCGGTCGCCGGACCGTGCGCCGGTGGTGAAGGTGGCCGCCACCGAGGCCAGCCTGGACGGCGCGCCCGCCTGGGAGCTGCGCATCGAGGACAACGGCATCGGCTTCGACCCCAAGTACGGCGAAAAGATCTTCGGGCCGTTCCAGCGCCTTCACGGCCGCCAGGAATACGAAGGCACTGGCATCGGCCTGGCCATCGTCCGCCGCATCGCCGAGCGCCATCGCGGCACGATCCGCGCCGAAGGCCGCCCGGGCGAGGGCGCTACGTTCATCCTCCTGATGCCTGCCCGGCAGCCGGCGGAGGCCGCCGAACCGCCGCCGCCCGCGCCGGGGCTGGGGCCGTGACCTCCGGGTGGGGCGCTGGCATCGAATTGGGTTAGATTGGAGCCGCAGTGAATCCTGGTGAGAGGAACCCCCCGTTGATCACCATCCTGATGGCCGAGGACGACGCCGATGACCGGCTGATGACCCGCGAGGCTTTCCAGGAATGCCGCCTGGGCAATCCGCTGCAGTTCGTGGTCGATGGCGAGGAGCTGATGGACTACCTCAAGCGCCGCGGCCAGTTCGCGGACGCCGCCCGCTACCCGATGCCGGGCCTGATCCTGCTCGACCTGAACATGCCCCGCAAGGACGGCCGCGAAGCCCTGCGCGAGATCAAGGCCGACCCCGCCCTGCGCGACATCCCGGTGGTGGTGCTGACCACGTCCAAGGCCGAGGAGGACGTGGCCAACAGCTACAGCGACGGCGCCAACTCCTTCATCACCAAGCCGGTCAGCTTCGCCGCGCTGATCGAGGTGGTGCAGACCCTGGGCAAGTACTGGCTGCAGATCGTCGACCTGCCGCCCGCGGGCCATCCTGCGAAATGATGCGGCCGCTCCATCTCCGCGTCCTGGTGGTGGACGACGACGAAGAGGATTTCCTGATCCTGCGCGACCTGCTGGCGGACTTCCCCGCCGGCCAGTTCACGCTCGACTGGGTGCCGACGCTGCGGCAGGGCATCGAAGGCCTGCGCGCCGGCGATTACGACGTCTACCTGGTCGACTACCTGCTGGGCCCCGACAACGGCCTGGACCTGGTGCGGCTGGCCGTGGCCGAGGGCAGTGCGCACCGCCCGGTGATCATGCTGACCGGCCAGGGCAACGACGAGGTCGACCGCGAGGCGCTGGACGCCGGCGCCGCCGACTACCTGGTCAAGGGCAACATCGACGGCGAGAAGCTGGCGCGTTCGCTGCGCTACGCCGCCGAGCGCGCCCGCCACGTCGGCGAGCTGGACGAGGCCCGCCGGCGATACCAGACGCTGTTCAACCGCAACCCGTTCCCGTCCTGGGTCTACGACATCCAGAGCCTGCGCTTCGTGGCCGTGAACGACGCGATGGTGGCCAACTATGGCTACAGCCGCGACGAGCTGGCGATGATGACCATCGCCGACATCCGTACCCCCGAGGAAGCCGAGCGCCTGCGCGCCCACCTGGCCGCATCGGGCTGCGTGGATGGCTTCGTCGGCGTCTGGCAGCATCGCCGCAAGGACGGCAGCCTGCTCTGGGTCGAGATCACCAGCCACGAGCTGCTGCTCGACGGCCGGGCCTGCCGGCAGGTGATCGCCAACGACATCAGCGCCCGGCGCACCGCCGAGGAGCGGCTGCTGCTGCTCCAGCGCGCGGTCGAATCGAGCATCAACGGCATCGTCATCACCGACCCGCGCCAGCCCGACAACCCCATCATCTACGTCAACCCGGCCTTCGAGGACACCACGGGCTACTCGAAGGACGAGGCGGTCGGCCGCAACTGCCGCTTCCTGCAGGACGAGTCCACCAGCCAGTCCGAGCTCGACATCATCCGCGCGGCGCTGCGCGATGAAACCGACTGCAACGTCATCGTCAGCAACCGGCGCAAGGACGGCAGCCACTTCTGGAACCATCTCTTCATCTCGCCGGTGCGCGACGAGGAAGGCCGGCTGGTGAACTACGTCGGCGTGCAGAACGACCTGACCGAGCGCCACCGGGTCGAGGCCGAGCTGGCCTACACCGCCAGCCACGACGCCGTGACCGGCCTGCAGCGCTTCCCGGTGCTGGAATCGACGCTGGCCGAGATGCTTTCGGCCGAGGGCGCGGTGGTGTCGGTGCTGTTCATCGACATCGACCGCTTCCACGCCATCAACGAATCCATGGGCCACCTGATCGGCGACGAGGCGCTGCAGGTGCTGGCCGAACGCCTGGGGCCGGTGGTGGGCGGGCGCGGCTACCTGTCGCGCTTCGCCGGCGACGAGTTCGTGGCGATCGCGCCCGGCCTCGCCAGCGCCGAGGCCGCCGCCCTGGCCGAGCGCGTGCGCGCCGCGGTGGCGCTGCCGATCGAGGGCGATGGCTACAAGCTCTTCCTCACCGCCAGCATCGGCATCAGCCGCTCGCCCGAGCACGGCGAAAGCGGCGTCGACCTGCTGCGCCGGGCCGAGGCGGCCATGACGCGCGCCAAGCGCCAGGGGCGCGATGGCATCTGCGAATTCTCCGCCGTCCAGATGCAGGAGCTCGAGGACCGGCTGGTGCTGGGCGCGCGCCTGCGCGAGGCC
>ERZ1066122.1662-NODE-1662-length-16930-cov-36.257363_pt1 | contig 16930 bp, 12 predicted proteins | sample MGYA00382769_ERZ1066122 | MGnify/ENA primary metagenome ERZ1066122 (study PRJEB33369, sample SAMEA5778352) | biofilm metagenome | biome: Industrial cooling water; feature: Water cooling tower basin; material: Biofilm | place: United Arab Emirates | collected... | reverse complement strand
CGATCGTCCCCACGTTCACGTGCGGCTTCGTCCGCTCAAACTTAGCCTTGGCCATTGGTTTGATTCCTTCCGGTTGAGTGTGAAATCGGCTGCCTTGATTGGACGGGAGCCGGCGGATCCGGCTCCCGCAGCCAACCGCCTCAGCCGCGGACCTTCGCTACGATCTCGTCCGCCTTGCTCTTAGGCACTTCCTCGTAGTGCTTGAACTGCATCGTGTAGACGGCGCGGCCCTGCGTCATCGAGCGCAGCTCGGTGGAGTAGCCGAACATCTCCGAGAGCGGCACCAGCGCGTTGATGACCTGCGCGTCGTTGCGCTGGTCCATCCCCTGGATCTTGCCGCGTCGGCTGGAGAGGTCGCCCATCACGTCGCCCATGTACTCCGACGGGGTCACGACCTCCACGTCCATCATCGGCTCCAGCAGCACCGGCTGCGCGCGACGGCAGCCCTCCTTCAGCGCCATGGAGCCGGCGATCTTGAACGCCATTTCCGAGCTGTCGACGTCGTGGTAGCTGCCGAAGACGAGCTGCACCTTGATGTCGACCATCGGGTAGCCGGCGAGCACGCCCGTGTCCATCGCCTCGCGCATGCCCTGCTCCGCCGGCTTGATGAACTCGCGCGGGATCACGCCGCCGATGATCTTGTCCTCGAAGACGAAGCCCTGGCCCGGCTCCGCCGGCTCGATGTTGATGACCACGTGGCCGTACTGGCCCGAGCCGCCGGTCTGGCGCACGAACTTGCCCTCGACGTTCTGCACCTGCTTGCGGATCGTCTCGCGGTAGGCGACCTGCGGACGGCCGACGTTGGCGTCGACCTTGAACTCGCGCAGCATGCGGTCGACGATGATCTCCAGGTGCAGCTCGCCCATGCCGGAGATGATCGTCTGGCCGGTCTCCGGGTCGGTATGGACGCGGAAGGTCGGGTCCTCTTCGGCCAGGCGGCGCAGCGCCTCGCCCATCTTGTCCTGGTCGACCTTCGTCTTGGGCTCGACGGCGACGTGGATGACCGGCTCGGGGAAGGTCATCGACTCCAGCACCACCGTCGCCTTCTCGTCGCACAGGGTGTTGCCGGTGGTCGTGTCCTTCAGGCCGATGGCGGCGGCGATGTCGCCCGCGCGCACCTCCTGGATCTCCTCGCGCTTGTTGGCGTGCATCTGCAGGATGCGGCCGAAGCGCTCGCGCTTGCCCTTGGTGCTGTTGAGCACGTGCGCGCCGGACTGGATGACGCCGGAGTAGACGCGGAAGAAGGTGAGCTTCCCGACGTACGGGTCGGTGGCGATCTTGAAGGCGAGCGCGGCGAACGGCTCCTGGTCGTCGGCGTGGCGCTCGATGATCAGCTCCGCGTCGTCCGGATGGTGGCCCTGGATCGCGGGGATGTCGATCGGCGAGGGCAGGTAGTCGACGACCGCGTCGATCATCTGCTGCACGCCCTTGTTCTTGAACGACGAGCCGCAGAGCACCGGCACCAGCGCGCCGGCGATGGTGGCGTTGCGGATGGCGTGGCGCAGCTCCGCCTCGCTGATCTCCTCGCCCTCCAGGTAGCGCTCCATCAGGTGCTCGTCGTGCTCGACGGCGCCCTCCACGAGCGCGAGCCGCGCCGCGGCGGCGGCCTCCTGCAGCTCCGCGCGCACCGGCTGCTCCGTCCAGTTCTTGCCCAGCGTGCTCTCGTCGTAGATCAGCTCGACCTGGCGCAGCACGTCGACGATGCCGACGAAGTTCTCGCCGCTGCCGATCGGCAGTTGGATCGGCAGCGGGTTGGCGCCCAGCCGATCGCGGATCATCTGCACGCAGCGCTCGAAGTTGGCGCCGACGCGGTCCATCTTGTTGACGTAGCAGATGCGCGGCACGCCGTACTTGTCGGCCTGGCGCCAGACCGTCTCGGACTGCGGCTCCACGCCCGCGACCGCGTCGAAGACCGTCACCGCGCCGTCGAGCACGCGCAGGCTGCGCTCGACCTCGACGGTGAAGTCGACGTGCCCCGGCGTGTCGATGACGTTGATGCGGTACTGCGTGCCGAAGCGCGTCCAGAACGCGGTCGTGGCGGCCGAAGTGATGGTGATGCCGCGCTCCTGCTCCTGCTCCATCCAGTCCATCGTCGCCGCACCCTCGTGGACCTCGCCCACCTTGTGGATGCGGCCCGTGTAGTAGAGGATGCGCTCCGTGGTCGTGGTCTTGCCGGCATCGATGTGCGCCATGATGCCGATGTTGCGCATGTCCGCCAGCGGCGTGGTACGAGGCATAACTCAGCTATGGGCTACCAGCTGCCAGCCACCGGCTGGACAGCCTCGGGTGTTGGGGCATCCCGGAAGGCCGGGGCTAACCAAGCGGCCCAGCTCCTCCGGAAAAGAGGAGCCAGGCCGGGACATGACCGCTGGCAGCCGGAAGCTGGCAGCTGGCAGCGTCCCTTCTACCAGCGGTAGTGCGCGAACGCCTTGTTCGCTTCGGCCATGCGGTGCGTGTCGTCCTTCTTCTTGATCGTCGCGCCCTCGTTGCGGCTGGCGGCGATCAGCTCGGCGGCCAGCCGGTCGGCCATCGTCTTCTCGCCGCGCGCGCGGGCGTAGCCGACGAGCCAGCGCATGGCCAGCGCCTGGCGCCGCTCCGGCCGCACCTCGACGGGCACCTGGTAGGTGGCGCCACCCACGCGGCGGCTCTTCACCTCCAGCACCGGCTTGGCGTTGGAGAGCGCCTGCTTGAAGACCGCATCGCCCGGCTGCCCGGTGCGCTCCTCGATGATCTTCATGGCGTCGTAGAAGACGCCCTCCGCCAGCGACTTCTTGCCGTCGACCATCAGGCTGTTGACGAACTTCGTCACCGTCTCGGAGCCGAAGATCGGGTCCGGCAGGATCGGGCGCTTCAGCGCGCGTGTACGACGACTCATGGCTTACTTCCTCCCCTTGGCCGGAGCGCCCTTGCCGCCCTTGCCGGCCGCGGCACCCGCCTTCGGCCGCTTGGCGCCGTACTTGGAGCGGCTCTGCCGCCGGTCGTTGACGCCGGAGGCGTCGAGCGTGCCGCGGATGATGTGGTAGCGCACGCCGGGCAGGTCCTTCACGCGGCCGCCGCGGATGAGCACGATCGAGTGCTCCTGCAGGTTGTGCCCCTCGCCCGGAATGTAGGCCGTGACTTCGAAGCCGTTGGTCAGGCGCACTCGGGCGACCTTGCGCAGCGCCGAATTCGGCTTCTTCGGCGTCGTCGTGTAGACCCGCGTGCAGACCCCGCGCTTCTGCGGATTGCCCCGCATCGCGGGCGACTTGCTCTTCTTGACGACCGACTGGCGCCCCTTGCGGACCAACTGGTTAATCGTCGGCATACATCGGTTCAGGCCCAAGGATACACGTAAAAAGGGGCGGGCACGCCGACCCGCCCCGGTCACCACGGTCGCTGCCGGTGGTAGACCGAAAAACGTAATGGCAGCCCCGCGGCTTGTCAAGCCGCGGGGCTGCCATCTCCCACCGTGCGGGGCGCTTGCCTGCCGCGCCGTCCGCCTGCTACTCCGGCAGCGCCACGCCCGCGCCGAAGCGCAGCGCGTCGGCCGGCTCGGCCGCCGGCTCGGCCTCGATGTTGAACTCCACGTCCTTGTACCGGTAGATGCCGGTGCCGGCCGGGATCAGGTGGCCGATGATGATGTTCTCCTTCAGCCCGACGAGGTCGTCCCGCGCGCCGCGGATGGCGGCGTCGGTGAGCACGCGCGTCGTCTCCTGGAAGCTCGCGGCGCTGATGAAGCTCTGCGTCGTCAGGCTGGCCTTGGTGATGCCCAGCAGCAGCGGCTCGGCTTCGGCCGCCTTGAGCTCCTCGCCAGTCTCCACGCGGCGGCGGCCCAGCTCGACGTTTACGTCCAGGAACTGCTGCCGATCGACCGTCTCGCCCTCCAGGAATTCGGTGCTGCCCGGGTCCAGGACGCGCACCTTCTGCAGCATCTGGCGGATGATGACCCCGATGTGCTTGTCGGAGATCTTCACGCCCTGCAGCCGGTAGACCTCCTGGATCTCGTTGAGCAGGAACTCCTGCACGGCGCGCGGCCCCTTGATCTTCAGGATGTCGTGCGGGTTGATCGGCCCCTCGCTGAGCCGGTCGCCGGCGCGCACACTGTCGCCCTCGTGCACGCGCAGGTGCTTGCCGACCGGGATCTCGTAGACGCGCTCGTTGCCCGTCTCCGGGATGATGACCACCTCGCGCTTGCCGCGGCGGATGTCGCCGAAGCGCACCAGGCCGTCGACCTCGGTGATGACCGCCGGGTCCTTCGGCTTGCGCGCCTCGAAGAGCTCCGCGATGCGCGGCAGGCCGCCGGTGATGTCGCGCGTCTTGTACGCCTCACGGCTCAGCTTGGCGAGCGACGCGCCGGGACCGATCTGCTCGCCGTCGCGCACCGTCAACTGCGCGCCGACGGGCACGATGAACTCGCGCAGCTTCTCGCCCGTCTCCGGGTGCTGCAGCTCGATCATCGGGTGGAGCTTCTTGTTACGGTCCTCCGTGATGACGAGCTGGCGCCGCCCGGTGGACTCGTCCAGCTCCTCGCGCACCGTCTCGTCCTCGATGATGTCGATGAACGCGACGGTCGCACCGGCGGGCGAGCGCTCCACGTCCCAGTCGGCGACGATCGGCTCGCTGTACGGGTCCCAACTGAAGAGCAGGTCGCCCGCCCGCACCTCGGCGCCGTCCTCCACGCGCGGCTGCTGCAGCGCCGGGTCCGCGTTGGCGAGCGTGGCACCGTAGGGCACCGCCAGCCGGCTGCGGAGGGCGCCCTCGCGCGTCATCATCAGGATCTCGCCTTCACGGCTGGTGACGATGCGCGCACCCTCCGGCGTCTCCACCGTGGTGATACGCTCGAAGCGCGTGATGCCCTCCACCTTGCTGCGCCGCTGCGTCTGCGCCGCGATGCGCGCCGCCGTGCCGCCGATGTGGAAGGTGCGCAGCGTGAGCTGCGTGCCCGGCTCGCCGATCGACTGCGCCGCCAGGATGCCCACCGCCTCGCCCGCGTCCACCAGTTGCATGGTGGCCAGGTTGCGGCCGTAGCACTTCTGGCAGAGGCCGCGCCGCGCCTCGCAGGTCAGCACGGTGCGCACCGAGACCGTCTGGATGCCGGCGTCCTCGATGTTCTCGGCGTCGACCTCCTCGATCAGCTCGCCGGCGGCCAACAGCAGCTCGCCGTCGATCGGGTCGTAGACGTCGTCGACGGTGACCAGGCCGACGAGGCGGTCCTTCAGCGGCTCGACGATGTCCTCGCCCTCCTTCAGCGCCGACATCGGCATGCCGCGCACCGTGCCGCAATCCTCCTCGGTGATCGTCATGTCCTGCGCCACGTCCACCAGGCGGCGCGTCAGGTAGCCGGCGTCGGCGGTCTTCAGCGCCGTGTCGGCCAGGCCCTTGCGCGCGCCGTGCGTGGAGATGAAGTACTCCAGCACGGTGAGCCCCTCGCGGAAGTTCGACTTGATCGGGCTCTCGATGATCTCGCCGATGCCGCCCGTCAGCTTCTTCTGCGGCTTGGCCATCAGGCCGCGCATGCCGGCGAGCTGCCGCATCTGGTCACGGCTGCCGCGCGCGCCCGAGGTCATCATCATGTACACCGGGTTGAAGCCGCCGCGGCTCTTGGCCAGACGGCTCACCATGGCGTCGGCCACGTCGTTGTTGGCGTGCGTCCAGGTGTCGATGACCTTGTTGTAGCGCTCGCCGTTGGAGATGACGCCGTTGCTGTAGGCGCGCGTGAAGCGCGAGACGTCGTCCTGCGCCTCGCGCAGAATGGCGTCCTTCTCCGGCGGGATCTCCATGTCTTCGATGCCGACCGAGACGCCGCCCATCGTCGAGTAGCGGAAGCCGAAGTCCTTGAGCGCGTCGAGGAAGACGGTCGTCCGCCCCAGGCCCACGGTGCGGTAGGCATGGAAGACGATGTCGCCCAGCTCCTTCTTGCCCATCGTCTTGTTGATGAAGCCGAGCTGCTGCGGCACCACGGAGTTGAAGATCACGCGGCCCGGCGTCGTGCGGATCCAGCGCGGCTGCACTTCGTCCTCCAGCAGCGCCTGCGCGCCCTGTACCCAGTAGTAGATCGGGCTCTGGAAGCGGACGGTGTGGTGCGCCAGGGCCATCTCCACCTCGGCCACGCTGCTGAAGCGGCGCACCAGCTTCGCCGGGTTACGCTCGTCCAGCGGCGTCTGCTGTTCCGCGGCGTCGGCGGCGAAGGCGTCCTTGAAGTCCGCCGGGTCGCGCGTCAGCCAGTAGCAGCCCATGACGATGTCCTGCGTCGGCGCGGAGATCGGCCGGCCGTTGGACGGCAGCAGGATGTTGTTGCTGCTCAGCATCAGCACGCGCGCCTCCAACTGCGCTTCGAAGCTGAGCGGCACGTGCACCGCCATCTGGTCGCCGTCGAAGTCGGCGTTGAAGGCCGCGCAGACGAGCGGGTGAATGCGGATCGCCTTGCCCTCCACCAGCACCGGCTCGAACGCCTGGATGCCCAGGCGGTGCAGCGTCGGCGCGCGGTTCAGCAGCACGGGGTGGTCGCGGATGATGTCCTCGAGCACCTCGTAGACGCGCGGGTCGTCGCGCTCCACGATCTTCTTGGCGCGCTTGACCGTCTCGGCCGCGCCACGCTTCTCCAGCTCGTGGATGATGAACGGCTTGAAGAGCTCCACCGCCATCGCCTTGGGCAGGCCGCACTGGTGCAACCGCAGCTCCGGGCCGACGACGATGACGCTCCGGCCGGAGTAATCCACGCGCTTGCCCAGCAGGTTCTGCCGGAAGCGGCCCTGCTTGCCCTTGAGCATGTCGGAGAGCGACTTGAGCGGGCGCTTGCCGCGGCCGCGGATCGCCTTGCTGCGCCGCCCGTTGTCGAAGAGCGCGTCGACCGCCTCCTGCAGCATGCGCTTCTCGTTGCGCAGGATGACCTCCGGCGCGCGCATCTCCATCAGCTTCTTCAACCGGTTGTTGCGGTTGATGACGCGACGATACAGGTCGTTCAGGTCGCTGGTGGCGAAGCGGCCGCCGTCGAGCGGCACCAGCGGGCGCAGGTCCGGCGGGATGACCGGCACCACGTCCAGGATCATCCACTCCGGGCGGTTGCGCTCGGAGGGCGTCGCGCCCGAGTTGCGGATGGCGTCGATCACCTTTAGCCGCTTCAGCACCATCTTCTTGCGGTGTTGGCTGGTCTCGGTGGCCACCTGCGCGCGCAGCGTCTCGGCGAGGCTGTCGAGCTCCAACTGCTTGAGCAGCGTGCGCACGGCGGTCGCGCCGATGTCCGCGAAGAACTCGGTGTCGCCCTCCTCCTTGGCCTTGGTGCGCAACTGGTAGTACTCGTCCTCGTCGAGCATCTGCGCCAGCTTCACCTCCTGCCGGCCGGGGTTGGTCACCACGTAGGCGGCGTAGTAGATGACCTTCTCCAGGTCGCGCAGCGTCATGCCCAGCAGGTAGCCCATCTGACTGGGCAGCGTCTTGAACATCCAGATGTGGGCGACCGGCACGGCCAGCTCGATGTGGCCCATGCGCTCGCGCCGCACCTTGCTCAGCGTGACCTCGACGCCGCACTTGTCGCAGATCATGCCGCGGTAGCGGATGCGCTTGAACTTGCCGCAGTGGCACTCCCAGTCCTTGACCGGGCCGAAGATCCGCTCGCAGAAGAGCCCGTCGCGCTCGGGCTTGAAGCTGCGGTAGTTGATGGTCTCCGGCTTGGTGACCTCACCGTAGCTCCAGGAGCGGATCTCCTCCGGCGAGGCCAGCTTCACCTGGATGAAGTTGAAGTCCGTCGCGCGGGTCTCGCGGGTCCGGGGGAAGTCGATCATGCGTTGGTCCCCTTCGATGTATTGGTTGAGCTACCGGCTGCCAGCTACCTGCTTCCAGCCCACCCCGTGGTGCAGTGCTGGAAGCCGGCAGCGGGTAGCTGGCAGCGTTCAGCTTCCCAGCGTCACGCTGATGCCCAGCGCCTGCAGCTCCTTGACCAGCACGTTGAAGCTCTCGGGCAGCCCGGGCTCGGGCAGGTTCTCGCCCTTGACGATCGCCTCGTAGACGCGGCTGCGGCCGTTGACGTCGTCGGACTTCACCGTCAGGATCTCCTGCAGCGTGTGCGCCGCCCCGTAGGCCTCCAGCGCCCAGACCTCCATCTCGCCGAAACGCTGACCGCCGAACTGCGCCTTGCCGGCCAGCGGCTGCTGCGTGACCAGCGAGTAGGGCCCGATGCTGCGCGCGTGGATCTTGTCATCGACCAGGTGCGAGAGCTTCAGCATGTAGATGGCGCCCACCGTCACCGGCGACTGGAACTCCTGGCCGGTGCGGCCGTCGCGCAGGCGCATCTTGCCGCCCGGCGTGAGGCCGGCGCGGCGCAACTGCTCCTCCAGCGCCTCGTGCAGCCCCTCGCCCGTGCCGGCCGCCCGCAGGCGCGCCGTCGCCGGGAACTCCGCGTCCAGGCTGCGCTCGCGGCGGGCCGCCAGCTCCTGCGCCGCGGCGATCAGGTGGTTCTGCAGCGCCAGCAGCTTCGCGCGCACCTCCGCCGGCGCGACGCCCTCGCTGAGCAGCCGGTCCACCGAGCGGCCGATGCCCTGCTCCGGCAGCGGCTCGCCCTCGAAGGAGAGCAGGCGCACGGCGTCGATCAACGCGCGCACCTCGTCCAGGTCGAAGCTCGGCGCCGGCGTGTTCAGGTGCTGCGCCTGCGCCGCCCAGCTCACGCCGGCCAGCCGGATCAGCAGCCCGATCTCGTCCTCGGACGCGCCCTGGAAGACCGGCGTCTTGGCCTCGAAGCCGAGCACGCGCGACGCCCAGCCCAGGTGCGTCTCCAGGATCTGCCCGACGTTCATGCGGCTGGGCACGCCCAGCGGGTTCAGGCACACGTCCACCGGCGTGCCGTCCGGCAGGAACGGCATGTCCTCCTCCGGCACCACGCGCGCGATGATGCCCTTGTTGCCGTGGCGGCCGGCCATCTTGTCGCCCACCGAGATCTTGCGCTTCTCGGCGATGTAGACCTTCACCAACTGCCGCACGCCCGGCGGCAGCTCGTCCTCCTTCAACACGTTGTCGATGAGGCGCTCGGTGCGCTCGCGGATGTTGTCCATGCGCAGCTTGGCCTCGTCGATCACGCGGCGCAGCCGGCGGTTCACCTCGCCGCCGGGCGCCTCCTGCACCTTCAGGATGGTGAGGTCCACCTGGTTGACGTCCAGGTCGGTCAGCACCTCGTCGGTGAGGACGGTGCCCTCGGGCAGCAGTGGCTCCAGCGTGTTGCGCTTGAAGAAGAGCGCCACCGTCTGGCCGCGCAGCAGCTCGGCGATCTCCTCGTCGCGCGCCTGCGCGATGCGCTGCACCTCGCTGCGCTCCGTGGCGCGCAGCCGGCCGATCTTCTCGCCGTGCTCCTTCTCCAGCAGCTTGTCGTCTTCCTGGCTGGAGAAGACCTTCACGTCGATGACGGTGCCCTCCATGCCGGGCGGCACCTTCAGCGAGCTGTCCTTCACGTCCTTCGCCTTCTCGCCGAAGATCGCGGTCAGCAGCTTCTCCTCCGGCGAAAGCTCGGTCTCGCCCTTCGGCGTGATCTTGCCCACCAGGATGTCGCCCGCCTTCACGCGCGCGCCGATGCGCACGATGCCGCGCTCGTCGAGGTCCACCAGGCTCTCCTCGGCGACGTTCGGGATCTCGCGCGTGATCTCCTCCATGCCGCGCTTGGTGTCGCGGACCTGCAGCTCCAGCTCCTGGATGTGGATCGACGTGTAGACGTCGTCGCGCACCAGGCGCTCCGAGAGCACGATGGCGTCCTCGAAGTTGTGGCCGTACCAGGGCATGAACGCCACCAGCAGGTTCTGCCCGAGCGCCAGCTCGCCCTCGTCGGTGCTGGCGCCGTCGGCGAGCACCTGCCCACGCTCCACGCGCTGGCCGGCGCGCACCAGCGGCCGCTGGTTGATGGCGGTGTCCTGGTTGGTGCGCAGGTACTTCTTCAGCCGGTAGCGGTCGGACTGGCGCAGCCGCCGCAGCGGCTCGTCGATGCTCGCCTGGTAGTCGGTGCCGGCGTCGACCACGATCTGGTCGGCGGTGACCGACTGCACCACGCCGGCGCGGCGGGCGGCGACGACGGCGCCGGAGTCGCGCGCAACGCGCTCCTCCAGCCCGGTGCCCACCAGCGGCGCGTCCGGGAAGAGCAGCGGCACCGCCTGGCGCTGCATGTTGCTGCCCATCAACGCACGGTTGGCGTCGTCGTGCTCCAGGAACGGGATGAGCGCGGCGGCCACCGAGACCGTCTGGTCCGGCGCGACGTCCATGTAGTCGATCTCGTCCGGGCGCAGCAGCGGGTAGTCGTCGCGCCAGCGGCAGAGCACGAACTCGTTGACGAAGGTGCCGTCGGCGGCGAGCGGCGCGTTCGCCTGCGCGACGCGCGCGTCCTCCTCGGTCAGCGCGTCCAGCCAGTCGGTGATGCGCGTGACCACGGGGGTGACCCAGGTCAGCTCCAGCGCCACGTCGAGCGCCACGCGCCCGATGTCGTTCTCGGGCACCAGCGCGGGCACGCCGACGGTGTAGTCCAGGCCGATGCGCTCCGGCGCGTCGTGCGGCGCCTCGCCCGGCTGCAGACCGGCCATCTGCAGCTCGTAGAGCCGTTGCGCGACCTCCTCCGTGAGCACCAGGCCGGGGATGCCGATGACCGCGGCGCTCGTCGGCTGGAAAGCATGGACCGGCAGCGACATCGGGTTGCGGATCGCGTCCGGCGCGATGCCACGCACCTCGGCGCCGGCGCGGCGGCTGATGACGCGCACCAGGTTGACCGGCTGCTCGGAGAGCCGGCGCGCCAGGTCCTCACCGATGCGGTCGCCGCGGCGCGCCAGCACGGGCAGGCCCGCGACCGTCTCGTCCCACTTCCACTGCGGGATCTCGCCCGCGAGCATCCGCGGCACGAGCTGGCTCCAGTCGCGCACGTCCTCGGCCAGCTCGGCGCCGGCGATCATCTGGCGGAAGACCTCGCGGCCGCGCGCGGCGTCGATCGTCTCCTTCGCCTTCGCGAAGACGCGCGTACGCTCGCCGATGATCAGGCGGATCGACTCCTGCAGCTTCGCCTGCGCGGGGTAGCGCACCACCGCGCGCACCACCTTGCGGTACGGCGTCTCGATGAAGCCCAGGTCGTTGATGCGCGAGTAGGTCGTCAGCGAGTTGATCAGGCCGATGTTCGGGCCTTCCGGCGTCTCGATCGGGCACATGCGCCCGTAGTGCGAGTAGTGCACGTCGCGCACCTCGAAGCCCGCGCGCTCGCGTGTCAGCCCGCCGGGGCCCAGCGCGGAGAGGCGGCGCTTGTGCGTCAGCTCGGCCAGCGGGTTCGTCTGGTCCATGAACTGGCTGAGCTGGCTGCTGCCGAAGAACTGCTGGATGACCGCCGAGACGGTGCGCGCGTTGACCAGGTCGTCGATGTTGATCTTGTCCGGGTCGCTGACGATCGACATGCGCTCGCGCACCAGGCGCGCCATGCGGCTGAGGCCGACCGAGAACTGGTTGGCGATCAGCTCGCCGACCGAGCGCACGCGGCGGTTGCCCAGGTGGTCGATGTCGTCGGTGTCGCCCTTGCCCTCGTGCAGCTCCACGAGCTGGTTCAGGATCGCCATCACGTCCTGCGCGGTCAGCGCCGTCATACCCAGCGGCGGCACCGCCAGGTCGAGCGCCTCGAACGCACGCTGCAGCCGCTGGTTGATCTTGTAGCGCCCGACGCGGCCCAGGTCGTAGCGCTTGTTCAGCGACTCCACCGAGTACTCGCCGTAGTCGGTGCGCAGCCCGCCGGTGCCGTCGCCGTTCAGCTCGCCCGAGACGACCAGTGCGTTGCGCGGCTGGAAGAGCAGGCGCCAGACGGCGGTGTAGACCGCCAGGATGCGCGGCAGCTCGTAGACGAGCACGCGTGCGGAGCGCGCCGCCTTCTCGGCGCGCTCGTCGCGGAAGCTCTCCCAGAGGTAGCGTACGCCGCGCTCCTGCGCGAAGCGCAGCATGCGGTCTTCGGTGGAGCGCTGCTCGCGGCCGATGGTGTCGGTGGCCGCGTTCTCCGTGTCGGCGAAGGCGCGCAGGAAGTCGGCGACGTGCATGATCTGCCCGCCGGCCGAGAAGAAGTCGTCGTCCGTCCACGCCTCGGGCGCCGGCGCGGTGCCGGGGCGCAGCAGGTTGTGGATGGCGAAGAGCGAGTCCAGCGTGCCGCGCGTGGGGTCCTTGGCGAGCGTGGCGCGCAGGCTCGCGCCGCCGTGCACGCCCGGCCGGAAGACGGCGACCTGGCTCAGCCCCGCGCGCTGCAGGCGGCCGATCAGCTCGGCCGTCAGCTCGTCGCCGGCGTGCGCCAGCAGGTCGCCCGGCGCCACCGGCAGCGAGACCACGCCCGCGGCGCGCATGGCGGCGTAGATCTCCTCGCTCAGCGGCGTTCCGCGCTCGAAGACCTCGCCCGTCGCCGGCAGCACCACGTCGCGGAAGAGCACGGTGCCGTGCTCGCCCAGGCGCGCCGGGTCCACCACGTCCTCGCCGAGGAAGCCCTGGAAGAGCTCGCCGCGGCGGCCCTCGCGCACCGGGTCGCGGTCCAGCGTCTCGATGCCCACGGTCGTGCGCTCGAAGAAGAGCGAGAGCACGTCGGCGTCGCGGCTGAAGCCCACGGCGCGCAGCAGCGCGGTGGCCGGGAACTTCTTCTTCTTGTCGATGTGGACGGAGATCACGTCGTGGATGTCGACGGTGAACTCCACCCAGGAGCCCCGGAACGGGATGATGCGCGCGCTGAAGAGCTTGCTGCCGTTGGGGTGGATCGTCTCCTCGAAGACGACGCCCGGCGAGCGGTGCAGCTGCGAGACGATGACGCGCTCCGCGCCGTTGATGATGAAGGTGCCCAGCGGCGTCAGCAGCGGCAGGTCGCCGAGGTAGACTTCCTTCTCGATGATGTCCTTCGGGCGGCGCTCCTCGCCGAGGTCCTCCCAGACGACCAGGCGCAGCGTGGCCTTCAGGGGCGCGGCATACGTCATGTCGCGCTCCATGCACTCCTCCATCTCGTACTTCGGCTCGCCGAAGGAGTACTTGACGAACTCGAGGGAGAAGTTGCCGTTGACGTCGGTGATCGGGAAGATTTCGTTGAAGACGCGCTCCAGCCCGACGTCCTCCCGCTCCTGGACAGCGGCTTCGGTCTGCAGTAGCGTCTGGAACGCACGCAACTGCACGTCGAGGAGGTTGGGCATCTCCATCCCCGGCGTCAGCTTCGCGAACGAGACGATCGGTGTAGCTTGCATTGCCAAGTCGGTCTCCTGGGCGGTCTGAGTGGCGTCCGGCGCGCGGCTCCACCGAGCAGCACCGCAGATGAGAAAGCACAAACGGCCCCGACCGAACCCACCCGGCGGGGACACGTCTGTGCGTTGATTGTTACGGGTGCGGCCTCAATGCCATGACCTGTCGAGCGAGGGGGACGCGGCCGGGGCACAGGGCCCCGGCGTCACACCGCCGGTCCAGCAGGGACCGGACCGGGGCCGTAGCACCCGGCCCGGTGAGGCCCGCGTTACTTGACCTCGACGGTCGCGCCCTGCTCTTCCAGCTTGGCCTTGATCTGGGCGGCCTCCTCCTTGGAGACTCCCTCCTTCAGGACCTTCGGCGCGCCGTCGACCAGGTCCTTGGCCTCCTTCAGGCCCAGGCTGGTCAGCTCGCGCACGACCTTGATGACCTGGATCTTCTTCTCGCCCGCGGCCTGCAGGACGACGTCGAACTCCGTCTTCTCCTCCACGGCCGGCGCCGCGGGGCCCGCCGCCGGGCCGGCCGCCGCCACCGCCACCGGCGCGGCCGCCGTCACCCCGAACTTGTCCTCGAAGGCCTTGACGAACTCGGCCAGCTCCAGGACCGTCATGTTGCCAATCGCGTCGAGCAGCTCGTCACGGGAAAGCGTGGTCGCCATCGTTCGTTCCTCGTCTATGGTGCGTACAGGTTATCGCCAACTATCGACCGCCACGTCCATGGGCCGGTCATGAGAAGCCGCCGGCTACCCCCGGCGGCAGGGATCAGGACCCAGCGCCCTGGCGCTGCTGGCGGAGCGCCTCCACGGCGCGGGCGAAGCCGGCCAGGAGCTGGTTCATTCCGCCTGCCAGGCGCGCCATCGGCGCCTGCAGCCCGCCCGCGATCTGTGCGAGCAATACCTCCCGCGGCGGCAGCTCGGCGAGCCGCTTGACCGCATCGGCCGGTACGGCCTTGCGCTCCACGACCCCGGCCTTGACCGCCGGCCGGTTGTCGAACTCCCGGGCGAAGTCGGTCAGCGCCTTGGCGGCGGCGACCGGGTCGCGCGACCCGATCACCAGGCCCGTGGGGCCGGTGAAGAACTCGGCGACCTCGTTCAGCTCCAGCGCCGTCAGCGCGCGCTTGGCCAGGGTGTTCTTGACGACCACGTATTCCACGCCCTGCTTGCGCAGTCGCGCCCGGAACTGCGTGATCTGCTTCACGTTCAGGCCCGTGAAGTCCGTCACGTAAAAGGCGCTCGCGCCCTCCAGCTTCTGCTGCAGGTCGTCGACGGCCGCCGTCTTGTCCTGTCGGTTCATCCGCTCAGCCCCGGCGATAGAGGTTCGCGTCAATGGCGACGCCCGGGCCCATCGTGCTCGCGACGGTCACCCCGCGCACGTACGTCCCCTTCGCCGCGCTCGGCTTGGCGCGCACCACCGTATCCATGAAGGCGGCCAGGTTCTCCTCCAGGCGCTGGTTCTCGAAGGAGACCTTGCCGATCGGCGCGTGCACGTTGCCGGTCTTGTCCACGCGGAACTCGATCTTGCCGGCCTTGATCTCGCGCACGGCGCGCGCCACGTCCTGCGTCACCGTGCCGGCCTTGGGCGTCGGCATCAGGCCGCGCGGGCCGAGGATGCGGCCGAGCTGGCCGACCTGGCCCATCATGTCGGGCGCGGCGACGACGGCGTCGAAGTCCAGCCAGCCGTCCTTGATCTTCTGGACGTACTCCGTACCGACGAAGTCGGCACCCGCTTCCTCCGCCTCGCGCGCCTTGTCGCCCTGGGCGATGACCAGCACGCGCGCCGTCTTGCCGGTGCCGTGCGGCAGCACCACGGTGCCGCGGACGATCTGGTCCGCATGGCGCGGATCGACGCCCAGCCGCACCGCGACCTCCACGGTCTCGTCGAACTTCGCGAAGGCGAGGTCCTTGACCATGGTCACGGCCTCGGGCGGCGCGTAGACGGAACCCTGCGGGACCCGCGCGGCCGCCGCGCGGAACTTCTTCCCCTGTTTCGGCATGTACTCCCCTAGGCGAGGTGAAGCGTGCGTCCTCCCGCCGCGCGTCGCCGGGCGCGTGGTGGTCTGCGGACGGTAGCGGGCGTCAGCGCCGCGCTACGGGGTTCAGTCGACGACCTCGACGCCCATCGAACGCGCGGTGCCGGCGATCATCGCCATGGCGCCCTCGGCGTCCGCCGCGTTCAGGTCCGGCATCTTGGTCTCGGCGATCTGCCGCAACTGCTCGCGCGTCAGGCGCCCGACCTTGGTCTTCTTGGAGGAGGGCGAGCCCTTCTCCAGGCCGATCGCCTTCTTGATCAGCACCGCCGCCGGAGGCGTCTTGGTGATGAAGGTGAAGGAGCGATCCGCGTAGACCGTGATCTCGACCGGGATGATGTAGCCGGCCTGCGCCTGCGTGCGCGCGTTGAACTGCTTGCAGAACTCCATGATGTTCACGCCGTGCTGGCCCAGCGCGGGCCCGACCGGCGGCGCGGGGTTCGCCGCCCCCGCGGGCACCTGGAGCTTGACGAAACCGGTGACTTTCTTGGCCATAATCCCTGCTGTCGGCTGTCAGTCGTCGGCTGTCGGTCGCGGCCGTCTCCATCGGCCGGCCTCGCTCGCCCCGGGCGAGTGAAAACCGACGGCCGACAGCCGACAGCCGACAGCTAGTATCCCTTCAACTGCGTGTAGTCCAGCTCGATCGTGGTCGGCCGGCCAAAGAGCGAGACCTCGACCTTGACCTTGCCCTTGTCGCCGTAGATCTCCTGCACCGTGCCGCTGAAGTCGTTGAACGGCCCCTCCACGACCTCGACGACCTGCCCGACGTGGAACGGGATGGCGCTGACCGGCTCTTCCGGCTTCGCCTCCTCTTCCACGCCCTGGCCCAGCATGCGGGCCAGCTCCTCGTCGCGCAGCGGCTGCGGCTCGGAGCCGGTGCCCAGGAACTTGATGACGCCCTGGAGGTTGTTGATGACGTGCGCCGTGCGCTGGTTGTAGACCATCTTCACCAGCACGTAGCCCGGGTAGAGGCGCCGCGTCACGGTGACCCGCTTGCCGTTGCGCAACTCCACCACCTCCTGGGTGGGCACCATCACCTCCTGGATCGTCTTCTCGCCCGGCTCGCCGGGCTCTTCGGCGATCCGCCGCTCGATCAGCCGCTGGACCTTGTTCTCGTGGCCCGAATACGTCTGGATCGCGTACCAACGCGCCTCGGTCATGCGGGCCTCACGCCGCGCCGAAGATCGCGCGGATGCCCTGCAGCACCGCGGCGACGACCGCATCGATGCCGAAGATGATCGCCGCCACCAGCAGCACGAACGCCACGATGACCGCAGTCGAGTTCTTCAGCTGCGGCTGGTCGGGCCAGGTCACCTTCTTGAGCTCATCCTTCACCTCGCCCGCGAAGTCGAGCGTGGTGCTCTTCGTGTCCGCCATGCGCAGTCCGATCGGCAAGTCTGGGAAGGCGCAGCACGGAGGCGCGGACGCCCCCGTGCGGCCGGGTACGGCTTACTTCGTCTCTTTGTGCGGCGTGTGCTTGTTGCACCGCGGGCAGTGCTTCTTGTACTCCACCCGCTCCGGGTGCTTCCGCTTGTTCTTCGTCTTGCTGTAGTTCCTCTCCTGGCACTGCGTGCAGGCGAGGATGATCTTGTCGCGCATGGCTGTGTTCCTTCGGAACGCTGTCGGCTGTCAGTCGTCGGCTGGCGGTCGCCGGCTGGCGGCCATGTAGGACCACCGGCAGCCGGCAGCCGACCGCTACTACTCCAGGATCTCGGTGACCACGCCGGCG
>ERZ1066122.1661-NODE-1661-length-16946-cov-6.968030_pt1 | contig 16946 bp, 18 predicted proteins | sample MGYA00382769_ERZ1066122 | MGnify/ENA primary metagenome ERZ1066122 (study PRJEB33369, sample SAMEA5778352) | biofilm metagenome | biome: Industrial cooling water; feature: Water cooling tower basin; material: Biofilm | place: United Arab Emirates | collected... | reverse complement strand
GTTCTGTACATCTTAAAAAGACAGCTAGTTCTTTGTGGGTTATTTTAAAAGCAATACGAGCTTTAATTAATAAGTCGGATAAAGCATCTAAATTTTCTATTTCCAGCACTATTGGTTTATCGGGGTCATGAGCAACTAGTGCTTCATACTCTACTACTTCCGCAACAATTTTTAACCGTAGCGCATCGTTAGATTCTTGAATTAGCTGCCAACCTACAGGGTCTAAACGTTTTCTTTCTGAGTTTGCCCTAATTTTACTGTTTGCTTCTTCAAATTTGGATACCCATTCTTTAGAATATTCTAGTTGCGAGTCATTCTTAATCATGGCGCCCATTCCTCTAAATCTATAGCTATGATACCCTTTTTATTTAGGTTCCTGTCACGTTGAAAAAATTCAATTGAGGTTGTAGACTCATCTACAGGCTGGTCAGATTGATATATCTCTCCTCTGTACTTGGCTTTTTGTGCTGCACTATCATAATACTTCAATATTAAAGGCGCCTTCTCTTTAAGGTATTCCATGTCAACATCGTCATTATCCCAACAGCAGTCAAAGTCCTTGGGTGTTAGTTTACGAGTCACAAATGAACCATTCACGTAAAAATTTCTACAACCAGCAGCTTGTAATTCTAACATTACTGCTTCCATACTAAGAATCATCTGCATTCGTTTCTCTGTATAACCAAACCTCTCTTTAAATTCGTCCCAAAAACAGTAGTGTATCCCTGGTGGTAGATTACCATTATCCTCAAAATCTGGAATCATTTTATACTAGAAGTGTCCCTCACTATAAATATTAAAATACAAGCTATCTATATAACCTGTAATTTTATAGAAATATAATACCATCAACAAAACGCTTTATATAAAAGTTTTTGCGTGTCAGGGTATTTCAATACTCCCTTAAAACTGCGCGACACAGTAATAAATGTAACACTCATAAAGATTATTTAAAAATTAAACGTTTTGTAACAAATTAAAACCACTTGTTGCTATTTAATCGTATATTTAAATCTGTCTACTCAAAGAATTATTTACTCAAATGACTGTTAATAACGAAACCAACGAGACTAACGATAATAAACCAAAAAACTCGTTAACGAAGTATGATTCACCGTGGAAGGATATTTTACAAAATTACTTTGAAGAATTTATGCTATTCTTTTTTCCTACCGCACATAGCAAAATAGACTGGACAAAACAAATTGAATTCCTCGATAAAGAACTGGAAGAAGTAACCAAGGATGCAGAAATCGGGCGCCGTTTTGCTGACAAGTTGGTAAAATTATATTTAAAGAACGGTAAAGAACAATGGGTATTAATTCACGTCGAGGTGCAATCTCAACAAGAAGAAGAATTTGCCGCGCGGATGTATACTTATAACTATCGCATCTACGATAAATATAAGAAGTCGGTAATGTCCATCGCGGTTCTCGCAGATAGTAACCCAAATTGGAGACCGTCGCAGTTTGGTTACGATTTGTTCGGGTGTACGTTGAATTTTCAGTTTCCAATTGTTAAATTAGTAGATTATCAACAAAGATTATCCGAGCTTGAAAACAATGGCAACCCCTTTGCGACCGTAGTTATGGCACATTTGGCAGCACTTAATACTACAAGTGACCGTAGCGAGCGTAAAGTACAAAAACTGGCTTTAATACGGAGATTGTACGAACAGGGGTTAGAAGAACAAGACGTTATTAATTTATTTGCTTTCATTGACTGGATGATGACTTTACCAGCAGAGTTGGAAGCAGAGTTTGATAGAGAACTACAACAACTGGAGGCAAGACGACCCGTGAAATACGTAACTTCTATAGAGCGAAATGCAAGCAAGAAATCACTTATAAAAGGTATATCCTTGGGATTGAGGCTTAAGTTTGGCAACAGTGGTCAAGATTTATTACCAGAAATTGAAGTAATCGAGGACGTTAATACTTTAGAAGCAATATTAGAAGCAATAGAAACTACGACTACAGTAGAAGAGTTGCGTCAAGTTTATCAATCCACAACTGAATAATAAAATATTGGTTTGTAGAGACGTTATATGCGCGCGTCTCTACTTTAACATTTTAACTACAGAAGTTCCCCAAAAAATAATAATTATTCTAGTTCCAATTCCATTTGTATTGACTCTTTAACAGGTTTAGTCTTTTTACTGCGTGCGCGAAGTGGCGCCAGTATTTTTCTCTCGTTCTGTGCTTTGGCGTTCGAGTAACAAGCGGCGCCCATTGCATCTGGAGTCCCCATAATAATAAATCATTGGGTGGGTACAAAGTGCAACGGTGCCTTACTTATCATGATGCTTTTTTCATGTTGACATTTATATTAATGGGTTCGGAGCGTATCTCCATTAATTTCTTTTTATAATAGTCTTCTAGTTTAGCAACAAATTTACCCTCAGCTAGCTTAAGTCCAAACACGTCCATTGCAGTTAAAAAATCTACATAGGTAGCATTTTGATAATCTTCGTTCTGTACATCTTAAAAAGACAGCTAGTTCTTTGTGGGTTATTTTAAAAGCAATACGAGCTTTAATTAATAAGTCGGATAAAGCATCTAAATTTTCTATTTCCAGCACTATTGGTTTATCGGGGTCATGAGCAACTAGTGCTTCATACTCTACTACTTCCGCAACAATTTTTAACCGTAGCGCATCGTTAGATTCTTGAATTAGCTGCCAACCTACAGGGTCTAAACGTTTTCTTTCTGAGTTTGCCCTAATTTTACTGTTTGCTTCTTCAAATTTGGATACCCATTCTTTAGAATATTCTAGTTGCGAGTCATTCTTAATCATGGCGCCCATTCCTCTAAATCTATAGCTATGATACCCTTTTTATTTAGGTTCCTGTCACGTTGAAAAAATTCAATTGAGGTTGTAGACTCATCTACAGGCTGGTCAGATTGATATATCTCTCCTCTGTACTTGGCTTTTTGTGCTGCACTATCATAATACTTCAATATTAAAGGCGCCTTCTCTTTAAGGTATTCCATGTCAACATCGTCATTATCCCAACAGCAGTCAAAGTCCTTGGGTGTTAGTTTACGAGTCACAAATGAACCATTCACGTAAAAATTTCTACAACCAGCAGCTTGTAATTCTAACATTACTGCTTCCATACTAAGAATCATCTGCATTCGTTTCTCTGTATAACCAAACCTCTCTTTAAATTCGTCCCAAAAACAGTAGTGTATCCCTGGTGGTAGATTACCATTATCCTCAAAATCTGGAATCATTTTATACTAGAAGTGTCCCTCACTATAAATATTAAAATACAAGCTATCTATATAACCTGTAATTTTATAGAAATATAATACCATCAACAAAACGCTTTATATAAAAGTTTTTGCGTGTCAGGGTATTTCAATACTCCCTTAAAACTGCGCGACACAGTAATAAATGTAACACTCATAAAGATTATTTAAAAATTAAACGTTTTGTAACAAATTAAAACCACTTGTTGCTATTTAATCGTATATTTAAATCTGTCTACTCAAAGAATTATTTACTCAAATGACTGGGTTTAGAAAGCAAGATATTCTTAATTTATTTGCTTTTATTGACTGGATGATGACGTTACCACCAGATTTGGAAGCAGAGTTTAATATAGAAGTACAACAGTTGGAGGCAAGACAAAGTATGCAATACGTCACTTCTATTGAGCGGAATGCAAGGAAAGAAGAACTATTAGAGGCAATTGAGTTAGGTTTAGAAATAAAATTTGGCGCCGACACGTTAAATTTGATATCAGAAATATCTCAAATTGATGACATTGAACAATTAAGAAGACGGGAGAGATGGAATCAAAACTACTAATTCAATAGCTGAATTACAACAAATTTATCAACCCACAACTGAATAATTAAATACGTTACAAAATTTTTACCTCTCCTCCGACAAATTGGAAGGAGGAGAGTGATAATTATTCGCGCCCTCTTATTCCCAAAGTATTGACTCTTTAACAGGTTTAATCTTTTTACTACTCAGACAGGCGCCGTCCAAAAAGTCCCGGAGTAAAATATTCACTCAAAGCGCGTTATATAACTCTCTGCTCTAAGAAACTGGTAAGTGAGAAACCCGGTTTCTTTTCGTTTTGTTGAGAGTTGTTATGTTCAGTGATGAAGAAACCGGGTTTCTTGGGTTAGTAGCGGATACGGGGGTCTACGTAGGCGTTGAGGATGTCGATGGTGATGCTTGCCATTACTACTATGGTGCCGAAGAATACCATGATTCCTTGTACGGTTGGGTAGTCGCGTTCATTGATGGCTTCAAATAGGCGGTTTGCTAGACCGGGCCATGAGAATGTAACTTCGGTAAGGACGGCGCCACCTAGTAGGGAAGCGAAGGTTAAGCCTAGAACGGTGATGACTGGAATTAGGGCGTTTTTTAGTGCGTGGGAGAAGAGGATTTTGTTTTCGGGGATGCCTCTTGCTCTTGCGGCTTCTACGTAGTCTGATTGTAAGGTTTGTTTGAGGTTAACTCTAACGATGCGCTCGAAGATGCCGCTTAATAGTATTCCTAGGGTACAGCTTGGTAGTATCAAATATTTAATGGCTGTAAAGAACTCGATAAATTTACCACGAAGCAAACTATCTATAGTATATAAACCTGTGAGTTTTGCAGGCGCCTCTAAAGTTACAGGAAAGCGACTTCCTAATGGTAGTATATCTAAACTAACGGCAAAGATTAATTGTAATAACATTCCTGCCCAAAACATTGGCAGCGCATAAGTAATAATGCCAAATAATCTACCACCAATATCAAGTGAGGTACCAGGACGTGAAGCAGAAAGTGTACCAACGGCAATACCAACTACTAATGCCACGATAATACTAAATACTGCTAACTCAGCAGTTGCGGGGAAGTGTTCACCAATAATATCCCAGACACTTTTACCACGACTTGATATAGATTTACCCATATCCAATTTGAAAATCAAGTTTCCCAAGTAGTTGAGATATTGTAAAGGCAAAGGTAAATCTAATCCTAGTTGTTTCCGCATTGCTTCTTTGGCACTATCAGGCGCCCGACCACCAAGAATAGCATCAACAGGGTCGCCAGGTGTTGCACGCAGTAACAAAAACACCATTGTGACAATTGTTAGTATTTGTAGTGGCGCCAGTAGTAAGCGCGTCACCACATAATATGTAAGAGCCTTTGAACGTGACATAGATTTTAGTGCTGAGTTATGAGTGCTGAGTGATGAGTGATGAGTTTAGTAACTCGTAAGGTGGGCATTGCCCACCCTACTTTGTAATTCCGCTGTAAATTAATAATTGGCTTGCGTCTTGTTTGACACCTTTGACTCCGTTTTGGGCGAACAAATAATCTTGTTCTTGCCATAGGGGAATATATGGTACGTCTTTTGCGAGGATGTCTTGAATTTGGGCGAATATTTGTTTGCGTTTTGCTGGGTCTTGTTCTTTGCGCTGTGCTTCGATAAGTTGGTTCATGTTGTCGTTATAGTAAAATGAACCTTGAGAAACACTACCGCCTTTTTCACAGCCTTTTTCGGGTGTACCTTTTTCGCACTGTAGGAATGGTTGTACGTAGTTGTCTGGGTCTAGAAAATCTGGATACCATTCAACTAAACTTAATGGATACACTCCTTGAGGAGCATTTTTATAAAAGCTGGTTGAGTCAATACCATTCGTTTGAATTTGTAATAAACCATCCATTGTTTTATTCGCAATGGCTTTGATTACTACTGCCGTCAAACCTGTTGTAGGAATATTAGAACGATACCAAAGTTCTACTTTTGCTGGGTTTTCTCTTGTAAAACCAGCTTGTTTGAGCAGTTTTTGGGCTTTTTCTGCATTACCATTGGCGCCATATTCTTCTCTAAACACGGGTTTATAAACATCAAAGGTATTGGGAACCATGCTAAATAGTGCTTGTCCTTGCCCGTATAATACCCGCTCTAACACTATGCTACGGTCAAGCATTGCAGCTATTGCTTGTCTTACCAATGGGTTATCAAGAGGTTTTTGGTTACGGTTGACTGCCATAAATGATATAACGCTACCGTTATTGGCAATTGCCTGCCAATCACCTTTTTCAACGTTTTTTTGCAAGCTACGAATTTGGTCAGCATCCATCGACATACCAGCTACGTCAATCGATTTTTTCCTAAACGCATTATATATATTGACACCACTACTCAATATTTGAACTGTTACACCTTGATTTAATGGCTTTTTACCCCAATATTTATCAAAAACATCAAACTGGATTTTATCGGTGGCAAAATTTACTAATTTATAAGGGCCAGTACCAATAAAAACATTCGGAGTAAATTTACCTTCACCTATTTCGTAAGCTTTAGGAGATACAGCACATACCCCGGCAAAAGCAAGCAACGAAGGAAAAGCCGCAAATTGTTTTTTTAATTTTATTGTTAATTCATACTCACCTGTAGCTGTGGCAGATTCAACAATATCTCCTAGTAAAAAAGCTGGTTTACCTCCATTCTTAATAAACCGTTCTAAACTAAACGCCATTGCTTTGGCATTAAACGGTGTACCATCATGGAATACAACTCCCTGACGTATAGGCATAGTATACGTCAAACCATCTGCGCTAATTTTGGGTAAAGCTGTTGCAAGCTGTGGTTCAATCTCTGTACTTCCAACTTTATACGTATAAAGCCTATCGCTCATGTTATAAATTAAACCTAGTGACCCTGTTTCATAAGCATCTGCTGGGTCAAGAGTTCGGGGTTTATTTGTCGTACCAATCGTAATACGACTATCATTCGCTGATACAGGAGTCGTTAATTGTGGACTCAGCGCACTACCCACAGCTATAAGTAAACATAAACAAAACAAACTGATAACTAATTTGGCTCGACCAAAACGTCGCATAAAAGGCGCCATCCTATACATATACTTAATATTGATACTTTTTAAACTAGATGGTGAGACATTTTACTACAAAGTCGCTTTTATAGCTTGCTAAATTCCTGAAATATATAAATGTACGTTTCACAGTAAGCACACAATTAATCTTAACAAAGTTAATCTATATACGTACAAAAATAACTACAGTCTCTAATGATATCGCACTAATTCTCAATAAGTCTGGCGCCGACATTGAATTGTTCCAAACTTCAAAAAGGTTTTAACTAATTTTCAATAAAGCTTTATTGTACTTACGTAATATCACTGATATATTAAATAGTGAAGTCGCTAAATACACTGATTATTTACGGGTACTAATTAATAATTGGTGAGCCTAAAGCTTAAAATTTCATAAAAATTAGCTTTTAGGATATATCTGTGTCTGCAAAAAATGATACAGGCATTCATGGGTAAGGAAAGTATTTAGGTCTTCAATATTTACACTGTTTTAAGTCCCATTAATAAATTATTTAGGAGTGAATGATGTCTACCCCTTCGTTTTCTGCTGCTGTAATCGCAGAAGGAACTGTGAACATTAATAATGGTGGTGACTTTGATGGTAATCCCATTGAGACTAGTGATGATGCGTTTATATACGCTGGTTCAGGATTGACTTTCAATTTCAACAATGGACCGATTTTACCTGTTCAACGCAATGCAGCAGGTATTCCACTACTAGATGCAACAGGGCGCCAAATCTTAGTAGATAATGCGGTAACAGTTGCAGCAGGTTTTAACACGCTCAATACTCCTAATAATCCTTACAGTGGTTTAGTTCCTCCTAAAGTTGTCAATAAGCAAACTGTAGATGTACCTTCGTTTGCGAGTATTAAACAACAATTAACAAATTTAATTCCAAGTAGTTCCACAACTGTTACTTTTAACCCTTACAGCAATCCAATTAATAGTCTTTCCGATTGGAATGCACTATTTCCTAGTGTTGGTACAGCAACTAATCCTGTTGTTGTGCGTGTATCTGGATGGGGATTAAATATTCCTGATGGAGTCAACATAGAGAATACAATCATCATTGTTGACAACGGAGATATTAACTTCAATGGCAATAGCCAGAAGTTGAAAAATGTAGCGTTAATTGCTGCCAACGGTAGCGTAAATTTAGGTAATGTTCAAGCAACAGATGTAACAGTACTTGCTGAACGTTCCATCAATATGAATGGAGGTGCAAGTTTTAGTGGTCAAAGCTTACTTGCTAACGGAGATAGCAATGGCTTAAATTTCAACGGTACAACTAGTACTACTGACAAAGACTTGCTGACTGTGATTTCTCAAGGACAAATTAATTTTAATGCGTCTTCTAAAGTTCGCGCTGAGTTCTTAAGTGTAGGAGATTTTAGCTACAACGCTAATGCTGAACTGGTGGGTTCTATCAAGACTAAAAGCAACGTCTTTTTCAATAGTCAAGCGACAGTAACAGGAATTGCCACTACCCAACCACAACCCCAACCACAACCCCAACCCCAACCACAACCACAACCAACTGGTGAAATTGCAGTACTCGTCTGGAATGACTTCAATGCGAATGGAGTTAAAGACTCTGCACTAATTCAAGGCGCCAGTCCAGATGTTGTTTTTGTAATTGACGTATCTGGAAGCACAAGCGGCTCTTTCGGTGGTACACCAGTCGGAGACCTAAATGGAGATAGAGCAGCTAATACAATCTTAGATGCTGAAATCGCTGGCTTTATTGCTCTCAACCAGCAGCTAATTAAGCAAGGTTTAGGGCAAACAGCAAGAGTATCTTTGGTTCAATTTGATAGCACAGCTTCTAGAGTAGATTTAAATCCGGGTCTATCTGGGCTACAGTTGATGACAAATCCTAGCGCTGATAATAACAACAACGGAACGTTAGATATCGAAGAAGCTCTCAAGTCACTTCGGGCAGGAGGTGGTACTAATTTTGAAGCTGCTTTGCAAGCATCTGAAAGTGTCTTTAATACTTTGGGAACAACTGCTGGTAATGGGAACCTTGTTTTCTTGTCAGATGGTTTTGGTTCAGGTAATTTTACCGATGAAGTTACACGTTTGCGAGCGCGCGGAGTAAACTTATCTGCTTTTGGTGTTGGAACAGGTGCTTCGCTAACCCAATTGCAACAGATTGACCCAAATGCGATTCGATTCAACAATACAGACCAGATTTTAAATACATTCAGTGGTATAGGTGGAGGGAAGAATACTCTAGAACCAGGTCTAGCTGGTGTGTCAGTTTATTTAGACCTCAACAATAACGGAGTTTTTAACGCAGGTGAACCAAATCAAATAACCTCAACCGATAACCCTAGTACAAGTAATATTGATGAAACAGGTTTTTATCGGTTCACTGGTGTGTCTGCTGGAAGTTACACTGTACGCCAAGTAGTACCATCCGGTTTTACACAAACATTCCCCAATGCTGGTAGTGGAACTGACATTACTCTCACTCCTGGTCAAGTCGTTGAAGGTATTAATTTTGGCGCCCATAACCCAAGTATTACTTTCTAAAATTTAAAAACAGGTAGAAGCAAAAGGAGAAAACAAGAGTATTTCTCTTTTTGCTTTTATTACAATTAACCTAAAATCGAATTCGCATAAATAGCAACCTGCGCGCGCTTTTTAAGGTTAAGCCGATTGAAAATACTAGTAATGTGACTCTTTACAACTAAAACTTTTACATCAGGAAAGCGCTCACTAATAATATGTGTAGCAGGCATACGTACATCCATTAATATAACATCAGGCTGTAATGCTGCTACTTGCTGGATGGCAACTTCTCCATTATCAGCAGAAAGAATTATGATACACTTGCATTATTAACGGAACGTAAGTAGAGCGTAAAATGGCACTCAGAGATCACTTTCGCCCTCCTTTAAGCACTAGGCGCCACTGGCACAGTTTTCACAACGCTTGGTCAACGTATCTTGCTGACGATTTAAATCAATCTCTTCCAGAGGGTTATTTTGCAGAACCAAACGCCCAATTTGGCATTGAAATTGATGTAGCAGCTTTCAGTGAAAGAATTCCGGTTAATTCAGAGCGGAAAAATGCAGAACTGCTGGAATGGAAACCAAGCTCACCTACTGCAACCCTGCCGCTTCAACTTACTACAGATATTGTTGAAGTACAAATTTTTAATACTCAAGCAGGCCCTACACTTGTTGGCGCCATTGAGTTAGTTAGCCCCAGTAATAAAGACCGCCCATCACAGCGCTCTGCATTTACTTCTAAATGCCAAACTTATCTTCAGCAAGGTATTGGGGTAATTATAGTTGATATTGTTACAACATTGAATGCGAATTTACATAACGAGTTAATGAATCGTTTAAATTTACAAATTGACCCACTTGAGGCGCCGTTGTATGCTGTGGCATATCAAGTTGCTCAACATGATGAAACCCCTTGTCTTAATTTATGGCAAGAAACGTTTACGCTTGGAGGCAGTCTTCCTATTTTGCCTTTGTTTTTAAAGGGTGGATTTTATTTGCCAATAAATCTTGAACAGACTTACAGCTATACCTGTGTTCGGCAACGCATTCCTGAATTTTTCTAGCTAAATAAAGGCAATTTTGCATCTTCGGCTAATGCTTTAACAACTTGGCGTACTTCCTGCATTACGCTAGAGCTAAGTTGATGCGATTGTACTAAAAACCTTTGGGCTTTTTCTAAGTCGATGTGCAATAGTGTATTTGCGGTTCGCAGTTGGATATCTAAAGCGCCAATACTTTTAGCAGAACCTGAAGCAAATAATTCCAAGACAGACCCAGGTAGATTATCAGGAAAAATACAAATAGACTATGTAACTTTTCGCTACCGTAATGATGGCACCTTAACGCTCGATGATGTGAGTATTCATGCCAAACCAGGAGAGTTTATTGCTCTTGTTGGCCCTTCTGGAAGTGGTAAATCTACATTGTTTCGGCTATTACTAGTATCTGGTGGTGGTCAAGGTTACAATTTGATCAAGGTTGCTCATGGTTCAAACACTGACGATTTACTTAATTACCTACAAGAAGTAAAGACAAAACATTAAACAAGGCGCCTGATATTGAAATTATAGCAGTTTTGCCAAGGCGCCTATTTGTTGTGTCCAAGGATGTTCAGGGTAGCGTAAACAAAAAATATCACTGCTGCCCAAGTCAAACATTATCATTTGTAGCTCAAGCTATTAGTAAGGGCGACATGACGGCAAGCTTTGATGATAATTATCATGATGAAATAGGCGAACTTGCAGGAGCCTTAAAACGAATAAAGCCTAGTTTGAGCATTGCAATGAATTTGCTCAGTAATCAAGCAAACTCAACCAAGTAAACAAAAAATATTAACATCATAGTATATTTGTAGCTGCAATCACATTATAAAAATAATATAAACAAAAATTAAAAAGGAATTTATATACCTGATAGCTAGGAAATATTGCGTTACTATAAACAGCAATTTTAGCTATAAAAAAGAGATACTCACCGTGAAATACTTCTTTTTGTCTGAAGGTTGGGCTGTTGGTAGGGTATGGGGGTCAGATGGACTTTGGCAATTTGCAGCATGGCGCCGCGCTCCACAAATCGAACGTGTAAATGTCTGTTTGGTAGAAAAGAACGAAGTGTTGTGGCTAACGAGCGTTGAAGATGCTGTTATAACTATTGAGGTAAAACCAACCACTACCGTGACTAACCAAAATATTGGTCAAGTTATTATCAAGCGCTTAATCACCGCCGAACAAGTTTTAGAGCGACTTGGAAATGCGGAGACAAGTTGTGCTATGCAAAACTCCCAAGCTGTGCTTATGTAACATCCCTACATAGCTTGATGATAAACGCTGTAATGTTAAGCAATTGTTACTTATCTTAATATTTCTTAAAAATCACTCGTTCAGAATTTTGGTTATTCTCATTTAACCTTGACTCTTCCGCGTTTTCCCTGTGTCCTATACCCTACAGGGTGTTGCCTTTCCCCTTCACCCTTTACCCTTTACCGCCATTCTTTATCCCTCCCCCCGCTTGCAAACAGCTCCATCAATAGTTACACTTTTTAAAACATTCTCATTTTTGCACTGGTAATTTTGACCACTAGGAGTACATCTCTTGGTAGTCTATTTAAAGTTGCCAATTTGCCTACACACTCTACGTTATAAGACGTGCGGTGTGGAAGAGCGCAAGCTCTAGCAATAACAAAATCTAAAAATTGCTCTTTAAACAAACCGATTCAGGAGGAGCGTAGTCAATGGGACTACCTTGGTACCGGGTACATACAGTTGTTTTGAATGACCCAGGACGGCTGATTTCTGTACACTTGATGCATACAGCCCTAGTGGCAGGTTGGGCTGGTTCGATGGCTTTATACGAACTAGCTATTTATGACCCCAGTGACCCTGTTCTTAATCCCATGTGGCGTCAAGGTATGTTCGTGCTACCCTTCATGTCACGCTTGGGTGTAGTGGGTTCTTGGGGTGGTTGGAACGTAGTTGGAGACCCTAGCTATGACCCTGGTTTTTGGTCTTTTGAAGGTGTGGCAGCTGCTCACATCGTTCTTTCTGGTTTGCTGTTCTTGGCAGCAGTTTGGCACTGGGTTTACTGGGACTTAGAACTTTTCCAAGACCCTCGCACTGGAGAACCAGCGCTTGATTTGCCAAAAATGTTTGGTATTCACTTGTTCTTATCTGGTTTACTCTGCTTCGGTTTTGGTGCGTTCCACCTGACCGGATTGTTTGGACCAGGTATGTGGGTTTCTGACGCTTATGGAATAACGGGTCACGTTGCACCAGTGGCGCCGGAATGGGGACCCGATGGGTTTAACCCGTTTAATCCTGGTGGTGTAGTTGCTCACCACATTGCAGCGGGTGTAGTAGGTATTATTGCTGGTTTATTCCACTTGACAGTACGTCCACCCGAAAGGCTTTACAAAGCGTTACGGATGGGTAACATCGAAACCGTACTTTCATCGAGTATTGCCGCAGTATTCTTTGCAGCATTTGTAGTAGCTGGTACAATGTGGTACGGAAACGCCACAACTCCAATTGAATTATTTGGACCAACCCGCTATCAGTGGGACCAGGGATATTTCAAACAAGAAATTGACCGTCGTGTTCAAGCTTCAGTTGCTTCGGGCGCCAGTTTAAATGCAGCATGGTCGCAAATACCAGAGAAACTAGCGTTCTATGACTATGTAGGAAACAGCCCCGCAAAAGGCGGTTTGTTCCGTGTAGGTCCAATGGTTAAAGGTGACGGTATTGCACAATCATGGCAAGGTCACGCAGTATTCAAAGACGGTGAAGGTCGCGAATTGACAGTACGTCGTCTCCCTAACTTCTTTGAAACCTTCCCAGTATTGTTAACAGACAAAGATAATATTGTGCGTGCGGACATTCCATTCCGTCGTGCAGAATCTAGAAGCAGCTTTGAACAAGCAGGTGTCACCGTTAGTTTCTACGGTGGTAACTTAGGTGGTCAAAGCTTTGATGACCCCGCTGACGTTAAGAAATATGCTCGTAAAGCTCAAGGTGGCGAAATCTTTGAATTCGACCGTGAAACCTTGAACTCTGACGGTGTATTCCGTACCAGTCCACGCGGTTGGTTTACCTTTGGACACGCAGTATTTGCACTATTGTTCTTCTTCGGTCACATTTGGCACGGTTCTCGGACAATTTACCGAGACGTATTTGCTGGTGTCGAAGCTGATATGGAAGAGCAAGTCGAATGGGGCAGATTCCAGAAAGTGGGTGACAAAACAACCCGCCGTAAAGAAGCTGTATAATACTTAGTTAGGAGTTAAGAGTGAGGAGTTAGGAGTTAGGAGTTAGAGCTTACTTAACTGAAGTTACAACTCAGCACTCAGCACTCAGCACTCATAACTCATAACTCTGTTAGTGAAACTAAACAAGAAATTTTGATATGGAAGCAATTGCGTACATTCTAATTCTCACCCTCGCAATCGGAACATTGTTCTTTGCGATTGCGTTCCGCGAACCTCCCCGCATTGAGACGAAAAAAGAAGATTAATTTTGATCTCAATCTATATTATTGACATCACAGCCGCTGGTACCATAACAGGTAGTGGCGGTTGTTTGATTTAAGCTTACTTACAACGCCTGACTGAGAGTTTTAGTACTCATTTAACTTATAACCACTGTTACCTAGGCGCCAGATATCTGATATAATCTGTTATTTGGAAGTTGATGAGTCAAAAAATCAACTTTTCTGCGCTAGCATAAAAAAGATGTAGGTGTGGACTGTCAGGCAGGCGCTTGCATGTACATCGCTAGGAGGCATGAAAATTACGGAGACTAACACCAGGAAACAATTAGCATGGTCAATCAGAAATCAACCGCTACTGCTGAAATAGGATTTACTCACGACGATTTTGCCGCATTATTAGACAAATACGATTACCACTTTAGCCCTGGTGACATCGTACCCGGTACAGTATTCAGTATCGAGCCGCGCGGCGCTCTGATTGACATCGGTGCAAAAACAGCAGCATATATACCTATTCAGGAAATGTCAATTAACCGGGTTGATGCCCCGGAAGAAGTTTTACAATCGAACGAAACTAGAGAATTTTTTATTCTAACCGACGAAAACGAAGACGGACAACTAACGCTTTCGATTCGTCGTATTGAATACATGCGCGCTTGGGAGCGGGTACGACAGTTACAAGCTGAAGATGCGACTGTTCGTTCCGGAGTATTTGCTACCAACCGTGGTGGAGCTTTAGTGCGAATAGAAGGACTGCGTGGATTTATCCCAGGTTCTCACATTAGCACTCGTAAACCTAAAGAAGAGTTGGTAGGAGAAGATCTACCATTAAAATTCCTCGAAGTAGACGAAGAACGTAATCGTTTAGTACTATCGCATCGTCGTGCGCTGGTTGAGCGTAAGATGAACCGTCTGGAAGTTGGCGAAGTCGTCATCGGTACAGTACGTGGTATCAAGCCATACGGTGCATTTATAGATATTGGTGGTGTGAGCGGATTGCTACACATCTCAGAAATTTCACACGAGCATATCGATACACCGCATAGCGTCTTCAACGTCAATGATGAAGTTAAAGTCATGATAATTGACTTAGATGCAGAGCGTGGCAGAATTTCGCTATCAACGAAGCAACTCGAACCAGAACCTGGTGACATGATAAAAAATAGGGATTTGGTATACGACAAAGCCGAGGAAATGGCAGCCAAATACCGCGAGCAAATGCTTGCTAAACAGCAAGGGTTAGCTAACGGCAATGGTAATGGCGCCGCAACCGCTGTAGCTCAAGAAATTATAACTGAAGAAATTCCACCAGCAATTGAAGAGGATGAAATTCCACCAGCAATTGAAGATGACGAAATTCCACCAGCAATTGAAGAGGGAGAAATTCCAGCAGCAATTGATGAATAGTTAAGATAATGAGTTTTATCGATAAAGCTTAACAAGGGGGTAGACCCCTTTTTTATTACCCCTTTATTTTTTGTTGACAAAGATTTAGAAGTTGCTTCACGGATATGCCGCGAGAAACATCCTGATAAAATTCACCATGCTTTTCGGATCAATGAAACTGGGGCGTGTGGCACAATATGATGGGCGCCATCCACTAGCCATAAGCACGCTGACTGTCATAATATATATAGATGTTGCTTTATAGTGAGAACTCCCATGACTGAAGCTAAAACAACTCGTACCCTGCGCCGAGGACGCATTTTCCCTGAAATACAGTGGACTCCTGAACAACACGCTCAATGGGAAGCTGAACGCAAAGAATTTAAAGAGCGCTGTTTGCCTATATTTAATAAAGTTAAATCGGAAATGATGGAGACTCATTACAACTGGTATGTTGCTGTTGAGCCTGATAGCGGTGATTATTTCGTTGATAGAGATATAGAAGTTGCTTCACAGAAATGCCGTGAGAAACATCCTCATAAAAAGCACCATGCTTTTCGGATTAATGAAACTGGAGTGTGCGGCACGATATGACGATTTCTGGATTTTTTGGTGATGAGGATGCTTTGTATTTTGAGATTGAGCTAATCCCATCGGATGGATTAGGATTTTCTGTTGGTGCAATGCTAGACACTGGTTTTTCTTATTGGCTGGCAATTGATAACCAGGATTTAGGTGCGCTTGATTGGGTTTTTTTACGGCAACAAGTAATGTATACGGCGCGAGGGGATTTTGACTTTGATCTTTATGCAGGTAAAATCAAACTTGGTGATCAAGAATATGATATACCTGTGCATGTTGGTGAAGGTTTATCCGAAGTTTTACTTGGGCGCCAATGGTTAACTACTCGACAATTATTAGTTAATATGCCATCACGTTTATTAACATTGGGATAATTAAACGGCACCAGTTCATACAAATGGCATTATGCTATTAAATAGCATTTGCGTTAATCAATTTGACTTAACCGTTTTAATATTCTCAACACATCGTATAGTTGATTTCCTCGGTTGCGGACATCAAAAATATCAGAAGTGCCGTATCTAGGAGGATTACCCTTAACAAGTTTGACAAACATAAAACTTCCCCCGCTAGTTATCATCCCGTAAACTTTGTCATGGGGAGAAGCGAGCAAATAAGCTAAAAGCTGGTCGAGTCCTGCTTCTACTGAATAAGCAACCTGCTTAGATTCAATTACCGTTACCCAAAACTTATCGTTGAGAAGTAACACATCGATACGTCCCTTAATTTTTGTTTCCCCATCAGCAGTTTCCACTTCAACTGATTTTTCTAACTTGATATGGAAAGGAGGTAGATAAAACTTGCCAATGAATAATAATGGAGAAAGGACTACTGCATTCACAGTGTTTTCTAAGAGCGGGGGATAGTTACGCAGATTGATGTAACCAGCTTTTACCTGATTAAGTAGCTCTTTGTCTTGTTCGGTTAACTCAGGTAAATTACCTTGCCATTCTGTAAAAAATGTATCATCCTCAACCAATTCCAACTCAAACAAGTCTCTTAACTGTTCGAGAGTGATTGTTTCGGCTGGAATAGTGCTGGTCATAGGTTTACAATAACTAGTTACATAAAATATATTTTATCGCTTCTTCTGTATTATCGAGAAGGCGCCTCCGTT
>ERZ1066122.1660-NODE-1660-length-16950-cov-17.674874_pt1 | contig 16950 bp, 16 predicted proteins | sample MGYA00382769_ERZ1066122 | MGnify/ENA primary metagenome ERZ1066122 (study PRJEB33369, sample SAMEA5778352) | biofilm metagenome | biome: Industrial cooling water; feature: Water cooling tower basin; material: Biofilm | place: United Arab Emirates | collected... | reverse complement strand
GCCCGCCAGCACCGCCGGCGGCCGCTACGTGGTCAACGTCGGCAGCTTCTCCAACCTCGCCAACGCCCGTTCCCTGGCCGACAGGCTGCGCGCCGGCGGACTGCCGCTCACCAGCGAGTCGGTCGACGTCGGCGGCAAGCCGGCGATGCGCCTGCGCGTCGGTCCCTACGGCGACCGCACCGCCGCCGAGGCCGCGCGCCTGCGGGTGGAGTCGGTCACCGGCGGCTCGGCCGTCGTGGTGGCCCTGGATGCGGCTCCGGCCGCGTCCTCTTCGCCCGCGCCGGCCCCGGCGCGCGCTAGCACCGCGCCCACGGTGGGTTTCGCGGTGCAGCTCGGCGCGCTCAGCTCGGAGGCCGACGCCAACGCGCTGCGCGACCGCGCCCGCGCCGCCGGCTTCGTCGCCTTCCACCAGCGCGTGAACACCGACCGCGGCGCCGTCTGGCGCGTGCGCGTGGGCCCCGAGGCCGACCGCGCCGCCGCCGACCGCCTGCGCGACGCGGTGCGCAGCCAGCTCGGCCTGCCCGACGCGATCGTCGTGCCGCACCCGTGACGCCACGCGCGCGCCGCCGATGAACTGGACCGACTACGCGCTGCTGGCGGTGCTGCTGGTCTCGATGGGCGTCGGCCTGTGGCGCGGCTTCGTGGTCGAGGTGCTGTCGCTGACGGTGTGGGTGGCCGCGTTCTGGCTGTCGATCGGTTTCGGCGCCGACGTGGCGGCATGGTTCACCGGCGTCGAAGACGCCTCGGCCCGCCTGTTCCTGGGCTATGCCGGCGTGTTCGTGGGCGTGCTGCTGCTCGGCGGCCTGGTCACCTGGGCGCTGGGCAAGTTCATCGCCAACACCGGCCTGTCGGCCACCGATCGCGTGCTGGGCGTGGGCTTCGGCCTGCTGCGCGGCCTGGTGCTGGCCTGCGTGGCGGTGCTGCTGATGGGCTTCACCTCGCTGCCGGGCGAAGCCTGGTGGCGCGAATCGAAGCTGATGCCCGGCGTGCAGCGCGGCGCGGAATGGATGCAGGGCTTCCTGCCCGCCAGCGCCGCCGGCGAGATCCGCTTCGCCCCGGCGCCCGCGGCGCCTGAAATGATCGACCTGGTCGTGCCGCACGAAGCGGCCGATCCTTCTGTTCCGGAGAACTGAACCATGTGCGGCATCATCGGAATCGCCGGCGCCACCGACGTGGCGGCCGCCCTGTACGACGGCCTGACGGTGCTGCAGCATCGCGGCCAGGACGCGGCCGGCATCGCCACCATGGACGGCAACCGCGTGCACCTGCACAAGGGCAACGGCCTGGTGAAGGAGGTGTTCGACGAGCGCGCGATGGCGCTGCTCACCGGCCGCGTCGGCATCGGCCACTGCCGGTACCCCACGGCGGGCTCGGAGGGCTCCGACGAGGCCCAGCCCTTCTACGTGAACTCGCCCTACGGCATCGCGCTGGCGCACAACGGCAACCTCATCAACACCGACGCACTGCGCCGGCTGGTGTTCGAGGAGGACAAGCGCAACGTCAACACCGAGTCCGATTCCGAGGTGCTGCTGAACGTGTTCGCGCACGAGCTGGCGCAGCAGGGCGCGCTGACGCCGCAGGCCGCGGTGGCCGCGGTGGCCGGCGTGCACCGCCGCTGCACCGGCGGCTACGCGGTGGTGAGCATGGTGCTGGGCCTGGGCCTGGTGGCCTTCCGCGACCCGCACGGCATCCGCCCGCTGGTGCTGGGCAAGCGCGTGGGCCCGAACGGCACCGAGTACGCCGTGGCCTCCGAGTCGGTGGCGCTCGACATCCTGGGTTTCGTGCGCGAGCGCGACGTGCAGCCGGGCGAGGCGGTGGTGATCAACTTCCGCGGCGAGCTGCACGCCGAGGTCTGCGCGCCGACGCGGCCGCACGCGCCCTGCATCTTCGAATACGTGTACTTCGCGCGCCCCGACTCGATGATCGAGAACATCTCGGTGCACAAGGCGCGCATGCGCATGGGCGTCACCCTGGGCCAGAAGATCCTGTGCCTGCGCCCCGACCACGACATCGACACCGTGATCCCGATCCCCGACACCTCGCGCGACGCCGCGCTGGAGATCGCCAACGTGCTGGGCGTGAAGTACCGCGAGGGCTTCATCAAGAACCGCTACGTCGGCCGCACCTTCATCATGCCGGGGCAGGGCGAGCGGGTGAAATCGGTGCGCCGCAAGCTCAACCCGATCCCGCTGGAGTTCCGCGACCGGGTGGTGCTGCTGGTGGACGACTCGATCGTGCGCGGCACCACCAGCCAGCAGATCGTGCAGATGGCGCGCGACGCCGGCGCCAAGAAGGTCTACCTGGCCTCGGCGGCGCCGCCGGTTCGCCACCCGAACATCTACGGCATCGACATGCCTTCGGCCGAGGAGCTGGTGGCGCACGGCCGCAGCGAGGAGGAGATCGAGAAGCTGCTGGGCTGCGACTGGCTGATCTACCAGGACCTGGCCGACCTCGAGGCCGCGGTCGCGGGCCCGAAGTTCCCGGGCCGGCCCTTCGACAGCTCTTGCTTCAGCGGCGAGTACGTGACCGGCATCGAGCCGGGCTACTTCGAACGCATCCGCCAACTCCGCTCCGACGACGCCAAGCGCAAGCGCCGCGCCACCTGATTTTTGGACGCGGATTTACGCGGATGAACGCGGATAGAGCAAACGACGAGTCGATCAAAGGCACTTTTGGTGAATGGCGTCCGCCGGATGGCATTGACTGGCGACGGCCCACTCGGTTTTTGCTCTATCCGCGTTCATCCGCGTAAATCCGCGTCTAGAGGATTCGGGCCCACCCCATGCCGAGAACTACAAGCGCGCCATCACTGCACGAAGCCGCGTTGGCCTGCCTGATGGCGCGGGAGCCGGGGGAGAAACTGCGGATGACGCACGACCTTGCCGCGGCGTTCCGGGCCGGCCAGTTGGCGCTGGATCCGGATGCGCCGCCGGCCGGGGTGATCGCGGTGCCCGGGCGGCCGGAGCGGCCGGTGCTGGTGTCGCCGCGGGAGGTGCCGCAGCGCGGGCTGGGCAGCGTCGAGGGGCGGGCCGCGTTCCTGCATGCCATCGCCCACATCGAGTTCAACGCGATCAACCTGGCCTGGGACGCGGTGTACCGCTTCCGCGGCATGCCACGGGCGTTCTACGCCGATTGGGTGGGCGTGGCCGACGACGAGGCCCGCCATTTCGCGATGCTGTGCGAGCGCCTCTCGGCGATGGGTGCGGCCTACGGCGACCACCCCGCGCACAATGGATTGTGGGAAATGGCCGTGGCCACCGCCGACAGCTGCCTGCGGCGGATGGCGCTGGTGCCGCGCGTGCTCGAGGCGCGCGGGCTGGACGTGACGCCGGGAATGATCACGCGGCTTCGCCTCAATGGCGACCACGAATCGGCCGAGGTGCTGGAAGTGATCCTGCGCGAGGAAGTGGCGCACGTCGCCGCCGGCACCCGCTGGTTCCACTGGTGCTGCGAACGCGACGGCCTGGCGCCGGGGCGCGAGTTCATCCGGCTGGTGCGCGAGGTGGCCCGCGGCTCGCTGCGCGGACCCTTCAACCGGCCGGCGAGGCGCGAGGCCGGCTTCGATGATTACGAGATGAGCGAACTGGAAGCGATGGAGCCCGTGCGATGAAACGACTGCTGCTGCCCGCCGTGCTGCTGCTGGCCGCCTGCCAGCCGCAGGAAGTGGACCCGGCCTACGACGAGGCCAAGGGCGCCGAGCTGCTGGCTGCCTACGAGGCGGCGCGCGCCGACGGCGACTTCGAGATCGCGGAGGCGCGCGGCGACGAGTTGCGCCAGCGCCACGGCGAGACCCAGGCGGCCGCGACGATGCGCGGGACGCTGGAACAGGTGCGCGTCGAGGCCGAGGCGATGCGCGAGCGCCGCCGCCTGATCCAGCTCTGGGACTACCAGGCCAACCCGGTGGAAGGCGGCATCCAGCACAGCGCCACGCTCTACAGCCGCGTCGCGGTGGACCCTGAAACCGGCCGCGCGCTGGCCATCCCCGACGCCCAGCTGGTGCTGCGCCGGCACCCGGCCTGGGGCGAGAGCGCCTACCTGGTGCTGACGCAGAAAACCCTGCAGTGCGGGCCGCCGTGCCGGCTGAAGATCCGCTTCGACGATGGCGAGACGCTGTCCTTCGAGGGCGACCCCGCCGACACCGGCACCGGGCCGGCGCTGTTCATCGTCGACCGCGACCGCTTCCTGGCCGCGATGACCGAGGCCACGCGTGTGCGCATCGAACTGCCGCCCTCGGGCGCGCTGGTGCCGGTGTTCGAGTTCGAGGTGGGCGGCTTCCAGCCGGCGCGGCACCTGCGCGACTGACGTCAGTCCGTCGGGACGAGGGCGTCGAGCCGCAGGCCGTCGCCGTCGAGGCGCAGCACGCTGCCCTGGTCGTACCAGTCGCCGAGCACGATGCGCTGGGCGCGCCGGCCCGCCACCTCCAGCGAATGGATCGCCGGCCGGTGCGTGTGGCCGTGGATCAGCCGCGTCACGCCGTGGCACGCCATCACGTCCGCGACGGCGGCGGACGCGACGTCGGTGATCGCTTCCGACACGCCCTTCTGGTGCTGCTGGCTGGCGGCGCGCGCCTGCGCCGCGAAGGCCTGTCGCGCGGCCAACGGCTGGGCCAGGAAGTTCGCCTGCCAGGCCGGGTCGCGCACCTGGCGCCGGAAGGCCTGGTAGGCCGTGTCGTCGGTGCACAGCAGGTCGCCATGCATCAGCAGGGTGGGCACGCCGTGCAGGTCCACCACGCAGGGGTCGGGCAGCAGCGTGGCGTTGCAGCGTTCGGCCATGCGCTGGCCGTACAGGAAGTCGCGGTTGCCGCGCATCAGGAAGACCGGCACGCCGCCGTCGGCGACGGCCTTCAGCGCCGCGCAGACCGAGGCGCCGGGCTCGCCCGGGTCATCGTCGCCGACCCAGGCCTCAAACAGGTCGCCCAGCACGTAAAGCGCTTCGGCCGAGCGCGCTTCGCCGGCCAGGAAATCCAGGAACAGCCGGGTGATACCCGGGCGCGCTGCATCCAGGTGCAGGTCGGAAACGAAGAGCACGGTCATGGCGTCCCCGCTTCCCCTGCGACCGGCGCGGCCTCGTCGGCCGGCGCCGGGCTGGCCGGCAGCGGGTCGAGCACCTGCACGCGTTCGATCACCACCGGCACCACCGGCACCCAGGCCGCGAACGGACCGTCGGCCCCGGTCGGCACCGCCGCGATCCGGTCGATCACTTCCAGCCCCTGCAGCACCCGCCCGAACACCGCGTAGCCGGCGGTGTAGGGATCGCCCGGCGCGGTCTGGTCCAGCTTCGGGTTGTCGACGAGGTTGAAGAAGAACTGCGCGGTGGCCGAATCCAGCACGCCGCGATCGCGCGCCGCGGCGACGGTGCCGCGGCGGTTGGACAGGCCGTTGCCGCCCTCGTGCGGCACCGGCGCGCGGCTGGGCTTTTGCTGCAGGTCCGGCGTGAATGCGCCCGCCTGCACCAGCAGGCCCGGGATGACGCGGTGGAACACCGTGCCGTTGTAGTGGCCGTCGCGGGCATAGGCGAGGAAGTTCTCGACCGTCTTCGGCGCCGCGGCGGCATCCAGCTCCAGCGTGATCTCGCCGAGCGTGGTGACCAGCAGCACGCGCACCGGCGGTGGCGCCGGTTCGGCCGGCGAAGGCGCGGCGGGCAGGGCAGGTGCCGGCGTGGCGAAGGCAGGCAGCGGCAGGCACAGCGCGGCCAACAGCAGCAGGGCGAAGCGGGGAAGGTGGCGGGACATCGGCGTCCGGTGTTCGGGTCCGCGCCCATGGTAACGCAGCCCCGGCGCCTACCCCCGCAGGAGGGACTTCAGTCCCGAAGTTCCTCGTCCAGAGGCTTCGGGACTGAAGTCCCTCCTACAGGGGGGCTTGGGGGAAATGGCGTAAAATGGCGGGCCCTTTGATCCCGAGCCTGGCCCGATGACCTGCCGCACCCGCTTCGCCCCCAGCCCGACCGGTTTCCTGCACATCGGCGGCGCCCGCACGGCGCTGTACTGCTACCTGGAGGCACGCCGCCGCGGCGGCCAGTTCATCCTGCGTGTCGAGGACACGGACCGCGAGCGCAGCACCCAGGCCGCCATCGACGCCATCCTCGAGGCCATGGACTGGCTGGGCCTGGAATACGACGAAGGCCCGATCTTCCAGACCGCCCGCCTGGACCGCTACCGCGAGGTGGCCGAGCAGATGGTCGCCGCCGGCACCGCCTACTACGCCTACGAGACCAAGGAAGAACTCGAGGCCATGCGCGAGGCCGCGATGGCCGCCAACCTCAAGCCGCGCTACAACGGCCACTACCGCGACCGCAACGCGCCGTACCGCGACGACCCGAACCGCGTCATCCGCTTCAAGAACCCGATCGGCGGCACCGTGGTGTTCGAGGACAAGATCAAGGGCCGCATCGAGTGGAGCAACGACGAGCTCGACGACCTGGTCATCTTCCGCTCCGACGGTTACCCGACCTACAACTTCGCCGTGGTGGTGGATGACCTGGACATGGGCATCACCGACGTGATCCGCGGCGACGACCACGTCAACAACACCCCGCGCCAGATCAACATCTACAAGGCGCTGGGCGCCCCGGTGCCGCACTTCGCGCACATGCCGATGATCCTCGACCCCGAGGGCGCCAAGCTCTCGAAGCGCTCGGGCGCGGCCAACGTGATGTCCTACAAGGAAGAGGGTTACCTGCCGCACGCGCTGGTGAACTACCTCGCGCGCCTGGGCTGGTCGCACGGCGACCAGGAGATCTTCAGCCGCGACGAGCTCAGGCAGCTGTTCGCCATCGAGGACGTGAACCAGAAGGCCTCGCGCCTGGACCCGGCCAAGCTCGGCTGGCTCAACCAGCACTACCTCAAGACCGACGATCCGGCCGAGGTGGCGAAGCATTTCGAGCCGCAGCTGCTCGCCCACGGCTACGACCTGTCGAAGGGCCCGAAGCCGGCCGACGTGGTGGTGGCCCTGCGCGACCGCGTGCAGACGCTCAAGGAAATGGCCGAGCGCGCCCACGTCTGGTACGGCCCGCTGGAGCAGTACGACGAGGCCGCCGTGGCCAAGCACCTGGTGGCCGCCGCGAAGGCGCCGCTGGAAACCGTGCGCGCCGAGCTGGCCCGGCTCGCCGACTGGTCCGCGGCGTCCGTGCACGGTGCCCTCGAGGCCACCGCCGCGGCGCTGGGCATCGGCCTGGGCAAGATCGCCCAGCCGCTGCGCGTGGCCATCACCGGCACCCAGGTCAGCCCCTCGATCGACCACACCGTGTACCTGGCCGGCCAGGCCGAAGCGCTGCGGCGCATCGACGCCGCGCTGGCGCGCCTGCCTGGCTGAACCGCACCCTTGCCTTCACCCGGCGCGAATTGATTTCGCGCCGGGCAGGGGCCACCCTAAGCCCATGCCCAAGCACGCCCACGAGCACGACTGCACCAACCCCGAGCATCACGTCCACGATGCCGGCGGTTACCTGCAGGCCGTCGAAAAGGCCTGCGACGAGCGGGGCGTGCGCCTGACGCCGCTGCGCGCCCAGGTGCTGGGGCTGATCGCCGAGGCCGGCCGGCCCGTGAAGGCCTACGACCTGCTCGATTCGATGAAGGCCCTCAACGGCACCAGCGCGCCGCCCACCGTGTACCGCGCGCTCGATTTCCTGCTCGAGCAGGGCTTCATCCACCGCCTGGCCTCGGTGAACGCCTTCGTCGGCTGCCACCATCCGCACGAGCGCCATTCGGTGCCGTTCCTGATCTGCGATGGCTGCAACACGGCGATCGAGCTCGAGGACGAGCGCATCACCCGCCTGCTCGACACGCAGGCCAAGGCCATGGGCTTCTCGCCCCGCGCCCAGACCCTCGAGGTACACGGCCTGTGCGCCAGCTGCTCCGCGGCCTGACCCGATCCCTGCTGGCGACCGCCGTGGCCCTGGCCGCGGCCGGCGCCGCCGCGCAGGACTACCCGATCGACCCGCCGGGCACCGCCCCGGACAAGGGCCCGGTGCCGCCCGCCGGCATCGCCCTGCCGGAGCTGCTCGAGCCCATGCCCGAGTTGGTGACGCCGCTGGCCCTGCTCGACCGCCTGGTGGTGCCGGGCACGCGCCTGCAGCTGGAGTGGCGGCCGGGCGGCGGCATCAGCAATGCCGAGATCCCCAGCCCGGTGATCGTCGCCCGCGGCGCCAAGGCCGGCCCGGTGCTGTGCCTGGTGGCCGGCATCCACGGCGACGAGATCAACGGCGTGGAAATCGTCCGCCGGCTCTCGCATGGCGTCGATCCCACCCGCCTGTCGGGCACGGTGATCGGCGTGCCGATCGTCAACGTGTTCGGCTATTCGCGCGGCAGCCGCTACCTGCCGGACCGCCGCGACCTCAACCGCCATTTCCCCGGCAGCCGCAGCGGCTCGATCGCCTCGCGCATCGCCAACGCCTTCTTCCAGGACATCGTGCGGCACTGCGACGTGCTGGTGGATTTCCACACCGGCTCGTTCGACCGCAGCAACCTGCCGCAGGTGCGGGCCGACCTCACCAACCCGGACGTGCTCGAGTTCACCCGCGGCTTCGGCGCCACCGTGGTGCTGCACAGCCCGGGCAACCGCGGCATGCTGCGCGTCGCCGCCACCAAGGTCGGCATCCCGGCCGTCACCTTCGAGGCCGGCGCGCCGACCCGGCTCGAGCCCGCCGAGATCGCGCAGGCCGTGGCCGCCATCGACCGGCTGATGATCAAGCTGGGCATGCGCGAGGACCCCAACGCCGGCCTGCCGGTGCCGGGCGACACGCCGGTGGTCACGATCGAGGCACCGGAGCCGGCGCCGATCTTCCTCGACTCGCGCTGGGTGCGCGCCAACTCCGGCGGCCTGCTGATCAGCGACGTGTCGCTGGGCCAGCGCGTGCTGGCCGGGCAGCGGCTGGGCAGGGTGATCGACCCGGTCAGCAACGTCGAGCGCTACATCCTGGCGCCGGTGCCGGGCCGCGTGATCGGCATGGCGCAGAACCAGGCCGTGCTGCCGGGCTACGCCGCCTTCCACCTCGGCACCGAGACCAGCGAGCAGCAGGCGGTGCAGGAAGCCACCGCGCCGGGCCCCGCGCCCGCCGAAGACGTGGCCGAGGATCCCGAGGAGCGGCCGGAGGCCGTGGAGGTCGGGGACGGCGAGGACTTCGAGTAGTCCCCGCCGCGTCCGGCGTCAGAAGTCGACGCGCAGGCCGACCGCCACGTTGCGACCCGCCAGCGGGGCCACGTCCTTGAGGTAGGACGTGTGCGCGCGGGCCTCTTCATCGCCGAGGTTCCGGCCTTCCAGGAACAGCTCCCAGCCGGCATTGCCGACGTCCCAGTGGTAGGCCACGCCGGCGTCGAACAGCGTGTAGCCGTCGGTCGCCGATTCGAGCGCGGCCACGTCGTCCTGGTCGGCGACGCGGATGGCGCCGACGCGGGCGCGCCAGTGGCCCCGCGACCACGACAGGTCGGCGCCGACGCGCGAGGGCGCGATGCGCGGCAGGTTGCCGCCGGCGTCGAGCTCGGCGTCCACGGCGTCGGCGAACACGCGCAGCGTCCACAGGCCGGTCTCGTTCTCGACCAGGTCCACCTGGCCCTCGGCTTCCCAGCCGGTGAAGGTGGCGTCGTCCTGCACCCAGGCGCGCACCGGCAGTTCGTCGAGCTCGAGGCCGGTGTCGGCGAGGTAGATGAAGTCGTCGAAGCGCGACTGGTACACCGAGACCTTGCCCTCGAAGCGGCCGGCGTGCACGTGCAGGCCGAGCTCGCCGCTCAGCGCGGTCTCGGTGTCGAGGCCGGCGTCGCCGATCTCGTAGCTCTGCGTGGCGACGTGCGGGCCGTCGGAGAACAGCTCCTCGGCCGAGGGCGCGCGCTGGGCGCGGTCGAGGTTCACGCTCAGGTGCATGGTTTCGCTGAAGCGCCACAGGGCGCCGACGGCGAGGCTGGTGGCGTTCTTGTCCACGGTCGGCAGGTCGCCAGCCGGGTCGATGCTGACGCGGTCGTGGCGCGCGCCCAGCTCCAGCTTCACGTCGCCGAAGTCGCGCTCCTGGACCACGAAGAAGCCCAGGTCGCGGGTGACCGACGGCGGCACGAAGGCCTCGTCGCCGATCGCCGAGAAATCGCGGTCGCCGTACTGCAGGCCCAAGGCGCCGCGCCAGCCGTTGATCTCGTTCTGCACGGCCTCGAGGCGCGCCTCGGTGCCGCGGTTCTCGAACACCGTGCCCACTTCCTCGCCCTCGAACTCGGTGTGCTCGTACTGGCTGCGGGTGACGCGGTAGTTCAGCTCCTGCAGCGGGCCGAGGCCGCGGAGGCCGCCGCGCACGTCGATGCGGTCCTGCAGCATGTCCAGGCGCACGACTTCCTCTTCTTCCTCTTCCTCGCCACCGTGGTCCTCGCCTTCCTCCTCGTGCGCATGCGCGCCCGGCGGGATGCCGTAGTCGGTGCGGTAGGTGCTGACCGAGGCGCCGAGCCAGCTGCGCTCGCCGAACCAGGTGGCGCCGACGGCGCCGCCCAGGGTCTTGAGCGAGCTGTTGGGCAGGCGGCCCTGGGCCAGTTCGTCCGGCGACTCGCCTTCCTCGATCTCCTCGGCGACCAGCTCGGGCGAGTAGGCGAAGCCCGGGATGCGCACATCGTTGGCCTCGCGGCGGAAGCCGTCGGCGTGGAAGGTCCACGGGCCGGCGTCGGCGTCGAGGCGGAACATCGCCGTGTTCTCGTCGGCGGCGCTGCCGTGGCGCACTTCGGCGCGGCCGGCGACGTCGCGGCCGACGCGGCGGGTGGGCACGCGGCCGTCCACCACGTTCACCGCGCCGCCGATGGCGCCGCTGCCGTAGAGCAGCGTGGCCGGGCCCTTGAGCACTTCGATCTGCTCGGCCAGGAAGGGCTCGATGGTGACCGCGTGGTCGACGCTGACGGTGGAAACGTCGAGCGAACCGGTGCCGCTGTTGAGCACCTGCACGCGGGCGCCGTCCTGGCCGCGGATGATCGGGCGGCCGACGCCGGCGCCGAAGAAGGACGACTGCACGCCGGTCTGGCGCTCCAGGGTTTCGCCGAGGTTGCCGGCCTTGCGGGCGTCGAGTTCCTCGCCGCGCAGCACGTCCACCGGGCGGGTCAGGTCGTCGATGGCGTTGCGCAGCGGCGAGGCGGTCACTTCGACCGCTTCGAGCACGCGGGGGGTGTCGTGCTCGTGCCGGTCGGGGCGGTCGTCCGCGCGGGCAAACAGGGGCAGGGCCAGCAGGATGGCGGTGGTCAGCGCAGCGTGTCGGGGCATGTTTGCAGTCCGGTTGATTGGCGTCGGGCCGCAATGTTATATTGTTCCAACCTCAGCGCAAGCCCCTTCCCGCATGGTCGCGATCGTCAAACGAAGCAAGCTGCAGCTGCCCCCCTGGGCCGACCGCCTGGGCGCGATCGGCGCCTTCATCTGCGCCCTGCATTGCGCGCTGATCCCGGTCGCGCTGGCGCTGATCCCCACGCTGGGCCTCGGCCTCGTGGCCTGGCACGGGGCGGAAATCGGCTTCAGCGTGCTGGCCACGGTGCTGGCCATCACCAGCCTGGTGCTGGGCTACCGCAACCACCGCGCCTACCACGCCTGGCTGCTGGTGGCGCCGGGCCTGGCGCTGATCTGGGGCTCGCTGCTGTACCCGCCGCTGCACGCCTCGGTGCTGCCGCACGCCATCGCCATGACCGTCGGCGGCGTGCTGATCGCGCTGGCCCACCTGGTCAACCTGCGCCTGTCCTACGGCCACACCCACTGAGGCCGGCCCCACCTTGGTGGGGAAGGCGCGCGGTGATAGGCTACGCGCCTCACCGGACACCACTTTCAAGGAATCACCATGGGTAGGGGCGACAAGAAGACCGCCAAGGGCAAGCGTTTCACCGGCAGCCACGGCAACGCGCGACCGCAGACCAGCAAGAAGCCGACCGCCGGCAAGACCGCGGCCACGGTGAAGGCCCCGGCCAAGGCCGCCGCCACCAAGGCGCCCGCCAAGAAGGCCCCGGCCAAGAAGGCCGCCGCCGCGAAGTAATTCGCCGCGCATCGGCGGCACCGCACGAAGCCCCGCATCGCGGGGCTTCGTCGTTTCCGGGGGAAGGGATTCCGCCGGGCCGGTGGGTCGGCCCGGCCCGCCGGGCGTGGCTTCGGCCCAGGTCAGGCGCCGACGCGTCGGCCCGCGATATGCACGGCGTGGACGAGATCGCCGCCGAGCCAGTAGGCCAGTTCGGCGGGATGCTCGATGTTCCACTGCACGAAATCGGCGCGCTGGCCCGGCAGCAGGCGGCCGCGGTCGTGCAGGCCGAGCGCCAGCGCCGCGTTGACGGTGGCGCCGCGCAGCGCTTCCTCGGGGGTGAGGCGGAAGTGGGTGCAGGCCAGGCTCATGGCCAGGCGCAGCGACTGCAGCGGCGAGGTGCCGGGGTTGAGGTCGGTGGCCACGGCCATCGGCACGGCGTGTTCGCGCAGCGCGGCGATCGGCGGCTGTTTCGTTTCGCGCAGCACGTGGAAGGCGCCGGGCAGCAGCACGGCGACGGTGCCGGCGGCGGCCATGGCGCGCACGGCTTCTTCGCCGGTGTATTCAATGTGGTCCGCGGACAGGCCGCCGAACTCCGCGGCCAGCGCCGCGCCGCCGAGGTCGCTGAGCTGGTCGGCGTGCAGCTTCATCGGCAGGCCGAGCGCGCGCGCGGCTTCGAACACGCGTCGCGTCTGCGCCGGGCTGAAGCCGATGCCTTCGCAGAACGCGTCGACGGCATCGACCAGGCCTTCGGCGTGCAGTCGCGGCAGCCACGCGCAAACCTCGGCGATGTAGTCGTCGGCGCGGCCGGCGAACTCCGGCGGCAGTGCGTGCGCGGCGAGATACGTCGTGCGGACCGTGACGCCGAGCGCGTCGCCGACGTCGCGCGCCACCTGCAGCATCTTTCGTTCGTTCTCGAAGTCGAGGCCATAGCCCGACTTGATCTCGAGCGTGGTGACGCCGTCCGCGCGCAGCGCGCGGGCGCGGGGCAGGGCGGCGGCCAGCAGCTGCGTGCGCGACGCCGCGCGGGTGGCGCGCACGCTCGACAGGATGCCGCCGCCTTCGCGCGCGATCTGCTCATAGCTGGCGCCCTGCAGCCGGCGTTCGAACTCGGGCGCGCGGTCGCCGGCGAACACCAGGTGGGTGTGGCAGTCGACCAGCCCGGGCGTGATCCAGCGGCCGTCGGCGGATTCGACGCGGTCGGCCAGCGCGGTCGGCTCGCCGGGCAGGTCGGCGCGCGGGCCGGCGTAGGCCAGCAGGCCGTGCTTCCAGGCCAGGGCGCCGTCCTCGATCGCGCCCCAGGCGCCCAGGTCGTCGCGCAGCGTCACCAGCCGCGCGTCGAGCAGCAGCTTGTCCCAGGGCGGGGCGAGGCGGCCGATCACCGGATGGCGCCTTCGTGGCGCAGCAGCTCGGGCACGAAGCCGTACTCGCGCGCGATCTCATCGCTGTGCTGGCCCAGCGCCGGCGGCGGCCGCTCCAGCCGCGGCGGCGAGGCCGACAGCCGCAGCGGGCTGCCCACCATCGGGATGCCGTCGATCACCACGCGCATTCCCCCGGCGGTGGCCACCGGGTGGTCGAGCGCCTGGCGCACGGTGTTGATGGGTGCCGCCGGCACGCCGGCCCGGCTGAAGAGGTCGAGCCAGTGCGCGGCGTCCTCGGTGGCGAACAGCTCCGCCATCGCCGCGCACAGCGCCTGCCGATGCTGCACGCGCGCGGCGTTGTTGCCGAAGCGCGGGTCGCGCAGCCAGTCCTCGCGGCCCAGCGCCTGGCAGGCCTGGATCCAGAGCTTCTCGCTGGCCACCGCCAGCACGAACTCGCGGTCGCGGGCCCGGAAGGCCTGGTAGGGCACGATGCTGGCGTGGGCGTTGCCCTGGCGCGGCGCATCGGCGCCGGTGAACAGCGCATTGCTGCCGACATTGGCCAGCATCGCCAGCTGGCTGTCGAACAGCGACACGTCGATGCGCTGGCCGCGGCCCGTGCGGTGGCGCTGCAGCAACGCGGCCAGGATGGCGGTGGCGGCGTTCTGCCCGGTGGCCAGGTCGGCCACCGCGACGCCGGCCTTGTAGGCGCCGCCGTCGGCCGGGCCGGTGATGGCCATCATGCCGGCCTCGGCCTGCACCACGTAGTCGTAGCCGGGCAGCTTCGCGCCCGGGCCGGTGCGGCCATAGCCGGAGATCGAGCAGTAGACGAGGCGCGGGTTGATCGCGGCCATCGCCTCGTAGCCGACGCCCAGCGCTTCGGCGCCGCCAGTGCGGTAGTTCTCCACCAGCACGTCGGCCTCGCGCACCAGCGCCTCGAGCAGCGGCCGCGCCGAGGGCGCGCGCAGGTCGATCGCCAGCGAGCGCTTGTTGCGGTTGCAGCAGGCGAAGTAGGCGGACATGCCGTCGAGGAAGGGCGGGCCGAGGCCGCGGGTGTCGTCGCCGTCGAAGGACTCGAGCTTGATCACGTCGGCGCCCAGGTCGGCCAGCACCATGCCGCACCACGGGCCGGCCAGCACCCGCGACAGCTCCAGCACCCTTACACCGGTCAGCGCATTCATGGCCGGGATTGTATGCGCCCCGCGCGGCCGCATGCGAAACTCGCCGCCATGCCCGACGCCGCCATCCCGACCTTCCCGACCGCCGCCGGGCCCGACGGCCACTGGCGCCTGCCGGGCCTGCCGAACCTGCATTCGCACGCCTTCCAGCGCGCGATGGCCGGGCTGGCCGAGCGCCAGAGCGACCCGCAGGACAGCTTCTGGACCTGGCGCGAGCTGATGTACCGCTTCGCCGGCCGGGTCGATCCGGAGTCGCAGTACGCCATCGCCACCCAGCTCTACGCCGAGATGCTGGAGGCGGGCTACACCAGCGTCTGCGAGTTCCACTACCTGCACCACGCGCCGGACGGCCGGCCCTACGCCGATCCCGCGGCGATGTCGCATTCGCTCATCGCCGCCGCGCGCGACACCGGCATCCGCCTCACCCTGCTGCCGGTGCTGTACATGAGCGGCGGCTTCGACGGCCGCCCGCTGGGCGAGCGCCAGCGCCGCTTCGGCCATTCGCTCGACGCCTACCTGGCGCTGCTGCAGTCGCTGCGCGCGCTCGAGTCGCCGGTGCTCAAGGTGGGCGTCGCCTTCCACAGCCTGCGCGCGGTGCCGCCGGAGGCGATGGCGGCGGTGCTGGGCGCGATCGGCGACGCGCCGATGCCGATCCACATCCATGTCGCCGAGCAGGTGGGCGAGGTGCAGGACTGCCTGGCCCTGCGCGGTGCCCGCCCGGTCGAATGGCTGCTGGCGAACGCGCCCGTGGACGCGCGCTGGACCCTGGTGCACGCAACCCACCTCGAGCCCGCGGAAGTGCAGGGCATCGCCCGCAGCGGCGCCACGGTGGCGATCTGCCCGACCACCGAGGCCAACCTCGGCGACGGCCTGTTCCCGCTGCGCGATTTCCTGCAGGCGGGTGGCCACTGGGGCATCGGCTCGGATTCGCACGTGTCGGTGTCGCCGGTCGAAGAGCTGCGCTGGCTCGAGTACGGGCAGCGCCTGGTGACCCGTCGCCGCAACCTCGCGGCCAGTGCTGACCAGCCCAGCAGCGGCGCGCTGCTGTACTCGCAGGCGCTGGCCGGCGGGCTGCGCGCCTGCGGGCAGGGCCCGGACGCGGCCCGGGATTCGGTGCGGCTGGACGGCGCGTCGCCGGCCCTGGCCGGGGCCCGGGCCGGCGACCTGCACGACCGCGTGGTGTTCGGCGGCAACCGCCCGCTGGTGCGGGAAACCGAAGTCGCCGGGCAGCGCCTGGTCGTCGACGGCCGCCACCGCGACGCGGACGCCATCGCCGCCCGCTACCGCGCCACGCTCGAAGCGCTGCTCGCCTGACGCCCACCTTGCTGAACGTCGCCGGTCAGGCGACAGCCAGCTTTCCGGCACCGGCGGGCATAGACTGGAACGGTCCAACGCCCGGAGGCCACCATGAAGCGCATCGCCACCAGCCTTCTGCTCGCCCTGTCCGTCGCCGTCGTGCAGGCGCAGTCGCCCGCGACGCCGGTCACCCCCGAGGCGCCCGTTGCCCGAGCGGCACCCGCTGCCCCCGTAGCCGCGGCCGAAGACGCCCCGCCCGCCGAGCCTGCGCCGCCGACAACGGACGCCCCGGAAGAGACCGTGGTGATGGCGCACGAGCGCCCGCCCGAGACGCCGCGCCACTGCCTGCGCGACACCGGCACCCGCATCAAGCGCCGCGACCGCGACGGCTGCACGAACGGCATCGGCGAGTCCTACAGCGGCGAGGAGCTGCGCCGCACCGGCGCCCGCGACACCGCCGAGGCGCTGCGCCTGCTCAGCCCGCGCTTCGGCGGCTGATCGCCGCGTCGCGCCCGCGCCCGGCCACTCGTCCCCGCACCGCGCCCGCGTCGGGCCGGGCGCGCCCGGGGCGTGCGGGAATCCTATAATCGGCGCCTGCCTTCCCGGAGCCGCCGATGCCCACCTCCCCGCGCCACGATCCCTCCCGCCTGGTCCGCGCCCCGCGCGGCACCCGGCTCAGCTGCCGCACTTGGCTGACCGAAGCCGCCTACCGGATGCTGCAGAACAACCTCGACCCCGACGTGGCCGAGAATCCCGCGGGTTTGGTGGTCTACGGCGGCATCGGCCGCGCCGCCCGCGACTGGGCCTGCTACGACAAGATCCTCGAGACGCTGCGCACCCTGGGCGACGACGAAACCCTGCTGGTGCAGAGCGGCAAGCCGGTCGGCGTCTTCCCCAGCCACCCGGACGCGCCGCGCGTGCTGATCGCCAACTCCAATCTGGTGCCGCACTGGGCCACCTGGGAGCACTTCAACGCGCTCGATGCCAAGGGCCTGATGATGTACGGCCAGATGACGGCCGGCAGCTGGATCTACATCGGCTCGCAGGGCATCGTGCAGGGCACCTACGAAACCTTCGTCGAGATGGGCCGCCAGCACTACGGCGGCAACCTCGGCGGCCGCTGGATCCTCACCGCGGGCCTGGGCGGCATGGGCGGCGCGCAGCCGCTG
>ERZ1066122.1659-NODE-1659-length-16950-cov-18.018230_pt1 | contig 16950 bp, 14 predicted proteins | sample MGYA00382769_ERZ1066122 | MGnify/ENA primary metagenome ERZ1066122 (study PRJEB33369, sample SAMEA5778352) | biofilm metagenome | biome: Industrial cooling water; feature: Water cooling tower basin; material: Biofilm | place: United Arab Emirates | collected... | reverse complement strand
CGGCGTGGAGATCGGCTACGCCGAGCTGCCCGGCCTGCAGAAGAAGATCATCCGCGAGTCGGTGGCGCGCAACCGCATCGTCATCACCGCGACGCAGATGCTGCAGTCGATGGTCGACAACCCGATCCCGACCCGCGCCGAGGTGCTCGACGTCGCCAACTCGGTCATCGACGGCACCGACACCGTGATGCTCTCGGCCGAGACGGCGAGCGGCCAGTATCCGGTGAAGGCCGTGGAGGCGATGGCCAGCATCTGCCTCGGCGCCGAGCGCCAGTTCCGCCACGACACCGATTTCGAAGCCGCCCGCCGCGGCCTCACGCGCGCCGACGAGGCCATCGCCATGGCCACGATGTTCCTCACCGAGCACATCGAGCTGAAGGGCATCGTCGCGCTCACCGAATCGGGCGGCACCGCGCGCCACCTGTCGCGCTTCCGCTCGCAGGTCCCGGTCTTCGCGCTGAGCCGCTTCGACGAGGCCCGCCGCAAGATGTCGCTGATGCGCGACGTGTTCCCGATCCACTTCGACACCCGCGGCCTGTCGCCGGGCGTGGCCGCGCGCTCGGCGGCCAAGCAGCTGCACGACCTCGGCCTGCTCGACGCCGGCGACCGCATCATCGTCACCAACGGCGACTCCATGGAACGCCGCGGCGCCACCAACACGCTGCGTCTGCTGGAGATCGGCGTCGGCGGGCACGTCGACGGCCTCGGGGAGCTTTGACGCTGGCGTCACCGCCGCGCGGTTCGCGGCGGTGCCCCGCGGGGAGCGCCCGACCGGCTCGGCTATAATCGCGGGCTTCCCACCCCGCCGAGCCCCCGCCAATGAGCATCGAAGAACTCGCCGACATCGCCCTCGCCATGGTCGCCCCGGGCAAGGGCATCATCGCCATCGACGAATCCACCGCCACCATCGGCAAGCGCTTCGAGTCGGTGGGCATCGCCAACACGGAAGAGAACCGCCGTGCCTACCGGGAGATGCTGCTGGGCACGCCGAACCTCGGCGACCACATCTCGGGCGCGATCCTGTACGACGAAACGCTGCGCCAGAGCACCAGGGACGGCGTGCCGTTCACGAAGCTGATGATGGACGCCGGCATCCTGCCGGGCATCAAGGTCGACACCGGCGCCAAGCCGTTGGCGGGCTGCCCGGGCGAGCTGGTGACCGAGGGCCTCGACGGCCTGCGCGAGCGCCTGCAGGAGTACGCCAAGCTGGGCGCGAAGTTCGCGAAGTGGCGCGCCGTGATCACGATCGGCGAAGACACCCCGACGGGCACCTGCATCGAGTCGAACGCGCACGCGCTCGCGCGCTACGCCGCGCTCTGCCAGGAGGCGGGCATCGTGCCGATGGTCGAGCCGGAAGTGCTGATGGACGGCGACCACGACATCGACACCTGCTACGACGTCACCGAGGCCGTGCTGCGCAGCCTTTTCTCGGCACTTTACGAGCACAACGTGATGCTCGAAGGCACCATCCTGAAGGCCAGCATGGTGCTGTCGGGCAAGGACTGCGAAGACCAGGCCGACGCCGAGGAAGTCGCCGCGCAGACGGTGCACTGCCTGAAGGCGACCGTGCCGGCCACGCTCGCCGGCATCGTGTTCCTGTCGGGCGGCCAGAGCGACGAGCAGGCCACGCGCCACCTCAACGAGATGAACCAGCTCGAGGGCAACCCGTGGCCGCTGTCCTTCAGCTACGGCCGCGCGATGCAGGCCGCCGCGCTGAAGATCTGGGCGAAGGACCCGGTGAACAACGTCGCCGACGCGCAGAAGACGGTCTACGCCCGCGCCAAGGAAAACGGCCAGGCCGCGCTCGGCGAGTGGGAGGGGTGAGCGGCCCTCGGTCAGCGAGCACCGCTCGCTGAGGGGCGCGAACGCCCGCCGCGCTGAGGCGGGCCGGGAAAGAGGCCCTCGGTCAGCGAGCACCGCTCGCTGAGGGGCGCGAACGCCCGCCGCGCTGCGGCGGGCCGACCGCAGGATCGCCGGAGGCATGACTTCTGGCCTACGACGCCGGCCTTCGGGCCGGCGTTTTCGTTTCTGCAGCGCAGCGCAGCGTTGCACGTCTGCGACGATCGTCGATGTGATGCTGACGCCGGATGGCGCATTCTTCGGCACTTCGAACTTCGCCCCCTCGGGCTCGCCGCGACGTCGGCAAAGGAATTCCGGATGACTCAACGATACGGACTGGTGCTCGCCCTGGTGCTCGGCCTCGCGGGATGCGGCAGCGGCGCGCCCGGCGGTCCCGGCGGCGCGGGCGGTCCCCCCGCGGTGGTCACCACGACGTCGGCGTCGATGGCGCCGTGGACGGACCGTCTGGACGCGATCGGTACGGCGCGCGCCAGCGAATCCATCGCGATCACCTCGAAGCTCAGCGAGCGCGTCGAGCGCGTGCGCTTCGAAAGCGGCCAGCGCGTCGAGGCCGGGCAGGTGCTGGTCGATCTCGACGTCGGTGGCGACGTGGCTGATCTCGATGCGGCGCGCACCGCGTATCGCGAGGCCCAGCGCCAGTACGAGCGCCAGCGGCAGCTCGCCGGCCAGAAGCTCATTCCGACCAGCCAGCTGGACGCCCAGCGCGCCGCGCGCGATGCGGCGCAGGCGCAGGTGCAGCAGGCGATGGCGCGCGTCGCCGACCGCGCGATCGTCGCGCCGTTCGCGGGCGTGCTGGGCCTGCGCGAGGTCAGCCCGGGCCAGCTGCTCGGCCCCGGCACGACGATCACCACGCTCGACGCGATCGACACGATGCAGGTGGATTTCTCGGTTCCGGAGGTGCACCTCGCCAAGCTGAAGGAGGGCCTCGTCGTCGAGGCCCGCAGCGACGCGTGGCGCGGCGAGGTGTTCCGCGGCCAGGTGTTGAGCGTCGATTCGCGCATCGACGTGGCGACGCGCTCGGTCACGGTGCGGGCCGCGGTCGAGAACTCGGACGGCAAGCTGCTGCCCGGCATGCTGCTGACGCTGTCGGTGCTGCAGTCGGAGCGCGAGGCGCTGGTCGTCCCCGAGATCTCGGTGCAGCAGAACGGCACGCTGAGCTTCGTGTATCGCGTCGACGCGGAGGGCGTGGCGCAGATGGCGCCGGTGACGCTCGGCGCCCGCGAAGCGGGCCGCGTGGAAGTGCTGGACGGCCTTGCGGCCGGCGATCGCGTGGTGGTCGACGGCACGGTGAAGCTGCGACCCGGCCAGCGGATCAGCGAGGCGGAACAGCCCACCGGCGACGCCGCCGACGCCACGGCGGCCGCCCCCGCCCCCGCCCGCGGCTGAGGAGCCTGACCCATGGTGCTCTCCGACCTCTCGATCCGCCGCCCGGTGCTGGCCACGGTGATGAGCCTGCTGCTCATCGTCATCGGCCTCATCGCCTATTCGCAGCTCACCCTTCGCGAGCTGCCGGACATCGACCCGCCCGTCGTCTCGGTGCAGGTCAGCTATCCCGGCGCCTCCGCCGCCGTCGTCGAGAGCCGCATCACGCAGGTGATCGAGGACGCCGTCGCCGGCATCGAAGGCGTCGACCTGATCGAGAGCTCGTCGCGCAACGGCCGCTCCGACGTCAGCATGGAGTTCACCCTGAGCCGCGACATCGAGTCGGCGGCCAACGACGTTCGCGACGCGGTGAGCCGAGTGATCGACCGCCTGCCGGACGAGGCGGAGGCGCCGCAGGTCGCGAAAGTCTCGGCCGATGCCGAGCCGATCATGTTCCTGTACGTCGCTTCGCCGGAGCGCGACATCCTCGGCCTCACCGACTACGCCGAGCGCTACGTGCTCGACCGCCTGTCGAGCATCGCGGGCGTCGCCAGCGCCCGGATCGGCGGTGGCCAGCGCTACGCGATGCGCGTGTGGCTGGACCGCACCGCGCTGGCCGCGCGGGGGCTGACGGTGGGCGACGTCGAGAGCGCGCTGCGGCGAGAGAACGTCGAGCTGCCGGCAGGCCAGCTCGAATCGTCGACCCGCGACTTCGTGCTGCGCCTGTCGCGCGCCTACCAGACACCGGAGGATTTCTCGGCGCTGGTCGTCGCCAATGGCCAGCAAGGCCAGCCGATCCGGCTCGGCGACGTGGCCCGCGTCAGCCGTGAGGCCGCCGAGCGTCGCGCCTGGTTCCGCGGCAACGGCGAGCCGCAGGTCGGCTTCCAGATCATCAAGACCTCGACGGCGAATTCGATCGAGGTCGCGCGCGCGGTGCGCGAGGAGCTGGACGACATCCAGCAGACGCTGCCGCCCGACATCGAGATCGGCGTCGGCTTCGACTCCACGGAGTTCATCGAGGTCGCGGTCTGGCAGGTCTGGAAGACCCTGGCCGAAGCGCTGGCCCTCGTCCTCATCGTCATCTGGCTCTTCCTCGGCAGCGTGCGCGCGGCGATCGTGCCCGCGGTGACTCTGCCGGTGTGCCTGACCGCGGCCTTCATCGCGCTCTGGGTGTTCGGGTTCTCGATCAACCTGCTGACCCTGCTCGCCATCGTGCTGTCGATCGGACTGGTGGTCGACGACGCCATCGTCGTGCTGGAGAACTGCCAGCGGCGCGTCGATCTCGGCGAGCCGCGCATCGTGGCGGCGCGCCGCGGCACGAGGCAGGTGGCCTTCGCGGTGATCGCGACGACGGCCGTGCTGATCGCCGTCTTCGTCCCGGTGGCCTTCCTCGAGGGCAACAACGGTCGTCTGTTCCGCGAGCTGGCGGTCGCGCTCGCCGGCGCCATCGCCATCTCGGCCTTCGTCGCGCTGACGCTGACGCCGATGATGTGCTCCCTGCTGCTGGAGCCGCACCGTCCCGAGGCGGGCAGCTTCGCGGCCCGGATCGATGGCGTGCTCGCCCGCGTCACCGCGGCCTATCGACGCTCCCTGGAGCGCCACGTCGGGCGCACGTGGGTCTTCGCCGCCATCGCGCTGGCGTCGGTGGCGCTGAGCGCGCTGCTGTTCCGCATCGTCCCGTCCGAGCTGGCCCCGCCGGAGGACCGCGGCTCGTTCTTCGTGCAGGTGGCCGGCCCCGAGGGCGCGGGCTTCGACTACACCGTCGAGCAGATGAAGCAGGTGGAGTCCATCCTGCTCGACAACGCCCGCGAGGACGGCGCCGTGCACCGCGTCATCGCGCGCGTGCCGGGCGGCTTCGGCGGCGGCCAGCAGGACATGCATACGGCGAACGCCATCGTGCTCATGCGGCCGTGGAACGAGCGGGACGTCACCACCAACGAGGTGGTCAACCAGCTGCGCGGCCAGATGGCCGTCGTCCCGGGCGTGGTCGCCCGTCCGATCGCGCGCTCGGGCCTGACGCGCTCGCGCGGAGGCCAGCAGTTCCAGGTCGTGCTGGGCGGGCCCGACTATGCCGAACTGGCCGGGTGGCGCGACGCGCTGCTGAAGGAGATGGAGTCGAACCCGCAGATCTTCGGCGCCGACTCCGACTACAAGGAGACCCGTCCGCAGCTCCGCATCGACGTCAACCGGGAGCGCGCCGCCGCGCTCGGCGTGTCCGTGCAGGACGTGGGCCGCACGCTGGAGACGATGATGGGCTCGCGGGTCGTCGGGACGTACGTCGACGGTGGCGAGGAGTACGACGTGATCCTGCAGGCACAGACCAGCGACCGCGCCACCCCGCGCGACCTCGAAGGCCTGTATGTACGATCGTCGGCCGGCCAGCTGATCCCCATGGCGTCGCTGGTGACGCTGCGCGAGCTGGCCGAGCCGGGCAGCTTGAACCGCTTCAACCGGCTGCGCGCCATCACCATCTCGGCGTCGCTGGCGCCCGGATACACCCTGGGCGAAGCCACCGCCTGGGTGCAGGACGCCGCCGGCCGCGTGCTGCCGAGCTGGGCCAAGATCGACTGGAAAGGCGAGGCCCGCGAGTCGCAGCAGAGCGGCGCGGCGATCCTGTTCGCGTTCGCGATGGCGCTGCTGATCGTCTATCTGGTCCTCGCGGCGCAGTTCGAGAGCTTCGCGCATCCGTTCGTCATCATGCTGACCGTGCCGCTGGCCGTGCTCGGGGCGCTGTTCGGACTCTGGGCGATGCATCTGCTGGCCTTGGCCGGCCTCTGGGGTCCCGGGGCGAGCATCAACCTGTTCAGCCAGATCGGTTTGATCATGCTGGTCGGCCTCGCGGCCAAGAACGGCATCCTCATCGTCGAGTTCGCCAACCAGCTGCGCGACGAGGGTCGCAGCGTGCGCGAAGCCATCGTCGAGGCGTCGTCGATCCGCCTGCGCCCCATCCTCATGACGTCCATCGCGACGGTCGCCGGTGCAATGCCGCTGATGTTCGGCGACGGCGCGGGTTCGGCCTCGCGGAATGCCATCGGCATCGTGATCGTCTTCGGCGTGTCGCTGTCCACCTTCCTGACCCTGTACGTGATCCCCGCGCTCTACCAGCGGGTGGCTCCGTACACCACGGCCCCGGAGGCCCGGGGTCGCGAGCTTGATCGTCTCGAGGAGCTGCATCTCGACGGCGAGGCCAAGGCGTGAGTGGTCCGCCGCGCGCCCCCTGGCCCGGTCGCCGCGTGCCGGAGGGCGCGGAGGCTCCGCGCCCACGGCCGCCACGCAACGACGACGAGGTGCGGCTGTTCGGCCTGAACGCGGTCCGCGCTACCTTCGCCGCGCGTCCGGGCGATCTGCGCAAGCTCTGGCTGCTGGCGGAACGCCTGGGCGACATGCGCGAGGTGGTGGCGTATTGCGTCGCCAACCGCCGCGGCTACACGGTCGTCGACGCCGGCGAGCTGGAGCGCGTCGCCGGCACGCAGCACCACGAGGGCGTGGTCATGGCCGTGCGCCGGCCCGAGGAGCGCGCGCTCTCGACCTTCCTCCGCGACCTGCCGGCCGGCCCTTGCCAGCTGCTGTGGCTCGACGGCGTCGGCAATCCGCACAACTTCGGCGCCATCCTGCGCTCGGCCGCGCACTTCGGCGTCGCCGCCGTCCTGCTGCCGAAGGACTCGCCGCTGGCCCTGTCCGGTGCCGCCGTCCGCGTCGCCGAGGGCGGCGCCGAGGCGGTGCCCCTGGTGCGCCTTGGCCGCAGCGACAACGCGGCACAGCAGCTGCAGGGCCTCGGCTTCCAGCTGCTGGCCACCGTCGTTCGCGGCGGCGAAGACGTGTACGCGCTGCCGCTGCCCGAGCGCTGCGTGTGGGTGCTCGGCGCCGAGGGCGAGGGGCTCGACCTCGCGCTGGCCGCGGCCTGCTCGCGCCGCGTGGGCATCCCCGGGAGCGGCCGGGTGGAAAGCCTGAACGTCGCCTCCGCCACCGCCGTGCTGCTGGCTGAATGGTGCCGCCAGCGTCGCTGAGGCTTCGGCATACTGCCGGCCGCCCGCACCCTCCGGCTTTGGCCCGCCCGCAATGATCGACCTCATCCGCCCCGCACGACGCCCGTGGTCCTCCGCGTCGGTGAACGCCCCCGTCGCCGCGCTGCTGGTCGCGCTCGTCGCGCTGGCGGCGTTCGCGCTGCCGCTGCGCGCCGCCGAGCGCACGCGTTACGACGTCGATTACCGCGTCGCGTTCGTGCCCGCCGAGGGCGTGGCCAAGGTCGCGCTGACGCACACGCCGGGCAGCGGGCGCGCCACGCGCCTCGACGTGCGCTTCGACCCTGCGCGCTACACCCAGGTTCGCGCCGAGGGCGGCACGCTCACCCGCGCCGGCGAGCGCTGGACGTGGGTGCCGGATGCGCGCCGGGCCTCGACCCTGCGCTGGCGCTATCGCATCGACCACGAGCGCCGCGGCGGGGGCTTCGACGCGCGCATCACCCGCGACTGGGTGATCGTCCGCGGCGACGACCTGGTCCCGTCGATGGCGGTGCGCGCGACGGCCGGCTCGGATTCGTCGGCGCGGCTGTTCTTCGACCTGCCGGCGGGCTGGACCAACGTCGACACGCCCTTCGTGCACACCCGCGACCGCAAGGGTTTCGTCGTGGTGAACCCGGAGCGGCGCTTCGACCGACCGGTCGGCTGGATGATCGCCGGGTCGGTGGGAACGCGCCGCGAGTTCATCGACGGCATGGAGGTCAGCATCGCCGGCCCGGTCGGCGATCCGGTGCGCCGCAACGACGCGCTCGCCTTCATCAACCTCGTCGCCCCGGAAATGCGCGAGACGTTCGGCAGCCTGCCGTCGAAGATCCTGATCGTCAGCGCCGGCGACCCGATGTGGCGCGGGGGCCTGTCCGGCCCGCGCTCGCTCTACCTGCACGCCGATCGCCCGCTGATCAGCGAGAACGGCACCTCGACCCTGGTGCACGAGCTCGTCCATCTCGTCACCCGCGTCCGCGGCGCCGACGGCGACGACTGGATCGCGGAGGGCACGGCGGAGTTCTACTCGATCACCCTGCTCAACCGCGCCGGACTGCTCAGCGACCAGCGTCGCGACCGCGCCTTCGAGTGGATGCGCAACCACGGCCGGAACGTGCGCACGCTCATCGGCGCGCGCAGCTGGGGGCCGCAGACCGCGCGCGCCGTCGGGCTGTTCCGCGACCTTGATCGCGAGATCCGCCAGCGCACCGACGACGAAAAGTCGCTCGACGACGTGATGCGCGCCCTGATCGAGGTGCGGGAAGTGTCGCGGGAGGACCTTGCGGCCGCCGTCGAGGACGTGACCGGCCGTCCGTCCGACGTGCTGAAGTCGCCGCTGATCCGGTGAGCCGGACGCCGCGATGAGGCTCCGGCTGCCGTGGCGTTGGCTGCGCCGGCGCCCGGTCCCGCGCCGCCTGGCCGGCGCCGATGATCCCCATGCGCCCGGCGACGCCTGGACGTCGCTGCCCGATTTCCTCGAGGCGCGCGAAGGGCGGGAGCGCGAGCGCTTCGACGCCCAGTGGCGCGTCGCATCCGCGGTGCTCGGAGCCCACGCCGCGACGGGCGTCTCCGGCCTGTGCACGCTGTGCGGCGGCGACACGCGGTTCGGCCCGCCGGGCCGCGGCGCCGGCGGCGACCTGCGCGAGGGCCTGGCCTGCCGCCGCTGCGGCATCAACGCGCGCATGCGCCATGCGCTGGCCTTGCTGGTCGAGGGCCTCGACCCGTCGACCGCCCGTGTGTACGTGACCGAGCAGGCCTCCCGCGGGTTCGTCTGGCTGCAGCACCACGTGCCCTCGGCGCGCGGCAGCGAGTACGGCCTCGACGCGGCCCGTCGCGCGCGGTTCGAGGCGTGGTACCGCGACGTCGGCGGTCGCGGGGCGCTTTGCGAGGCCGACGTCACCGCGCTGCCGCAGCCCGATGCCTCGCTCGACGCCGTCGGCTGCTTCGACGTGCTCGAGCACGTGCCCGATTACCGCGCGGCGCTGCGGGAGTTCGCGCGTGTCCTTGCGCCCGGCGGGCGTCTCGTCCTCACGGCGCCGTTCCTCGAAGCACGCCACGACACCCTCGTTCGCGCCCGCATGGGGGCGGACGGCCGCATCGAACACGTGGAGCCGGAGGAGATCCACGGCGACCCGGTGTCCGGCGGCGTGCTCTGCTACTACCACTTCGGCTGGGACCTGCTCGATGCCGTGCGCGAGGCGGGATTCCGCCATGCCGCGTGGGTGCGCACCTTCGCGCCCGAGCAGGCCCTGTTCGGGCTCTGGGCGCTCCGCGCCGAGCGTTAGTCGATCGCGCTGCGCGCCCAGCGTCGGCGGATCGCGCTCGTTGCCCCGCGGCGGTCAGCGCGGGGGGCCGATCCGCCGCGGATCGACCGGGGCCACTGCCGGCTTCTGCGCCTCGCCGAAATCCACCGTGGTTTCCGCGGCGAGGTACGCGAAGGCGGCGTATGCGGCCACCTGCTGGTCGAGCGCCTTCGCGTCGATCTTGTCGAGCGTGTCGTCCGGAGTGTGGTGGTAGTCGAAGTAATCGGTCCCGTCCTGGGCGAGCTGCGCCCACGGCACGCCCAGCGCGACCAGCGGGCCGACGTCGGGCCCCGGACCGCCGACACCGTACTCGGTGACGATGCCGAGGGGCTCCAGCACCCGGCCGATGGCGTCGATGGCCGGCCTCGCGTCCGGCGAGGCGCTGGTGCGGAAGGCGTAGATTCGCCCGGCGCCGAAGTCGCTTTCCGCGGCGATCTGGTACGACGGCCACGACGCGCCGACCTGCTTGGCGTGCTCGCGCGCGCCCATCAGGCCGTTCTCTTCGCTGGCCCAGGCGATGACGCGGACCGTGCGTCGCGGCGCCTCCGGCAGGGCCGCGATCGCCGCTCCGGCCGCCATCGTGATGGCCACGCCGGCGCCGTCGTCGAGGGCGCCCGTCCCTTGGTCCCACGAATCGAGGTGCCCGCCGATGACGACGAACTCCGTCGGTACCTCGCGCCCGGTGACTTCGCCGATCACGTTCCAGCTGCGCCCCACGCCGGCCGTCACCGCGGCGAGGTCGAGCCGGACGCGCACGCGCTCGCCGCGCGCGATCAACCGGCTGATCTGGTCGGCGTCGGGACTCGACAGCGCGGCGGCCGGAATCCGCGGCGCATCCTCGGCGTAGCGCATCTGGCCGGTATGCGCGAAGCGCTTCGAGCTCGTGCCGATCGAGCGGATCAGCAGCGCCGAAGCGCCCTTGCGCGCCGCGATGGAGGCGCCATTGCTGCGTGCGCCCACCGCCGGCCCATAGCCCGAACCGTCGCGGGCGCGGCCCATCCGGTAGCCGACGAACGCGATCCGCCCCTCGAGACTGCCGTCGGGCGCGGCTTGCAGCGCGGCAAGGTCCGCGAACTCGACCACCTCCGCCTCGAGCGCGGTGCCGCCCGTGCCCACCGAGCCGCCCAGCGTCGTGACTTCGAGCGGCTGCGCGTTGGCGCCGACGATCGCCGCGGACTCGTGCCCGCGCAGCCAGTAGGGGAAGGTCACGGGCTCGCGCCAGACGCGGTCGAAGCCGAGCGCCTTCATGTTCGCTTCGGCCCACGCCACGCCGCGATGGTCGGCGTCCGTGCCGGCCAGCCGCGGTCCGATGGTCGTCGTCAGCTCGTCGACCAGCCCGAACGCCGGGCTGCCGCGCAGGGCGGCGTCGCGAAGCGACTCGGCGATGCGCAGGTCCGCGGCGTCGAGGCCGGTCGTTGTCGCGGGCGTCGCCGTGCCCGCCGGCGCCGACAGCAGGGAGAACATCGTGGCGAGGGACAGGCCGGCGATGCGGAGGGCGTTCGTCGGGTGCGGCGTGGCGCGGGCGTCGAAAGAACGGGGCATGGCGGCTCCGGAAAGAACGACGCCGGCACGGGGCCGGCGTCAAGGAAGGAACGGGCCGCTCGATTCTGCCGTCAACGCGTCTTCAGCGCATCGCGGATCTCGGTCAGCAGCTTCACCTCGTCGCTGGGGCCGGCCGGGGCCGGGGCGGGCGCCGGCGCGCGCAGGCGGTTGATCGCCTTGACGACGATGAAGATCGCGAACGCGACGATCGCGAACTGGACGATCGTGTTGATGAAGGCGCCGTACTCGATGCTCACCTTGGCGACCGTCGCCCCCGCAGCGTCGACGGTTTCGGGTTTCAGCACCCACTCGAGCCGCGAAAAGTCGACGCCGCCGATCAGCAGGCCGAGCGGCGGCATGATGACCTTCTCGACGAGCGCGGTGACGATTTTTCCGAACGCCGCGCCGATCACGACGCCAACCGCGAGGTCGACGACGTTGCCGCGCATCGCGAATTCCTTGAACTCGGACAGCATGCCCATGGGGGATTCTCCGGAGGGATGGAAGGACGCTGCCGGGGCAGCCCGCCGAATCCTACGCCCTTGCCCCGCCCGCGTGCGCGCGGAAACCGCCGGGATTCAAACGATTTCGCCGCCGAGTTCCGCCACGCCCTCGAGGACCGCGCGGAAGCGATCACCGCGCTGCAGGGCCGACACGCCGGCGGGAGTCCCCATGAACACCACGTCGCCCGCCCGGAGGCGGAACAGCGTCGACAGGTGCAGCAGCACGTCGTCGACGCCGAAGATCATCTCGCCGAGGGTCGAGGCCTGGCGTCGCTCGCCGTTGATCTCCAGCCACAGCGCGGCGCTCGCCGGCGGATGGCCCAGATCATCGACGTGGCGCAGCGCCGAGACTGGCGCCGAGGCATCGAAGCCCTTCGAGACGTCCCAGGGCAGGCGCTTCTCCTTGGCGACGGCCTGGAGGTCGCGGCGGGTCAGGTCGAGCCCCACGCCATAGCCGCACACCAGGGCAAGGCCGCCACCCGGCGGGAGCGGGCCGTCGGCGTCGCGGCCGATCGCCACCACCATCTCGACCTCGTGGTGCAGGTCGGCGGTGCCGGACGGGTAGGGCACGCGTGGATGCAGGTGCAGGGCGTCCGCCGGCTTCATGAAGATCACCGGGGTGCCGCGCTCGACCGGCGCGCCCATTTCCTTCGCGTGGTCGGCGAAGTTGCGGCCCACGCAGTAAACGCGGTGCACGGGGAAATCGAGGTCGCGCCCGGCAAAGGGCAATCGCGGCACGGGGGGTGCCGCGAAGAGGTCCGCCCTCATCGGGCCTGCGTGACCGCGCGCGGATCGACCACGCGGTACTCCGCGTCCAGCACCGTGGGGGCGGGCTTCGCCCGGCGGGCGCGCATCAGCCGCTGGGCGGCGCGGAAAGCGAGCATGCCCAAGCCCACGAAGACGCCGCCGACCAGCAGCACCAGCAGCAGGGCCACGCCGAGCAGGGCGAAGCCGATGCGCAGCAGCGGATGGCGCGGGCGGGTGGGGCGAAGGCGGTGCAGACGAGCGAAAATTCCGGGCATGTCCAAGTGCGACACTGAGCGGGGCGCCGAGTATGGAGTGTGGGATGGAGCGGCAAGTAAGCGAAGCGTTAATCGAACCAGGCAGCCTGCCCGACGGGGAGCTGGTCGCGTTCGACCTGCAGGCCGGGGAGCACCGCGCCTCGGTGCTCGCGCTGCGTCGCGGCGAGGTCGTCCAGGTGTGGCACAACGCCTGCCCGCACGCCGGGCGTCGGCTGGACTACGCTCCGGGCCGCTTCCTCATGCACGACGGTCGGCTGGTCTGCGCCGCGCACGGCGCCCAGTTCGAGCTGGACGAGGGGCGCTGCGTCGAAGGTCCGGGTCGGGGAAGCGGCCTGGCGCCGTTGGTCGTCAGCCCCGCGGCCGCGGGTTGGACGGTTCGTCTGGCGGAATGAGGGTTTCCAGCCGCGCGTGCTGGGCCAGCCAGATCAGCCCGCCGTAGAGCAGGGCGCAGCCGCTGAGGAGCACGAGGGCCGGGACGACGCTGCCGATCAGCGTGTCCACCGCTTCCTCGAGATCGACCGGAATCAGCCCCGAGGCGAGCATGCCGATCACGCCGACGCACGCCGACAGCGAGATCGCCAGGCCGGCCCAGCGGTAGCGGTGCCGCGTCGTCTCCCGCAGCAGCGCCCGGCTCAGCAGCGCCAGCACGAGGAAAGGCGCGAGCAGGGCGGCTTCCATCAGCAGCAGCTTCAGGCCGTAGATCGCCGCATGGACGGTCGGTACATCGTCCTCGAGAAGCCGATGCAGGTCCTCGCCGGCGTTGAGCGCGAGCAGCACGCTGGCGGCGATGGCGCCGGCCAGGAGTAGCAGCACTTCGGCGCGACGCAGGGGGTCGCTCAGCATCCGCACCATCGGGTCGTCTCCGGGCGACGCTTTCACGCCAGTTTCACGACCCTAGCACGGTTTCCGTGATCCGCGTCACCCTGCTGCAAGCAACGGGATGAGCAGGTTGACCGCCGCCACGACGATCAGCAGGTAAGCGCCCATCAGCGGCAGGCCGGTGCGCAGGTAGTCGCGCGAGGTGTAGCCGGCCGGCCCCGCCACCATGGCGAGCACCGGGTTGGAGGCCGACAGGAAGTTGTTCGACGCGGAGAGCGCGGTGATCAGGGCGAAGGCGGCTGGATTGCCGTCGGCGGCGAGCGCCAGGTTGATGGCCATCGGCACCATGATCACCGTCGCGCCGACGTTGCCGACCACCAGCCCGAACAGCGCGGTCAGCAGGCCGATCGCCAGCTCCAGAGCCCACACCGGCGTGCCCTCGCCGAGCCGCGACAGGGTGTGCTGGGCGATCCAGCTCGCCGCGCCGGTGGAATCCATCGCCCAGCCGAGCGGGATGAGGCAGGCCATCAGGAACACCGTCTTCCAGCTGATGGCGCTATAGGCCTCGTCCATGTCGAGCACGCCGGTGACCAGCAGCGCGGCCGCGCCGGTCATCAGCGCCAGCGGCACCGGCACGAGCGTGCTGAAAGCGAGCAGCATCGTCGCCACGAAGATGCCGACCGCCCACCACAGCTTGTGCGGCCGCTGCTCGGCCTTCGGGTAGTCGGTGACCACCACGAAATCGCGCGACTCGGCGGCCTGCGCAAGGTCGGTCCAGATGCTGTGGAACACCAGCAGGTCGCCGGCACGCAGCGGGATGCGGCGCAGGTTCTCGCGCCAGACCTGGTTGTCGCGGTTGATGGCCAGCAGGCTGATGCCCGCGCGCTTGCGCAGCCGCAGCTCCTCGGGCCGGCGTCCGACGAAGCTCGAGGTCGGCGGGATCACCGCTTCGGAAATGCCCGCCCGCGACGGATTGAACAGGTCGGCGAAGTGCCGCAGCCGGTGCGAGACGCGCAGCAGGTTGTTCTGCGCGTAGTCGCGGATGGCCTCGCGCTCGCCCATGACGCCGATGACGCTGCCGACCCAGAGGCGCTCGTCGGCGGGCGGGGCGAGGCGCGTCTCGTTGCCGGCCGACAGCGCGAGGAACAGCGGTGCGTCGCGCGCCTGCTCGGCTTCGCCGACCGACAGGCCCACCAGCGGGCTGTCGGCGGTCAACGTGAGTTCCCACAGCTCGCCGGCGATGCCGTAGGTCTGGGCGAAATAGCTGTCCGTACGCGCCGGCGCGACGCCCTTCAGCGCGTCGTCGGCGAGCCACCGCTTCGCGCCGAAGTGCCAGTACGCCAAGGCCAGCGCGACGAGCAGCAGGCCGATGGGGAGCGGCGCGAACATCGGCAGCGGGTCGAGGGCGGCCACGCCCGGCGGAAGATTGCGGTTGGCCGACGCCAGCAGGTCGTTGAGCAGGATCAACGGGGAGCTGCCGACCATGGTCAGCGTGCCGCCCATGATCACCGCCGCCGCGATGGGCAGCAGCATCCGCGAGAGCGCGATCCCGGTACGGCTGGAAAGCCTCGAGGCGACGGGCAGCATCAGCGCGGTGACCGCCGGGTTCTGCATGAACGCGGAGAGCAGCGCCGCGAAGCCGGAGCCCAGCAGCAGGAGTCGCGACTCCATGCCCTTCGACCACCGCAGCAGGTTGACGGCGACGCGATTCAGCACGCCCGTGCGGTCGAGGCCGGCGCCGAGCACCATCGTCGCCATCAGGCTGATGACCGCGTTGCCGGCGAATCCGTCGAACAGCCGCGTGGCCGGCACGATGCCGAACAGCCCGAGCGCGACCAGCACGACGAGCGCCGTCGCGTCGGCGCGGATGCGCTCGAGCATGAACATCACCATGGTGAACACCACCAGCCCCAGCACCACCATCATTTCGGTGGTCAGCGCGAGGGCGGGGGTCTCCATCCGTCCGGTGCTCCGCTTAAGGAACGCGCTCGAACAGCAGGTCCCAGACCCCGTGCCCGAGCCTCAGGCCGCGCGCTTCGAAGTGCGTCTGGCGCCGCCATTGCGGGCGTTCCAAGGTGCCGCGGCGCAGCGCGTCGTCTTCCGCGCCGGGGCCCGCATCCGCCTCCGCATCGGCCATCGCGCGCGGAACCTCCATCGCGACGTTGCGCAGCCGAGCTTCGGCGCCGCACACCTCCAGCATCTGCCGGGCGTAGTCCTCCCAGTCCGTGGCGAGGTGCAGCCGGCCGCCGGGCTTCAGCTTGCGGGCCAGCAGGGCCACGAAGTCGCGCTGCACGAGGCGGCGCTTGTGGTGCCGCTTCTTGTGCCACGGGTCGGGGAAATAGATGCGCACCTCGTCGACGCTGGCGTCGGCGATCTCCTGCTGCAGCACCTCGACCGCGTCGTGGCAGTAGGCGCGCAGGTTCGTCGCCCCTCCGTCGCCCACGGCGATCTCCGCCGCGCCCTGCAGCAGCCGGCCCACCCCGGGCGCATGCACTTCGAGGCCGACGAAGTTCTTCTGCGGTTCGTTCTGCGCGGCGAACAGCAGCTGCTCGCCGTTGCCGAAGCCGATCTCGAGCACCAGCGGCGCGACGCGGCCGAAGGCGGCGTCGAAGTCGCGCACGGAGCCGGTGTAGTCGAGGCCGAATCGCGGCCACTGCTCGTCAAGTGCGCGCTCCTGCCCCTGGGTCAACCGTCCCTGCCGCAGCACGAAGCTGCGCACTTGGCGCTGCCCCGGCACTTCGGTGAAGGGTTTCTTCAGCATCAGAAGAACAGGCCGTCGCTGGGCGAGGAGGCCGAGGCGTAGCGCTTGCGAGGGATGCGGCCGGCGAGGAAGGCCTCGCGGCCGGCTTCGACCGCCTTGCGCATGGCCGAGGCCATCAGCACCGGATGCTTCGCACTGGCGATCGCCGTGTTCATCAGCACGCCGTCACAGCCCAGCTCCATCGCGACGGCCGCGTCGGAGGCCGTGCCCACGCCGGCGTCGACTAGGATCGGCACCTTGGCGTTGTCGACGATCTCCAGCAGGCTCCACTTGTTCTGGATGCCGAGGCCGGAGCCGATCGGCGCGGCCAGCGGCATCACCGCCACGCAGCCGATCTCCTCCAGGCGGCGGGCCAGGATGGGGTCGTCGCTGGTGTAGACCATCACGTCGAAGCCGTCGGCCACCAGCTTCTCGGCGGCGGCCAGGGTCTGCACCACATCGGGATACAGCGTCTTCTGGTCGCCCAGCACTTCCAGTTTCACCAGCGTGTGGCCGTCGAGCAGTTCGCGGGCCAGCCGACAGGTACGCACGGCGTCGTCGGCGGTGTAGCAGCCGGCGGTGTTGGGGAGGATGGTGTAGCGGTCCGGCGGCAGCACGTCGAGCAGGTTGGGCTCGTTGGGCGACTGGCCCAGGTTGGTGCGGCGGATGGCGACGGTGACGATCTCGGCGCCGGCGGCCTCGGTGGCCAGGCGGGTTTCCTCGAAATCCTTGAACTTGCCGGTGCCGGTGAGCAGGCGGGAGCGGTAGGTCTTGCCCGCGATCACCAGCGGGTCATGG
>ERZ1066122.1656-NODE-1656-length-16972-cov-15.260507_pt1 | contig 16972 bp, 14 predicted proteins | sample MGYA00382769_ERZ1066122 | MGnify/ENA primary metagenome ERZ1066122 (study PRJEB33369, sample SAMEA5778352) | biofilm metagenome | biome: Industrial cooling water; feature: Water cooling tower basin; material: Biofilm | place: United Arab Emirates | collected... | reverse complement strand
TCGCGCAGTCGATCGACGCCAACGCCGTGCACGGTTCGGACAGCCTCGAGAACGCCGCGATCGAAATCGCGTACTTCTTCGCCGCCACCGAGCTCTGCCCGCGCTGAGCGATGCCAACGTGACCGAGGCCATGGACAAGCTGATCCCCGCGCTGACCAACCCGGACGGGCAGGCCGGCGCGCGGGTGAACCTGTTCGACCTCGATCGCGAGGGCCTGGAGCGCTTCTTCGCCGAGACCCTCGGCGAGAAGCGCTTCCGCGCCCACCAGATCATGAAGTGGATGTACCACCAGCACGTCACCGACTTCGGCCAGATGACCGACGTCGGCAAGGCGCTGCGGGCGCGGCTGGAGCAGCACTGCGAGATCCGCCCGCCCAACGTCGTGCTCGACCAGGGCTCGGCCGACGGCACCCACAAGTGGCTGCTGGGCATGGACACCTCGAATTCCATCGAGACCGTGTTCATCCCCGACAAGGGCCGCGGCACGCTGTGCGTGTCCAGCCAGGTCGGCTGCGGCCTGAACTGCCAGTTCTGCTCCACCGCCACCCAGGGCTTCAACCGCAACCTCTCCACCGCCGAGATCATCGGCCAGGTGTGGACGGCCTCGAAGCACCTGGGCAACAAGACCCACCACCAGCGCAAGCTCACCAACGTCGTCATGATGGGCATGGGCGAGCCGCTGCTGAACTTCGACAACGTCGTGCGCGCCATGAGCCTGATGCGCGACGACTACGGCTTCGGCCTGGCCAACAAGCGCGTCACCCTGTCCACCGCCGGCCTGGTGCCGATGATCGACCGGCTTTCCGAGGTCAGCGACGTGTCGCTGGCGGTGTCGCTGCACGCCCCGGACGACGACCTGCGCACCCAGCTGGTGCCGCTGAACAAGAAGTACCCGATCGCCGAGCTGCTCGATGCCTGCGTGCGCTACGCGCTGCGCAAGCCGCGCACCTCGATCACCTTCGAGTACACGATGATGAAGGGCGTCAACGACCAGCCCGCCCACGCCCGGGCCTTGGCCCAGCTGATGCGCAAGTTCGACGCGCGCGTGCAGCGCGAGGACGCGGCCAAGGTCAACCTGATCCCCTTCAACCCCTTCACCGGCACCCGCTTCGAGCGCTCCGAGGAGGCCGACATCCGTGCCTTCCAGAAGATCCTGCTCGACCAGAAGGTGCTGACCATGGTGCGGCGCACCCGCGGCGACGACATCGACGCCGCCTGCGGCCAGCTCAAGGGCCAGGTGATGGACAAGACCCGCCGCCAGTCCGAATTCAAGCGCAAGCTCGAGAAACAGGGAGTGTCCGATGCCGCGTGACGCCGTGCGCAACCGCCTGCTCGCCTTCAGCCTGGTCATCCTCGCCGGCTGCGCCGGCACCGGCGGCACCCCCGCCACCAGCGGCGGCAGTTCGCCCGGTTCGCAGGCGGCCATGACCGGCAAGGGCCTGGCCAACCTCAACCTGGCCCAGAACTACCTCGCGGCCGGCAAGCTCGAATACGCGCTCGACCGCGCCAACCGCGCCCTGCGGAGCGACCCCGAGTCCGCCGACGTGCAGGTGGTGCTCGGCCTGATCCGCGAGCGCCTGGGCGACAGCACCCGCGCCGGCGAGCACTTCGAGCGCGCCGGCCGGCTCGACCCCGATTCCGGCCACGTGCTCAACGTGCATGCGGTGTGGCTGTGCGAGAAGGGGCGCGCCGCCGAGGCCGACGCCGTGTTCAACCGCGCGGTCAAGGACCCGTTCTACAAGGCGCGCGACCAGGCCTACTTCAACGCCGGCAAGTGCGCGATGCGCGCCGGCCAGCTCGACGCCGCCGAGAAGCACCTGCGCCAGGGCATCGAGATCGCGCCCGAAAGCCCCGCGCTGCTGGGCCAGATGGCCGAGCTGCAGTTCCGCCGCGGCAACTTCATGTCCGCGCGCGCGTTCTACCAGCGGCGCGAGGCGCTGGGCGCGGTCCCCGCCGAACTGCTCGACCTGGCGGTCCGCATCGAGCAGGGCGCCGGCGACGCCGCCGCCGCCGGCCGCTACCGCCAGCGCCTGCAGCAGCAATTCCCCGACTTCACGCCGTCCGAAAACCAAGGTTCGCTCCAGCCATGACCCAAGACGTCACGCAGGAAGCCCTGTTCCAGGATCCGATCGGCCTCCGCCTCAAGCAGGCGAGGGTGTCGCAGTCGCTCTCGATCGCCCAGGTCGCCCAGCAGCTGAAACTGCCGGTGGCCATCGTCGAGGCCATGGAGCGCGACGACTGGGCCCGGCTCGGCGCCCCCGTGTACGTCCGCAGCTACCTGGGCAGCTACCTGCGCCTGGTGGGCCTGCCGGAGTCGCTGGCCGAACAGGCCGCGCAGTCCAAGCCCGCGCCGCAGCTGGTGCCGATGGGTTCGCGCTCGCGCATGCGCCGCGTGCTCGACCAGTCACTGCGCAACGCGGTCTACCTGCTGATGACCGCCGTGCTGGTGGTTCCGGTGGTGCTGGTCGCCCGTCACTACCAGAACACGCCGGCGACCGCGCCGCTCGCGCTCGACGCCGTCCCGTCGGCCGTGCCCGCCGCGCCGCTCTCGGCGCCGGCGAGCGACGCGCCGGCCGCCGCCGAGCTCGTCGCCACGCCGGCCGATGCCGCCGCCGCAGGGGCGCAGGTCGCGGTGGCCGATCCGTCGGCGCCGTCCGCCGATGTCCCGGCTCCCCAGGCGGGCGCCGACAGCGGCCCCGATCCCGTGATGGCTTCGATGGCCCCGGCGTTCAAGCGCGAAGGGCAGGGCGGGCTGCAGCTCAGCTTCCGCGAGGAAAGCTGGATCGAAGTGCTCGATCCGCAGGGTCGCCGCGTCGAGCGCGGCCTGGTCGCCGGCGGCGACGTGCGCCGTTACGCCGCCGGACAGGTGGCGCGCATTACGCTCGGCAAGGCCGATGCGGTCGAGGTCAGTTTCGCCGGCAAGCCGGTCGACCTGGCGCCTTACCGCGCGGCGGACGTCGCCCGCTTTACGGTATCCTCTACCGGCCAACCCGCTCCCCCGGGCAACTGACCGCGGCCTCGCCGCCGGTTGCCTGCTCACCCCCGCCGGCGCCCACGCGCCGGCCACAAGAAGCCTTGCATGGACCAGATCGACGAATACGAACAGGGCGAACGCGTTCGCGCCTGGCTGCGAAACAACGGTTCCTCCCTGATCGGCGGCGTGGCCCTGGGCTTGGCCTGCCTGGGTGGCTGGCAGTGGTGGCAGGGCCAGCAGGCCAACGAGAAGGTGCAGGCCGCGATCGAATTCCGCGCCTTCGACCAGGCCCTGGAGGCGAACGAGGCCGCCAAGGCCGACGCCCACGCCACCGCCCTGGCCGAGCAGCATCCCGATTCCGTCTACCCGGCCCTGGTGGCGCTGCGCCAGGCCGAGCGTCTGCACGGCGAAGGCAAGGACCCCGAGGCCATCGCCGCGCTCGACGCGCTCGACACCAGCAAGCTCGACCCGATGCTGGCCGAGCTGGTGCGCCTGCGCGCCGCCCGCCTGCTGCTGGCCAGCGGCAAGCCCGAGGAGGCGCTCCAGCGCGTGGGCACCGCCGACACCTACCCCTCGGTCGCCGCCGAGATCCGCGGTGACGCCGAGATGGCCCTGGGTCGTCGCGACGCCGCCCGCGCCGCGTACGAGCAGGCCCTGGCCACCCTGGACCTCGCCGCCCCGACGCGTTCGATCGTCGAGATGAAACTCACCGATGCCGGCGGTTCGCCGGCGGCCCAGCCGGAGTCCTGACCGCATGCTGCTTCGCACCCTGCTCATCGCCCTGATCCTGACCCTCGGCACCGGCTGCGCGACGGTCAAGAACTGGTTTGGCTCCAGCAAGAACAAGGCCATCGAGCCGGCCGAACTGGTCGAGATCGCCAATCCGATCGCCATCCGCGCGGCCTGGTCGCGCAACCTCGGCAGCGGCCAGGAGAAGCTCGGCCTGCGCCAGCGCCCGGCGATCGAGGGCGATCGCGTCTTCGTCTCCAACGACGAGGGCCGCGTGCTGGCGCTCGACGTCAACACCGGCGACACGATCTGGGATTCCGAGGCGGTCAAGACCGGCAAGGAAGGCAGCCGCGTGTTCTTCTGGCGCCGCCAGCAGATCGATGCCGGCCTGTCGGGCAGCCCGGGCGTCGGCAACGGCCTGGTCGTGATCGGCGGGCGCAACGGCGAGGTCGTGGCGTTCGACGCCGACGCCGGCAGCGAGCGCTGGCGCACGCGGGTCACCTCCGAAGTCACCGCCACGCCCCTGGTCAGCGATGGCCTGGTCGTGGTGCGCAGCAACGACGGTCGCACCTTCGGCCTCGACGCCGCCGACGGTGCCCGCAAGTGGGTTTTCGACCGTGGCCTGCCGGGCCTGGGCGTGCGCGGCAACGGTTCGCCCGTCGCCGGCAATGGCCTGGTCTACCTCGGTTACGACGACGGCAGCGTCATTGCCCTGCGCGTGACCGACGGCCAGCGCGCCTGGGAGCAGCGGGTCGCCGAGCCCGAGGGACGCAACGACCTCGAGCGCATGGCCGACGTCGACGGCGAGATCCAGCTCGGCCTGGGCACGCTGTACGCCACCAGCTACCGCGGCCAGTCGATGGCCATCGACACCAACAGCGGCCGCCCGCTCTGGAACCGCGACGCCGGTGGCTACGGCGGCCTGGCGCTGCTGGCCGACCGCCTGCTGCTGGCCGACCGTGACGGCACCATCTGGGCGCTGGACCGCAACAACGGCAGCGCGCTCTGGAAGCAGGACGTGATGGCCCGCCGCCAGCTCACCACGCCGGCCATCCAGGGCGACTACGCCGTGTTCGGCGACCTGGAAGGCTACCTGCACTGGGTGCGCACGGCCGACGGCACGATCGCCGGCCGCACCCGCGTCGAACGCGCGCCGATCCTCGGTACCCCGCAGGTCGCCGCCAACGGCATGCTGGTGGCGGTGACCAACGAAGGCAAGTTGTCCGCCTTCCCGCAACCGAACTGATCGGCCGCGCCCACCGGGAGAGATCCATCGTGTTGCCATTGGTCGCTCTCGTCGGCCGGCCGAACGTCGGCAAGTCCACCCTGTTCAACGCGCTCACGCGCAGCCGCGACGCGCTCGTCCACGACGAGCCGGGCGTCACCCGCGACCGCCACTACGGCATCTGCCGCCGCGTCGAGGCGCGCCCGTTCGCGCTCTGCGACACCGGCGGCCTCTCCGGCGAGGAAGAGGGCCTGGCCGGCGCCACCGCGCGCCAGTCGCGCGCCGCGGTGGAGGAATCCGACCTGGTGCTGTTCGTCGTCGATGGCCGCGAAGGCCCGTCGGCGCTGGACGAAACCATCCTGGCCTGGCTGCGCAAGTCGGGCCGGCGCTTCTTCCTGGTGGTCAACAAGACCGACGGCCTGGACGAGCAGGCGGTGCTGGCCGAATTCGCGCGCTTCGGCGCCGAGGTGGTCATCCCGCTGGCGGCCGCGCACCAGCGCGGCATCCCCGAGCTGCTCGAGCGCGTGCTGCCCGAGCTGCCCGAGGACGGCGACGGCGAGATCCTCGACACCGATCCCGACCGCATCCGCATCGCCTTCCTGGGCCGGCCCAACGTCGGCAAGTCCACCCTGGTGAACCGCCTGCTGGGCGAGGAGCGCATGATCGCCTCCGACGTGCCCGGCACCACCCGCGACTCGATCGCGGTGGACATGGAGCGCGACGGCCGTCCGTACCGCCTGATCGACACCGCCGGCCTGCGCCGCCGTGCCAAGGTCGAGGAAGCCGTCGAGAAGTTCAGCGTCTTCAAGACCCTGCAGGCGATCGAGAACTGCCAGGTCGCCGTGGTGCTGCTCGACGCCGGCGAAGGCGTGACCGAGCAGGACGCCACCGTGCTGGGCCACGTGCTCGAGGCCGGGCGCGCCCTGGTGATCGCCGTGAACAAGTGGGACGGCCAGGACAAGTACACGCGCGAGCAGGCCGTGTCGATGCTCGAGCGCAAGCTCTCGTTCTGCGAGTGGGCCGAGCGCGTCACCATCTCGGCCAAGCACGGCACCGGCCTGCGCGAGCTGTTCAAGGCCATCCACCGCGCCCACGCCTCCGCCACGCGCGAGTTCAGCACCGCCGAGACCACCAAGGCCCTGCAGGTGGCGATCGAAAGCTTCCCGCCGCCGGTGGTGCGCGGCCACGTGGCCAAGATGAAGTTCGCCCACCCGGGCGGCGCCAACCCGCCCACCTTCATCGTCCACGGCAACCGGCTCAAGTCGCTCGGCGAAAGCTACCGGCGCTACCTCGAGAACTTCTTCCGCAAGCGCTTCAAGCTGGTCGGCACGCCGATCAAGTTCGTGTTCAAGGAAGGCGACAACCCCTACGAGGGCAAGAAGAACGTCCTCACCGAGCGCCAGGTCAAGGCCAAGCGCCGGCTGATGAAGCACGTCAAGCGCCGGTGATCGGCCGCGACGCGATCACGCTCGGCATCCTGGCCGGCGGACGCGGGCAGCGGCTGGGCGGGCGCGACAAGGCCTGGGTGCGGCACCGCGGCGCGCCGCTGGTCGAGAACCTGCTGCGGTCCTTTCCCGGCGAATTCGCCGGACGCCTGGTGAGCGCGCGCGCGCCCGACCCGCGCTTCGACGCGCTCGGCCTGCGCGTGGTGCTCGACCGTCGCGCGGATTTCGCCGGTCCGCTGGCCGGCCTCGAGGTCCTGGCCGAAGCCTGCACCACGCCCTGGCTGATGACGGTTCCCGTGGACCTGGACCTGCTTCCCCGGGATATCGCCGACCGCCTGGCGGCCCGCGCCGGGGTCGACGGCGTGGTGGCCAGCGACGCCGAAGGCCTCCAGCCGCTGCTGGCGCTGTGGCGGACCGAGGCCGTGCGCGAACACGCCGGCGCCATGCTCGATGCCGGAGACTCCGCGGCGCGGCGCCTGGTTGCCCGCCTGCAGCTGGCCCGGCTGGACCTGGCGCCGCACCGGCTGCAAAACCTCAACACCCCGCACGACTTCCCCGAGGGCTACGACCCGTGAGCGACCCGTTCCCGACCCGCATCGCCTTCGCCGAGGCGCTGGCCATCCTCTCGCGCGTGGCCGGTGAACGGCGCCTGGAGGCCGTCCGCCAGCCGCTGTCGCGCGCCCACGGCGCGGTGCTGGCCGCCGACCTCGTCGCGGGCCTGCCGCTGCCGGGTTTCGACAATTCGGCGATGGACGGGTACGCGCTGCGCGCGGACGAGATCAACGCCGCCGGCGCGGCCGGCCTGCGCCTGGCCGGCGAGCAGTTCGCCGGGCCCAGCCATGGCCTGGTGCTCGGGGCAGGGGAGTGCACCCGCATCACCACCGGCGCGCCGATGCCGGCCGGCGCCGACGCCGTGTTGATCAAGGAAGACGCGCGCGAGGACGCGGGCCGCGTGGTCGCCCACGTGCCGGTCGCGCCCGGCGCCCACGTGCGCCGCGCCGGCGAGGACGTCGCGGTCGGCGACCGCGTGCTGCAGGCGGGCGAGGTGCTCACGCCCGCGCGCCTCAGCCTGGCCGCGGCCCTGGGCCACGACGGCCTCGAGGTGCATCGCCGCCCCACGGTCGCCGTGTTCACCACCGGTGACGAGCTGCGACCGCCGGGCCAGCCGCTGGCGCCCGGCGAAATCCACGACAGCAACCGCGTGCTGCTGCAGACCCTGCTGATGGCCGAAGGCCTGGAGCCGGTGGCCTGGCCGGTGCTGCCCGACGACCCGGAGCGCATGCGCACGGCGCTGCGCGACGCGGCCTTCTCGTTCGACCTGGTGATCACCTGCGGCGGCGTGTCGGCCGGCGAGAAGGACCACCTGCCGGCGCTGCTGCGCGAGGAGGGCGAAGTTTACTTCTGGAAGGTGCGGATGAAGCCGGGCATGCCGGTGCTGTTCGGCCGGTTGGGCGAGGCGCTGGTGCTGGGGTTGCCGGGCAACCCGGTGTCGGTGCTCGCCACCTTCCTCACGCTGGGCCGGCGGCTGCTCGACGAGCTGCAGGGGCGCTTCGAGCCGCGCGCCCCGCTGCGCGCGGCGTTGACCATGCCCATCGCCAAGCCGCACGCGCGCCTGGAATTCATGCGCGGCAACCTGTCATGCAGCGAAAGCGGCCAGCTGCAGGTGCGGCCCAACCCCGCCGTGGCCTCGCACCGCCTGCGCGGCGCGGCCGATGCCAACGGGCTGATCCAGTTGCCCGAGGGGGCGGCCGAGTACGCCGCGGGCGACCGCGTCGACGTGCTGGCCTTCGGCGGGTTCGGCGGGCTCTAGCCGGCGCGCTCCGCGGGCGCGTGGCCGATCGCGGCGCGCACCCACGGAAAGGCTTTCCCCAGCTCGAGCAGCGATCCACCCAGTACGCCCGCGCCGATCGCCAGCGCCGCATCCGCCGCGTCCGGAAGCCCGAAGCCGAACAGCGCGCGCAGGCCCGGCACGCCGACGCAGGCCAGCACCACGGCCGACGCCACCGCGGCGATCGCCCAGAATGCCGTGCGCCGGTGTGCCGCCTGCCGGAACGCGCTGCGCCGGCTGGCGTTGCTGCGCACCAGCATCAGGTTGCCGGCGGTCAGCGCCAGGAAGGCCAGGGTGCGCGCGACCTCGGCGCCGTCGCCGGCGCGCAGTGACAGCACGTACACCGCCAGGCAGGCCGCCAGCAGCGCCAGCCCCTGCGCCAGCCCGACCCACAGCTGGCGCGCACCGACCAGCGGTTCCGACAGCGGGCGCGGCGCCTGCCGCATCGCATCGGGCTCGGCCGGTTCGTTCTCGAAGGCCACCGAGCACATCGGGTCGATGATCATCTCCACCAGCACCACGTGCGGCGGCAGCAGCAGCGGCGGCAGCCCCAGCAGCAGCGGCAGCATGGCCAGGCCGGCGATCGGGATGTGGATGGCGACGATGTAGAGCATCACCTTGCGCAGGTTGTCGAAGATGCGCCGTCCCACCGCCACCGCCGCGACGATGCCGCCGAAATCCTCGTCCAGCAGCACCATCGCCGAGGCCTCCCGGGCGACGTCGCTGCCACGCTGGCCCATGGCGATGCCGATGTGGGCGGCCTTCAGCGCCGGGGCGTCGTTGACGCCGTCGCCGGTCATCGCCACCACGTCGCCGCGGGCCTTGAAGGCTTCGACCAGGCGCAGCTTCTGCTCGGGTCGGATGCGCGCGAACACGTGGATGCGCCCGATCGCGTCGCGCAGCGCGGCGTCGTCCAGGGCATCGAGTTCCGGCCCGGTCAGCGCGCCGGCGCCGGCTTCGATGCCGGCCTGGCGCGCGATCGCGCAGGCGGTGGCGGGGAAGTCGCCGGTGATCATGTTCACCGCCATGCCGGCGTGGCGCGCCTCGGCGATGGCGCCGGGCACCGAGGGCCGCAGCGGGTCCTCGAAGGCAACCAGTCCCAGCCAGCGGAAATCGACGTCGTGCGGATCCTCGGGCAGGGTGGCGCCGCGGTGGTCGCCCGCCGCCACCGCGAGCACGCGCAGCCCGTCGGTGGCCAGGGCCGCCACCCGCGCCATCCAGCGGGCCTTCTCGTCCGCCGGCAGGTGGCACAGGTCGGCCACCGCCTCGGGCGCGCCCTTGCTGGCGAAGGCGTGGTGGCCGGGCAGGGTGCGCCAGGCCTGCGACATCGCCAGCAGCTCGGGCGTGAGCCCGTAGTGCCGCCCCAGCGTCCACTCGGCGTTGAGCGGGTGGCGGCCGTCCAGGGCCGCCAGCGCCAGTTCGCCCACGGCGCGGTCCATCGGATCGAAGCTCTGCGGCCGCGTCGCCAGGAAGGCATGGTCGAGCAACTCGCGTTGCGCAGCGTCCAGGTCCACCGGCGACGTGCCCACGGTGAGCACCTCGCCGCCGGCGTCCAGGCGACGGATGCGCATGCGGTTCTCGGTGAGCGTGCCGGTCTTGTCCACGCACAGCACCGTCGCCGCGCCCAGGGTCTCGACCACGGCCGAGCGCCGCGCCAGCACCTTCACCTTCGCCAGCCGCCAGGCGCCGATCGCGAAGAACACCGTCAGCACCAGCGGGAACTCCTCGGGCAGCAGGCCCATGGCCAGCGCGATCGAACCCAGCAGCCCGGCCACCCACTCGCCGCGCACCAGGCCGTGGAAGAGCAGCATCGCCAGGCTCACGACCGCCGCGAACGCGCCGAACAGCCGCACCAGCCGCCGGGTGTTGATCTGCAGCCGGGTTGCCTCGGTCTCGATCACCGCCAGCGAACGGCCGATCTGGCCGGCGCGGGTGGCCAACCCGGTGGCGGTGACGCGCAGTCGCCCGTCGCCGGCGGTTACCAGCGTGCCGGAATACAGGAAGGGCAGGTCGTCGCCGCCCGGGTCGGCGGCCTCGGGATCGCCCTCGCGCGCGGCGCGCTTGCCGACCGGCACGCTTTCGCCGGTGAGCAGGGATTCGTCCACGGCCAGGCTGCGGCAGGCCTGCAGCACGCCGTCGGCGGCCACGCGCTCGCCTTCCTCGACCAACAGCAGGTCGCCGGGCACGACCTCCGGCCCGGGGATGCGGCGCGCCTCGCCGCCGCGCAGCACCGTCGCCACCGGCGTGCCCAGGGCCTGCAGCGCCTGCAGCGCGCGTTCGCCGCGCCGCTCCTGCATCACCACCAGGCCGATCGTCAGCAGCGCGAACGCACCCAGCAGCAGGCCCTCGCCCAGGTCGCCGAGCAGCACGTAGGTCGCCGCCGCCAGCACCAGCAGCAGGAACATCGGTTCGGTCAGCACCTCGCGCACGATGCGCAGCAGGCTGCGCGGACGCGGCGCGGGCAGGGCGTTGGCGCCGAAGCGTGCGAGCCGGCGCGCCGCCTCCTCCGGCGCCAGGCCGGTGGCGGGGGTGGGGGAGAGCGGCTCGATCATCCAACGGTCTCCGGTGTCGGCGGCCAGTGCAGCATGCCCGCGGCGACGCGGCGTTGACACCCGTCAAGCGCCTGCCTTGCGCGGGGACGGGGCGGTAGACTGCGCACATGGACGAGATCGAGGAAATCACGCCTTCCGAAGCGCTGCGCCGCCAGCAGGCCGGCGCGAGCCTGGTGGACGTGCGCGAGCCCGGCGAACACGCCCTGGGCCTGCCGCGCGATGCCCTCGCGGTGCCGCGCGCGGCGCTGGAGGCGGCGCCGGCGCAGTGGCTGCCGGATCCCGGGGCCGAGGTGCTGCTGGTGTGCGCCGGCGGCATGCGTTCGCTGGCGGCGGCGCGGGCGCTGCGGGCGCGCGGCTATTCGCGGCTGGCCTCGGTGGCCGGCGGTTTCGACCGCTGGCGCCGCGAGGGCCTGCCGGAAATGGCCGGCGCCGACGAGGACGCCGATTTCCTGGAGCGCTATTCCCGCCACCTGCGCCTGCCGCAGGTGGGGATCGAGGGGCAGCGCCGGCTGGCGGCCGCGCGCGTGCTGGTGGTGGGCGCCGGCGGCCTGGGTTCGCCCTCGGCCTATTACCTCGCGGCCGCGGGCGTGGGCCGGCTGGTGATCGCCGACGACGACGTGGTGGACCGCAGCAACCTGCAGCGCCAGATCCTGCATACCGAGGCGCGCATCGGCGTGCCCAAGGTCGAATCGGCGCGCGCCGCGCTGGGCGCGCTCAATACGCGCGTCGGCATCGAGGCCCATCGGGTGCGCGTCACGGCCGACAACGTCGAGTCGCTGGTGCGCGACGTGGACGTGGTGGTGGACGGCGCCGACAACTTCGCCGCGCGCTACCTGCTGTCCGATGCCTGCGTGCAGCTCGGCAAGCCGCTGGTTTACGGCGCCGTGCACCGCTTCGAAGGCCAGGTGAGCGTGTTCGACGCCGGCCGCCAGCGGGGCAGGGCGCCGTGCTACCGCTGCCTGTTCCCCGAACCGCCCGCGCCGGAAGACGCGCCGAACTGCGCCGAAGCCGGCGTGCTGGGCGTGCTGCCCGGCATCATCGGCCTGCTGCAGGCGACGGAGGCCATCAAGCTGCTGCTGGGCCTGGGCGAACCCCTGGCGGGCCGCCTGCTGCACTTCGACGCGCTGCGCATGCGCTTCCGGGAAACCCGGCTGCCGGCCGACCCGGCCTGCCCGGTGTGCGCGCCGGGGGCCGTGTTCGCGGGGTATCGGGAAATGCTGGTCGCCTGCGGCGCCGCCTGATCACCACACCAGGTCGTCGGGCACCTTGAACTGGGCGTAGTAGGCATCATCGTCATCGCCCGTGGCTGGCGCGTCGGTGGCCAGGCCATGGTCGAGCACCACCAGCGCCGGCGCGCGTTCGCGCACCTGGTCGCCGGCGCGGCGCGGCAACAGTTCGTAGCGATCGCCGAGGCGCGCGACCACCAGGGCCCCGGACGCCAGTAGCCTGCGCTGCTCGGCATCGATCAACAGGGTGCGGATGGCGCCGTCGGCCTCGAAGCGATACTCGCTGTCGCCGCCGCGGGCGACCTTCTTGTCCTGGATGATCTGGCGCGCCTGCGCCAGCCGTTCGTTGGCCCGGGCCCTGGCTTTCTGTTCCTCCGCCAGCGCGCGATCGCGCTCGACCTTTTCCAGGCGGGCCTTCTCGGCTTCGCGCTGCAGTTCGGCGGCCTCGGACGGCCCCTTGCCGTGGCGGGCCTTGTCCTGTGCCCGGGCCGCCTCGGCGACCTTGGATTTCTTGGCCAGGCCGGCCTTGAGCAACTGCTCCTGGAGGGGATTGGGCTTGGCCATGGGCAGGGCGCCGGTTCAGGGGGCGCCATGATACCGCCGGCGTCCGCGCCGGGCGCGGCCCCGCCGGCCGTTGGGCCCGGGGCTGTCATGTCCCGGTCATGTATCCGTAAAATGGCGGCCCAGCCCCGTCCCTGCAGGCGCCTCCCGTGCGCCGCCCACGATCGACCGTTCCCCGGAGCCCGCCGCCATGTCCCAAGACAGTGCCTTGACCGCCGACAAGCCCAAGGCCGATGCCGGCGGCGGGTGGGTGGGGGCGGCGATCCGCCTGGGACTCGGCCTGCTGTTCGTGCTGGCAACCTTCGTCTACGTGGGTTGGTTCCGCGACGGCCAGTTCAGCATCGTGCTGGTGATGGCGGCCGTGTTCGGCGCCTACATGGCGATGAACATCGGCGCCAACGACGTGGCCAACAACGTCGGCCCTGCCGTGGGTTCGAAGGTGCTGACCCTGGGCGGGGCGCTGGTGATCGCCGCCATCTTCGAAGCGGCCGGCGCCCTGATCGCCGGCGGCGAGGTGGTGGGCACCATCCGCAGCGGCATCATCAACCCGGCCCTGATCCCGAACAGCCAGGCCTTCGTCTGGGCGATGATGGCGGCCCTGCTGGCCGCTGCCGTCTGGCTCAACATCGCCAGCGCCGTCGGCGCGCCGATTTCCACCACGCATTCGATCGTCGGCGGCGTGCTGGGCGGCGGCATCGCCGCCAGCGGCCTCGACGTGGTGAACTGGCCGGTGATGGGCAACATCGCCATGAGTTGGGTGGTGTCGCCGCTGATGGGCGCGACCATCGCCGCCGGCTTCCTGTACCTGATCAAGCGCACCATCACCTACCGCCAGGACATGGTGGGCGCCGCCCGCAACCGGGTGCCGATGCTGGTCGCCGTGATGGCCTGGGCCTTCTGCACCTACCTGCTGCTCAAGGGCGTGAACAAGCTGGTCCCGGTCGGCTTCACCATGGCCGTGGGCCTGGGCCTGGTGGCCGCGGCGATCGTGTACTTCATCGCCCGCGGCGCGGTGCTGCGGCGCGCCGGCGAGCTCGAGAACAGCAAGGCCGGCATCAACCGCCTGTTCGGCGTGCCGCTGATCTTCGCGGCGGCGCTGCTGAGCTTCGCCCATGGCTCGAACGACGTGGCCAACGCCATCGGTCCGCTGGCCGCGATCGTGGACGTGGTGTCCAGCGCGGGCGAGATCCACGGCAACGCGCCGATCCCGTTCTGGGTGATGGCGATCGGCGCCCTGGGCATCGCCGTGGGCCTGGCGCTGTATGGTCCGCGCGTGATCCGCACCGTCGGCAGCGAGATCACCGAACTCGACCCGATGCGTGCCTACTGCATCGCCATGGCGGCCACGCTGACCGTGATCCTGGCCAGCCAGCTGGGCCTGCCGATCAGCACCACCCACGTGTCGGTGGGCGCGGTGTTCGGCGTGGGCTTCCTGCGCGAGTACCTCAAGACCAACTACAGCCGCATCGTCGAAGAGATCAGGTCGCATCATCCGGCGGGCGACCAGGCGGCGCTGGACGCGTTCATGGCCCGGTTCACCGCGGCCACCATCCAGGAGCGCGGCGTGATGCTGGCCCAGCTCAAGCGCGACTTCAAGCTCAAGCAGGGTCCGGATTACCTGGTGAAGTCCGAGCGCAAGCTGCTGCGCAAGGCGCACCGCAAGGAGCTGGTGAAGCGCTCGCTGATGCTGCGCATCGTCGCCGCCTGGATCATCACGGTGCCGGCCTCGGCGCTGCTGGCGACGCTGCTGTACTACACGCTGCGCGGCATGCTGATGGCCTGAGGCCGGCAGCGCGTCAACCGCACACGCGGTTGCGGCCGCTTTCCTTGGCGCGGTAGAGCCGCTGGTCGGCTTGCTCCACCAGGCCCGTCGGCGACTGGTCGCGCGCGGGCAGGGCGGCTGCCACGCCCAGGCTGATCGTGACCACGCCGCCGCCGGGCCGGCCAGCGTGGGGCAGGGCCAGCGCCTCGACCCGGGCGCGCAGGGATTCCGCCACCGCGCAGGCGGCCGCGGCATCGGCGCCGGGCAGCACCACCGCGAACTCCTCGCCGCCGTAGCGCGCCACCGTGTCGCCGCCGTGCCGGATGCCGGACGCCAGCGCGGCGGCGACCTGCTGCAGGCAGGCATCGCCGGCGACGTGGCCGTAGGTATCGTTGTAGCGCTTGAAGAAGTCGATGTCGGCCATCACGATCGCCAGCGGCGTGGCGTGGCGCAGGCCGCGCTCCCATTCCCGCGCCAGGGTCTCGTCGAAGCTGCGGCGATTGGCGATGCCGGTCAGGCCGTCGGTGGCCGAGAGTTCGCGCAGGCGCGCCTCGAGCGCCTTCCGGTCCGAGAGATCCTGGAGCACGGCGATGAAATGTTCGATGCGGCCCTGGCCGTCGCGCACCACTTCGGCCAGCGCGCCAACCGGCGTCGGGCTGCCATCGGCGCGGATGAGCTCGAGTTCCTCCTGCCAGTGGTCGCCCGCGGCGATGGCGGCGGAGATCCTCCGGGCCAGCGCCGGGTCCCGCGAAAGCGCGGCCGGCACTTCGCCCACCACGTCGGCCGCGCGGCGGCCCGTGAGTCGTTCATACGCGGCATTCACCCGAAGGATCCGGAAGCCCGGGTCCAGCACCATGATCGCTTCGCTGGTGTGCCGGACCACCACGTCGGCCAGGCGCAGGCCTTCCTGCGCCTGCTCGAGCGTCTCCAGCTGCTCGGCGAGCTGCCTGCCGAGGCTGGCCAGTCGCTCGCCCGCGCGTCGCTGCAGGTGCAGCCCGAGCAGGAACAGGGTCACCAGCGCCAGCCCGAGCCCGGCGATGGCCAAGGCAAACGTGCGGTAGCGGTCCCGCGCATGGAGCCAGGCCTCGTGGGCCAGGTCGATGCCCAGCACGGCCACCACCTTGCCTTCGTGGCGGATCGGGGCGAGGGCGCTGACCCATTCGCCCCAGTCGTCGGCCACCACGTCGGAAAATATCGGCTGGCCGGTGCGCGCCGCGTGGGCCAGGTTCTCGCTGGGACCGTCGTAGGCGTCGCCCGGGGCCGAATAGTCCGCCGACGTCGGGTGCTCGGCGTCGGCCAGGAAGACGAAGCGGGATTCGCCGGCCGCCAGCGGGCGCATCAGGTAGGCAAACCGGAACTCGGGGTTGGCCTCCCGGAGGGCGCGAAGCCGGGCCACGACCTGGTCGTGCGCGGACGTGCCGGCGTCCTCGGGGAGGCCCCTGAGGCTGGCGACCTGGGCCGGGTCGAACATGGCGGCGGCGGTCTCGACCAGTTCCAGCCCGTGCCGGTGTTCCAGCGACTCGCCGAGGCGCGTCATGCTTGCCACGAACCCGCTCGCCGCCAACAGCGCCACCAGGAACAGCAATCCCCCCAGCCACAGCGGACTGTGCGGGCTGGCGGGGATGCGGGGCGAAGATCGGCCGGTCTGGTCCACGGGCACACGCTAGCACCGGAGGTTGCGCACTGGCTTGATTTGCCTCAGGCGTCAGGGCTTTGGCCCGCGCATCGTGCCCCCGGGGGGAGCTCCCTCGAATACGCATAATGTATACCCCCTACAGCGTTGTTTTCGTTGGAAATCCTTTCGTCGGGCGGGCAAAAAGAAGCGGGTTCGGCAGGGAGGCGGGCGGCCTCGGGCTGGACCGGCGCCGCGTCCGCGCTCCGATCGACAGCCAAGGCGGCGCTCCCAGCGCAGGCAGAAGCGGGCCATCCTTGGCCCGTAGCCGACGGGGGCTCCGCCCCCGCCACCCCCGGGCCGTCGCTATCGCTCCGTCCCTTGGTTTCGGGGGCTCCGCGCCCTCCGGGTACGTGATGCGGGTTGGGCCTGCTGGAGCCTGCGCCCGGGGCGGCGGACTTCTGGCTGATGCGTGGCCTCGGGGAATTCCAGCCGCGGCGCAGCTTCAAGGCGGCCAGATGCTCGACCGAGGCGGCAAGCCATTCCTCGACCTGGTGCACGACCTCCGTGGCAGCGATCAACTCCCGCAGACCCTGGGCCTCGCTACGGATATCCCGGGCGTGAGCCAGCAGGCGTTCGAAGTCGCCTTTGAGCTTCAGGGTCTGAAGTTCGCCGTACCCGGACCCCCAACGCAGACGCGGGCGGGGATTCATGCGGCACCTCTTTTGGCCCGTGTTACTACCCGGGCCCATTGACCTTCACTATCGGGACTGACCTTTTCACCGGTCCCAGCCGGGGAAAAGGTCCTTGCGAGATAGCTTCCGTCAATCAAAGCCGGCGTTGCACCGGCAGGATTCGACACTACCACGGCCGCCTGACGGGCCACCAGCGCTCGGAAGCTGTCGGCCATGCGGCAGGTCAGGGACCACCACGCCATGTGATCCGGACGGAACGGGTGGCCCTCGGGCGTCCAGAGGGTGTTGCCGACGAGCCGGAAGCCGCGCTGGACCGCCCAGACTTTCCTAGACATCTCAGGAGCCATAATCCATGGCAACGAG
>ERZ1066122.1653-NODE-1653-length-16980-cov-6.820798_pt1 | contig 16980 bp, 21 predicted proteins | sample MGYA00382769_ERZ1066122 | MGnify/ENA primary metagenome ERZ1066122 (study PRJEB33369, sample SAMEA5778352) | biofilm metagenome | biome: Industrial cooling water; feature: Water cooling tower basin; material: Biofilm | place: United Arab Emirates | collected... | reverse complement strand
GAGTGGAAGGTGCCGAGCCAGGGCATGCCCTCGACCGCGCCGCCGGTGATGGCGGAAACGCGCTCCTTCATCTCGCGCGCGGCCTTGTTGGTGAAGGTGACGGACAGGATCTGGCTGGGCCAGGCGCGGCGGGTGGCGAGCAGGTGGGCGAGCCGGGCGGTGAGCGCAGCGGTCTTTCCGGTGCCCGCGCCCGCGAGGACGAGGACCGGTCCCTCGGTGGTGAGCACGGCCTCGCGCTGGGGCTCGTTCAGGCCTTGCAGGTAGGCGGGCTCGGGCGCGGGCAGGGGAGCGGATTTGGACACTCGAGTGAGGTAGGCGGGTGGGAACGGAACGGCAACAGCGGGGAAAGTTCCGGCGGTGCAATGTTATGCGCCATATCCCCGTTATCCACAGGCTTGAGGCTGTCGAATCCGCTTTGCGCGACTCACTTTCGGGTGCAGTCTCGGTTTCGTGATCGGGGGCAGCGGCCCCGGCCGGAAGGAGCCGAAAGGCAAGCTCTGGAAGGGTCCCAAGAACCCGATCTCCGCCGGCAAGGCGCCGGAGTGGAATTCGAGAGCGAAGGTGGCGGTCCCCAGGATTAACCGCCGACGCGATCGGAGGATCTCCGGAGCAAGGCAGGCAAGAGGCGCCGGAAGAGATGATCTTCCCCTCGCCGCAGGCAAGGCAGACGCTTTCGGGTGGATGCCAGTGCAGCGCGAAGGTGGTCATCCCAAGAAGGGCCGCGGTACAGTGACTGGTCTTGTCCGCTTCTTCCTTCGGAAGGACGGACGCGGTTCCAGGCCGAGGCAGGCGAGGCGGGGTCCTTCGGGATCACGTGGAGCCAAGCGAGGCGGGCTCCCTCGGGGGCTTGCGGAGCGGCGAAGCAGGTTCCCTCGGGAACGTGCGGAGCAGCCGAGGCGGGAACAGCCGGCGGGAATGGCGATGGTCTTCGGACCGGAGCCGGACGCGGCGGCAGAGCCGGTCGGGAACGGAGCCGGCCCGCAAGGGAAGGCGACGGGAACGGCCGGGGAAGGGCTCCCCGTCAGACGGGAGCAGGCAGGCACTTACAGGCCGCGACGCCTGAGCTGGTGAGCAAGGATCGTGGGGAGAGGGTCCCAAGACCTCCTTTCCCGGGAAGACCGGCAGATCCATGACTCGGCGCAGTGGGGGCTGGCAGCGATGCCGGCCCCCATTTCGCGTTAGGGCTCGTTCGAGATCACAGGCGGGCTGGGGCATGTCCTTCCGCTGTGCTACGCGACTCTCTTCCGCGTCCGAGGAGAGATGCCGTGCTTGCCGGTTCGTTCGTTCTGCTCGCCCTTGCCCAGGCAGCAGTCTCCAGCCCAACGGCTCCGACGACGGTCGTCGCACCTGCCGTTACCCCACCCAAGGCGCCCCGCCCGCTGCAGATGCTGTTTTCGCCGATGGACTATCCCGCGGCCGCCCTGAAGGCGCGCGAGCAAGGCATCGTGGGCGTCACCCTCGACGTCTCGGCCGAGGGCCGCGTGATCGGCTGCACCATCAGCGGCAGCAGCGGCTCGGCGACGCTGGACTCCTGGACCTGCCGCCTGCTCCGCAACCGCGCCCGCTTCGCACCGGCGCGGGACGCCGGCGGACAGGCGGTGGCGGGGCAGGTGTCCGACCAGATCGTCTGGAAACTGACAGGCCGGGAGCGGTAGAGTGCCGAAGGCCAAGCTGCCGACCTGAAGCGGCATCGGCTCGGCTATGGACGATCATCTCGGTCGATGTCACTCTCCCGCTGCTCGGCAGTGTTTGGGGGATGTCGGCGCGTATGTTTGCTCTGCTGATCGCTGCCTTGCAGCCTGCATCCACCGGGCAGCCGAGCGCCGCCCTATCCACTTCTGCACCGATTGCCGCTCAGGCCCTCCCGGCCTGGGAGTCGATGGAGATGCCGGCGAAAGAGCTGTTCGAGCGCCCCACTCCGCCGAGGCCGCGAACGCCGCTACCCTCCCTGATCTCCAATGCTGACTATCCGGCGGATGCGAGGAAAAGCGAGACGCAGGGCACGGCTGTGGTGGTCCTGCTGGTATCTTCGATCGGTCGGGTGGGTGGCTGCCACCTGCAGAGCAGTTCCGGTTCGGCCTCGCTCGACCGCGCGACGTGCGAGCTGTTGACGACGCGGGCCAGGTTCGAACCTGCGCGGGACGACAAGGGCCGACCGGTCGAGTCCGCGGTCCGTGTCCAACTGGAGTGGCGCCTGCCGCGCCGCCTGCCGATCACCGACTGGAGCGCGATGATCCTGGCGACCATCGGGCCGAACGGCGAAGTGGCTTCGTGCGAGGAGAAGACCCAGGGGATCACGCGACCGCCCGGCCTCAACTGCGCAGGGCTTGCGATGATGCGCAAGGCTGCCATCCAGGCCTCACCCGAAGCCGCCAGGATCGTGCAGTCGCGGCTTGTGCTGACCACGCAACTGATTTTCGAAGACGCCCAAGTGCTTCCGCCGCCGGGCGCGCACGACAAGCTGCTGACCCGGATCGCAGCTGACCTGACCATCGGCGAGGACGGAGAGATCGCTTCCTGCACGGTCACGGCGCACGAAGGGTTGCTGGTCGCCATCATGCCGCCACCCGACTGCCGGCAGGTCTTCCGAGGTCGCTACGAACGCTCCGGCGAGCCGCGGCGGGCCAAGGCGATGCTCAACATCTGGACGGGCGCGGGTACGGCGGAGACCGCAGGCGATCCGGATAGCTCGGAGGGGGTGAAAAGTCAGCCGCACGACCCTGACCGAGCCGGTGACCAGCAGAGCGAGCGTGATTTGACCGGGACAGGCTGAAGCTTCGCGACCCTCGGCATTTGTGGCAAAGTCGAGGTCCAGGTGACCGGGAGCGAACGATGCGAAAGCTTACCTTGGCAGCGCTCACCACGTTGACGAGCCAGGCTCATGCCGAGCAGCCGGCGCCCGGCACTATCCAGAAGGTCAATCCGCCAGGCGTGGCAAAGCCTCTGGGAGGTTACAGCCACGTCGCCATCGTGCCGCCGAACACCCGCTTGCTGTACCTGGCGGGGCAGGTGGGCAATCGTCCGGACGGCACCTTCGCCGCCAGCTATGAGGATCAGACGATCCAGGCGTGGGAGAATGTGAAGGCGATCCTCGCCTCCCAGGGCGCTGGTCCGGAGCATATCGTCAAGATCACAACCTACGCGGCCGCGCGGCCAACGGAGCCGGCCAAGCTCAGAAGCCTGCGCGAGTCCCTGTTCAAGGGCATGATGCCGCCCGCGAGCACCATCGTGTACGTCAGCGGCCTCGCGAGGGCAGACATCCTGGTCGAGGTGGAGGTGATTGCTGCCATCCCGGGGCGGTGACCGGGCAGCGCCGCCCGCTACTCCCCCCGGCTCATCCGCCGCAGCGCCACCTTCTTCGCGACGATCTCCACTGCCAGCGTCAGCGTGCGGTGCATCTCTTCGCCCTCCCGGAAGTCCGGTGGGGCGAGGTTCTCGACGCGGGCAGCGTCGAACATGTGTTCGCGGGCCTGCCAGGGCTCGCCGTGCTCCGAAGCGTTGACCGCGATGGCGATGCCGCCCTCGTCGTGGAGCAGGTTGAAGGCGTCGAGGTCGCTGCCGCCGTCTCCGACGTAGATCATCTGGTCCAATGGCACGTGCCATTCCTCGATCGGCTTGTCGCGATGAACGTCCTGCGGCTCGTTGGCGCCGGCGAGGTCGAGGCCCTTGGCGATGGCGAGCAGGTAGCGCGCCTTCTCCGAGTGGATCAGCGTGCGCTTGATCGTCTGCAGCCGCCCGTCCTCGCCGAAGTGCATGGAGGAGCCGAGGATGTTGTCGAGCAGGCCGGCGATCGGGCTTTCGCAGATGATGTCGACGAAGCCGGACGATACGACATAGAGCCTCACGTCGGCGCCGCCGCTCGCCTCCTCGCCCAGGCGGCGCAGGGCCGGAAGGATTTCAGCCACCCCGGGGAAGGGCTCGAGCGAACGGCCTACCTCCTTCACGAGGTCGCGGGTGATCTCCACGCCTTGTGCCTCGGCAAGGTCGACGAGCTGGGCGCCCTTGGCCAGGATCTCGTCCCAGCCGTCGTCCATCATCGGCTGGAGCTGCTCCTTGCGCCAGCGCTGGCTGTCCTCGACTCCGAGGCGCGCCAGCAGCTTTTCGAACGAACCCTCCGACAGGGTGCGGTCGAAGTCCATGCAGATGGCGATGCGGTCGACGAACCCGCGGGTGGCGCTGGCGCTGCTCTTTTCCATGGAAAGGCAAGCGCGGCGGCGCCCGCCGGGTTCCGCGTCAGGCGAGCACGGCGCCTTCCTTCACCTTGACCGGGATGCGCAGGTAGCGGACGCCGTTGCTCTCCGCCTCCGGAAAGCGGCCCGCGCGGATGTTGACCTGGATGGAGGGGAGCAGCAGCCGCGGGGTGGAAAGGGTGGCGTCGCGAGCCTCGCGCATGGCGACGAACTCCTCCTCGCCCTTGCCGCCGCCGACATGGACGTTGGCCGCGCGCTCCTCCGCCACGGTGGTCTCCCACGCATAATGGTCGCGGCCGGGCGCCTTGTAGTCGTGGCACATGAACAGGCGGGTGTCGTCGGGCAGGCTGAGCAGCTTGCGGATCGAGCCGTGGAGCTGCCGGGCATCGCCGCCGGGGAAGTCGGTGCGGGCGGTGCCATAGTCCGGCATGAACAGAGTGTCGCCGACGAACACCGCGTCGCGGATGCGGTAGCTGACGTCCGCGGGCGTGTGACCGGGCGTCTCCATCACCTCCACGGTGAGTGAGCCAAGCGCCAAGGTGTCGCCGTCGCGAAACAGCCGGTCGAAGTCGCTGCCGTCCGTGCGCAGGTCATCCGCCGCGAACATCGGCCGGAAGATCTTCTGCACCTCCGTGATCTTCGCGCCGATGCCGATCCAGGCGCCCGTCTTCGCCTTGAAGAAGGGCGCGGCGGACAGATGGTCGGCGTGGGCGTGGGTCTCCAGGACCATCGTGATCGTAAACCCCTGCTCGCCGGCGGCGGCGAGGATCGCTTCGGCCGATCGCGTGTCCACCGTGCCGCTCGCCACGTCGAAGTCGAGCACCGGGTCGATCACCGCCGCTTCGCGGCTCTCCGGATCGGCGACGAGGTAGCTGATCGTGTTGGTGGGCTCGTCAAAGAATGCGGAAATTTGCGGGCCGGTCATCGAAGTCTCCTTGTCTGCTTGAAAAGATATTAGCTCTGTCTAAATTAGCAAGACCTAATGAACGGAGCGACGATGATCCACGAACCGATGGACCTGCCCTTGTTCGAGGCGCGCGCCGGCGAGGTCGCGGGCGTGCTGAAGGCGCTGGCCAACCAGCGCCGGCTGATGCTGCTGTGCAAGCTGGTCGAGCTTGGCCAGGCCAGCGTCGGCCAGCTCGCGGAAGCGGTGGGGCTCAGCCAGTCGGCATTGTCGCAACATCTGGCGAAGATGAGGGACGAGGGGCTCGTCGGGTTCGAGCGCTCCGGCCAGTCCCTCTTTTACCGCATCGCCGACCCGCGTGTCGAAGCGCTGCTCGGCCAGCTTTACCAACTCTACTGCGCTCCAAAGGAGACACGATCATGAGCTTGAAGCATGTCAGCCCGACCGAGGCGGCGAAGCTGCTCCGCCAGGGTGCCCGGCTGGTGGATATTCGCGAAGCCGACGAACATGCGCGCGAGGCGATTCCGGGCGCGCTGCACCGGCCGCTGTCGGGGCTCCACCGGGTAGAGACGGACGCGCCCGCGCTGATCTTCCACTGCAAGAGCGGTAATCGCACGGCGGTCAACGCCGGCCGGCTGGCCGACGCTGCACCGTGCGAGGCCTACATCCTCGATGGCGGCATCGAGGGTTGGCGCAAGGCCGGGCTGCCGGTGCGGACCGATGCGCGGCAGCCGATCGAGCTGCAGCGGCAGGTCCAGATTGCGGCGGGATCGCTGATCGTGCTCGGCGTGCTGCTCGGCTGGCTGGTAGCGCCTGGCTTCTTCGCACTGGCGGGGTTCGTCGGCGCGGGGCTGGTCTTCGCGGGGGTGAGCGGCACCTGCGCCATGGCCCGGCTGCTCGCCGCCATGCCCTGGAACCGCCGCGTGGCCCGGGCCTGACCGGCGGTGGGCGGGGGCATGATCGCGGCGGCGGTCGCCAGCGGCGTTCTGATCGGCCTGGTGCTGGGGCTGGTCGGCGGCGGCGGCTCGATCCTGGCCGTGCCCCTGCTGGTGCATGTCGTGGGCGTCGCCTCCGCGCACCAGGCGATCGGAACGGGCGCGGTGGCGGTCGCGCTGAACGCACTGGCGAGCCTGATCGTCCATGCGCGCGGCGGGACCGTGAAGTGGCGCTGCGGACTGGTGTTCGCGGGAGCGGGCGTCGCTGGAGCGCTGATCGGGGCGGGGATGGGCAAGGCGATGGACGGGGAGCGCCTGCTCGCACTGTTCGGCCTGCTGATGATCGGCGTGGGCGCATCCATGTTCCGCAAGCGCCGGAGCGCGCCGGCGCCGGACGTGCGGTTGAGCCGGGAGACGGCTGGCGCACTGCTGCCTCGGCTGGTGCCGATCGGCTTCGGCGTGGGACTGCTGGCCGGCTTCTTCGGCATTGGCGGCGGATTCCTGATCGTGCCGGGCCTGATGCTCGCCACCGCCATGCCGATGGGCAATGCGGTCGGCACGTCGCTGGTGGCGGTGAGCGCGCTGGGGCTGTCGACGGCGGGCTCCTATGCGGTGTCCGGGCTGGTGGACTGGCGCCTCGCGGGGCTGCTGTTGGCGGGCGGGGCGATCGGGGCGTGGCTTGGCGCCAGGGCGGGCAGGCTGCTTGCCGGGCGCAAGCGAGTTCTGGAGCACGGCTTCGCCGCGGCGGTAATTGGGGTCGGCGGCTATGTGACGGCGCAGGCCTTGTGACGCTCGCCACAGCGGGGCAGAGGGGCCGGCGCAGCAAGCCGGAGGACCTGCATGAGCCGTCTGTTCGAGCGAGTGTCGGGCCGGGTCGCGGCGGCGGCGGGGCGGCCGTGGGCCTTCGTCCTGGCGTTCGCGATCATCCTCCTGTGGGGCGTGTCGGGCCCGGTGTTCGGTTGGTCGGACACGTGGCAGCTGGTGATCAACACGGGCACGACCATCGTCACCTTCCTGATGGTGTTCCTGATCCAGAATGCGCAGAACCGCGACGCCTCGGCGATCCAGGCCAAGCTGGACGAGCTGATCCGTGCCAGTCAGGAGGCGCGCAACGAGTTCATCGGGGTCGAGCATCTGAGCGAAGCGGAGCTGCTTCGGCTGCTGCAGGTGATCGAGGCGGTAGCAGGCGACGAGTCCAAGCGGCACCAGGCGATCGAGCGGCTGATCTCGCGGCGGTAGGCTTGGAACCGGCGCCGGAGCCTGTCATGGGTGGCGGGCTCGGGTGTTTGCAGGAGACAGTGCGTTGCTGTTGCTCATCATGGCGGCCGCCCAGGCTGCGTCCGCGCCGCCCGTCACGAGCCCGCCGCCCCTTGGTCGGCCGGCGCCACCTCCGCCGATCATGGCACTTCCGCCCGTCAACATCCTGCGCGAGCGGCCCGCGCAGGAGCTGTTCGAGACGGCGGTAAAGCCCAGGGGACCTGTCCCCAGCTGGATCAGCAACGACGACTATCCGGCCAGCTCCATTCGAAACGGCAAGGAGGGGATGACGGCCGTTGCGCTGACCGTCACGCCGGAGGGACGGGTGGACGGGTGCTTCGTCGAGACCAGCGCGGGTGATCCCATGCTGGATTTCACCACCTGCCGTCTTCTGACGAGCAGGGCCCGGTTCGAGCCGGGCCGCGATCAGGATGGAAGGGCGGTGCCAAGTGCTCTGTCCATCAAGATCGCCTGGCGCCTGCCGCAGGCTTCGTCTCAGCTCTTAGCACAGGCGATGCCGCGCATTCCGCTTGCGCCGTGGGCCAGCACCGTGACGTTCGAGGTGGAGCAGGGGGCGATCGTGCGCTGCACGGAGGAGCGTGCTCCGCCGGCCCCGGTCTTCGTCAACAACTGCCAGACGCCGGGAGCGGTCAGGACCGCGCTGAGCCTTGCACCTCGCGGAGGCAAACCGGGCAGCAGGACGACGATCCAGTTCTTCACCCGCTTGTCGCCATACAAGGAGTGGACGGTAGGCACGCCGCCGAAGGGCACGCCGTTGGTGCATTATGTCGCCGACCTGGAGATCGACGAGCAGGGCAACATCAGCAACTGCGTCCTGCGCAAGGCGGTGGCGCCTAAAGGAGCGATCCCGAGCGCATCGCCTGACTGCCGGAAGATTTTCGCAGGCCGCTACACCGTTGCACGCCGCGTATCCGACAACGTTGCGGTGCCGAACACGGCGATGGTCGAAGTCATGATGGTTCGGGCGGCGGAGCGCTGACGCTGCAAAAGGGCGACGGCATTGCTGCCGCCGCCCTTCCGGTCCCGAGCAGGGGATGACTCGTTCCTAGTCCATCATAGAGGCGGGAACCTTGCCTCCGTTGGCGGCGAGCTGTTTCATTGTCGCCTTGTGGAGCCAGATGTTCATCTCGGCACTGCCGTTGAGCTCGCCGGTGTAGCCGAGCTCGCGGGCCAGTTCCTTGCGGTTGTCGAGGCTGCTGTCGATGCCGAGCAGCTTCATCAGGTCGACGATGGAGGTGCGCCAGTTGAGGTCGGGGTTGCCCTTCTCGCGCGCAATCTCCGTCAGCACCTGCTCGACGTCGACCTGCTGCTGAGCCTGCGGCTGCGCCGTCGCGACGCCGCCCTGCTGCTGCTGCTGCTGGCCCCCGAACTGCGGCTGCTGCTGCTGGAGCGGCGGTCCGCCCGCCATCCCGGCCGGGATCTGGGGCCGGTTGCCCGGACCCGGATCCTTGCGGCCGAAGATCGCGCCCTTGATCTTGTCGAACAGACCCACGGCTCAGACCTCCAGGCCGTGCTTGATGTCGCGGACGCGGTCGTGGCCGCGGCGGACGGACTGGTAGGCGCGCTCGATGACCGAGCGGACCTGCGGGTCGGTGTCGCTGCTGTTGAGCGCGGTCTCGAACTTGTCCTTAAGATAGTCCTCGCCGCGCTCAACCTCGTTAATGATCGCCTTGTCGTCGCGGCCGGTCAGAGCGCCCTTCAGGTCCATGAAGCGCTGGTGGGTCTTGCCGAGAAAGCTTCCGTCATCCGGCGGGTTGCCGCCCAGCCGGCGGATCTCGGAGCGGAGGTCCTCGGCCGTCTGGCTGCGCTCGTCCGCCATCTCGCGGAACAGCTGCTGGAACTGATGGCCCTCCGCGTCCGCCGCGGCATCGCGGTAGCCGTTGACGCTATCCAGGAGGGTCGTCGTCAGGCTCTCGAGGGTGCCCACACCCGCATTGCTGCTGTTGCCGTCACCGATCATGGTCGTCTCCCGTCATGTGGATGGTTCTGCGGCGACAACGCGGTTCGCTGGCGGTCGGTCCCTCGGGGCGTACCGAAATCGACGGGCGGAGGCGCGACGTGGCCGGATTGCGGCCCCTTGCGGTCGCGTGCGCTTCCGGCTTCAAGGAGGAGCCGAACGGGAGAATGTCGATGCGTGATTTCCTGCCCGCTGCCGCTGCCCTGTTTCTTTTCGGTTCCGGAGCCGCTGCGGCCGCGCCGGTCGAGCCGACCGGCACCTGGGCCGCCGACTTCGCGCCCGCCGCCTGTCAGGCTTCGCGAAGGTATGGCGACGATATCCTGGCGATGAAGTTCCCACCCTTCGGCGACGTGGTGCAGGTCGCGTTGTTCACTCGCCGGCGCACTGGCGGGGCAGAGCAGATCGAGGGGTCTATCCAGCTCGACGGGCAGCCCAGGCGCGAGCTGAGCATGCTGAGCTACAATTCGGACGAGCCGCGCAAGCGGGTCTATCTCGTCAACATGACGAGGCAGCAGTTCGCCGAGCTGACCGCCGCGCGCGAGCTGCGGATGACCTTCGAGGGGCGATCCCGGCATCTGGCACTGCGGGGCATGGGTGCGCTGATGAAGGTCGTGGACGAGTGCGTCGCCGACCTGAAAAAGGTGTGGAACGTCCGGCCGGACGACGAGATGCCGTATGTGCCGGGGGCAACAAGGGAGCCAGACTCCACGGGCGCCACTGGCGATCTGTCGCGCTTCTTCTCCGGCGGCGATTACCCGATGGCCGCGGCTCGTGCCGGCCAGACGGGGCAGGTGAGCTTCGCGCTGCTGGTGGATGAGCAGGGCAGGATCGCGGATTGCACACTCACCAGCACCAGCGGGATCGCAACGCTGGATGCGCAGTCCTGCATCATCCTGCGGGAGCGGGGACGCATGACTCCGGCGACCGGCCCTGACGGCAAGCCGCGGAAGGACGCGGTGCTCGGCCGCATCCTGTGGAAGATGTAACCGGTCCGAAACGGCACAAGACATTGGCGGAGCGCTTCGGCTCGCGCTAGGGCGGGCGCGAAAGGTGACGAGATGAAGAAGCTGCTGCTCGGCTGTGCGATGATGCTGGCCGCGATGGTTCCTGCGACGGTGGGGCAGGCCGCGCCGTCGCGGGTGGAACAGGCGGTGCAGGCCACGGCCGGACGCTCGCCGGACAATGTGGCGCTGGACGCCAGTCGCAAGCCGGCGGAGCTGCTGCGCTTCTTCGGCCTGCGGAGCGGCATGCAGGTCGCCGATATGTTCGGGATCAATGGCTATTGGGCGGAGATCATGGCGCCTGCCGTGGGCCCGCGCGGCCGGGTGACGGTGTGGCAGCCGACGCAATTCTATACAGCGGAGCGGCGCAGCGCCTTTCTGGAGGGTGCGGGCAAGAACCCGAACGTACAGCTGCTCGTCAGCCCGTTCGAGGCGCCGGAGCTGCCGGCGAACAGCTTCGACTTCATGCTGATCAACTTGGATTATCATGACGTCTACTGGCAGAGCCAGGAGCGCGGCATTCCGCGGATGGAGCCTGATGCCTGGCTGAAGCGGGTCCATGCGGCGATGAAGCCGGGCGGGATCGTGGGCGTGGTCGACCATGCGGCGAGGCGGGGCAGCGATCCGCGGCAGAGCGTAGACGAGCTGCACCGCATCGACGAGGCGGTGGTGATCGCCGACTTCCGGCGCGCCGGCTTCGAGTGGGTGGCGAGCACGCCGTTGCTGCGGAATCCGGCGGACGACAGAACGAAGAACGTGTTCGACAAGGCGGTGCGCGGCCAGACCGACCGCTTCGTGCTGAAGTTCAGGAAGCCGCGGGGCGCACGGCGTTGAGCGGGGCTGCCGAAGCCTCGGACACGCCGCGTCCGCGCCAGGGCAGCGCGGCGGTGCTGATGCTGGCCGCGCTGGTTGGTGGGCTGCTACTGGGCGTCCTGGCAATTCGGCTAGGCGACGGCCTGAAGGAGCCGCTGGTGCAGGCGGCGTCCCTGGTCGGCGGACTGTGGCTCGACGCGCTCAAGATGACGGTCATTCCGCTCATCGTCGCCCTGCTGGTGGTCGGGATCGTCGGCGGGGCGGATGCCGCGCGGGCCGGCGGGCTGGCCGCGAGGGCGGTGATCTGGTTCCTGCTGTTCTACGTCTTCTCGGCAACCTTCGGCGCGGTAATGACCCCGGCGCTGCTGAGCCTGTTTCCGTTGCCGACCGAGGCCGCGAGGGCGCTGCAGGCGGGGCTCGCGAGCGTCGACCAGAGCGTCACCGCCACGGCCGTCCCGCAGGTGGCGGACTTCTTCAAGTCGATCGTTCCCAGCAATCCGATCGCCGCGGCCGCCAACGACCAGATCCTTCCACTGGTGTTCTTCACGACGGTCTTCGCGTTCGCTCTGGCCCGGGTCGCGCCGGAACGCCGGGCGGCGGGACTCGGCTTCTTCGAGGCGGTTGGCGATGCGATGCTGCTGGTGATCGGCTGGGTGCTGTGGCTGGCGCCGATCGGCGTGTTCGCGCTCGCCTTCGCGGTCGGGGCCGGAGCGGGTGGCTCGGCGCTCGGAGCCGTTGCCCACTACGTCCTGATCCTGTCGGCGCTGGGCGTGATCATCACCGTTCTGGGCTATGTCATCGCCATCGTCGTGGCCCGCTACAGCCCGGGCACCTTCCTGCGGGCGATGGCCGGGCCCTCGGCCGTGGCGCTGTCGACGCGCTCGTCGCTGGCCTCGCTGCCCGCCATGCTGACTGCCGCGGCGGAACTGGGGATCGAGCAACGCAAGGCCGATGTAGTCCTGCCGCTCGCCGTCGCCCTGTTCCGCGCGACCGGACCTGCCATGAACATCGGCGTCGCGCTCTATGTCGCGCATTGGATCGGCGTGGAGATCAGCTGGACCGGCTATGCGGCCGGCATCGCCGTGGCGGCCATGGCATCCATCGGCGCCGTCAGCCTGCCGGGGCAGATCAGCTTCGTCACCTCCATCGCGCCGATCAGCCTGGCGCTCGGCGTCCCCATCGAGCCGCTCGCCCTGCTGATCGCGGTGGAGACCATCCCCGACACCTTCCGCACGCTCGGCAACGTCACCCTCGACGTGGCGGTGACCGGTGCCGTCTCCCGCGGGGACGAACGGGAGTCCTGATCCACCGTTCGTCGATTGGACCGGCCACGAACGGCATTCGTCGGCGCGCCCGACCGGCTGCCGACATCTCCCCGGACTTCGTCGACCCCTGCACGACGGGCGACGCGGCCTTGCGTATCCAGGCTGTGCGGCGCGAGCAGAAGGGACCTGTTGCACTCCCTCGGTCGACAGGAGCTCGCGCCGCAACCTGACGCGAATTCAAGGGGAATGACGATGAAGAATGTGACGATCCTGGCTGCCCTCGGCGCGCTCGCCGTGTCCGGCAGCCTGCTGGTGCCCACCGTGGCTGAGGCCAGTACCATCTCGCTGGGCCGCGAAGATGTCTCGCAGCGCATCTTCTACGGCGATCTCAACCTTGCGTCGGAAGCGGGCCAGGCCACGCTGAAGCGCCGGGTTGCGGCCAGCGTCAGCCAGATCTGCGCCGACCAGGGCCTGCGCGGCGTCCGTGCCGACATGGCTGAGCGGGAATGCATCGCCCAGGCAAGCGACACGGCCGCGGACCTCGTGGAACTGGCCATCGCCGACTTCGCCAAGGCGCGCCGCGCTTGATCGGCTGCCGAGACGCCTGAACCTTCCTGCCCAGCTGCGGGCAGGGAGGTTCGAGCGCTCCTACCGTCCGGCGATCGCCCGGACGCTGTCCGCGTAGAGCCGCCCCACTGGCTGCTCCGTCCCGTCGCCCAAGCGCGCGATCCAGCGCCCCGACGGGCTCCTCTGAAATCCGGTGATGAAATCGCGTCGGACGATCGCTGACCGGTGCAGGCGCACGAAGTCGGCCGGGTCGAGCCCTTCCTCCAGTGCGCTCATGGAGTGGTGGATCAACCAGCTGCGTGTTCCGACGTGAAGGCGCATGTAGTCGCGTTCGGCCGAGATGCGGTCGATGTCCCGCGCGGCGATCCTCACCAGGCCGGTCAGGTCGGTGGCCCAGAATTCCTCGAGATAGCGCGAGCCCGACGCAGGTGCCGCGCCGTTGCCCTGCTCCGTTCGGCGGTCGAGATAGGCCCGTGCCCGTTCGAGCGCCTTCTCGAGCCGGACCGGGTCGACCGGCTTCATCAAATAGTCCACGGCTTCGACCTCGAAGGCGGCAACCGCGAACTGGTCGAAGGCAGTGACGAAGATCACCGCGGGCGCCGGGCGCCGGCTGGCGAGCGCCTTGGCCACGTCGATGCCGTCCATTCCGGGCATGGCCACGTCCAGCAGCAGCAGGTCGGGCTGAAGCGCCTCGCTCATGCGGACGGCGGCTTCCCCATCGAAAGCGGTCCCGACCAGGTCGACGCCGTTGGACCGGGCCAGGAGAAGCTGAAGGCGTTCGGTGGCAAGCGGCTCGTCGTCGACGACGAGGATGCGCAGTGGCGGTCTATCCATCCTGGCGGGTCAGCGGCAGTGTCATGACTACCTGATAACCGCCTTCGCCGAGGGGACCAAATGCGCAGTTTGCGGCGCTGCCGAACCGCGCCTCAAGCCGCTGACAGACATTGGCGAGACCGACGCCGGTCCCATCCTTGTGGGCGGACTGGCGCGGCGCCTTGAGCGCGGTGCCGCCCTGGTTGGTGATCTCGATGCGCAGCCTCCCGGGCAGCGGTTCGCTCGCCTCGATCCTGAGCGTGACCTTGTCGCGGGTGGCGGACACGCCGTACTTGATGGCATTCTCCACCACCGGCTGGAGCACCAGGGCGGGGAGACGGGCGGCCGCCAGCTCGGGCGGGACGATGATCTCGACCTTCAGGCGGCGCGGGAAGCGGACTTTCTCGATGTCCAGGTAGAGGCGCTGGAGTTCGATCTCCTGCTCCAGCGTGACGTCCGCGTTCGGATCGAGCGACAGGCTGGTCCGGAAGAAGGTCGACAGCTTCAGGATCATCGACTCGGCCTCCTGAGGGCGACCGGTCATGACCAGGGACGACAGGCTGTTCAGCGTGTTGAACAGGAAGTGCGGGTTGACCTGGTAGCGGAGCGCCCGCACCTGGGCCGCCTGCGCGGCGCGTTCGGCGGCCGCAGCACGGCGCTGCATGGCGAGCGCCTGGGACTGGCTGAGCGCGGCGAGGTAGACAGCCGACCAGGCCGCGAAGAAGAACCACCAGACCACAGCGGTATCGGCGGCGATCCGCAGTTGCTCGCGCTGCTTCAGCTGCGCCACTCGGGGCATGGTGATGACGACCGGCTCGGCGGCGCTTCGCTCGATGCGAATCTGCTGGCCTTTGGAGACGACGACCATTCCCTCGCGGGTCTGGAAGCGGAATTCCTCGCGGGAGTGCCGCATCTTGCCCTCTGCGAGCATGAGTGTGCCCGTCAGGGTGAATGCGGCCAACACGGAGCCGATCAGGGCGACCGTCGCCTGGCGCCGGACGGACGCTCCGCCTGCGAAGAGCCGAATTCCGGCGTAGAGCAGGGCAGTGAGCGTGATGCCGACCAGCAGGATGGGCAGCTTGTTCACCAGCATGGTGACCGGGTCGGAGCCGAGGAAGGCGCGAGCGGCGATGGTCAGCGAGTAGATCGCCCACAGGCCCAGGATGGTTTTCAGGGCAACCCGCCAGTCCGCGAAGCGGCCGCTCCGGCGCTCCCTCGCATCCAGCATTGCTTCGGCTTCGTGGTACATGTTCATCAGCCAGCAATGTGCGACGGCTTTGCGACAAGGGCAATCGCCTCGTGTCGGCTGGCAGAAGCATCCGGACCATTCGTCGAAGCGGAACGCGATTCCGGCCCATCCGTTTTGCGAGCGAAAGGAACGACTTCCCTATGGATGACAAGTCCGCCAGCCAGCACCCGGCCGTCTTCTCGGCCGATCCCGAGAAGGAGCTGGAAGAAAAGCTGCGGGAGAATCCGCAGGACGAGGATGCCAAGGTCGACGTCGGCAGCGACGAGTCGATGGACGCGTCCGATCCGCCAGCCGCGTCGCAGCCCGGATGCTCGGACGAGCCGGTGCCATCATCCGGCTTCCCTGGATGAGCCGCTCGTCAAGGTGAAGAACTGACGCCGTGGCTTTTTTGCAGCACCGGCGGGCCAAGCGACGAACCGTTACAGTTTGATGTTGTCGCCAGGACTCGCCTCCCGTCAAATATGAATGGGGGGCGGGATCGTGGTTAAGCAAAACGCAACCAGATCAACGGCATGATCCCGCCTGTGGGTACAAGGAGTCCGGGGTCATGACGACGCGTTCCAGCCAGCCTGCCGGTGGTGCGCTGCTGCTGAGCGAAATAAAGGAGTTCGCCGCCTTTCCGAAGGCGACGCAGCGGTACATCCGCCGCTCGCTCGATATCGCCTACGGTCGTCGCGATGCGCTCGGCTGCTGGGCGCGCGACGAGGGCGAGGCAGCTTCGATCCGTGGCCAGGGCCGCATCTACAAGCAGCTCGAGGCGCTCCGGCTCCAGGTGCCGGACGATGCCGGGCTGGACACGATCGACCCGTTCCTCGGTCAGCTGATCACGCTGACGGCCTTCGATCTGGGCCAGGACCGCATCCCGAACTTCGCGGCTTACCGCTTCCTCTACGAGCGCCTGCTCGGCGCGGCGGTGCGCCCGTGGCTGCCCGCCGCTTTCTGCGCCGCTGCCGCACTGCCGCACCTCCATCCCGACCGGCGCCGCAGCCTGCTCCAGTCGATCAGCGAGAGCGCGGCGACCGCGCCCGGCTGGTCGAACCGCGAGCCGGTGTTCTGGCCGGAGTGGGTCGAGAAGGTCGACGTCGCCGCGGCGGCTTGAGCTTCGTGCCGTCACCCCGGCCTGGAGCCGGGGTCTGCCTCTTGATCGAGGAGGAAGGCGGATGCCGGGTCAGGCCCGGCATGACGATCAAGCTGCCGGCACGTCCAAGGACGGATAGATTCGACCGAGCTCCCCCAGGCTTTCCCGAGCGCTGGTGTGCAGGATGAAGGTGCCGCCGGCATTCTCCCACGCGGCGCGGTGGGTGGGGCTGTCGTCCACCAGCACGTCGCCCGGCTGCATGTACTTGTACTTGTCGCGCGCCATGCAGGTGATGATCGGCACGCCGGGGAAGTGCTCCGCAGCCCACTGCACCTTCTGCGGCGCGGCCCAGTTGCCGAGCGGCAGGCCGGTGAGGATGGTTGGCCTGAGGTGCTCGACGGCCTCGAACAGCTCCATTGCGTCGGCCATCAGCGGAAGATTGGCGTAGAAGCCCTTCGCATTGGCAAGCCGCCGCCAGAACTCGCGCTTGCCGTGCCGCTGCTCGAAGGCTCGCGGCGGCATGCCGAGCAGCTTGATCGCGCCAGCGTCGAAGTCGGCTAGGACTCCGTCGGCGTCGAGGAAGAGTTGCGGTTCGCTGGCCATTCGACCAGGCTCAGAACCGCGCCGGCGTGAGCGTCACCGGCACCGGATGGTCCAGCTCCTGCCAGCCCTGTTCTTTGAGCACGTCGTTGCTCTCCTTCGCCCGGCGGCCGGCCCCAAGCGACCAGGTGATGTGGTAAGTAGAGCCGTCCGGGCGATCCACGGTGCCGTCGATGGTCACCACCATGCACTCCACGCCCTTGCCGTCGTCGGCATGGCCGACGATGGCGGCGCGTACTGGCGGCGGGATGTCCTTGCCGCCGGGCTTCAGCGTGACGTGATCGGCGACCACCTGCTCGTAGCGCGGCGGATGATCCTTCAGCAGCTGCT
>ERZ1066122.1652-NODE-1652-length-16982-cov-7.759556_pt1 | contig 16982 bp, 12 predicted proteins | sample MGYA00382769_ERZ1066122 | MGnify/ENA primary metagenome ERZ1066122 (study PRJEB33369, sample SAMEA5778352) | biofilm metagenome | biome: Industrial cooling water; feature: Water cooling tower basin; material: Biofilm | place: United Arab Emirates | collected... | reverse complement strand
CGCTGCCGTCCCCGCCATCCAGGAGGTCGCTACCCGCGCCGCCGCTGAGCAGGTGGAGTATCAGCTTCGGGTGGAGGATGATTCGGTGGTGAGCCTGCCGCGCGCCTTACGCTTCAAGAACGGCGCCGCCTGGCGCGGCCAGGGCGTGACGGTGGTGCTCCGCCTGCCCGCCGACCGCCGCTACCGCCTCACCGAAGACTTCACGAGCAAACTGGCCGACAACGCCTACGACGACCGTTACAGCCGCGACAATATGAACCACCGGCGCCTGTTCACGGTCGAAGGCGGCCGGTTCAAGCTGGCCAGCGGCCCGGAGGCAACCGGCGAAGAAGACGACGACACCGACGCAACTTCGGACGAAGACGACGAGGATTTCGACATCCGCGTAAACGGCGAACGTATCAACTTCGAATGGAACAGCGACGACACCGACGGCTTCCGCCTAAGCCAGCCGACCGCCGACGCCGACCACCGCACGTGGTCCGTCGAAAACTTCACGGGCATCGAGGCCAACGGCGCTTACCAGGTGCGCGTCCGGCGCGGCGACGAGTTCCGGGTGTCGGCGCGCGGCCCCAAGCGCCTGCTCGACAAGACAAAGGTGCAGGTGCAGGGAGACCGTTTGGTCATCGAGCCGGAGGGCGGGCTTCGCATCTCGTTCTTCGGCAACCGCCGCCGCAACGACTCGCCCACGGTGTTTGAAGTGACGATGCCGACCCTCGACTACCTCTCCCTCTCCGGCGCCACCCGCGCCGACGTGAGCGGTTTCTCCGCCGGCAACACCATAGAGCTGGAACAAGCCGGCGCCACCTGGCTCCGCCTCGCCGCCGACGGCGCTCCTCTCAAACTCGACGTGAGCGGCGCCAGCCACACGCTGCTCACCGGCACTACCTCGCGCCTGCAAGCCGGCCTGAGCGGCGCCAGCGACCTGCGCGCCCGCGCCCTCCGCGCCGACGCTGTGGATGTAGAAGCCAGCGGCGCCTCCCACGCCGCCGTGCGCGCCGAAAAGCGCCTGGATGCCGACGCGTCCGGCGCCAGCCACATCACCTACTTCGGTAGCCCCGAAGACGTGAAGAGCGACCGCAGCGGCGCCGCCAGCATTAAGCACGGCGCCGACAAATCGGACTCATCTTCTGAGGAATCCGAAGAAGCAACCGAATCCGACAATACCACTGACGAGGCCATAGCGCCCGCCGAGGGCGCTCAGGTGCTGCCCCGGCCCGCGCCCAACGGCGCACCCGCCCTCGCGCCGGCCGCCCCGGCGCGGCCACGGCTCATCGTCACGTAACCGATTTTTTCCATACTCTGGCTGGGAAACGCCCCTCGCATTGCGGGGGGCGTTTTTGTATCCAATCTGCAAGTGCAATGCGGCAAGCCTGCGGCGCTTTTTTTCGGCGGGAAGCGTTGCCGATACCTGACTGGTTGCTACCGCAGCCGCTTGCTTTGCGCCCTCAACCGCCGCACGTCCCCACCGTGAATCTCCGCCAGCTCTTCCTCCGCCATCAAGCCCAAACCTCCCCTACCCCGCTGCTGCTCGAAATCGAACGGGCCGAGGGCTGCTGGATGGTCGGCCCGGACGGCGAGCGCCTGCTCGATTTGATTTCGGGCATTGCCGTTTCCAACGTCGGGCACCGGCACCCGCGGGTGCTGGCGGCCATTCAGGCGCAGCTCGACAAATATTTGCACCTGATGGTGTACGGCGAGCTGGTGCAGGCGCCGCAGGTACACCTGGCCGCCGCGCTGGCCGCAACCGTGCCCGAGTATCTGGGGTGTGCTTATCTGGTCAATTCCGGCTCCGAGGCGGTGGAGGCGGCGCTCAAACTCGCCAAGCGCCTGACGGGTCGCGCCGAGCTGGTGTCGGCCGCAGACGCCTACCACGGCGCCACGCACGGGGCGCTGTCGGTGACGGGCAACGAGAGCTTTCGGCGGGCCTTCCGGCCGTTGCTGCCGGGCGTACGGCAGGTGCGCTACAACTCCTTCGACGACCTGGCGCTCATTACCCGCGCCACCGCCGCCGTGCTCCTCGAAGTGGTGCAGGGCGAGGCGGGCGTCCGCGAGCCGCTCCCCGGCTACCTGGCCGCCGTGCGCGCGCGGTGCAACGAAGTGGGCGCCTTCCTCATTTTCGATGAGATTCAGACCGGCTTCGGGCGCACCGGCACATTTTGGGGATGCGAGCAAGAGGGCGTATGGCCCGACGCCATCGTCTGCGCCAAAGGAATGGGCGGCGGAATGCCCATCGGCGCCCTCCTCAGCAGCCGCGACAACCTGGCGGCCTTCACCGAAAACCCGGTGCTCGGGCACATCACCACCTTCGGCGGGCACCCCGTGAGCTGCGCGGCAGCCCTGGCCACGCTGCGCGTCATTCAGGAAGAACAGGTATTGGGTGGCATCGCGGCCAAATCGGCGTTGCTGCGGGCCGAGCTGGCCAGTGTGCCCGGCGTACGCGAGGTGCGCGGGCGCGGCCTGCTGCTGGCAGCCGAGATGGCGTCGTACGCCGTGCTCAAACCCCTCATCGACCGCGCTATCCTCGGCGGTGTCCTCACCGATTGGTTCTTGTTCTGCGACAATTCGCTCCGCGCCGCGCCGCCGCTCATCATCAGCGAAGACGAAATCCGTTTCGCCGGGCGGGTGCTGCGGGAAGCGGCGGTAGTGCGGCACTAGCCAAAAAACTCCCCTCCCCGGATGGGGAGGGGTTGGGGGTGGGGCGATACGGCGGTTAGGCCACGCCCGGCCACCGTGGCCTAACCGCCGTCACCGAGTGATACTCGGTGCCACAGTGCCCAACCACATTTCCCAACCGCCGTGGTCGCCCCACCGCCACCCCCCTCCGGGGAGGGGAGTTTTTTGGTTAGTGACAGCTACACTGCTCTTGCTTATCAACTATTCCCTCAATGGTTGGGGTAGTGCAGAAACGCGTGCGAATCGTGCTTGATCTGCTCGCGGGTGAGGCCGTCTTTGACGCCCATCGAGATTTTCCGCACCAGCAGGCCCACGACGGCCTTGCGGAAGCCGAGGCGCTGCGCCATCGAGGTACAGAAATCCATCTCGGCGTCATCGACGATGCCGTCGGCGAGCATCATATCCACCAGGTCAAAGAGCTGATCGAAGCGCTCGTCGTCGTTGTCGGGGATGATGAGGTGCTCTTTCGAGGCATTGGCCACGAGGGTCCGCACGTCGTCGGGTTTGAGGCCGTGCTTGCGGCCGACCGTGATGATGAAGTTCATTTCCGCCTCATCGACGTGCCCATCGGCCTTGGCCAGAGCGCCGAGGTTGAGCAGATGGCTTTTGAGGCGCTTCGTTTCGTCGCTTTCGAAGAAAGAAAACATACGCTGGGGGCTTAATGGGGGCGAGAAGGGGTGATGGGCCGGAGTACGTACGGCGGGTCGGCGCGTTACGCGCGAAGCAAAGAAAAGCGTTGACGCGCCAAATCAAAAAAAATATTTGTCGTCGCCGCCGCCGCGAGGGTGGCCGACGGCCCGCCCGACCGTGCGCGCAACGGCGGCAGCCCGCCCCGGCGCCGTACTTTGCGGCCCTAAACCGCCGAGGTGGCGCACCCGCGCCCGGCCCGCGGCCGGTTTGTGTACGTAGCGAATCAGCGAATGAAACGAATTGCGGTGTTCACGTCCGGCGGCGACTCGCCCGGAATGAACGCGTGTATCCGGGCGGTGGTCCGGACGGCCGTCTATCACGGCGTCGAGGTGTACGGTGTGCTGCGCGGCTACTCCGGCCTCATCAACGGCGAATTGCTGCGGATGGATTCGATGTCGGTCTCGAACATCATCCAGAAAGGCGGCACCATCCTCAAATCGGCGCGCTCGCAGGCATTTATGACGCGCGAAGGGCGCGAGCGCGCCTACAACAATCTGCTCAACTACCACATCGACGGGCTGATTGCCATCGGCGGCAACGGCACCTTCACCGGCGCGATGACCTTCTTCGAGGAGTTCGGCATTCCGACGGTCGGCGCGCCCGGCACCATCGACAACGACCTGTTCGGCACCGATTTCACTATTGGTTACGACACGGCCGTCAACACCGCCCTCGAAGCGATTGACAAGATTCGGGACACGGCCGACTCGCACGAGCGCGTGTTTTTCATCGAGGTGATGGGGCGCGATTCGGGCTACATCGCCATTCCGTGCGCCATCGGCGGCGGCGCCGAGCTGGTGCTGGTGCCCGAGCAGAAAGTGACGCCCGAAGACGTCATCGAGACGCTCAAAGCCGGGTTCAGCCGCTCCAAAACGTCGTTCATCGTGGTGGTGGCCGAGGGCGAGACGGCCGGCACGGCGGTGGCCGAAATTGCGGCGCGCGCCAAAGAGGCCATTCCGCAGATGGACGCGCGCGTGTCGATCATCGGCCACATTCAGCGCGGCGGCTCGCCCACCGCCGCCGACCGCCTGCTGGCCTCGCAGATGGGCATCGCGGCGGTGGAAGCGCTGCTGGCGGGCCACAAAAACGAGATGGTGGGTGTCGTGAACCGGCAAGTGTGCCTCACGCCATTTCAGCAGACCATCTTCCGCAAGAAGCGCATCAACGAGAATTTTATGAAGATGGTGGAGATTCTGTCGGTGTGATTGGCGTTGAAAGACCGTTGCACGTTTTTCTTCCACTATTTACCGTTTATCAGCCCGATGCGACTCGAACTACCAGATGACCAGTTCGTCCGACTGGTACCCCGCGACACGTTGACCGACGCGGAGCTGACCGATTTCTGCCATCAGAATCCACTGATTCATGTTGAGCAAACGCCTCAGGGCGACCTCTTGATTATGCCGCCTACCCATACGGATTCCAGCCGCACGAACGCGCGTATCAACCTGCAATTGGGCAAGTGGTGGGAGAAGGAAGTGGAAGCCGGCAGCGAAATTTTCGATTCAAGCGGAGGATTCCGGTTGCCCGATGGCTCCCTGCGCTCTCCTGATGCAGCTTGGATATCGCCGGAAAGGTGGCTGGGGTTATCGGAAGCGCAACGTCGTCACCGGTACTCACCGGTTTGCCCGGACTTTGTTATTGAATTGAAGTCTTACTCTGACTCGCTTAGTGAGCTACAGCGCAAGATGACCGATACGTGGCTCGCCAACGGCACCCAACTCGCATTTCTGATTGACCCGGAAACCGAAACCTCCTGGATTTACCGGGCCGGGCAGGCCGTGCCCGACGTATTCGCGGGGTTCGACCGCGAGCTGAGCGGCGACCCGACGCTCCCCGGCTTCGCGCTGGATTTGCGCTGGCTGCGGTAGATGGCTGTAACGTAACGCGGAGCTACAGCTCCGGCGACATACTGAACTGAGTGTGATGCCGGAGCTGTAGCTCCGCGTTACAACACTAGCGCCAATGCAGCGGCCTCATCGTCGGGCCGAATCCAGTGGAAGCGCGCGTCGCGCCGAAACCACGTGAGCTGGCGCTTGACGTAGCGGCGGGTGTTGCGCTTGAGCAGGCGGATAGCCTCGGCGCGGTCGTAGTGGCCCTCGAAACAGGGCCACCACTCCTGGTAGCCCACGGTCTGGAGCGCGTTTAAGTGGCGGAGCGGATAGAGGGCGCGCGCTTCTGCTTCCAGTCCGGCGCGGAGCATCTCGTCCACACGCTCATCGCAGCGGACGTACAGCTCGGGGCGCGGGCGGTCGAGGCCCACGAACACGGTACGCCACGGCCGGGCGCCGCCCTCGGGGGCGGCGGCGCGGTAGCTCGAAAACGGGCGGCCCGTGCCGATGGTCACTTCCAGGGCGCGCAGGACACGCTGGGGGTTGTGGCGGTCGATGACCTCCCACGCCGTGGGGTCGAGGTGACGCAACTCGTCGGCGAGGGCGGGCAAGCCCTCCGCTTCGAGCCGCTGGAGGAAGGCGGGGCGCAGGGCCGGGTCGGGGGCCGGAATCTCGGGCAGGCCGTCGGTGAGGGCTTGCTGGTAGAGGCCCGAGCCGCCCACGGCCACCACCACGGGCAGGCGCCGAAAGAGGTCGTCCTGGAGCAGGCGCATGGCGTCGGCGGCGAAGCGCCCGGCGCTGTACTCGTGCCGAACCGAGTGCGAATCGATGAAGTGATGCCGGACGCCGGCCATCTCGGCGGCGGTGGGCTTGGCCGTGCCGATGCTCAACTCCCGGTAAAACTGCCGCGCGTCGAACGACACGATTTCGGTGCCGAGCCGCTGGGCCAGCCGGATGCTCAGGGCCGTTTTGCCCACAGCCGTGGGGCCGGCGAGGAGAAGGAGCGTGTTGATGGAAGTAGGTTGGCGAGTGAGGTGGCAAAGCTACCGGGGCGCTAGCTTTGGGTCTATGCTGAGAAAATTACTGGTTGTGAGCGTGATGCTGGCGCCGATGGGGGTGGCGCAGTTGGATATGGGATTGGGTAGCTTAATAAGCAGGCAGCCACAAGTTGCAAGCGGTAAGATGCAGGCTAACTTTCTGATTTGCAGATGTTTTCAAAACATCAAAAACCGCAAAACTTCTGGTCGACCGCTTAAGAGTCAGTGCGGGGGTGGTAGTGGCGGCGACCCGCACCCCAGAATTCGCGGCCCCCACCGTCCCGACCGCGCTAACCTGGGATGCGCCCGCCGCTACCCCCGGCCAGCAAACCACGGCATACGCCGCCTCTACCCGCGCAGTAGGCAAGCTCACGGCCCGCATCAAGCGCGGCCCGGATAGGGTGGCGCTGCTGGTCGAGCGCGGGCAGCACTACGGCCGCATCGGGAAGGGCGAAAAGGCGCTCTCCGACTTCACGGCGGCCCTCATCAAAGGCAACACCGACCCGCTGCTTAACTTCCACATCGCCCGAGCGGCCCTGTTGAGCGGCAATGCGGCCCTCGTGGAAGAACACCTTCGCAAGCAGCGCGAACTGACGCCCGCCCGCCCCGAGTGCGACCTGTTTGAAGCCCGGCTGTGGCTGGCGAAGCCGGGCATCCTGTCGCAGAATTGCAAGCAGGCGATGACCGCACTCGATAAGGCCGTCGCGCTCGATTCGACCAACATCACCACGCGGCTGTTGCGCGGTTACGCCTATTTCGCCAACAACAAATACGCGCCGGCCCTCAGAGAGTACCAGGCCGTACTGGCTCGGCAGCCCGACCACGCCCGTACCCATTTCTACATTGGGCAGGCGTTGGTGGGAGCTGAAAGAGCGGCGGAAGCGTGTCCGTACTTTGTGAAGGGTGAGGACTTCGCGCCGACCAAAGCGCGGTGGTATATGAAGAAATATTGCCGCTGAGAAAGAACTTCCGCACCGCAACCTCATATGCTGAAAAGATTTCTTCTGGCGGGGGCGCTGCTGGCGCCGTTCGGTGGCGTTGCACAACCCAACGCCGGAGCAGTCGGTCTGCTGGGCGTTTCCGTTTTTCGCCTTATCAAAGGCACCTCGATTGAAAGCGCCCGCAACGAGGAGGTATGGGCCACGGTAACGCTCGACTGGCCGGCCGAGGCCGTCACGCCCGAGGCGCGCGCCACCCAATTGAATCCGGTGCTGATGAGCGCCAAGCGTGGTGTCATCGGCCTGAACCGTCGTATTGACGCGTCGCCCGATAGTGCCGATTTATATCGACGGCGCGGAATTCTGCGTACCGCGCTGCTAAACGGCGGCCTCACCGATGCTCTGTCGGCGGCGGCCGACCTGAACACCGCCCGCGCCAAAGGCAGCCAACACCCGGAGCTGGACTACGAGCTGGCCCGCGCCCACATAGTGGTGGGTGCTCTCACGAAATCGACGGCCAGTATCAGCGAGCATCTGGTAAAATTTCCCAATGATCCGCGCGGCTATCGCTTACGGGCACTCGCGGAGATGCACCGGAGCAAAGGCGATCACGCGGAGCATTGCCGCCAGGCGATACCGGACCTGGAGCGCGCGCTTGCCCTTGACTCAACTGATTTCTCCACGCTGATGCTGCGCGGCTACGCGCGAACCATCACCGACCAACTCGCGGCGGGTATTGCCGACTACCGGCGCGCGCTAACTATCAGCCCCACCAATACACAGACGCATTTTTTTCTGGCCGAAGCTCTACTGGCCGCAGGTAACGAGGCCGAGGCGTGTGAGCACTTCGCACAAGCTGAGGCTTTCGCGCCGAAAACCACCAGAGCTTACCACAAAAAGTACTGCAAATAGCTCACTCCCCCGCCGCCACGGCCTCCCCAAAAATCCGCACCACCTCCGCCTGCTCCCGCTCCCAGTTCCAGACGTGCGCGGCGCGGGCGCAGTTTTCGGCTAACCGGCGGTGCTCGGTATCGTCGCGGAGCAGGCGGTTGAGGGCAGCGGCCAGCGTAGCGGGCGCCAGGTCGGGCACGAGCACGGCCACTTCGTGTTCGGCGTTGAGAGCGCGGTATTCGGGGAAATCGATGCAGACCTGCGGCACTCCCGCCTGCACATAATCGAAGAACTTGTTGGCGAGCGAGTAGTAGTAGCTCAGCCCGTGATTGCGGAGCAGCATCGTGCCCACGCGCACGGTGCGCGTGAGGGCGCGCAGCTCGGCGGGTACCACGAAGCCCCGAAACTCGACCCGCGCGGCCAGCGCGGGGTCGGCGGCTACGCGGGCGCGCAGGGCGGCCGACAAATCGCCCTCGCCGCAGATGATGAGCCGGGCGGCGGCATCAACGAGCGGCAGCGCGTCGAGCAGCTCTTCGAGGCCGCGCCCCACGTTGAGCGCGCCCTGGTAGAGGAGGGTAAAAGGGTAAAAGGGTAAAAGGGTGGAAGGGTGAGAAGAAGGAGCGGGGAGCGGGGAGGGTGGAAGGGTGGCAGGGTAAAAGGGTGAGAGGGTGGAAGGGTGGGAAGATGGAGGGGGGAGCGGAGAGGTTTCCTGTTCTGCATCACGCTGCACTGCCTGTTTCTCTCCACCCTGCCCACCACGTTCTCTCTCACCTTCCAGTATCGGCACGTTACGCACTACGCCGAACACCCGGCCGTATCGTTCTCTGAACACGTCGGCCAGCGCCCGGCCCACGGTGTAGCACCGCGTGGCGCGCGGCACGGCGAAGGCTTCGATCCAGCGCCAGACGCGGCGCACGGTGGGGCGGGCCACCACTTCGGGCACTTCCGTGAACAGCTCGTGCGCGTCATAGACCCACGGGCGGCGGCGCAGGCGCGCGGCGAGCCACACGGGCAGCACCGTATCGAGGTCAACGGCGCCGTAGGCAGCCGGCGCGGGCTGCCGCAGCAGCCACCACGCCAGCCGAAGCGCGAACTCGGCGTAAAACAGCTTGCCCGCGTGGAAGCGGCACCGCAGCCGGTGCCGGGCGTAGGGCAGCCGGTCGTCGAGCGGGCGCGAGGTGGGCAGCTCGCGCCCGACGAGCGTCACGGCGTAGCCGGCGGCGGCGAGGGCGGCGCAGGTACGCGCCATCCGTTGGTCGTAGGTGAGGTCGGTGGTGGCCGTGAGCAAAAGCCGGGGGCGCATACGGCGGAAAGGGCAGCGGGGCGCCGAGGGGCGCCCCAAGCGGGCCGGCGCCGGGAGTTGGCGGGCCGAGTTTGGTGGTTTGGGTGCAATTTACGCGGCGACCCGGACGCCCCGCCGGGTTGCCGCTCTGCCCGTCTGCTCTTCATCACCGATGGCCGCTTCTGATTCTCCTTTTTCTTCGGCCGCCCCCGCCCCCGCCCCCGCCCCGGCGGCCGAGCAACAAGCCGCCGCCGAGCTGCTCGACCTGGCGGCCGTGCTCAGCGATGTCGTGCCCGACCTGCGCGCGGTATTCGCCCCGGACGGCCGGTTGCTGGCCCACCGCCGGGCATCGGGCGTGGGGGCCGACGCCTTTGCGGAAGCCGCCACGGCGCCGCTGCTGCTGCGCCACGGCCCGCTCCTGACGGCCCCTGCCGCGCCGTCCGGTATGCTGCCGCCCGCTCCCGACCACCCGCAGCGCATCGCCTTCAACCGCCGCACGGCGACCGTGCGCGAGCACCCGCTGCACCTGGTGGAGCTGACGGCGCTGACCCCGGAGCCGGCCGACGAGGCCGACCCCTCGCCCGACCCCACCGCCGACCTGCCCGAACTGACCGACGCCGACGTCCGCCGCGAAACCCACCGCCTGAGCACCGTCATCGGGCTGGACGGCGTGTACCGCGCCGCCAACGGCGTGACGGAACGGCTGTTTCGGCTGGCGGAGGAGCAGATCGTCGGGCGGCCGGTCAGTCAGGTGCTGCGCCTGACGGCGCAGGAGACGCAAACCCTGGCGCAGGCCATCAAGCACAGCCTCTTCGACTCGCCGCAGCACCTGACGTGGTGGTATCGGCCGCCGCATCAGGCTACGCCCGTCACGGCCGACGTCACGCTCCGGGCCGTGCGGTTCCGGGGCGAGACGGCCGTCCATACGCTCACGCGGCTCCTCACCGACCCGCGCGACCCCATCCACGCCGCGCACCTACGCAACGCGCAACTGGAGCTGGCCAACTTCCTGCTCAGCAACGCCAACCGGTTTCAGCAGACGACGCAACTCCTCGAATTCGTGCTGCGCCAGTTGATTGCGAAGTCGCCGGCCATCGGCGGCGCGCTGTATGCCTACTCCGGCGCCGACCACCAGCTCGTGCGGGAGCTGGCGCACGGCACGGCCCCCGCCGATGCGCTGCCGGAAGTGCTGCCGCTGCGGTCGGCGGCGGCCACCGTGGCGCGGCTCAATCGGCGCCGAATGCGCGTGGCCGGGCGCATCCTGAGCGCCGAGCTGGCCCTCACGGGCGCCACCACCCACCCGCTGGCCGTGCTGCCGGTGTGCTCCGAAGACTCGCTGCACTACGTGCTGGTGCTCACGCTGCCGCCTGCGGCCACCTTGCAGCACGGCTGGCTCGCGGCGCTGCTGAGCCTCATCTCCGACGGCCTCAACTCCGTGGCCACCCGCGAGCGCCTGCGCCACGAGTTGGCCACGACCGAGCAGCGCTACCACCTGCTGTTCAATTCGTCGGCCGACGGCATTTTGCTCACCGACGGGCGGCGGGTGCTCGAAGCCAACCAGACCGCCGCCGCGCTGCTGGGCTACCACCCTGCCGAACTGCTGACCATCGCCGACGTGGCCGACCTGCTCCCGCCCGACGCCGGAGCGCGCCCCGACGCCGACCTGCCGCCGGGCTGGCGCGAACTGGTGCGCTCGACGCGCCGCACCGGCGCGGCGCACACCTTCGAGACCAGCCTGCGCCGCGCCAACGGCCGCGAGCTGGCGGCCGAAGTGCGCCTGCGCCCCGTGCAGCTCGGGCCGGAAGGGGAGGCGCTGGTGCAGGTGCTCATCCGCGACATCGGCGAGCGCCGCCGCGCCGACGAGGCGCTACTCCGCGCCGAGGTGCTCCGGCAGTCGGCGCGCGAGCTGCGGAACCTGCTCGGGACGCTCTCGCTGGCGTACGTGAGCTTCGACCGCGAGGCCACCATCTTGGCCGTCAACGACTTCTTCGTCGAGTTGACCGGCTACGCCCGTGAAGAACTGCTGGGGCGCAACTACTTCGAGGTGTTCGTGACCGACCCCGCCGAGCGGGTGCGGCGCCTGGCGTACTACTTCGAGCAGGTGCTCGGCACCGAGCAGATGGAGCCGCAGTACGAATCCACGATCACGACCCGCAGCGGCGAGCGCCTGATTATGCGCTGGAGCCGCCTCTTCGAGCGCGACCAGACCGGCCGCGCGACGGCCACCATCAGCATCGGGCGCGACGTGACGGCCGGCGTGGCCGCCGTGGAAGATTTGCAGCGCAGCCGCGCCCGGTTTCAGGACCTCTTCGACAACGCCCACGACCTGATTCAGATTCTGGCGCCCGACAACCGGTTCCTGAGCGTCAACCGGGCGTGGCACCAGACGCTCGGCTACGAGAAAAACGACGTCCCGACGCTGTCGCTCCCCGACATCGTCCACCCCTACCACTCGGCCAAGCTGACGCACCAGCTCCGGGCGCTGTACCGGGGCGACGAGGTGGGTCAGATCGAAACCGTACTCCTCACCCGCGACGGCCGGCCGGTACACCTGATCGGGTCGGTGTCGGCGCAGTGGCAGGACGGACAGGTGGTGGCCGCACGCCTCATTCTGCACGACATTACCGAGCGCATCCACGCCGAACGGCTACAGAAGGCGTACTACAGCATCGCCAACCTCGCCATCAGCGCCCGCGACCTCGACACGCTCTACGGCGCCATCCACCGCGACCTGAGCCGCCTGCTCGATACGCACAACTTCTACATCACGCTCTGCGACGACGCCCGCACCCGCCTCACGCTCGCGTACTCCACCAGTATGCCCATCGTGGCGTGCGGCATCGGCGAGTCGCGCCCGTGGAGCGACGGCGCCACCGAGTACATCATCCAGCAGGGCAGCCCGGTGCTGCTGCGCCGCCACGAGCTGGAAGCAATGCGCGACGCCGGGACGCTGCGCCTGCTCCTGCGCCTGCCCGAAGTGCTCGCGGGGGTGCCGCTGACGGTCGGCGGGCGCATCATCGGGGCGCTGATTCTGGTCGATTACACCGACCCCGACACCTACAAGGCCGCCGACCTTGATGTGCTATACTTCATTTCGAGTCAGGTAGCGCTCGCCATCGACCGTAAGCGCAACGAAGTGCAGCTCCACCGCCAGAACGCGCGCCTCAACGCCATCTTCGAGAGCGGCTCGCACCTGATGTGGTCGGTGTCGCCGACGCGCCGCCTCACGGCCTACAACCGCAATTTTGCGCTGGCCTTCTTCCCGACCGACCAGCCCGCCACCGCCGACCCTTCGCGCGGCGGCGGCGTCTTCGACGACCACGGCCTCACCCTGGACCTGCGGCTCGTGGTGTCGCAGAACGAAACGCTCTGGGAGCGCGAATACGCCGCCGCCTTTGCCGGCGAAACGCGCCAGTTCGAGGTCCGCACGGTGCAGCTCGACGGCTCGGAGGCGTGGGCCGAAATCTTCCTCAACCCGATTCTGCTCCCCGACGGCACCCTCGAGGAAGTGTCGGGCATCGCGCACGACATCACCGAGAAAAAACTCACGCAACTCGAGCTCACGCGGCAGGAAGAGCTGTTTCGGGGCATTTTCGAGTCGTTTCAGGACGTGTACTACCGCTCCGACGGGCGCGGGCGCCTCGTGCTGCTCTCGCCGTCGGTGGAAGCCAACTTCGGCTTTTGCGCCCCCGACCTCATCGGCCAGTCGGGCGCCACGTTTTTCGACGACCCCGCGCGCTACGCCGACTTCCTCGACGAAGTGCGCCGCGAGGGGCGCGCGCGCGGGTTCGAGGCCGTCTTCCGCGACGCCGCCGGGCGGCCCCGCGACGTGCTCATCAACGCCCGCCGCCTCGTGGGCGCCGACGAGCGCACCATCGGCCTCGAGGGGCTGGTAATGGACATCAGCCCGCTCAAGCAGGTGCAGAACGACCTGATGCTGGCTAAGCAGGACGCCGAGCTGGCCCTGCACGCCAAGACGCAGTTTCTGGCCAATATGAGCCACGAGCTGCGGACGCCGATGAACGGCATCATCGGCATGATCGAGCTGCTCGAGCACACCGTCCGAACGCCCGTGCAGGCGGGCTACGTCGAGACGCTGCGGCGGTCGTCGGACGCGCTGCTGGCAATCCTCAACGACATTCTGGACCTCTCGAAAATCCAGGCCGGCAAGCTCGCCATCGCCCTCGCGCCGGTTGACCTGCTCGACGTGCTCGGGAAGGTGAAGGCGCTGTTCGCCAACCGCGCCGCCCAGAAGGCGCTGACGTTCACGAGCGAAGTCGCCCTCGACGTGCCGCGCTTCGTCGAGACCGACGAAACCCGCCTGCTCCAGATTCTGTCCAACCTGGCGGCCAATGCCATCAAGTTCACGCAGCAGGGCGGCGTCAGCATCACGCTCCGCGCCGAAACACCCCCGAGTGCCGACACCGCCCCACCCGCCGACCCACCTGCCAACGCCGAGGCCGCCGCGTACCCCCTGACCCTGCGGTTCGAGGTAGTGGACTCGGGCATCGGCATCGCGCCGGCCGACGCGGCGCGACTCTTCACCGACTTCACGCAGCTCGACACCACCTCGACGAAGGTCTTTGGCGGCACGGGGCTGGGGTTGTCGATTTCGCGGCAGCTCGCCGAGCTGCTCGACGGCAGCATCGGCGTACGGCCGAATCCGGCGGGCGGGTCGGTGTTTTGGTTCACCATCCGCTGCCGCCCGGCCGACGAGGCCACCAGTCGGCGCTGGGCCGAGGAGCACGAAGAAAGCCGTACCCGCCGCGCGCGCGGCCGGTTCACGGAGCATCCGCCGGTGCTGCTCGTCGATGACAACGTGGTGAACCAGACCGTTTCGGCGCGGCTCCTGGAGCTGCTCGGCTGCCGCGTCGATGTGGCCGGCAACGGCCACGACGCCCTGCGCCGCCTCGCCGACCCCGCCGCGCCCCCCTACGCCGTGGTGCTGATGGACATTCAGATGCCCGAGCTGGATGGCACCGAGACCACCCGCCGCCTGCGCGCCGCCCACGCCGCCGAGGGCCGCCCCTGCCCACCCGTGGTGGCTATGACGGCCTACTCGATGCAGGGCGACGCCGAACGCTTCCGCGCCGAAGGCTTCGACGATTACGTCTCGAAACCCGTCACCTCGCGCGAGTTGTTCGCGGCGATTCGGCGCCGGGTGCCCACGCTGGCCGTGGAAGCCGTGGCGCCGAAAACCGACGGCGCGGCCCCCGACGGCCCGGCCGCGTCGGTCAATCCGCTCGCCCCCGACCCGGCCGTGCTGGCGCAGTTGGTGGAAGTCGGCGGCGAAGAATTCGTGCGACAGCTATTCGTCGATTTCGTTGCCGAAGCCGCTCCCCAGCTCGAGCAGGCCGCCGCCGATCTGGCCGCCGGGCGGGTGCGGGAGGTGCTGGCGCCCGTTCACCAGCTCAAAGGCGCCGCCGGGCAGCTCGGCCTGACGCTGCTGGCCGATACCGCCCGCCACCTCGAGCAGCACCTGCGCCAACCCGACACTCAAGCGGGCGACGTGGCGGCCGATTTTGCCCATTTGCGCGCGTTGTTTAGCACCTTTGCTACCACCTGTCCGCCCACCACGCCTTCCGCACCCGCCTGAGCACGGCCCGGCGGCCCGTCACAGGCTCATTTTCACCAGTTGCCCTCTCCCGCCTCGCTATGGCTACCCCCACCGTCCTGATCGCCGAAGACTCGTCGGTTATCCTCAACCTGACGAAAAAAATCCTTGAAAACCAGAAATATGCCGTCGTGCTCGCCAAGAACGGCGCCGAGGTGATGCGTCAGGTCCAGACGCAACACCTCGACGGCATTCTGATGGACATCAACATCCCCATCCAGAACGGCCTGGAATGCACCCGCCAAATCCGCGCCCACCAAGACCCGCGCATTGCGTCCATTCCAATCATCGCCGTAACCGGCAACGCCGACAATTATTCGGAAGACGACTTCAAAGCGGCCGGCGTAAATGCCTACCTGCCGAAACCGCTCGATTTCGACCGGCTCGTCAAAACGGTGAAGGAGTTATTTTAGAAAAGCTGCAAGCCTCAGGCTGCAAGCTGCAAGCCTACAGTATGTAGCTTGCAGCTTACCGCTTGAGGCTCCTGCCAGATGAGATACACCAAAGCCACCCTCGCCCGCCTCGAAGACGTATTCGCCGAATCCGATTACGCCTTGCGCTACGAAAAAGGGCAATTCCGGGCCGGCTACTGCGTGTTGCGCGAGCAGCGGGTAGTGCTGGTCAACACGTATTTTCCGTTGGAAGGCCGAATAAATTGCCTCATCGACCTGCTGCGGACGCTCCCCGACCTCGCCCTCGACCACCTCACGCCGCGCTCGCGCGCACTCGTAGCCGAGCTGCGGGGCGGTGAGACGGTGGGGTAGTGAGGTGCGAAGGGCGGAGTGCGAGGTGTTAGGTATTGGGTGTTGGTTTTTTTGTCATTGCGAGCGAAGCGAAGCAATCTTCGTGTGCTCGGCGCGAGTGCTCAGCGACGCCCAACCGCCGTGCCCATTCTACGAGGATTGCTTCGCTTCGCTCGCAATGACAAAGCCCTAACACCTCGCACCTCGCACCCAAAATCTACCCCCTTTACCCTTCCCTCCTTTCCCTTTCCCAATGACCATCACCTTCCTCGGCACCGGCACTTCGCAGGGTGTTCCCGTCATCGGGTGCGGGTGCGCGGTGTGCCGGTCGGTCGATTTCCGCGATCAGCGGCTGCGGGTGGCGGTGCATATTGCGGTGGCGGGGCATAGTCTGTTGATCGACGCCGGGCCTGATTTCCGGCAGCAGATGCTGCGCGCGCGCATCGAGCGGCTCGATGCCATTCTGCTCACCCACGAGCACAAAGACCACACGGCCGGGCTGGACGACATCCGCGCCTACAACTTTTTGCAGCGCCAACCGATGCCGCTGTGGGCCGAGGAGCGCGTGTTGGCGCAAGTGCGGCAGGAGTTTGCCTACATCTTCGCCGCGCACAAATACCCCGGCACCCCCAGCATCGACCAGCACGAGGTTACGCCGGGCTGCGCCTTCGAGCCGTTGCCGGGGCTGCGGGTCGAGCCGGTGCGGGTGTTTCATCATAAGCTGCCGGTGCTGGGGTTTCGCATCGGCGAATTTGCGTACGTCACCGACGCCAACGCCATCGCGCCGGAAGAACTGGCGAAGCTGCGCGGCTGCGACACCATCGTGCTCAACGCCCTGCGGCACGAGCCGCACCTGTCGCACTACTCGCTCACCGAGGCCGTCGCCGTGCTCGAGGAGCTGGCGCCGCGCCGCGCGTTTCTGACGCACATCAGCCACTTGCTGGGGCGCCACCGCGACGTGGAGCCGACCCTGCCGCCGTTCGTCCGGCTCGCGCACGACGGCCTGACGCTCTCCCTGCCCGACCCCGCGCCGACGGCCCCGCCCGCCGTGCCTGCCGCCGCCGTCACGTGACCTCGCTGCTCGCCCTGCTCGCCGCCGCGCTGCCCGCCGCCGACGCCCCCCTCGACTGGCTCCGGCCGGGCTGGTTTCGGCCGTCGGTGCTGCGGTCGTTCGAGTGGGCCTTTACGTGGGTGCTTTACGGTATCCCGGTCGTGCCGCTGCTGTTTGCGCTACGGGCGCTGCTGGCGTGGCGCACCCGTCCCCACCTCGACCTTACGT
>ERZ1066122.1648-NODE-1648-length-17035-cov-16.253769_pt1 | contig 17035 bp, 15 predicted proteins | sample MGYA00382769_ERZ1066122 | MGnify/ENA primary metagenome ERZ1066122 (study PRJEB33369, sample SAMEA5778352) | biofilm metagenome | biome: Industrial cooling water; feature: Water cooling tower basin; material: Biofilm | place: United Arab Emirates | collected... | reverse complement strand
TGCTGCGCCAGCTCGAGGCCGAGGGCATGACCCGGCTGCTGGTGCTGCCGCTGTATCCGCAGTACTCCGCCAGCACCAGCGCCACCGTGCTCGATGCCGTGAACAAGGAAATCAGCACCTGGCGCCGCGTGCCCGAGCTGCGCTTCATCGCCGATTACCACGACGACGCCGGCTGGCTCGATGCGATGGAGGCCCGCATCCGCGCGCACTGGGACCTGCACGGCCGCGCCGACAAGCTGCTGTTCTCCTTCCACGGCCTGCCCAAGCGCTTCGAGCGCGCGGGCGACCCGTATCCGCGCCAGTGCGAGGCCGGCGCGCGCCTGCTGGCGCAGCGCCTCGGGTTGTCCGGGAGCGAGTGGTTCCTGTCCTACCAGTCGCGCTTCGGCCGCGAGGAATGGCTGCAGCCCTACACCGACAAGACGCTGGAGCAGTGGGGCAAGGAGGGGCTGGGCACGGTGGATGTCGTCTGTCCGGGCTTCGCGGCCGACTGCCTGGAAACGCTGGAGGAAATCGCGGTCGAGAACGACGAGGTCTTCCGCCATGCCGGCGGCCGGCAGCTGCGCTACATCAGCGCGCTGAACGAGGAGCCTGGCCACGTCGCCGCGCTGGCCGCGCTGGCGCGCCGCCACCTGCAGGGCTGGCCGCACTGATGCCGGGCAGCGGGCTGCGCGAGATCCGGCTCGAATCCCCGCGCGGCGAACTGGCGGCGCTGCGCGGCGGCACCGCCGGCGGGCGGCCTCTGCTGTGCCTGCACGGCTGGCTGGACAACGCCGCCAGCTTCCTGCCGCTGGCGCCGGAACTCGCCGGCTTCGACCTGGTGGCGTTGGACCTGCCGGGCCACGGCGCCTCGGCGCACCGGGCGCCGGGCCACGACTATGCGTTCGCCGACTGGATCCACGACGTGCTCGACGCGCTCGACGGGCTGGGCTGGGAGCGCGCCGATGTGCTGGGCCATTCGATGGGCGGCGCGATCGCCTGCGCGGTGGCCGCGGCGGCGCCGGCGCGGGTGCGACGCCTGGCCCTGGTGGAAGCGCTGGGCCCGATCGCCGGCGACCCGGCGGCGGCCGGCACCCGGCTGCGCGAGGCCGTGGCGGCCCGGCGGGCCGTGGCCACGCGGGCGCCGCGCGTCATCCCCGACATCGAGACCGCGGTGGCGGCCCGGCTGGCGGCCAGCCGCATGACCCCGGAGGCCGCGCGCCTGATCGTCGAGCGCAACCTGCGCCGGGTCGAGGGCGGCCACGCCTGGCGCAGCGATCCGCGCCTCACGCTGCCCAGCCAGCTGCGCCTGACCGAGGAAACCGTGCAGGCGATGCTGCGCGCGATCGAAGCGCCGGTGCTGGTGGTGGCGGCCGACCCGGCGCCGCCCTACTTCAGTCCCGAAGTGCGCGCGCAGCGCCTGGCCTGCCTGGCCGACGGCGCGCTGGAAGTGATCCCGGGCGGGCACCACCTGCACATGGAGCAGGCGGCGCGGGTGGCCGGACCGCTGCGGCGGTTCCTGTCGGCCTAGTTCGCGCCCTGCAGGCTCAGCGACACCACCGACTGGCCGTCGAGGTCGTCGCGCAGGTTCACCAGCAGGCTGCGGCCGTCCTTCTCGAAGCCGAGCATCGAGCCGTCGGCGCCCTGCATGGACATCGTTTCCTTCCAGCCGGCGGCGGACTGGCCGCTGCGCATCTGGGAAAAAATTTCCGATGCCGGCTCGGGGCTGCGCAGCACCACCGAGGTGGCCGGGCCCATCGTCATCACCGACATCACCTGGTAGTCGCCGGGCAGGGTGACGTCGTCGGGGAAATCGTCGGGCAGGGGGACGTTCTCGCCGCTGCTGTGGACCAGCTCGCCCTGTTCGGTGCGGGCGGTGACGCGGTGCACGCCGTCCTCGTCCTCGATGTCGACGTCGGCGCCGGTGCTGGCTTCCAGCGCCTGTTCGGCGAGCGCTTCGGAGGCTTGTTCCTGGGATTTGCCGCAGGCCGAAAGCAGCAGGGCGACCAGGGCGACGGACAGCAGGGTGCGGTGGGTGGACATGATGGGCTCCTGACGGGGCGGGCCCCGCGCGGGGGCCTTCAGCGGATCAAACGCGCAAGCCGCCCCTTCAAGGCCAAGCCGTCGCCGCGCAGGTAGTCGCGTTCTTCCCGCCAGCCGGGCCAGCGCGCCTCGACCTCGCGCCAGAACGCCCGCGAGTGGTTGGCGTGCACGAGGTGGCAGAGCTCGTGCACCAGCACGTACTCGAAGGCCGAGGGTCGGCCCAGCACCAGGCTCAGGTCGAGCTTGAGCTCGTCGCTGGGGCTGAGCGAACCCCAGAGCGAGGACAGCGGCCGCAGCGTGAACTGGCGCGGCGCCCGCGGCAGGCCCGGCAGGTAGCGCGGCAGCCACGCCCCCAGGTCCTGGCGCGCCTGCTGCTGGTAGAAGTCGCGCAGGGCGGCCTTGAGCTGGGCGTCGCTGGCGCGTTCGGGCAGCTGCAGCACGATGCCGTCAACTTCGAGCGTGGCGCGGACGTAGCGGCCCTCGCGCCAGTGCAGCGGCACCTCGTCACCCCGCAGGGGCAGGGCCTCGGTGCCGCCGCGCACCAGCGGGGCCTCGGCCAGCGCCGGCTGGCGCGCGAGCTGCTGCGCCAGCCAGTCGCGGTGCTCGTGCAGGAAGCCCTGCGCCAGGCGCTCGGATGCGCCGCGCGGCAGGGTCAGGCGCGCGCCCTTCTCGGTCACGATCAGGCGCAGGCGGCGCGCGCGCGGGTCGCGCACCCAGCGCACCTCCACCTCGCGGCCGTCGGCCAGCGCCAGCGGGCGCAGTTCGACGGCAGGCGGGGCGGGGCGGGTGAGCTTGAGGAACATGCCCAGACTTTAGCCGGAAGCAGCCGAAAGAATGTAGGAGGGACTTCAGTCCCGAAGCTCCTCGGCGGGAAGCTTCGGGACTGAAGTCCCTCCCAAAGGGTGCTGGCTCAGGCCTCGGCGGGGCTGAGCTTCAGGGCGGGCTCGAGCACGGCGAACAGGCGCTTGAGTTCGCCGGCCATCAGCGCGTAGCGGGCGTCGAGCTCGGCGTGCAGGCCATCGCGCTCGGTGCCCTCGAGCTGGTCGACGACGCCGTCGAGGAACTTGAGCTTGCGCACCACCAGGTCCTCGCCGAGCACGAAGCTGACGTGGTCGTCGAGCACCAGGGCCAGCTTGCTGACCTGCTTGCCGGATTCGAGGTGCTTCCGGATCTCGTCGCAGAGCAGCTCCTGGCGCTGGCACTTCACCACCGCGCCGCCATCGATGGGGTCCTTGAGCTCGCACTCGTCGCCCAGCACCAGGCCGGGCGGCAGCGGTTCGCCGGCGATCCAGCCGGTGAGCACGGCACGGGCCGACACCTCGGCGTTCAGCGGCAGCGCCGGGAAGCTGCCCAGCGCGTGGCGCAGCTCGGACACCACCGATTCGGCGGCCTTCTTGGAGCTGGCGTCCACGGCGATGAAGCCGTGCTGCAGGTCGAGCGTGGCGTTGGTCTGCACCGGCCGCACGAAGGCGCGCGGCAGCAGTTCCATCACCAGGTCCTCCTTCAGCCGCTTGCGGGCGCGGCCGCCCAGCTTGCGGCCTTCCTTCTCCTCCATCGCGGCGATGCGCTTGCCCAGCTCGTCGTTGACGACGGCGCCGGGCAGCAGGCGGTCCTCGCCACCGAGGGTGATCCAGATGGCGTCGCCGACGCGGTGGCTCATGGCCTCGGCGTCGCGGCCGAAGGGCGGGATGAAGCCGCGCGACATCAGCTCGGACGGACCGACCGGCTTGAGCCGGCATTCCTCCAGGCGGGCATCGAGTTCAGCGAGGGACTTGGCGACGGTGGTCGGGAAGCGGAAGAACGTCAAATTGCGAAAGAACATCAAATATCCAAAGTCAGGGTGGGGCGGAAAATGGGGTCAGAGTAAATATTTGTTTGAAACGTAGCTTCGCGCCCGGCGTCCGACGCCTCCGTTTCAAACAAATATTTACTCTGACCCCTTTTCCTGGTCGGGGTCGCTGGCGAGCCAGGCGTGGGCGTCGGGGAGGGGGGTGTCGCTGCGGCGGCCGAGGGCGGCGAAGTCGAACAGGCTGGCGTCGGCCAGCTGGGAAGGGCGCACGTCGGCCAGGGCCTTGGCGATGGTCTCGACGCGGCCCGGGGATTCCTTCTCCCACGCGGCGAGCATTTTCCCGACCTGCTTGCGCTGCAGGTTCTCCTGCGAGCCGCACAGCGTGCAGGGGATGATCGGGAACTGCTTCCAGTCGGCGTACTCGATGAGGTCGGCCTCGCGGCAGGTGATCAGCGGGCGGATCACCACGTGCTCGCCGTCGTCGCTGGCCAGCTTGGGCGGCATCGAGGCCAGCTTGGCGTGGTGGAACAGGTTCATGAAGAACGTCGCCACCAGGTCGTCGCGGTGGTGGCCAAGCGCGATCTTGGTGAAGCCCTGTTCCTTGGCGTGCCGGTACAGCGCGCCGCGGCGCATGCGCGAGCACAGCGAGCACATGGTCTTGCCCTCGGGCACCACGCGCTTGACCACCGAGTAGGTGTCCTGCTCGAGGATGGTGAAGGGCACGCCGATCGCGCGCAGGTAGTCGGGCAGTACGTGCTCCGGGAAGCCGGGCTGCTTCTGGTCGAGGTTCACCGCCACCAGCTCGAAGCGCACCGGCGCCTTCTTCTGCAGCTGCAGCAGGATGTCGAGCATCGTGTAGCTGTCCTTGCCGCCCGACAGGCAGACCATCACCTTGTCGCCGTCCTCGATCATCCCGTAGTCGGCGATGGCCTGGCCGACCTGGCGGCGCAGGCGCTTGGCGAGCTTGTGGCGCTCGTGGCTGGCCTTGCGCGGCAGGGGGTCGTGGAGGGGAAGCGTCATGGCCGCCATTTTAGTCGCATCTCCGGTGGGTTTCCGGGCTATTTTCGAAGGGCGTTTTCTGACGCGGATTTACGCGGATAAGCGCGAATAAAGCACCGGCCCATGATTGGCTTGTCGCCAGGCGCCACGGCCGGCGGAAGCCCACCCCTCCTTGGCTTTTGCCCCATCCGCGTTCATCCGCGTAAATCCGCGTCAAAGAGCTCTTCCACCCCAACGACCCCACGGCCCCCCCCCCCGGAGGCCCGCCAACCCGCACCGGGGACGGGGTAAGCTGAGGGGGAACCGGAGACACCGATGGCCGACGAAGACCTCGCCAGGATTACCGCGCAGCTGGTCGAGCTGAAGGTCGAGCATCGCGACCTCGACGAGGTGATCGGCCGCCTGGCCGCCAGCATCGAGGCCGACGAACTCACCATCAAGCGCCTGAAGAAGCGCAAGCTCAAGATCAAGGACATGATCGCCGCGCTGGAAAGCCGGCTGATCCCCGACCTCGACGCCTGAGCCGCCGGCTCAGGCCTCGGTCGATCCCGTCTTCGCCGGCAGCGCCTTCTGGGTGCCGGTGGCCCGGCTCACCGCCTCGGGCGAGAGCTTGGAGATGGTGTGGCGCAGGTCGCGGCCCAGCACCACCTTGGCGTCCTTCTCCCACACCATCATCGTCTCGTCGAAGTCGAGCTTGCCGTCCGGGCAGATCCAGACCAGCTTGAGCTCGCGCAGCTTCTGGATGAAGCCGCGGAACAGCGACTTGTCGAAGAACTCCGGCGCCGCCGGCGCGTACAGCAGGCTCAGGCGCTGGGCGGTGAGCTGGCAGAGGCTTTCGAGTTCGCCGGCGCTGAGCGTGCGCGGGCCGTTCTTCACCAGCGTGGTGATGGCGATGAAGTAGCGCTCGAAGGCCTGCTGCAGGCTGTGCGAGATCACCCGCAGGCGGAAGACCTCGTCGGTCTGGCCCGGGCCGCGCGTGAGGTAGCCGCCCTCGTCCTCGCTGGCCACGGTGAGCAGGCCCTCGGCCACGAACAGGTCGAGCGTGGCGCCCAGGCGCTCGGCGAACTCCTCCGGCGTCCACGGCAGGAACAGCTCGTCCTGCACGAACGGATAGATGGTGCGGCCCAGGCGCAGCAGGCCAGAGCGGCTCATGCGGCGGTTGTTCTGGAAGCACAGGGCCACCCAGCTGGCCGCCGCGAACAGGTGCAGCACGTTGTTGCGGAAGTAGCTCTGCAGCACCGCCGTCTCGCCCTCGATGCTGAACACGTCGCCCAGCGGGTGCACGGTGCGGGTGAGCACGCCGATCTTCTCGCCGTAGGCGATCATCTCGGCCGGCTCCATCGCCGTCACCGTGACGCGGTCGGAATACGGCAGCGCCGCCAGCAGCTTCTTCGACAGCGCCAGCTGCGCCAGCAGGTCGGCCTCGGACATGGCGTGCTTGGGCGTGGCCAGCAGGGCCAGGGCCAGCAGGTTCACCGGGTTCACGTCGGCGGCGCGGTTGATGTTGACCTGGATGCGCTGGGCCAGCTCGGCCACGGCCGGGTTGATCCAGGTGGGCTTGTCCTCGGGGTCGGCGTTGCGCTCGCGCCAGTCGGGCGCGTGGCGGGCCAGCACCTCGTCCAGGAAGATCGGCTCGCCGAAGTTCACCGCCACCTTGCCGTAGTGCTGGCGCAGGATGCCGGCGCCGGCCTTGAGCAGGGCCCAGATGGTTTCCTTTTCCTTGGGCTGGCCGGTCAGCTCGTCGAGGTAGCTCTTGCCCTCGATCAGCTTCTCGTAGCCGATGTACACCGGCTGGAACACCACCGGCCGCCGCGGCGCGCGCAGGAAGGCCTTGATGGTCATCACGATCATGCCGCCCTTGGGCTGCAGCAGCCGGCCGGTGCGCGAGCGCCCGCCCTCGATGAAGTACTCGAGCGAGAAGCCCTCGCCCACCAGCTGCGCGACGTATTCGCCCAGCACCGCGGCGTAGAGCGCGTTGCCCTTGATCGAGCGGCGGATGAAGAAGGCGCCGCCGCGGCGCAGGATCGGCCCGATCACCGGCATGTTGAGGTTGATGCCGGCCACGATGTGCGGCGGCACGATGCCGCGCGTGTACAGCAGGTAGCTCAGCAGCAGGTAGTCCATGTGGCTGCGGTGGCAGGGCACGTAGACCACTTCGTGCCCGGGCGCGACCTGCTTGAGCGTGTCGAGGTGGTTGACGTTGACGCCGTCGTAGATGCGGTTCCAGAAGCCGGTGAGCGCGAACGAGGCCGAGCGCACCACCGGGTTGGAATAGTCGGCGGCGATTTCCCAGGCGAACCGGTGCGCCTTCTTCCAGGCCTCCAGGTACTCGGTGCCGTCCTTGCGGGCCTGGTCGGCGATCGACTTGCGCACCGGCTCGGCGTCCAGCACGCGGTCCACCAGCAGGCGGCGGGTGGACAGGTCGGGGCCGATGACCGCGGTCTTGATGCGGCGGAAGTGCGCGCGCAGAACCCGGCTGACCTTGCGCACCTGGCGCTCGTGCGGCAGCTCCTCGCCCAGGATTTCCCAGACGCGCACGCTGGGCGAGAACTGCACCACGGTGTCGCGGCCGTTGAGCAGGATGGCCAGCAAGCGGCGGAAGCGTCCCACCAGCGCCCAGTTTTCCGAGAACAGCACCGAGAACCAGCCCGACTGCCGCGCCGGCGCGCGGCCGACGAAGATCGACACCGGCACCAGCTGCACGTCCTGGTCGGGGTAGAGGCGGTGCGCCATCAGCAGGCGCGACAGCGCATCGGAATGGCTGCGGTTCTTGGGCCGCCCGAACAGGCCGGCGCGGCGGCGCGACAGCGCCACGTAGGCGCGCTTGCGGCCCAGCGGGTCGCCCGGCAGCGCGGCCAGCGGCGAGGGCAGGCCGGCCTCGCGGCAGGCGCGGTCCAGGATCAGGGTGTTCGACAGGCCGTAGGTCTCGATCACGTAGCAGATCGGCCGGTCGAGGTCGAAGGGCGGCGTGGCTGGCTCGCGGTGGATCTCGATCCAGGGCTGCAGCAGCTTTTCCATGAAGCGCGCCCACAGGGGCGGCTTCGCGGTCGGGCGCGGCGGCGGCGGGGCCGGGGAGGGCGTGGCGTCCATGGTGGGTCCGGGGCTCAGCGGGCGGCGCCGTCGCCGTCGGTGGCCGGCGCGGCCGGGCCGGTGCCGTCGGCCGCGGACGGGCCGGCCAGGTCTTCGGCTTCCGCCGCGGCTTCCGCCAGCTCGGCCTCGGCGTCGGTGATGGCGTTGGCGCCGTACCAGGCGCCGTCACGGCGCAGCATGGCCATCTCGAACGAGACCGTCTTGCCCTGCAGCGGGTAGCTGACCTTCACGGTGGCGGTGTCGCCCTCGGCGGCCACCAGCTCGGCGCTGACGCCATCGAGCATGGCGTCCAGGTCCAGGCCGTAGATGCGCAGCAGCTGCTTGGTGCCGGCCAGGGCGATGCCGGCCTTTTCCATGGCCGGGCCGTGGGTGAGGGCGCGGGCCTCGGCCAGGGTGGGCAGCTGCAGCTCCCGGGCGGTGGCCACGGCGACGGCGATCGCCTGGCGGCCGCGGTCCCGGTCGGTGAACAGGGCCGGGTCGGCCCAGTCGATCAGCTGGGTGGCGACGTCGGTGCCGTGGGCCTTCTCGTCGTCGGTCAGCTCGGTGTTGGCCTGGATGGCGGCGCTGAGGAAAATGGTGGCGGTGGCCTGCATCAGCGGCCACTGGCCGCCGATCTCCTGCTCCAGGCGGGCCAGCTGCTGCTCCAGGTCCTTGGCCAGGTCCTCCTCGGCGCCCGGGGCCAGCAGGCGGGCCATCAGCCGGTCGTACTTCTCGACGTCCTCGTCCGAGGCCGGTTCGGCTTCGGCCGCGCGGCGGTCCCAGAGTGCCGCGCTGCGGGCGTGCAGGTCGGGCGGCAGGCTCAGGTGGCTGTAGCGCACCACGTCGTTCTGGCGCAGGGCCGCCGCCATGGCCTCGACGGCCTCGACCGGGTCGCCGGGCGCGCGCGCCTGGTCGGCCGGGGCCTCGCGCTTGCAGGCGACCAGGACCAGGGCGAACAACAGCAGGGCGAGCAGGGCCCGCAGGGGCAGTCGTGGGGTCATGCGGTCAGGCGTCTTGGACGGGTCCGGGGCGCTGAATCTAGCAGATCGGGGCCGCGGGCCCGGGGTCGGGCCGGTTTCCCGGCCAGCCCGGCTTCAGGCCGCGAAGGCCCGGGCGATTTGGGCCTGGAGGGCCTCGGCGGCGGCCTTCGGGTCGGCCGCCTGGCGGATCGGGCGGCCCACGACGATGTGGTCGGCGCCGGCCGCGAAGGCCTGGGGCACGTCCACGGTGCGCTTCTGGTCGTCCCCGGCCGGGCCGGCCGGGCGGATGCCGGGGCAGACGATCAGGAAGCCCGGGCCGTTGGCCTGGCGCAGGCCGGCGGCTTCCTGGCCGGAGGCGATGACGCCATCGCAGCCGGCCGCGCGGGCCGCCGCGGCGCGCTCGAGCACCACCTCGTTGGGTTCACGATCGATGCCCAATTGGCGAAGATCGCTGCGGTCCATCGAGGTCAGCACGGTCACGGCCAGTAGCTTGATGTCGCCCTTCTCCTGCGAAGCAGCGCGCATCATGCCGTCATGTTGGCCGTGGATGGTGCAAAACGACACCGGATACCTTGCCAGGCCCTTGATCGTGGCACCCACGGTGGCCGGCACGTCGTGGAACTTCAGGTCCACGAACACCTGCTTGCCCCGGCCCGCCAGTTCCTCCAGCACCCGGAAATAGTCGCCGCTGGTCAGCAGCTCCATGCCGATCTTGTAGAAGGACACGCTGTCGCCCAGCCGGTCGACCCAGGCGCGGGCCTCGGCGGCGGTGGAGACATCGAGGGCGAAGATCAGGCGATCCCGGACGGCGGTCATGGCGAAGGGATTACTCGGCGTAGTCCAGGGCCTGGAGCTTGAGCTGGCGGCGCTCGGCCTCGGGCAGGGTCCAGGCGTTGTTGAACAGCGCCGGCTCCCAGCTGCCGTAGGTCGGGTTGGGCAGCACGAACCAGCGTTCGCCGATCCAGGCGGCGTGCGGGGCCATCGCCTGCTCGCGGCCGGCCGGGGTGTTGGCGGTGATCGTGACCATGTCGCCGATCTGGTCGCCGAACTGCATCAGCACCCGGTGCGTGCGCGAGACGTGCTGGCGGCGGCAGCCCTTCTCGGAGCCCTCCTGCTCGCAGCCCTCCACGAAGAAGCCCAGGCCCAGGAACTGGTCGGCCGATTCGACCGGGAAGCCGACCGCCCGCAGGTTGGCCAGGGTGGGTTCGGCCAGGTGCGCGGCGCGGTTGCTGAGGTAGAAGACGGTGACGCCGCGGGCGGCGGCCGCCTGGGCGAACTCGAGCGCGCCCGGCACGGGCTTGGCCTTTTCCTCGCGCACCCAGGCGTCCCAGGTGGTTTCGTCGTAGAAGGCGCCGTCGCGGACCAGGCGGGCCTGGTAGGGCGAGTTGTCGAGCACGGTCTCGTCGATGTCGACGATCACCGCCGGCGGCAGGCCGGCCACCGGGGCCACGCGCTCCCCGGGGACCAGGGCGTCCCAGTCGGGCGTCTTCAGGGCGCGGTCGAGCTGGAGGAGCGCGCTGCGGTAGGTCTGGCCGGCCAGCAGCCGGTATTCCAGCGAGGCCTGCACCCAGGCGACGGCGTTGAGGTTGTCGTTGTGGCCCGGGCCGGCGGCGGGCGCGGCGGGCTGGGCGGCCGGCGCCGGGGTGGCCGGCGCCGCGACCGGCGCCTCGCGCACGGGCATCGCCTGGCAGGCGGCCAGGGCCAGGGCGAGGGCGGAAACGGCGAGGGTCTTGGTCAGGGTCATGGGCGGGCGTCCGTTCGTGATGGCGCGGAGTTTACCGGGGTCGGGGGGTGCGGGCATGACAGTGGTGGATAGGAAATAGTGAATAGGAGGTAGGAGGTAGTGAAAGGCGGGGGGCGTCGCTGGCGCACGGCTTTACGGCCCGCCCACCGCTCTTCACTACCTCCTACCTCCTAATCACTATTTCCTGTACTCCGCCTTCAGCCTTCGCCGAACAAAGCGGCAATGGCGTCCATGTGGGCGCGCCCACGCTGCTTTTTCTCGGCCGTCTCGCGCTCCGGATCAGTGCCGTCGCGCAGCAGGTCGCCCTGCGGGAGTTCGTCGAGGAAGCGGCTGGGCAGCAGGTGGTCCACGGCGCCCCAGCGCTTGATCTCGGCGCTGTGCGAGAGGTACAGGCGCTCCTTGGCGCGGGTGATGCCGACGTACATCAGGCGGCGTTCTTCCTCGAGCCGGTTTTCCTCGAGGCTGGCCTCGTGCGGCAGGTTGCCGTCCTCGCAGCCGACCACGAACACGGTGCGGAACTCCAGGCCCTTGGCCGCGTGCAGGCTCATCAGGCGCACGGCGTTGCCGGGCTCGCCGCGGTCGGCGTTCGAGAGCAGGGCGAGTTGCGCGGCCAGTTCGCCGGGGCCGCCGCCGCGCGCGCCCTCGAACCACGAGGCCAGTTCCTCGAGGTTGGCCTTGCGGCGCAGGAAGCTGGCCTCGTCCTTGCACTGGCTGCGCACCATCGCCAGCAGGCCGCTCTGCTCGGCCAGCATCGGCACGAGTTCGGCCGGCGTCACCTTCTCGGCGGCGTCGCGCAGTTTGTCGACGATGCGGCTGAACTCGTCCAGGCCGGCGGCGGCGCGCGGCGTCAGCTGCTTCAGGAAGCCTATCTGCCCGGCGGCCACCGACATCGGCAGGCCGGCCTGCTGCGCCATCGCGGCGAGCTTCTCCAGCGTGGTGGCGCCCACCTCGCGCTTGGGCGCGGCGATCGCGCGCAGGAAGGCGGCGTCGTTGTCGGGATTCGCCAGCACCTGCAGCCAGCACAGCGCGTCCTTGACCTCGGCGCGGTCGAGGAACTTGGTGCCGCCGGTGAGGTGGTAGGGGATGCGCAGCAGCTGCAGCGCCTTCTCCAGCGGCCGCGACTGGTGGTTGCCGCGGAACAGGATGGCGAACTCGCCCCAGGGGATTTCCTTGGCCTGGTGCAGGTAGTGGATCTCGGCGGCGACGCGCTCGGCCTCGTGCTCGTTGTTGGTGCAGGCCCAGACGCGCACCGGCTCGCCGTCGCCGTGCTGGCTCCAGAGCTGCTTGAGGTGGGCGTGCGGGTTCTTCGCGATCAGGGTGTTGGCGCAGCGCAGGATGCGGCTGGTGCAGCGGTAGTTCTGCTCGAGCTTGATGACCTTCAGGTTCGGGTAGTCCTGGCCCAGCAGGTCGAGGTTCTCGGGCTGGGCGCCGCGCCAGGCGTAGATGCTCTGGTCGTCGTCGCCCACGCAGGTGATGTTGCCGCGGGTGCCGGCCAGCTGGCGCAGCAGGCGGTACTGGGCGCCGTTGGTGTCCTGGCACTCGTCCACCAGCAGGTAGCGGATGCGCTCGCGCCAGCCGGCGGCGAGGTCGGGGTCGGCTTCCAGCAGGGTCAGCGGCAGCCGGATCAGGTCGTCGAAGTCGACCGCGTTGAAGGCCTCCAGGCGGGCCTGGTAGCGGGCGTAGAGGCCGGCGGCCTCGCGCTCGCGGGCCGAGCGGGCGGCCTCGGCGGCCTGTTCTGGCGACAGGGCGTTGTTCTTGGCGGCGCTGATCAGGTTCTGGATCGAATACAGGGCGTCGTTCTTCAGGCCCGGCGTGGCCAGGTCCTTGATGATCGCCATCTGGTCGTCGCCGTCGAAGATCGAGAAGCCCCGGCGCAGCTTCGCCCGCTCGTGCTCGATCTGCAGGAAGCGCAGGCCCAGCGAATGGAAGGTGGTGACCATCAGGCCTTCGGCGGCCTCGCCCTTCACGCGCTTGGCGACGCGCTCGCGCATTTCACGCGCGGCCTTGTTGGTGAAGGTGATGGCGGCGATGTGCCGCGCCTCGTGCCGCCCGGTGGCGATCAGGTGGGCGATCTTCTCTGTGATCACGCGGGTCTTGCCGCTGCCCGCGCCGGCGAGCACGAGCAGGGGGCCGCCGACGTAGGCGACCGCTTCTTTCTGGGGGGGGTTCAGGCCGTGCATGAGGCCCGGGATTGTACCGGCCCGCCCGACCCCTGTAGGAGGGCCTTCAGGCCCGATGCTTTTCGGCCAGGAGCTTCGGGCCTGAAGGCCCTCCTGCAGGGGGCGTAAAGGTAGAATCCGCAGGCATGTTGACGATCGGCCCCACCCTGTCCATCCCCGACGACGAACTCGTCGAACGCTTCGTGCGCGCCAGCGGGCCGGGTGGGCAGAACGTCAACAAGGTCGCCACCGCCGTGGAGCTGCGCTTCGACGTGGTGAACTCGCCCTCCCTGCCCGAGCCCGTGCGCGCGCGCCTGCTGGCCCGCCGCGACCGCCGGCTGACCGACGAGGGCGTGCTGGTGCTCAGCGCCCAGCGCTTCCGCACCCAGGACCGCAACCGCGAGGATGCCCGCGAGCGCCTGGCCGCCCTGATCGCCGCGGTGCTGGTGCCACCCAAGAAGCGCATCGCCACCAAGCCGACCAAGGGCTCGAAGGAGCGCCGCCTCGGCGCCAAGCGCGAGCGCTCCACCGTGAAGAAGCACCGCAGCGCCTCCGGGTGGGACCGCGAATGACGCGCATTCCCCCGATGCCCCCGTCGGCACCGCGCACCGGCAGCGCCTTCGGCCGCTGGCTCGGCCGCAGCCTGCTGCGCCTGGGCGGCTGGAGCATCGAGGGCGACTGGCCCGACCTGCCCAAGCTCGTGGTGATCGTCGCGCCGCATTCCTCGGGCTGGGATGCGGTCTGGGGCCTGGCCGCCAAGCTGGCGATGGGCGTGGACATCACCTTCATCGCCAAGGCCGAGCTGTTCCGCGGCCCGCTGGGCTGGCTGCTGCGCTGGTTCGGTGGCCACCCGGTGGACCGCAGCGCGCCCGGCGGCATCGTCGAGCAGACCGCGGCCGAGATCCGCAAGGCCGAGCGCATGTGGTTCGTGCTCGCGCCCGAAGGCACCCGCAAGCGCGTGGAGCGCTGGAAGCCCGGATTCTGGAAGATCGCGCGCCAGGCCGGCGTGCCGGTGTTCTGCGCGGCGTTCCACTATCCGGCGAAGCAGATCCTGCTCGACCAGCTGTTCCATCCGGGCGAGGACTACGAGGCCGACATGGCCCGCATCCGCGCCATCTACCGCCCGCACGTCGGCAAGAACCGCGACACGCTGTAAGCGTCGCGTTTGCTGTAGGAGGGACTTCAGTCCCGAAGTCTTCAGACGAGCAGCTTCGGGACTGAAGTCCCTCCTACAGACGGATCAGCGTTCGGAGTGGCCGGCGTCGAAGTAGTCGCGGCGCTCGAACAGGCCCGGTTTCACCAGGTCGATGAAGGCGCGCGCCTGCGGGCTGAGGTACTTGCCCTTGCGCATCACCACGCCGTAGCTGCGCGGCGGGAAATAGTCGGCGAGGCTGCGGGCCACCAGCCGCTGCCCGTCGGCCTCGGTGAGGCAGATGCTGGTGACGATCGAGATGCCCAGGCCCATCGCCACGTACTGCTTGATCACTTCCCAGCCGCCCACTTCCAGCGCCACCGTGTAGGGCACGCGGCGCTGCTGGAACACCAGGTCCACCAGCCGGTAGGTGGTCAGGCGCCGGGGCGGCAGGATCAGGCCGTAAGGCGAGAGGTCCTCGAGCTTGAGGCCGGGCTTGTCGGCCAGCGGGTGCCCCGGCGGGCAGATCAGCATCGGGTCGAAGGAATAGACCGGCGCGTAGGCCAGGTCGGTCGGCACGTCCAGCATCGAGCCCACGGCCAGGTCCACGCCGTCCGAGCGCAGCAGGCCCAGGCCGTCCTGGCCGGTCACGTTGTGCAGCACCAGCTGCACCTCCGGATGCTGGGCCCGGAACGCCTGCACCAGCTTGGGCAGCAGGTACAGGATGGTGGAGCTGCCGGCCGCCACGTGCAGTTCTCCGGCCTGCAGGCCCTTGATCTTGCTGCGGAATTCCCCGTCCAGCCCGTCCAGGCCCTCCACCAGGGGGCGGGCGAGGTCGTACAGCACCTGGCCTTCCCGTGTCAGGCTGAAGCGCCGGCCGATGCGTTCGAACAGGGCCGTGCCCAGCTCCCGCTCCAGGGCCTGCAGCTGCAGGGTCACGGCCGGCTGGCTGAGGAACAGCGCCTCGGCCGCCCGCGAGACCGAGCCCAGCCGGGCGACCTGGCAAAAGGCCCGAAGCGGCTTCAGGCGGTCGCCCTTGTAATAGAAACGCGGGTTCGAGCCGGCCATAAGCCCTTGTTCCGATATAGCTATAAGCAGGGACAATACTAAGTATCAAAACATATGTTTTGTCAAAGTCCGTCCGGCCCCCGTAGGTTCGAGCCCATCGAAACCCGCAGGAGTGACGGCCATGGCCGGAGATGCAGCCCGCACTGTTCCGCCCCTTACCCTTGCCGGCCCGCGCCTGGCGGGCCAGGAAGACCTGCTGACCCCGGCCGCCCAGGCCTTCCTGGTCGACCTGCACCGCGCCTTCGAGCCGGCGCGGCAGGCCCGCCTGGCCGCCCGCGTCCAGCGCCAGGCCCGCTTCGACGCCGGCGAACTGCCGGACTTCCGCGAGGACACCCGCGCGATCCGCGACGGCGACTGGACCGTCGCCCCGCTGCCGGCCGCCCTGCAGGACCGCCGCGTGGAGATCACCGGCCCGGTCGATCCGAAGATGGTGATCAACGCCCTGAACTCGGGCGCCCACTGCTACATGGCCGACTTCGAGGACAGCACCTGCCCGACCTGGGAGAACCTGCTGGTCGGCCAGCGCGCGCTGCGCAAGGCCGTCACCGGCCAGCTCGACTGGATGGCGCCGGACGGAAGCAAGCACTACGTGCTCGACCCGGCCTCGAAGACCGTGCTGATCGTGCGCCCGCGCGGCTGGCACCTCGACGAGAAGCACGTGCTGGTCGATGGCCAGCGCATGAGCGGCAGCCTGTTCGACCTCGGCCTGTTCGCCTTCCACAACGCCGCCGGCCTGTACGCGAAGGACCGCGGCCCGTACTTCTACCTGCCCAAGCTCGAAGGCATGGAAGAGGCGGCGCTGTGGGACGAGGTGCTGGCCTTCGCCGAACAGCGCCTGGGCCTGCCGGTGGGCACGATGAAGGTGACGGTGCTGATCGAGACGCTGCCGGCGGTGTTCGAGATGCACGAGATCCTGCACGCGCTGCGCGGCCGCATCGCCGGCCTCAACTGCGGCCGCTGGGACTACATCTTCAGCTACCTCAAGACCTTCCGCCGGCACCGCGACCGCGTGCTGCCCGAGCGCGGCCAGGTCGGCATGACCCAGCCCTTCCTGAAGGCCTACTCCGAACTGCTGATCCAGACCTGCCACCGCCGCGGCGCCCACGCCATGGGCGGCATGGCCGCGCAGATCCCGATCGCCGGCGACCCGATCGCCAACGAGGAAGCGCTGGCCCGCGTGCGCGCCGACAAGCTGCGCGAAGCCAACGCCGGCCACGACGGTACCTGGGTGGCGCACCCGGCGCTGATCAAGGTGGCGCGCGAGGTCTTCGACGAGAAGATGCCGACGCCGAACCAGCAGCAGGTGCGCCGCGAGGACGTGGCGGTGACCCGCGACGACCTGATCCGCCCGAGCCTGGGCACGATCACCCGCAAGGGCTTCGACAACAACGTGGAAGTCTGCGTGCGCTATATCGCCGCCTGGCTCGACGGCCAGGGCTGCGTGCCCATCCACTGGCTGATGGAGGACGCCGCCACCGCCGAGATCGGCCGCGCCCAGCTCTGGCAGTGGCTGCACATGGCCGACAACGGCGGCGGCCACCTGCACCTCGACGACGGCACGCCGGTGGATTTCTCGCTGTTCGACCGCGCGCTGATGACCCTGCCCTCGAAGCTGGCCGACCGGATGAAGCTGCCGGGCGGGTCGAAGATCAACGAGGCGATCGCGCTGCTCGACGAACTCACCCATGCCGACGAGCTGGTGCCGTTCCTGACGCTGCCGGCCTACGAGCGGCTTGGCTGAAAGCGATCCCCTCTCCCCGTCCCTCTCCCTTAGGGGAGAGGGTGAAAAATTCTTGCACCTCCCCCTCCATCGACCCAAGGAACGACGACATGACCACGACCCTCCCCACCGCCGAGCAGCTCAAGAAGGAATGGGCCACCGACCCGCGCTGGGCCGGCATCGAGCGCGGCTACACCGCCGAGGAAGTGGTGCGCCTGCGCGGCACCGTCGCCATCGAGCACTCGCTGGCGCGCATCGGCGCCAACAAGCTGTGGAAGTACCTGGGCGAGAAGCCCTTCGTGAACGCGCTCGGCGCGCTCACCGGCAACCAGGCCATGCAGCAGGTCAAGGCCGGC
>ERZ1066122.1646-NODE-1646-length-17048-cov-16.215971_pt1 | contig 17048 bp, 19 predicted proteins | sample MGYA00382769_ERZ1066122 | MGnify/ENA primary metagenome ERZ1066122 (study PRJEB33369, sample SAMEA5778352) | biofilm metagenome | biome: Industrial cooling water; feature: Water cooling tower basin; material: Biofilm | place: United Arab Emirates | collected... | reverse complement strand
ATCCCCTACCCGCGCGCGCCGGGCCTCGCGACGTTCTGATTCTTCGACGTCGCCAACCACACATGTTCGACTTCTGGCTGTTCCTGATGCTGGGCCTCGCCGGTTCCGCGGGCCCCGCGCACATCGGCTTCCGGCTGCTGGCGCATCGCCATCATCGCGATCGCGGCTGGCCGTTTGCCGAAGGCAGCGAGGACGGCCAGTGGGGCTACTCGTGGTGGCTGATGAAGCGCGGGTATGCCGCGCAGGCCGATCGCGACATGGGCTTCTTCGGCTTCTGGGGCATGGTGAGCGGCTGGATCGCGGCCCTCGCCCTGATCGCCAGCGGCGTGCTGATCGCCGTTCGACAGTAGGCCGAGCTTCGGCCATACACTGAGCGCATCACGGCGCGACGCCGTGGAGATGACGTGGGGACGATGATGAGCATGAGCAGCGGCATCGAAAGCGATTTCGACGGCGAGTACGACGAGCGCAGCCCGGTCGTCACGACGGCGTGGTGGGTCGCCTGCCCGGCGCGGATGCTGGTGTGGGCGCGGCTGCAGGTGCGTGAGTGCGGTGTGGCCGACATCCTCGACTGCGACGGGCAAGTTCTCGTCTACGACAGCGAGGACTCGGCGCGCGCCGCGCTGATGGACGCGGAGTTCCGCGCGCTCGACGGCCTCGACGACGACGACGTCGACGGCTGGGGCGTGCTGCTCGAAGACCTGCTGCCGCCGGAGGGCGAGCACGACGACGACCTCGTGCCGCAGATGATGCGCGCGCTCGAGGTCCCGCAGCGGTAAGTGCCATGGAACGTCCAGACGCCAACGCCTCGAACCGCCGGGACAACGAGCGCCTTTTCTTCGCGGCGGAGGTGCTGATCGCCCGCGAGGACCGCGGCTGGCGCTCCGCCGTGCTCGACGTGTCGGAGGGCGGCTGTGCCCTGCTCTGCCCGGCGGGCTTCGACCTCCACATCGGCGCCGTCGTGACGCTGTACTTCCTGACGCGGAATGGGCCCGGCCCCGGCGTTGGCGCCCGGGTCGCGCGATTCGGGGCGCGTGATGTCGGGTTCGAGTACCACGAGGCGCAGGCCGTCCCGCCGGTTCTCCAAGCCCTTCGCGCGCAGACGCCGACGCGCTGAGCAGCGCCAGGCTCGCCGTCCAACCGGCCGTGCACGTGGCGTGCATCGCGACGCGGCGACCATCGCGCCATGCCCGAAGGTCCTGAAATCCGCCGCGCCGCCGATGCCCTCGCGAAAGCGGTGCTCGGCCAGCCCATCGTCCACGCCGAACTCAACCTGCCCGGCCTCTCGCGCCGCGCGCGCGAGCTGGTCGGGCGGCGCGTGGTCTCGATCACGCCGCACGGGAAGGCGCTGCTGACGCGCTTCGACCACGGCCTCGCGCTGTATTCGCACAACCAGCTCTACGGCGTCTGGCAGGTGGTGAAGTCCGGCGAGCGCCCGGAGACGACGCGCAGCCTGCGCGTCGTTCTGGAAACGGCGAAAAAGGCGCTGCTGCTGTACTCCGCCTCCGACGTCGCCCTCCTCGACGAGGCAGGCATCGCCGCGCACCCCTTCCTCGCCAGGCTCGGCCCCGACGTGCTCGAGGACGTCACGACGGTCGACGTCGTGCTCGCCCAGCTGGCCGATGCGCGCTTCGCCGGCCGCCAGCTCGGTGCCCTGCTGCTCGACCAGGCCTTCCTCGGCGGCCTCGGCAACTACCTGCGGTCGGAGATCCTGTTCGACGCGGGCCTGCTGCCGGTGCGGCGGCCCAAGGAGCTCGACGAGGACGAGCGCCTCCGCCTGGCCATGTCGTGCCTGCACATCCCGCGCCTGAGCTATCGCACCCGCGGACGACGCGGGAAGACCTACGGCGAAACCGGCGCGTTCCGCTTCGCGGTGTTCGATCGCGAGGGCGAACCCTGCATCGCTTGCGGCACGACGATCGAGCGCCAGGAGGTCGGAAGCCGCCGCCTGTACTGGTGCCCGCGCTGCCAGGCCTGAACGGGCCGCACGGCACGACATCGGCCCCGGCGTCGCTCCCCCAACCTGTCCGTACGGGCGCTCCAGCGGCTACCCTTCAGGGATGACGCTGTGCTTCCCGAGGACCGTATGCCGGGCCACCTGATCCAAAGCAACCGCGAGTGGGCGGCGAAGGTGAAGGCGGAGGATCCCGACTTCTTCAAGCGCCTGTCCCGCCAGCAGGCGCCGGAATACCTCTGGATCGGCTGCTCCGATTCGCGCGTGCCGGCCAACCAGATCTGTGGCCTGCTGCCTGGCGAAGTCTTCGTCCATCGCAACATCGCCAACGTCGTCGTCCACACCGACCTCAACTGCCTGTCGGTGATCCAGTTCGCCGTCGACGTATTGAAGGTGCGCTGCATCCTCGTGGTCGGCCACTACGGCTGCGGCGGCGTCCATGCCGCGTTGAGCGGGCAGCGCGTGGGCTTGGCCGACAACTGGATCCGCCACGTCGGCGACGTCGCCGACAAGCACGCCGGCAGCCTCGCCCAGTGCGAGCTCGATTCGCTGCGCCATGCGCGCCTTTGCGAGCTGAACGTCATCGAGCAGACCCGCAACGTGTGCCTGACGAACGTGGTGCAGGACGCCTGGGCGCGCGGCCAGAACCTCTCGGTGCACGGCTGGGTGTACAGCCTGCACGACGGCCGCGTCCGCGAGCTGGCGATGGACGTGCGCAGCGCCGAGGCGCTCGAGCCGACCTACGCGGAGGCCATCGGTCGACTGCAGAAGCGCGAGGTGCTGGCATGAGCGGCCGCTCCGACGCGGCGCCGGGACTCGGGCACGCGTTCAACCTGCAGGCCTGGGTCGACGAGCACCGCCATCTGCTGAAGCCACCGGTGGGCAACAAGTGCATCGTTGATGGCGACTACATCGTCATGATCGTCGGCGGCCCCAATGAACGCGACGATTTCCACATCGACGAAGGTCCGGAGTGGTTCCAGCAGCTCGAGGGTGAGATGGTGCTGCGAGTCCAGGAGGACGGGCGGGTGCGCGACATCCCGATCCGCGCCGGCGAGTGCTTCTACCTGCCGCCGCGCGTGCCGCACTCCCCGCAGCGCCGCGCGGGTTCGGTGGGGCTCGTCGTCGAGCGCCGGCGGCTTGAAGGCGAGCACGACGGCCTGCGCTGGTACTGCGCAGCCTGCAACCACCCCGTATACGAGGAGTTCTTCGCGCTCGACAACATCGAGACGCAGTTCGGCGCCGTGTTCGACCGCTACTACCGCTCGCTCGCCCACCGCACCTGCCGCCAGTGCGGCCACGTGAACCCGGCGCCCGCTCGCTACGACGGAGCGGCGTCGTGATCCTCTCGCCGGAGCTGCTCGCGAGCAACCTGCTGTCGCCGGTGGTCCTGGCGTTCGCGTTGGGCCTGATCGCGCGAGCCCTGCGGAGCGACCTCACCATCCCGCCGGCGATCCAGAGCTACCTGTCGATCTTCCTGCTGCTGGCCATCGGGCTGAAGGGCGGCGTGGCGCTGCGCAGCACTTCGTTCGGCGACGTCGCGGTGCTGCTGCTCGTGACCGTCGTGGCCGGCGTGGTCACCTGCGCCTCCGCCTATGCGCTCGCGCGCCTCTGGCTGAAGGACGGTCCCCTGGAGGCGGGCGCGATCGCGGCGCATTTCGGCTCGGTCTCGGCGGTGACCTTCATCGCCGCGCAGCAGTTCGGCGAGCGCAGCGGCCAGGCGCCGGAGGGCGTTCTGGTGGCGCTGGTCGTCGCGCTGGAGATCCCGGCCATCCTGCTCGGCCTGACGCTGGCCAAGCGCGACGCCGGGCTGCAGTGGCACCAGGTGCGCGAGGTGCTGGTGGGCAAGACCGCCCTGCTGCTGATCGGCGGCATGGTCATCGGCGCGATCGCCACCAAGCACGGCACCGATGCGGTCAACCTGATGTACGGCCAGCTGTTCCAGGGCACGCTGATGCTGTTCATGCTCGACATGGGCATGGTGGCCGCGGCGCAGCTGCGTGGCCTCGGTCGCGGCGCGTTCCGTCTGGTCGCGTACGGCATCGCCGTGCCGATCGCGCATGGCCTGCTCGGCACCGCGTTGGGCCATGCGGCCGGACTGTCGCCGGCGGGTGCGGCGGTCTTCGGCACCATGACGGCGAGTGCCTCGTACATCGCGGCGCCGGCCTCGGTGCGCGCGTCGCTGCCCGAGGCGAACGTCGGCCGCTGCATCACCGCCGCGCTCGGCATCACGTTCCCGTTCAACCTCGCGATCGGCATCCCGACCTTCTTCGCCTTCGCCGCGTGGCTCGCGGCGTGATGGCGCTCCACTGACGGCGTCCCCATGGATCTTTCCCTCGACCGCGACGCCTGGGCCCTCGCCCAGGACGCCGCCGACCCGCTCGCGCGCTTCCGCGGCGAGTTCCTGTTCCCGCGGCACGACGGCCGCGATCTGCACTACTTCGTCGGCAATTCGTTGGGCCTGCAGCCGAGGGCCGCCGCCGGGGCGATCGCCGACGAGCTGTCGAGCTGGGCCCTGAACGCCGTCGAGGGGCACTTCCGCGGCGAACGCCCCTGGATGCACTACCACGCCGGGCTGCGAGAGCCGATGGCGCGCGTGGTTGGCGCGCTGCCGTCCGAAGTCGTGGTCATGAACACGCTGACGGTGAACCTCCATCTGCTGATGGCGAGCTTCTACCGGCCGACGCGCGAGCGGCCCGCCATCCTGATCGAAGCCGGCGCGTTTCCGTCCGATCGCCACGCGGTGGAGTCGCAGATCCGTTTCCATGGCTTCGATCCGGCCACCGACCTGGTCGAGCTCGAGGCGGACGAGCCGAACGGCGTGGTGTCGCTGGCGGCGATCGAGCGCGTGCTGGCCGAGCACGGCTCGCGCATCGCGCTGGTGCTGTGGCCGGGCGTCCAGTACCGCACCGGCCAAGCCTTCGACCTCGCGGCCATCGCGCAGCTCGCGAAGGCGCGGGGCTGTGCGGTGGGCTTCGACCTGGCCCACGCCGCCGGCAACCTGCCGCTGGCCCTGCACGACAGCGGCGCCGACTTCGCCGCGTGGTGCACGTACAAATACCTCAACAGCGGCCCCGGCGCGGTGGCCGGCGCGTTCGTGCACGAGCGCCATGCGCGCCGCACCGACCTGCCGCGGCTCGCGGGCTGGTGGGGCCACCGCGCGGATACGCGCTTCCTGATGGCGCCGACCTTCGAGCCGGCCGAGGGCGCCGACGGCTGGCAGATGAGCAACCCGCCGATCTTGGCGATGGCGCCGATCCGCGCGTCGCTGGCGTTGTTCGACGAGGCGACGATGCCGGCGCTGCGCGTCAAGTCGCTGCGGCTCACGGGCTATCTCGAAGCCCTGGTCGATGCGCACCTTGGCGGCGCCATCGAGATCCTGACGCCAAGGGACCCGGCGCAGCGCGGCTGCCAGCTTTCGCTGCGGGTGCGCGGCGGGCGCGCGCAGGGGCGCGCGCTGTTCGAGCACCTGGCCGCCCACGGCGTGCTCGGCGACTGGCGCGAACCGGACGTCATCCGCATCAGCCCGGCGCCGCTGTACGTGCGCTTCACCGACGTGCTCGCTTTCGCCCGCGAAGTCCGCCGCTGGCAGGCCGCCGGATGAGCGCGCGTCGCCACGTGATCATCGGCGCCGGGCTGGCCGGGGCACTGCTGGCCCTGCTGCTGGCGCGGCGCGGCCACCGCGTCGACGTGTTCGAGCGCCGGCCCGACCAGCGGCTGCGCGGCTACGAAGGGGGGCGTTCGATCAACCTTGCCCTCGCCCGCCGCGGCCTCTCGGTGCTCGAAGGCGCGGGCCTCGGCGATGCGGTGCTGCGGCGCGCCGTCGCGATGCGCGGACGCCAGGTGCATCCGCTGGGTGCGGAGGGGAGCTTCCTGCCCTACGGCCGCAGCGACGCCGAATGCATCTGGTCGGTGCATCGCGGGCGGCTGAACCACCTGCTGCTCGACGCCGCCGAGGCCGCCGGGGCTCGCGTGCATTTCCACCATCGACTCGGCCTCGTCGACTTCGATGCGAGGCGCGCCGAAATCATCGACGACCGCGACCGGCGCATGCGCTGGATCGACTTCGATGCGCTGCTGGGCGCGGACGGCGCCGGCAGCGCGCTGCGCAACGCCATGCAGGGCCACGCCGACCTGCACCCGGAAACCGCGCCGCTCGACCATGGCTACAAGGAGCTCGAGATCCCCCCGCTGCCCGGCGGCGGCTTCCGCATCGAGCGGGACGCGTTGCACATCTGGCCGCGCGGCGGCTACATGCTCATCGCGCTGCCGAACACCGAGGGCACCTTCACCGCCACGCTGTTCCTGCCGCACAAAGGGCGGATGCCGAACTTCGAGGACATCGAGACGGCGGCCCAGGCGCGCGCGTTCTTCCAGCACACCTTCCCCGACGCCTTGGCCCTGATGCCCGCCTTCGAGGAGGCCTGGATCAGCCATCCGACGAGCAGCCTCGCCACGCTGCGCCTGCGGCACTGGCACGTCGACGGTCGTGCGGTGCTGATGGGCGACGCCGCGCACGCGATGGTGCCGTTCCACGGCCAGGGCATGAACTGCGCATTCGAGGACGTCGCCGCGCTCGACCGCCTGCTCGCCCTGCACGACGACCGGGCGGAGGCGTTCGCGGCATTCGAGGCCGAGCGCAAGCCGAATGCCGAAGCGATCCAGGCCATGGCCCTCGAGAACTACGTCGAGATGCGCGACTCGGTCGATGACCCGGCATGGCGCCTGCAGCGCGCGCTCGAGCTGCAGCTCGCGGAGCGCCACCCCGGCCGCTTCGTGCCGCGATACTCGATGGTCAGCTTCACGCGGACGCCCTACGCCGTCGCCTTCGAGCGCGGCCGCTGGCAGCGCACGCTGCTGGCCGACGCCACCCGCGGCCTCGGTGCGCTCGAGGAGGTCGACCTCGGGGCGCTGGACGCCCGCATCACGGCCGAGCTCGCTCCACTGCCGGTCGAGTGGCTGGAGACCGCGCGGTGAGCTTCCTCTGGTACGACCTCGAGACCTTCGGCCGCGATCCGCGGCGGTCGCGCATCGCGCAGTTCGCGGCGATCCGCACCGACGAGGACCTGCGGGAAATCGACACGCCGGTCTCGCTGTTCTGTCGGCCGGCCGACGACGTGCTGCCGTCCCCGATCGCCACGGCGATCACCGCCATCGCGCCGCAGCGCGCCATGGCGCTGGGGCTCATCGAAGCGGACTTCTTCGCCCGCGTGCATGAACTGATGGCGGAGCCGGGCACGTGCAGCGTCGGCTACAACAGCCTGCGCTTCGACGACGAGTTCATCCGCTTCGGCCTGTATCGCAACTTCCACGATGCGTACGAGCGGGAGTGGAGGAACGGCAACAGCCGCTGGGACCTGCTCGACGTGCTGCGTTTGGCCCGTGCGCTGCGGCCGGACGGCTTGGAATGGCCGCTGCGCGACGATGGCTTCGCGAGCTTCCGGCTCGAGGATCTCGCGGACGCCAACGGCGCCCGCGAAGGCATGGCCCACGAAGCGCTCAGCGACGTGCGCGCGCTGATCGCGCTGGCGCGCAAGCTCAAGGACGCCCAGCCGCGCTTCTGGGACTACGTTCTGAAGCTTCGCGACAAGAGAACCGTGCGCGGCCTGTGCGATCTCGTCGGCCATGCGCCGCTGCTGCACGTCTCGGGGCGGTTTCCCGCGGAGCGGCGCCACGCCGCCCTCGTGGCGCCGATCGCCGTGCATCCGCTGATCGGCACGCGGATCATCGCCTACGACCTCGGCACCGACCCCACGGCCTTCGCCGAGCTCGACGACGAGGCGCTTCAGGCCCGGCTGTACACGCCGCGGGCCCAGCTGCCCGAGGGCGTCCAGCGCCTCCCGCTGAAGGAGATCCACACCAACCGCTGCCCGGCCGTGCTGCCGCTGGCGCACGTTCGACCGGCGGAGCTCGAGCGCCTGCAGCTGGACGCAGCGACGGCCCACGAGCGCGCCGCGTGGCTGGCGTCCCACCCGGACTTCATCGCCCGCTGCGTGGCGCTGTTCGCGCAGACACGCGACTTCAGCGTCACCGATGCCGACGGCGATCTGTACGGCGGCTTCATCAGCGACGCCGATCGCCGCCTGTTTCCGCGCATCCGCACGGCCGACCCGCAGGCGCTGCCGGGCTTCGCGGCGCAGCTCCAGGACGAGCGTCTGAAGACGCTGCTGTTCCGCTACCAGGCGCGCAACTGGCCGGAAACGCTCGATGATCGGCAGCGCGAGACGTGGGCGGCCCATCGCCGTGCCCGGCTGCTGGAGGGGGACGCCCGCGCGGACGGCTCGCTGGCCGCCTTCGAAGCCGAGTGGGACGAAGCGCTGTCGCGGGCGACGACGGACGAAGCGCGCACTGCGCTGGCCCAGCTCCTGGCTTGGCGGGACGGCCTCGTGGCGGGGCTGGTCGCCGGCGTCGCGTGAGCGCGACGCCCTGCGGCGATCAATCGTCGAGCGCGAGCTGCAGCAACAGGTCGAGGTGCACGCGGGCGTCGAGCGCCTCGGTCCGCGAGACGCTCTGCTTGCCGCCAAGGCGCAGCGCGGGCACGAAACCGAAGACGGTTCCTCGCACGAGTGGCCCGCGCTTTTCGCGGCCGGCCTCGAAGAGCGGCTTCTGCAGCAGGATCTCCCGCGATTCGGCGTCGACGATCGTGCGTCCGATGAATTCGATCGGCGAGTACGCCAGGACGTCACCCTCCGACGTGTGGGGGTCCAGGTAGGCGATGTCTTCCACCTCCTCGTCCAGACGGCGGTGGTAAAACATGACGCCGAAAGCCGACAGCGCGATCGGGGTGCGCGACGGGTCATCGTCCTCGCGCATCAGCCAACCCCACAGGTTCTGCTCGTAGTCGCGCGGGTCGATGACCTGGATCTCGCCGTCGCCGTAGAGCCCGAAGCCGCCCTGCTGCCAGAGCTCGAGGATCACCGTCGGAAGCCGGTCGCGGAAGGCGTCGATGAGGCCGGGATCGACCGGCACGTTGTCCGGCGACGGCGGGAAGGTGGACAGGAACGCCGCGACGGCGTCGTCCTTTGAGAGGGTCATGGGTTGCTCCGGTCAAGACGGTGTTTCAGGTCATCGAGGCGGGCCAGCGTCGCGGCCAGCGACTCACGGAGCTCGAACAGCTCGTGCTCGACGCTGGGAGCATTCCCGTCGCCGCCCCGCCGCTCCTCGTCGATGCGCTCGTTCTCCACCTGCGCCTCCTGCATCGAGTTCATCACCACGCCGATGACGAGGTTCAGGATGACCATCGTGCCCAACAGGATGAACGAAACGAAGAACAGCGCCGCCAGCACCGGCTGCGCCTGCGAGGCCGTGCACAGCGCCTCCATGCCGTCGTAGCCGTACCGCGCGCAGCCGTACATCTGCGTGTACAGGGTCGTCGACCAGTTCTCTCCGGTCACGACGATGAACAGCGTCAGCACCGCCATCGGCAGGCTGCCGAAGTGGAGCGGGTCGTTGTCTCCGAACAGGAACACCGCGGCCACGCCGTACACGTAGAAGTGCATCACGAGGAACAGGCCGACGTAGCCCATGCTGGGCAGCGACTTCAGCAGGGCGCCGACCAGCACCTGCAAGCGCGGCAGGCTGCGCACCAGCCGGAGCACGCGCAGCAGACGCAGCAGGCGCAGCACCGTGGCCGACTGCGATCCGATTGGCAGGAAGCAGGCCACCACGATCACGAAGTCGAACACGTTCCACGGATCGGCGAAGAAGCGCCACGGTCGCGGGCCGAGCGCCACCATCTTCAGCACGATCTCAACGCAGAAGATGCCGAGCACCAGCGCGTCGAGCGCATGCAGCACGGTGCCGTGCCGCGCGACGACGTCCCGATCAGTCTCGAGCCCGATCAGCAGCGCAGCGAACAGGATGACGGCGGTAATGAAGCGCTGGAACCACGGCGCTTCGACGATGCGTTGGGCGAACGCCTGCAGGGGCATGCGGCTGGGGGCTTGGAGGACGGCGCCCAGTGTGTCGGGACGCCCCAGCGCTGCCAAGGCGTCAGGCGTGTCCGGACCTTGGTCTTGCGCCAGCCCCGGTGTCCCCCGACAGCGCACCCGTGACCCACATCGCCAGCAGCGCGCCCGCCAGCTGCGCCGCAGCGAATGCCGCGACGTCACTGGGCCGGATGCCGGCGAACGTCTGGGTGAGCGAGCGGGCCAGCGTCACCGCGGGGTTCGCGAACGACGTGCTGGCGGTGAACCAGTACGCGGCGAAGATGTAGGCCGCCACCAGCGCCGGGACGGCCGCCGGCCGGTGCTTCGTACCGAGGAGAATGGTCAGCAGCAGGCCGAACGTGGCGACGCCTTCGCTGAGCCACTGCGAGACTCCCGTGCGAACCCGCGTGCCGGGCTGGAGCCAGGCGAGGTCGAACATCGCGTGGGCCAGCACCACCCCGGCGACCGCACCGGCCGTCTGCGCCACGACGTAGCCCATGGCATCCCGGGCGCCCAGTTCGCCGCGCAGGCCCATGACCAGCGTCACAGCCGGGTTGAAGTGCGCGCCGGAGATCGGCCCCAACCCGACGATCAGCACGTAGAGCAGCGCCGCGGTCGCGCTGGCGTTGGCGAGGAGCGCGATGGCGCTGTTGCCGCCGGCGAGATCGACGCCCATGACGCCGGAACCGACGACCCCGGCCAGCAGCAGGGCCGTTCCGAGGCCCTCGGCCAACAGCCGCGAGGCCAGCGGCCTCACAGCGAAGCCAGCAGGGCGCGCACCCGCGAGGCGATCTCGTCGCGCACCGCGCGGTAGCCGGCGTCGTCCATGTGCTTCGGGTCGGGGAGGCCCCAATCTTCCCGACGCTTCGCCGGGATCCACGGGCATTGGTCGCCGCAGCCCATCGTCACCACGGCGTCGAACTCGCCGCCGATCTCGTCGAGCGACTTCGAACCATGGCGCCGCAGGTCGTAGCCCAGCTCGGCCATGAAGCGGATGGCCTTCGGGTTGATCACCCCGGAAGGCTTCGAGCCCGCGCTCAGCGCCTCGACCGCGTCGCCTCCGTGGAGGTGCGCGAAGGCTTCGGCCATCTGGCTGCGGTTGGCGTTCTCGACGCAGACGAACAGGACGCGTTTCTTCATGGCCGGGCGGACGATCTGCGAGGGTTGGGTCTCGGGGTGCAGGCGCTGGTCGGGACACAGGGGGCGGCGCCGGCGCAGCAGTTTTCGGTGAGGTAGGCGATCAGCCCGTTCATCCGCGCGTAGCTGGCGCGCAGGCGGATGACCCGGCCTTCTCGCTCGTCCACGACCAACCCCGCGCCCCGCAGCACGTGGAGATGGGCGGTGAGCGTGGCCGCGGGAACGTCCAGCGCCTGACGCAGCTCGCCCACCGCGAGGCCTTCCCCGCCGACCTGCACGAGGGCGCGGAATGCGGCGAGTCGCGTCGGATGCGCAAGGGCGTGGAGGGCGTCGAGGGCCACGTCGGCTTTCATGATTCTATTTTTCCAGAAATATGGAAAGACTGTAAAGTGCCGCCGGCCTCCCGATCTCGACCTCCCCGGCGGGGCGGCGTCGGCGACGGGCGGCGCGGGTGCGAGAATCCACGCCGTCGCGTTCCGCGACGCTCCCGACCCTGGCGCGCCGCGCACTGACGATGACCCTGCCGCTGCGGCACTACGCCGTCTTCTACTTCTGCTTCTACGCTGCCCTCGGGGCCTACACCCCCTACGTGGCTCGCTTCGTCGACCACCTCGGCTTCGGCGGCCTCGTCGCCGGGGGCATGCTCGGCCTCTGGTACGCGTCGCGCATCCTCGCGCCGCCGCTGTGGTCGCGCTGGGTGGCGCGCAGCGCGGCGCCCGGGCAATGGCTGTTGGCCGGCACCGTGCTGGCGACCCTGGGTTTCGCGTCGTTCGGCGCGGTGTCGACGGTGTCGCAGCTGTTCGCGGCGATGCTGTTCTTCGGCCTGTTCTACAACGCGGTGATGCCGCAGTTCGAGGCGATGACGCTCGCGGCGATCGAGGGTGAACCGGAAGGCTACGGGCGCTTGCGCGTGTGGGGTTCGGTGGGATTCCTCGTGGTTGCAGGCAGCTACGGTGCGCTTCTCGACGCGTGGGGCGAGGCCTTTTTCGTGTGGGCCACCTTGCCGTGGTTCGCGCTGATGATCTGGGCGGCGTGGCCGTATCGCCGCGGCCGCGCCGCGGCGGGCGATTCCACGATCCCGCGCGTCGCCACGCGCTCGCTGTGGCGCCGCAGCGGCGTGCGGCCGCTGCTGCTGCTCGCCCTGCTGGTGCAGTCGGGCTTCGGTGCGTTCTATGTCTTCTACACCCTGCACCTGCAGGCTCACGGCCACGATGGGCTGGCGGTTGGCCTGCTGTGGGTGGCCGGCGTGCTCGCCGAGATCGCCCTGTTCTGGGCCGCGCCGGCGCTGATCCGGCGCCACGGCACCGCGCGGCTGATCGCCGTATGCCTCGGCGTCACCATCGTGCGCTGGGCGGTCGTCGCGCTGTGCGCCGCCTCGCTCCCGCTGATGCTGGCCGCGCAGCTGACGCATGCGCTCGGCTTCGCCCTGTTCCACGCCTGCCTGATGCAGCGCATGGCGGCGCTGTTCCCCGGGTCCGAGGCGAGCGCGGGGCAAGGCCTGCTGTACGGTTTTTCGTCAGGCCTCGGTGGCGTCATCGGAGCGCTGCTGGCCGCTGGCCTGTGGGAATGGCGAGGCGGCACGGCGGCTTTCATCGGCGGTGCGGTCCTGACGACCCTCGCGCTCGGCCTCCACGCTCGAACGACGATGCGTGGTCCTCAGGCGGGCCATGCGGCCTCCGCCACCGCATAGCCCACGCAAAGGAGCACCGCCCAGAGCGCGCTGCGTCCGCGGACCGACAGCAAGGCCAGCGCCGCGGCGAGCACCGGGACGTCGATCGCGCGCAGCTCCACGTCGTCGGCCAGCGCCCACCCGGCCGTGGCCAGCAGGCCCAGCACTGCGCCGTTGACCATGGCGAGCGCCGCGAGGCCACGCCGATGCGACCCCAGCGCCGCCGCGTGGGCCTGCGCGGCGACGATGAACACAAAGCCTGGGAGGAACATCGCCGCCAGGGAGATCGCCGCCGAGATCGACGCGAACGCGCCCGGCTGCGCCGACGCGCCGAGATACGCGGACAGCGCGAACATCGGGCCGGGCAGCGCCTGCGCGGCGCCGTAGCCGCTGGCGAAGGCGTCGGCGCTGACCCAACCCGGTTCCACCACGCCCGACTGCAGCAGCGGAAGCACGACGTGCCCGCCGCCGAACACGAGGGCGCCGGCCTGCAGATGCGCCGCCGCCACGGCCAGCATCGGTGGCGCGCTCGAGGTCGTCGCCGCGACGCTGCCCAGCAGCAGCACGCCGAGCGCCGCCAAGGCCCGACGCGACGCCCGGCGCTGGCCCGCCGGCCACGGCGTCTCCAGACGCGTCACCGAAACCCGCGACGGCAGCAGGGCGCCGAACGCTGCCGCGATGAGCAGGGCCACGCCCGCGGCCGCGCCGCTCGTCGAGAAGGCCGCCACCAGGCCGACGCCCATCGCGGCGAGCAGCGGCAACGGCCGCCTCCCGATCGACCGGGCCATGGCCGCGACCGCGTGGGCCACCACGACCACGGCCACGAGCATCAGGCCACGCAGCGCGGCGTCGAGCGTTGGATCGTCCAACGTGGCGAAGCCCAGCCCGAGCGCGGTCATCAGCAGCGCCGACGGCAGGGTGAACCCCGTGAACGCCGCGACGGCGCCCCGCCATCCCGCCCACTCCAGGCCGAGCGCGAAGCCCACCTGGCTGCTTGCCGGGCCCGGAACCAGCTGCGCCAGGGCGACGAGCCCGTCATATCGCGCGGCGGTCACCCAGCCCCGTCGGTCGACGAAGGTGCGGCGGAACATCGCGAGGTGCGCCATTGGCCCACCGAAACCGGTCATTCCCAGCAGCAGGAAGGTGCGGAAGATCGTGGCCGCATCGGGTGGCGGCCGCGCCGGGGCGCCGGCGGGCGCCGCGGGCGCATTCCCGCTCACTCGTTCGACACCCCGTGCGGCACGTGCCCCGCCGCGACGTGCTGCATCGCGCTTTCGATGTTGTGCATGGAGTCGTCGAAGAAGATGTCGGCGCCAAACGTGTCGAGGAACGGCCCCTTGGGACGCCCCCCGAGGAACAGCGCCTCGTCGAGGCGGATGCCCCATTCGCGAAGCGTCAGGATCACGCGCTTGTGCGCCGGCGCCGAGCGCGCCGTGACCAGCGCGATGCGGATCGGCGGGTCGTCCGCCGGGAGCGCCTGCTGCAGCGTGTGCAGCGCCGAGAGGAAGCCGCGGAAAGGACCTCCGGACAGCGGCTCGAGGGCGCGGACCGTCTCGTGGTCGTGGAACGCCTGCAAGCCTTCCTCCTGCGACACGCGCTCGCTCTCGTCGCCGAAGATCACGGCGTCCCCGTCGAAGGCGATGCGCAGCTGGGGATGGCGATCCACGGGCGGCAGGCCGGTGGGCAGGATGGTCGCGGCCGCCACGCCGTGCTCCAGCGCGCTGCGCACGCTCGCCGGATTGGCGCTCAGGAACAGCTGCGCGCCGAACGGACGGATGTACGGGTGCGTGTCGGCGCCGCTGGTGAACACCGCGCGCACGATGCCGAGGCCGTAGTGCTCGATCGCGTTGAAGATGCGCAGGCCCGTATCCGCCGAATTGCGCGACAGCAGGATCACCTCGACCGGCGGCACGCCCGGCGGCAGCAGCGCGTTCAGCGCGAGGAGCTTGCGCACCAGCGGGAACGCGATGCCCGGCTGGAGGGGTTGGTCCTCGCGCTCGCGCTGGAACGCCGCGTAGGCCTGCAGTCCCTCGCGTTCGAACAGGGCGTGCCCGTCCTCGAGGTCGAACAGCGCGCGCGCGGTGATGGCGACCGTCAGCGGCTCGATGGGCACGCGCATCAGCTCTCGAACTGCTCGTTGAGGATGCGGTCGGCGAGGTCGTGCTCGGGATCGAACAGCAGCGTGACGGTGTGCGTGCGCGATTCGCGGATGCGCACCTCGACGACGTTGCGGACCTCGTGCGAATCCGCGGTCGCGCTGACCGGCCGCTTCAGGGCATCGAGCACGTCGATCCCGATCTCGGCGTCCGAGCGCAACAGCGCACCGCGCCAGCGGCGCGGGCGGAACGCGGCGATGGGCGTCATGGCGATGACGTCGGAACCCAGCGGCAGGATCGGGCCATGGGCCGAATAGTTGTAGGCCGTCGAACCCGCGGGCGTGGCGACCAGCATGCCGTCGCAGACCAGCTCGTCGAGCTTGCGCTGCCCGTTCACCGCGATGCGCAGGTGAGCGGTCTGCCGCGTTTGCCTCAGCAGCGAGACCTCGTTGTAGGCCAGCGAGGTGATGGTCTGCCCACCTTCGGTGACGACCTCCATTTCCAGCGGCCGCAGCACGTTGTGGCGCGCGTGCGCGAGCCGGTCCAGCAGGCCGTCCGCCCGATGCTGGTTCATCAGGAAGCCGACGGTGCCCAGCTTCATGCCGTACACCGGCAAGCCCAGCCCACCGTGGCGATGCAGCGTCTGCAGCATGAACCCGTCACCGCCCAAGGCCACCAGCACGTCGGCGTCGGACGGCAGGCACGGGCCGTGCGTGGCCTCCAACGCCTGCCGCGCGGCTTCCGCTTCCGGCGTCGGGCTGGCGAGGAAGGCGATCCGCGAAGCGCTCATGCGAACACGCCCGCGTCAGCCCACGCGTCCGCCGGCCGCGGCGATCTGGCCGAGGCGCCGCACGGCCACCAGCAGTGTCGCGTAGTCCATGCCGCGCAGGTTGCGCATGTCGGCGAACATGGCCAGCGTGTAGCGCAACGTGGAGTCCTCGCGCGACAGCCAAGCGCCGACGGCATCGGTGGCGCCCTTCCCGGCCGGCGCGCTGCTCAGCACCTGGCCGACCAGCGTGCTCTGCTGCTGCTGCAGCTCGATCTGCGCGATGTCGAGGCCGTAGGCGAGGAAGGGCAGCGCGGCGAAGTCCGCCGCGAGCCGGGCTTCGAAGCCCTTGCGGATCCAGGCCTCGATGCTGGCCTCGTACTGCGACTTCGCCTCGGCCGGGAGCACCGAGGCCAACACCGCGCGCAGCTCCCTCAGGCTCGACGCGTAGCGCTCGACCATCGACGCGATGACGAGCTGCTCGCCGGGCAGGTTGAGCATCCAGCGCGTGTATTGGCGCAGCAGGTTCCAGATCGCCATCAGGGCATCGATCTGCGCCGGCTCCGAGACCTTCAGGTCGGCGGCATCGATCGCTGACCACCACTGGCGGGCGTCGAGGATCTCTCGGGCGATGGTGTAGGCCTTGGCGATCTGCGCCGGCTGCTCGCCGGTGTCCTCCTCGCGCGACAGGTACGGGTCTTCCGGCACGTCGCTGTCGAGCAGCTGGTTGAAGATCACGATCTTGTCGTAGCTGAGCAGGATCGAGAGCTCCGGGCGCGTCAAACCGAGGCCGCGCGAACGGCGGTCGCTGAACTCCGCATCCGAGGGCAGGAATTCGATGGCACGGTCGAGCAGGCCCTGCGATTCCAGCGTGCGGATCAGGTGCTGGAAGCTGCCAAGGCGCGGGATGCTCATCCGCTCCATCAGGCTGATCGCCTGGTTCTGGCGGTAGTTGTCGTTGAGCACCAGCTCGCCGACCTCGTCGGTCATCTCGGCCAGCAGCGCGTTGCGCTGTTCGAGCGTGAGGCCGCCGCGGGCCATGACGCCGCCGAGCAGGATCTTGATGTTCACCTCGTGGTCCGAGGTGTCGACACCGGCCGAGTTGTCGATGAAGTCGGTGTTGAGCAGCACGCCGTTGAACGCCGCTTCGATGCGGCCCTTCTGCGTCATGCCGAGGTTGCCGCCCTCGCCCACCACCTTGCAGCGCAGCTCGCGGCCGTCCACGCGCAGCCCGTTGTTGGCGCGGTCGCCGGCGTCGGCGTGGGTCTCGGTGCTGGCCTTGACGTAGGTGCCGATCCCGCCGTTCCACAGCAGGTCGACGGGCGCCTTGAGGATGGCGTTCATCAGCTGGGCGGGCGTCATCTGCTCGGCGTCCCCCTCGATGCCGAGCGCCGCGCGGACCTCCGGGCTGACCGGGATGTGCTTCGCGGAGCGCGGATAGATGCCACCGCCCGCCGAGATCAGCGCCTTGTCGTAGTCGTCCCAGCTCGAGCGCGGC
>ERZ1066122.1644-NODE-1644-length-17111-cov-9.539165_pt1 | contig 17111 bp, 16 predicted proteins | sample MGYA00382769_ERZ1066122 | MGnify/ENA primary metagenome ERZ1066122 (study PRJEB33369, sample SAMEA5778352) | biofilm metagenome | biome: Industrial cooling water; feature: Water cooling tower basin; material: Biofilm | place: United Arab Emirates | collected... | reverse complement strand
AAGCACCAAAGCAGGATCGCTTTCTGGGCATGTAGGCGGTTTTCCGCCTCATCCCAGATGGCGGACTGGGGACCATCGAGAATTTCGTCGGTGGCTTCCTCGCCGCGATGGGCGGGCAGGCAGTGAAGAAAGGTCGCGCCGGGCGCCGCGCCCGCCATCAGCGCGGCATTCACCTGATAGGGCTGCATCGCGGCCAGCTTTGCCGCGCTGTCAGCCTGGCCCATCGAGATCCAGGTGTCGGTGACGACGATGTCCGCGCCGGCGACCGCGCGGGCCGGGTCCCGCTCGATCGTCACCCGGGCATTGCTGGCGGCCAGCCGCTGATTGGCCTCGGCGACGAAGGCGGGATCGGGATCGAACCCCTCCGGGCAGCCGGCCGCCACCGAAAAGCCGAACAGGCCGGCAGCTTCGATGATGGAGTTCAGCACATTGTTGCCGTCGCCCAGCCAGGCCCATTTGCTGCCCGGAAGCGCGTGCCCGTGTTCGACCGCGGTCAGCAGGTCGGCCACGATCTGGCAGGGGTGCGATCGGTCGGTCAGGCCGTTCACCACCGGCACCGACGCATGCTGCGCCATCTCGTCAAGCTTGGCCGGATCGTCGGTGCGGATCATGATCGCGTCGACATAGCGGGACAGCACCCGCGCCGTATCCGCCACCGTCTCGCCGCGGCCGAGCTGCATCGAGCCCGCATCCATCACGATGGAGGTGCCGCCGAGCTGGCGGATCGCCATGTCGAACGACACCCGCGTCCGGGTCGAGCTTTTCTCGAAGATCATCGCGAGCGTATGGCCGTCGAGCGGCCGGTCGGCATCGGGCTTGCCTTTCGGCCACCCCGCGCGGGCCCGTTTGCGGTCCACCGCATCGGCCAGCATCGCTGCAATGCCGTCCGCCCCGGCGGAGGAGAGTTCGAGGAAATGGCGCATCGTCAAAGCCTCTCGGACGCTGCGCGCGCCTGCCCCGGCCGGGCGAGCGCCACCGCCTGCTCAAGCCGCAATGTCATAGTCCCGCGCGCCGGCGCTCAGCCGCTCGATGCACTCCGCGACATGCTGATCCCCGATCACCAGCGGCGGCAGGATGCGGACGACATTGTCGCCCGCCGCCACCGTCAGCAGCCCGTGATGATCGCGCAGATGGGCAACGAAGCCGCGGCTGTCCGTCTTCATCTTGAGGCCGAGCATCAGGCCCAGGCCGCGCACGCCTTCGAACAGATGGTCGTGATTGGGAATCATCTGTTCGAGCGCACCGCGCAGCCGCTCGCCCATCTGGCGAACATGGGCAAGGAAGGCGGGATCGAGCACGATGTCGAGCACCGCCTGCCCGGCCGCCATTGCCAGCGGGTTGCCGCCGTAGGTGGAGCCATGCGTCCCGACCACCATGCCGCGCGCGGCGCGCTCGGTCGCCAGGCAAGCGCCCATCGGAAAGCCGCCGCCAATCCCCTTGGCCGATGCCAGAATGTCGGGGCGGATGCCGTATTGCTCATAGGCGTAGAAGGTGCCGGTGCGGGCAACGCCGCACTGCACTTCGTCGAGCACCAGCATCAGATCCTGCTCGTCGGCGATGCGCCGCAGCCCGGCCATGAAGGCGGGGCTTGCCGGCCGGATGCCACCCTCCCCCTGCACCGGCTCGACCAGGAAGCCGGCGGTCGTCTCGTCGACGGCAGCGGCCGCCGCCTCCAGATCGTCGAACGGCACGACCTTGAAGCCCGGCAGCAGCGGCTCGAAGCCGGAGCGCAGCTTCTCCTGATCGGTGGCGCTGATCGTGCCGATCGTGCGCCCATGGAACGCGTTCTTGAAGGTGATCAGGGTCGTCCGCTTCGGGTCCCCGCCGGCGAAATGATACCGGCGCGCCGTCTTGATCGCGCATTCGACGGCCTCGGCACCGGAATTGGTGAAGAAAACCGTGTCGGCGAAGCTGTTGTCGACGAGCCGCTGGGCAAGCGCCTCGCCCTGGGGCGAGCCGTAGAGGTTCGAGACGTGCATCAGCGTCGCCGCCTGCTCCTGGATCGCCTTTGTCAGGTGCGGATGCCCGTGCCCCAGCAGATTGACCGCAATCCCCGACGCAAAGTCGAGATAGCGTTCGCCTTTCTCCCCGATCAGATAGCAGCCTTCCCCGCGCACCGGCCGCACCCCGCAGCGCGGGTAGACGGGCATCAGCGGCGTGATGGTCATCGGAAGGCTCCTGTCGTTCGAACGCAAAAAGGCGACCGCAAGGTCGCCTCTGCGGGGCTATACGTCCGCCGGCGGGCGGGCACAACCCTCAGCGCCGGCGCCGCCCGCTCCGCCCGTCTGGCCGGCCGGGACGGCGCCGGCCGCGTCACCAGCGGCGAAAGCGCCGGTCGTCGTCCCAGCGTTCGCGGGCGAAGCGGTCCTGGAGCACGGCGACGCGCCGGTTGAGTTCCTGCCATTCGCGCGGGCTGATGCCGTTCCAGCTGTAGCGGCGCTCCAGCCGGACGATGTCGTTCATGCGGTCGCGCAGGCGCCGGGCCTCGCGCGGCGTGATGGTGCCGCGCTGCAGCCCGCGCTCGACGCGGATATCGATCTGGTCAAGCCGGCGGTAAATGTCGCCGCCGCCGTCGCGATGGTCATACCCCCAGCGCTGGACCGGGATCGGCTGGGCCGTGGCGGGCACCGCGGCGGCGCCCGCAGACAGGGCGACGAGCAGGGGAAGAATCACGTTTCTCATCGGGGACGCTCCTTGTTGGTGTCCCCTGCCGGATACCGATACGCCGCTGGAACGAGGCTGAACGCGCCTGTCAGCCGGCGTTCAGCGGAACAGCTCGGCCAGGAACGCAAGCAACGCCTCGAAGCTGCGGCGATCGGCATCGGGGTGATACGCCATGCCCGGCGCTGCGGCCTGCGGGTTGGTGAAGCTGTGGCCGACGCCGCCATGGAGATGGATCTGCCAGTCGACGCCGGCCGCGGTCATCTCGTCCGCCAGCGCTCGCACGGCGTCCGGCCCGGCAAGAGGATCGTCCCAGCCATGCAGCACCAGCACCTTGGCGCGGATCTCGGCGGCGAGCGCGGGCGGCAGCGGCGGGAACACGCCGTGGATCGACACGACGCCGCGTAGGTCCGCCGCACCCGCCCGCGCCGCATCGAGCGCGCACAATCCGCCGAAGCAATAGCCGATCACGGCCAGCCGGCTCGCATCGACGCCGGGCACCGTGCGGGCGAAATCGAGGGCGCCGAGCAGCCGGCGGCGCAGCAGCGCGCGATCGGCCAAAAGCGCGTCCATTTCGGCACGCGCCGCCTCCGGCGCCAGGCCGCGCCGGTCGCGCCCGTAGAGATCGATCACGATCGCGACATGGCCTAGCTGGGCCAGGCGCTCGGCCACGGCGATTTCCTGATCGGTCGGCCCGCGGATCGTCGGCGCAATCAGCACCGCCGGCCGCGGCTCCGCCGCATCGGGCCGGACGACCGCCGCCTGGCACAGCCGGTCCGCCGCGACATAGTCGTGGAATGCGATCACGCCTTCAGCTTCCAGCCCGAACGCAAGAGCTGGTAGCACGCCCAGCCCATGGCGATGTTGATCGCGAGAAGCAGGCCGGCCCCGAACAGCACCGGCGAATCGGCCGTGCCGAGGAAGCCGTAGCGAAAGCCCGAGATGATGTAGAAGAAAGGATTGGCGTGGCTGACTGCCCGGAAGGCCGGCGACAGCGCATCGACCGAGTAGAATGTGCCGGACAGCAGCGACAGCGGCGCGACGACGAAGTTCGTCACCGCTGCGGCATGGTCGAATTTCTCCGCCCAGATCGAGGTCATCACGCCCAGAAAGGCCAGGAACATCGCGCCCGACAGGCCGAACCACAGGATTGCCCAGGGGTGACGCGGCACCACGCTGACGCCGGGCCACAGCAGCATCGCCAGCCACACGGTGAGGCCGACCAGCGCCGCGCGGGTGACGGACGCGCCGACCAGGCCCGCCAGCAGCTCGCCGTTCGACAAAGGCGGCATCAGATAGTCGACGATCGTGCCCTGGATCTTCCCCACCAGCAGCGAGAAGCTGGAATTTGCGAAGGCGTTCTGGATCATGCCCATCACGATCAGGCCGGGCGCGACGAAATCCGCGAAGGAATGGCCGAGCACCTCGCGGCCGCTGCGGCCGAGGGCGACGGTGAAGATCACCAGGAACAGCAGCGTCGTCAGGGCGGGCGCCCAGATCGTCTGGAGCTGCACCTTGAAGAAACGGCGCACCTCCTTCACATAAAGGGCGCGGAGCCCCGGCCAGTTGACGCGCTTGATCGAAGCGACGCCGGGTGCGAGGCGAATTCCGGTTTGGGACTGGTCGGCCATCCGTCGCTCGCCTATCGGCTGACGGCGCTGCCTGCAAGGCGGGTGACCAGTTGGATGTGAAGGACACTCATGGCCTGGACTGACGAACGCATCGAGCAGCTGAAGTCGATGTGGGAAAAGGGGATGACGGCAAGCCAGATTGCCGAGGAACTGGGCGGCGTCAGCCGCAACGCAGTGATCGGCAAGGCGCATCGCCTGGGCCTGCAGGCGCGCCCCTCGCCGGTGCGGGAGAAGGACCAGGGCAGCGAGACGCCGGCCGCGGCGCCGGCACCCGCCCCCGCCCCTTCGCCCCCGCGCCGCGAGGAGACGGCGGCAGCGGCGCCGGCCGCACCGGCACCGGCGCCGGCACCCGGGTCGCCCGCTCCCCAGATTCGCTCGATCGGCCCCGGCGGCTTTCTCCGCCAGGCGCCGGGCGAGCCGTCGGCGCCGATTCCCCCGGCACCGCCCCGGCGCCTGGTGCCGGCGCGGCCCAGCCCCGACATCGCCGGCAAGACGAGCCTGCTCGATCTGAACGACCGCATCTGCAAATGGCCGATCGGCCATCCAGGCGAGCCGGATTTCCATTTCTGCGGCAAGCCGGTCAATCCGGGCTTTCCTTATTGCGTCGACCATTGCGGCCAGGCCTATCAGGCGCAGCTGCCGCGGCGTGACCGTCGGCCGCCGCCGCCGCTCCCTTATGGCGGGCCGCGGGTGCGCTGAGCGCGGGCCGCCGGCCGCTCTCCATCAGGACAAGAAAAGGGCCGCAACCATCGCCGGTTGCGGCCCTTCTTGCTTGTGGGGGAAGTTGCTGGCCCGGTCAGGGGCTGACCGGCGAATCGTCGTCATCATCGTCGATCAGCGCGTCGACCACCGGGATGGCGATGATGCCGAGCGCGATGATGCCGGCCAGGATCGCGCCGCTGCCGCCCGCCAGCCGCTCGTCGCCTTCAGCGGCGCCGGCCCGCGTCACGGGAGACAGGGACAGCTTGGCCGCGGGCGCGGCGAGCGCCGGCGTGGCGAGCGCCATGGCGGCCAGCGCCGCCGTCATTGACTTGAACCGCATCGATACTCCTCCTTTTACCCAGACCCGCCCGACGCGGCGCGCGCCGATCGGTTCCGCCGGGCCGGGAAAATCGGGCCGGGCCGATGGGCGGGGGAGGCTCACGCGGTTGCCGGCCGGCCCGGTGGCCGTTCCGCCGCCATGAAGCTCAGCTGCGCGAGGCCTCCAGATCCCGCGGTGCCCCGTCGATCAGCTCGGCTGCCGATATGCGGAGCGCCCGGACGCCGTCATGAAGGATGCTCGCCGAAATCAGGATCGCCGCCGCCGCGTCCGCCCACCAGAAGCCGAGGCCGACGCCGAGCACGCCGACAATCCCGGCCAGGCCGGTCTGCCAGTCGGCTCGCTGCATCATCGCGTCGGTGTGGAGGACCTTGTCCTGCAGCCGCCGGGCGCAGGGCAGTTTCGCGCGGCCGAGCAACACCGGCGGCACCACCGAATAGCCGAGCGCCGCGATCATCAGCCAGCCCTGCCAGAAGGTCGCCCCGAACAGCGTGACGGGCGCGATCGTCGGATGCTCCGCCCGCACCAGGCTGAGCGCCGATTCGAGGGCGAGCACGGCGCCGACCGCCGCCAGCGCGACTGCCGAGATCAGGAATGCGAGACTGTTCACCCGATCGAAGCCGAAGGGGAAGCGGCGCGTCGGTGGCCGCCGCTCGATGCGCCGGGCAACCAGGAACACGATCGCCGGGACCAGGCTCAGAATGTCCTCGATCCACGCCGTCCGCATCGCCTGGCTGCTTCCCATCGCCACCGCCATGACGCCGACGACGCTTGCCATCCACCAGAGCGTCAGCCGCTCGAGCCGCGTCGCCGCGGCAAGCTCGGCCCGGACCGGCGGCGGCAGGCGCTCGCTCATCCCGCCGCCGCCACGCGCCGCGACTGACGATAGACAAGGTCGATCCAGCGATTCTCGCCGTTCCGCGCGACCGCCGCCACGTCGGTGACGATCGTGCCCCGCCGCAGCCGGATCAGCGGCGGCAGCACCGTCACGCGCCGCCGCCAGGGGCTCTGCGCATCGATCGGCCCGATCACCAGATCGAGCGCACCCCCCTCGAGCACCACGAACAGCGCGTCGGCCGCGTCCCGCCGCTGCAGCGGCTGCGCTCCGGTCGCGCCCGCAAGCGCGCGCACCAGCGCCGCACGCCGTGCCGCGCCGGCCGGCCCCGCCTCGCCGGCGATCACGCCGATCCGCATCTGGCCGGTGCTCAGGACCCGCTCGAGGGTGCGCTCGGGATCGGCCGGGATCGACCCGCAGCCGGCGAGCGCCAGCAGCAGCGCTGCACCGGCCGTCCGGAAACGGGAACGCGCTTTGTCCATGCAGGCGATACGGGCTGGCCGCGATCCTGTTCCCGCTCAGCCGGCGCGGAGCATTTCCCGCGCGCAATTGTGCCCCGGCGCGCCGGTGACGCCACCGCCGGGATGCGTGCCAGCCCCGCACATCCACAAGTGGCGCAGCGGCCCCCGATACGCGCCGTGACCAAGCAGTGGCCGCGCCGCCCACAGCTGCTCGAGGCTCATCCGTCCGTGGAAGATGTCGCCGCCGGCCAGGCCGAAGCGCGCCTCGAGATCGGCGGGGCTGAGCGCCAGCCGGCCGAGGACCGACGCCCGGAAGCCGGGCGCATAGGCCTCGACCGTGTCGAGGATCGTATCCGCCGCCGCCTCGCGCGCGTCCGCCCAGTCGCGCCCGTCCGGCAGCACCGGGGCGAATTGCTGGCAGAACAGGCTTGCGACATGCTGACCGGGCGGGGCGAGACTGTCGTCGAGCGTCGACGGAATCAGCATCTCGACGATCGGCGCGCGGGACCAGCCCAGGGTCCGCGCGTCGGCAAAGGCACGGTCCATATAGTCGAGGCTGGGCGCGATCACGATGCCGCTCGCCAGATGGTCGCCCGGTTCCGGCAGGCACGAGAAGCGCGGCAGTTCGGCGAGCGCGACATTCATCCGGAACGTGCCGGAGCCGACCGCATAGCCCCGCATCCGCCGCGCGAAATCGGCGGGCAGCGCCGCCTCCGGCACCAGCCGGCCGTAAAGCAGCTTCGGCCCGACATTGGCGGCGATCCGGCGCGCGAACACCTCCCGCCCGTCCGCGAGCGCGACGCCGACCGCGGCACCGCCATCGACCAGCACGCGGTCGACCGGCGCGTCGGTCCACAGCTCGACGCCTGCCGCCGCGCATGCGCGGGCCATGGCCTGGGTGATCGCGCCCATCCCGCCCACCGCATGACCCCAGGCGCCCTTCACGCCGTTCACTTCGCCGAACACGTGGTGGAGCAGCACATAGGCCGAACCCGGCGTGTCCGGGCTCGCATAATGTCCAACCACCGCATCGAAGCCGAACGCGGCCTTCAGCTCGTCGCTTTCGAACCAGCCGTCCAGAAACTCCCGTGCGCTGCGGGTGAAGAGCTCGATCAGGTCGCGCTGCGCCTCGATCGGCAGCCTCGCCAGCGCCCAGCCTTGGGCGCCGCCGCGGATCAGGCTGGCGAGCCCGCCACCGGCGTCGGGCGGCGTCCGCAGCGCCAGATCGCGCAGCAGGTCGGCAATCCGCTCCAACGCCGCGAAATAGGCCGGCAGGTTCGCCGCGTCGCGGGCCGAGAATTTCGCCACCTCCGCCTGGCTGCGCGCCAGCCCGCCGCCCAGGATCAGATGGCGCCCGTCCGGCAGCGGCAGGAAGTTCGACACCGGCCGGTGGACGATGCGCAGGCCCCAGTCGGCAAGCGCCATGTCCCGGATGATCTTGGGCTGCAGGAGGCTGACGGTGTAGCTGGCCGTCGAATTGCGGAAGCCGGGGTGGAACTCCTCGGTGACGGCGGCACCGCCCAGCACCGGCCGCCGCTCCACCACCCGCACCCGCCAGCCCGCCCGCGCGAGATACCAGGCACAGACCAGGCCGTTATGGCCGCCACCGATGATCAGCGCGTCGAGCGCCGGGCGCGCCACCGCGGGGCGGATCAGGCCGCTGCGGCGGCGGCGGCGCCGGCCAGCGCGGCGCGGACAGCCGCGACCGCATCGGCGGCCTTGTCGCCGTTCGGCCCGCCGCCCTGCGCCATGTCCGGGCGCCCGCCGCCGCCCTGCCCGCCCAGCGCCGCGACGGCATGGCGGACCAGCGCGACGGCATCGCGCTGACCGGTCAGGTCGTCGGTCACGCCGACCGCAACCGAAGCGCGGCCCTCATTGACCGCCACGAGGATCGCGACGCCCGAGCCGATCCGGGCCTTGAGCGCGTCGACCGCGCCGCGCAGGCCCTTCGGATCGAGCCCTTCGACCACCTGGCCGATAAAGCCATGGCCGCCGACCTGCTCGGGCGCCGCGGCGGCCGGGCCGCCGCCGCCGCCGCCAAGCGCCAGCGCCTTCTTCGCCTCGGCAAGCTCGCGCTCCAGCCGGCGGCGCTCCTCGATCAGGGCGGCGACCCGGCTGGGCACGTCCTCCGGCGCGGTCTTCAGCGCCGCTGCGGTCTCGCGCAGCCGTTCGTCCCGGGCGGTCAGCCATTGCCGCGCCGCTTCTCCGGTCAGCGCCTCGATGCGCCGCACGCCGGACGAGACCGCGCTTTCCGACACGATCTTGAACAAGGCGATGTCGCCGGTCGCGCTGACATGCGTGCCGCCGCACAGCTCGACCGAATAGGCGTCGCGGCCCATCGTCAGCACGCGGACCTCGTCGCCATATTTCTCGCCGAACAGCGCCATCGCGCCGGCGGCGATCGCGTCGTCGGGCGTCATCAGCCGCGTCGTCACCGGCTCGTTCCAGCGGACATGCGCGTTGACGTCCGCTTCGATGTCGGCGATTTCAGCCGCGGTCAGCGCGGACGGGTGGGAGAAATCGAACCGCAGCCGGTCGGGCGCGACCAGCGAACCCTTCTGGGTCACATGCCCGCCGAGCCGGCGGCGCAGGGCCGCGTGCAGCAGGTGCGTCGCGCTGTGATTGGCACGAACGCGGTCGCGCCGCTCGGCATCCACGGTCAGCTGGACGGTGTCGCCGATCTGCACCTGGCCCTGATCGACGGTCAGATGATGCGCATGAAGCCGGCCGAGCGGCTTCGACGTGTCCTGAACCGTCGCCCGCAAGCCCTTGTCCGACGTCACCGCTCCGGCGTCGCCCATCTGGCCGCCGCTCTCGGCGTAGAACGGCGTCTGGTTGGTGAGCAGCAGGACCGCGTCGCCGGCCGCCGCCTGCGGCACGGGGACGCCGTCCTTCACGATCGCGACGACCTGGCCCTCGCCGCTGGTGCCCGAATAGCCGATGAACTCGGTCGATCCATGCGTCTCGGCCAGATCGAACCAGACGTCCTCGGACGCCTTGGCACCCGATCCCTTCCAGGCGGCCCGCGCCGCCGCCTTCTGCTCGGCCATGGCGGCGTCGAAGCCGGCGCGGTCGACATCCAGCCCCTGGGCGCGGAGGGCATCCTCGGTCAGGTCGTAGGGAAAGCCGTAGGTGTCGTAGAGCCGGAAGGCGACGGCCCCCGGCAGCGTGTCGCCCGGCCCCATCGCGCCGGTCGCCTCGTCGAGCAGCTTCAGCCCCTTGTCGAGCGTCTGGCGGAAGCGAGTCTCTTCCTGCTGCAGCGTCGCTTCGATGAGCGGCTGGGCGCGGACGAGTTCCGGATAGGCTCCGCCCATTTCCGCGACCAGCGACGGCACCAGCCGGTGCATCAGCGGCTCCTTCGCGCCGAGCAGATGGGCGTGGCGCATCGCCCGGCGCATGATCCGGCGCAGCACATAGCCGCGCCCTTCATTGGCCGGCAGCACGCCGTCGGCGACCAGGAAGCCGGATGCGCGAAGGTGGTCCGCGATCACCCGGTGACTGGCCTTGTGGCTGCCGTCGACCGGGGTCGAGGTGAGCGCCGCGCTCTCCGCGATCAGCGCGCGGAAGGTGTCGGTGTCGTAATTGTCGTGCACGCCCTGCAGCACCGCGGCGACCCGCTCCAGCCCCATGCCGGTATCGATCGACGGGCGCGGCAGATCGCGGACGATCTCGTTGTCTTCCTGCTCATACTGCATGAAGACGAGGTTCCAGATCTCGACGAAGCGGTCGCCATCCTCGTCGGGGCTGCCGGGCGGGCCGCCGGGGATGTGATCGCCATGATCGTAGAAGATCTCCGAACAGGGTCCGCATGGGCCATTGTCGCCCATCGCCCAGAAATTGTCCTTGGTGGCGATGCGGATGATGCGGTGTTCGGGCAGCCCCGCGATCTTTTTCCAGAGATCGAACGCTTCGTCGTCGGTGTGGTAGACCGTGGCGGTCAGCCGCGCCGGGTCGAGCCCCCACTCTTTCGTCAGCAGCGCCCAGGCGAGCGTGATCGCCCGTTCCTTGAAATAGTCGCCGAACGAGAAATTGCCGAGCATCTCGAAGAAGGTGTGGTGCCGGGCAGTATAGCCCACATTGTCGAGATCATTGTGCTTGCCGCCCGCCCGGACGCATTTCTGGGAGCTGACCGCGCGGGAATAAGGGCGCGTCTCGAGGCCGGTGAAGACGTTCTTGAACGGCACCATGCCGGCGTTGACGAACATCAGCGTCGGATCATTGTGCGGCACCAGCGGCGCGGAGGGGATGCGGGCATGCTCCTCCCGCTCGAAATGTTCGAGGAAGGACCGCCGGATGTCATTCGTGGAGCTCATGGGGGCGATGTAGGGGAGAGCGGCGGGCGGCTCAACAGAAAGCCCGCACGCTCCGTCCCAAGGCTGCGCATCCGGGCGCCCGCACCGCCCCCCGCTCGCTCCTGTCGGGTCCCGTCGGACCGCGTCAGCGGCAGCGGCTTCCGCGCTGGATCTCGCGGCCGAGCAGCGCGCCACCCGCGGCGCCCGCCACGGTGCCGAGCGTGCGGTCGCGACCGCCGTCGATCGCCCGGCCCAGCAGGGCGCCGGCGGCGCCGCCCAGGATCAGGCCGGTCGTGCCCGACCCCTGGCGGCAGCGGAAGCGGTTGCGGCGCCAGTCGCGCCGATCGTCGTCGCGCCAGTCCTCGTAACGGTCGGGATGGGCGAAGGCCGGAGCCTCCAGCATCGGAACGCTGGAGCCGGCAACGGCCAGGGCCAACATGAGCTTACGCATAACTGCCTCCTGTGCTGCGTGGTCACAGGCGGTTTCTGACAGGCCGTGCCTGAACCGAAACCAATCGGCTTGTTCAGCTTGGCGGCAGGTGACGCAGCCCGCCGCCGGCGCTACACGCTTCGGCCGATGTCAGCCCTCTTCTTTCCCCACCGCCATCTGCTCGGCATCGGCGCGCTGCAGCCGCACGAGATCAGCTTCCTCCTCGACGAAGCCGAACAATGGGTGGCGATGAACCGCGAGACCGCGAAGGACGACAACCGCCTGCGCGGCCTGACCCTGATCAACGCCTTCTTTGAGAATTCGACTCGCACGCTGCTGTCGTTCGAGATCGCCGGCAAGCGGCTCGGCGCCGATGTGGTGAACATGCACGCGGCCCAGTCCAGCGTGAAGAAGGGCGAGACGCTGATCGACACGGCGATGACGCTGAACGCGATGCGCGCCGACATGCTCGTCATCCGCCACGGCAGCTCGGGGGCGGTGCAGCTGATCGCGGACAAGGTCGACTGCCCGGTGCTGAATGCCGGCGACGGCCGCCACGAGCACCCGACCCAGGCATTGCTCGACGCGCTGACGATCCGGCGGCGCAAGGGGCGCATCGCCGGGCTGGTCGTCGCGATCTGCGGCGACGTGATGCACAGCCGGGTCGCGCGCTCCAACATCCTCGCGCTGACCGCGCTCGGCGCCGATGTCCGCGTGGTCGCGCCGCCGACATTGCTGCCCACCGACATTGATCGGCTCCACGTCTCCGGCTGGACCGACATGGATGCCGGCATCGAGGGGGCGGATGTGGTCATGATGCTGCGGCTGCAGACGGAGCGGATGGCCGGCGGCTTCGTGCCGTCGCTCCGCGAATATCACGCCTTCTGGGGCCTGACGCCGGAGCGGCTCGCCCGCGCCGCGCCCGATGCGCTGGTGATGCATCCAGGGCCGATGAATCGCGGCGTCGAGATCGCCTCGAGCGTCGCGGACGATCCCGTCCGCTCGGCGATCACCGAGCAGGTGGAAATGGGGGTCGCCGTCCGCATGGCTTGTCTCGACGTGCTCACCCGGCGTCGCCGCGGCGTGGAGGGCTGGGCATGAAAGCGATTGTCAACGCCCGGCTGCCGGATGGCGAGGCCGCCAATCTGCTGATCGAGGATGATTGCATCAGCGCGATCGGCACCGCGCCGCCGCCCGCCGGCGCCGACGTCATCGACGCGGCCGGCGCGCTGCTTGCTCCCGGGATCGTCGATCTCGGCGTCTTCCGGGTCGACGGCCCCGCCTTCCGCTTCGGCGGCATCGTCCGGGCGGCGCTGATGCCGGATCAGTCGCCCGCGCTCGACGATCCCGGGCTGATCCAGCGCGCCGCCTATTCGGGCAAGCCGGACATCTGGGTGCATCCGCTGGCGGCCGCCACCCGCGGCCTCGCGGGCGCAGAACTCGCGGAATATGGGCTGATGCGAAGCGCGGGGGCGAAGGGCGTCGCGACCGGGCGGCGCTGGATCGCCGATTCGGGCGTGATGCACCGGGTGCTGAGCTATGCCGCGGCGTTCGACCTGACGGTCGTCACCCATGCCGAAGATGGCGGGCTGGCCGCCGGTGCGGTCGCCACGGCCGGGGAGACGGCGACGCGGCTCGGCCTGCCGGCGGCGCCCGCTGCGGCGGAAGCGATGGCGATCGCGCGCGATGTCGCGCTCGTCGCCGAAACGGGCGCGCGCCTGCACATCCGCCAGGTGACGACCGCGGCCGGCTTCGATCTTGTCCGCGCGGCCAAGGCGCGGGGATTGCCGGTCACCTGCGGGATCACCCCAGCCCATCTGTTCCTGTCCGATGTGGCGACGGCGGATTTCCGGACCTTCGCCCATCTCTCACCCCCGCTGCGCCGCGAATCGGATCGCCAGGCGGCGCTCGCCGCCGTGGCGGACGGCACCATCGACGTGATCGCGTCCGGCCATGATCCGCGCGGGCCCGAGGACAAGCGGCTTCCGTTCGCCGATTCCGCGCCCGGTGCTGCCGGCGCCGAAACGCTGCTCGCGCTCAGCCTCAACCTGGTGCGCGATGGCACGCTGTCGCTGGCGCGGCTGTTCGCGCTGCTCGCGACCAACCCGGCCCGGATTCTCGGGATCGACGGCGGCTGGCTCGGCGTGGGCGCGCCGGCGGATCTGATCCTGGTCGATGCGGACACGCCCTGGATCGTCGATTCGGGGCGGATGCGCGCCGCGGCCGGCAACACGCCGTTCGATCGCCTGCCGGTGCAGGGCCGGGTGCTGCGCGTGCTGAAGGGCGGCCGCGAGATCCGCGGCTAGCCCGGGCCGATCAGCGCGCGGCGATCCGGACGTCGCGCCGGCCCGCCGCCCATTGCAGCGGCTTGTCGCCGGCGACCTGGCGGACGAAGCAGGAACGGCCGGCCGCCTTCAGGCGGGTGCACAGCAGCACCGCCTCTCCGCGCGTCTCGAAGCCACCGACCGACAGCCGGAAGAACGTGGCGCCGCCGTCGCGGAACGCCGCGCTCGCCGGCGTATAGGCATCGAGCGCGCCGAGCGCGGCGACGGCGCGGCTCCAGCCGGCGGCGACGCGATCGGCGCTCGAATATGCGCCGAGCTGCACGACATAGCGGCCGCCGCCCGCCGACGCGGCCGGCGTGAACGCGGCGGGGCGGAAGCGCGCGGCCGGCGCCGGCGCCGGCACCGGCTTTGCCGCCGCCGTGCGAACCGCAGGCGCGGTCGCGACCGGCTGCACCACTTCCCGCGGCGCGGCGAAGATCACGCCCGCCATTTCCATGGCCTCGGTCGATGCCGCCGCCACGGCCGCCACGGCCGCCACAGCCGGCGCCGCCGGGGCGACGGCATCGAAAGCGGTCGTGTCGACCACGCGCGCCGGCGGCGGCGGCGCCACTTCGGCAAGCAGCACCGGCGCGGCAACGATCGGCACCGAGGCCGCCGGCGCAAGCGCGAGGCGTGTCGGCATGCCGGCATCGGCGGCCGGCGTCACGTTGAGCAGAAAGGCCACCTGGCTTGCCGCCTCTCCCGCCCGCGCGACACGGGACCAATCCATGATCCGCGCGGTCACGAGGTCTGCCGGCAGATCGTAGGACGCCATCAGCTTCGCTTCGACCCAGCGGCCGGCAAGCGCATAGGAGAACGCCAGGTTCTGGCGCGTCTTCGCGTCCGCCCCGCCGGCGCGGATCGCCTGTTCGAGCACGTTGATCCCGGCCGCCGGGTCGCCGGCCAGGGCAAGCGCCAGCCCGCGATCCCCGGCCGGAAGGCGGCCGCCATGCGCATCGACCAGGGCGCGCGCCGCCGCCGCCTCGCCCAGCGCGATCCGGGCAAGCGCCAGGCTGAGCGCGGCGTCGCTCCGCTCCGGGGCCAGCGTCAGCACGTCCTGAAACGCGGCCGCGGCGGCGCGGAACCGGCCGTTCGCCAGATATGTCCGGCCGAGCAGCATGCGATGATCGGCACTCGCGGGAGCCAGGGCGACGGCCTGTTCGGCGTCCGCCACTGCCCGTGCCGGATCCTTTGCGAGCGCCCGGGTCGCGCGCGCCGCCACACGGTCCGCCTGGCGGGACGCCGCGGCTTCGGTTCGCGGGCTGGCATCCGCATAGGCGTTCTGCGCGACGGTCAGGCCGGCGACCACCATCGACGAGGCAGCAAGCTTGATCAGCAGGGCATTCTGCATGGCGGAATCCTCAGGCAGTGCCGCGCGCGGGAACGCGCTCGGCCAGGTCGTCCAACTCGGGAATGGCAGCGAGGAATTGGTCGAGCGCCTCGGTGACGAGCTGCTGCGCCGAGCGGTTGTGCATCGCGGTCGCGAGCCGCAGCCGCAAATGGCGCTCGCCGTCCAGGCGGAGCGTGAACGCCGCCTTGCGGCCGGGCTGGGGCGCCGGGGCCGTCGCCTTGCGCGACGCGGCACGCTTGGCTCGCGCCGGTGCCGGTGCCGGGGCGGGAGCCGGTGTTGCCTCCACGCCATTCTCGCCACGGGCGTGATGGGCGGCCAGTTCCTGGGCCAGCTCAGCCCGCTGGCGGACGACGGCCGGCACATCCGCCGTGCCGTCCAGGGCCTCCGGAATCGGCGCGACCGGCTCGCCGGCGGGCGCCGGAGCGGCCGCGAGCGTCGCCGGCGGGGTCAGCGGGCGCTGGACGTCATAGCCCATGTCGTTCCAGCCGAGATCGTCGCGTGGCGGCGCGCCGAGGCCGAAACCGGCAAAGCCCTGGGGTCGCATCGCCGGCTTGGCCTGGCCTTTGCGGGCGAGCAGCCCCGAGGTGAGCGAGGCGAAAGGCTTGGCTTCCATCTCCAACCCTCCCCGCCTTACTGGCCGACGACGCGGCGACCGAAGCCGCCGGCCGCGCGCGGGCCGACCGGCACATGCGGCGCCCCGCCGGGCACCGAGAACACGGTCCGCCGGAAATTCTTCTCGAGCCGGTCCGAGACATAGTCCCAGAGCTCTTCGACTTCGCGGGCCGACTTTCCGTTCGGATCGACTTCCATCACGGTCCGGCCGTCGATCATCGACGCAGCGAAATCGGTGCGGTGGTGGATGGTCACCGGTGCCACCGTGCCGTGCTGGGACAGCGCGACCGCCGCCTCGGACGTGATCCGCGCCTTGGGCGTCGCCGCGTTCACGACGAAGATCAGCGCCTTGCCCGCCCGTTCGCACAGATCGACGGTGGCGCCGACCGCGCGCAGGTCGTGCGGACTCGGCCGCGTCGGGATCACGATCAGCTCGGCGACCGCGATCACGCTCTGGATCGCCATGGTGATCGCCGGCGGAGTGTCGATCACCGCCAGCTTGAACCCCTGCTGGCGCAGCACTTCCAGATCGGCGGCAAGCCGCGCCACGGTGGTCTGCGCAAAGGCCGGAAGCTCCGCCTCCCGCTCGTTCCACCAGTCGGCGAGTGAGCCCTGCGGATCGATGTCGATCAAGACGACGGGGCCGGCGCCGGCCCGCTGCGCCTGCACGGCCAGATGGCCGGACAGGGTCGTCTTGCCCGAACCGCCTTTTTGCGATGCCATCGCAAGAACGCGCATGATGGTCCCCTCGGGTGATACGTCGATTGGGGGTGCTCGCACGCCAGCCCTAAAAACTCCGTTAATCGACGCGCGTCGGGCACCGGGTCGCCGCCCGCGGCAATCGGCCAAAAGCAACTGGATCAGCGGTTAAGCCCGCGTTAGTCAGGGTGCCGGGTTTCGCTGTCCGGGGGGATGAAGGGGAATGCGGCACGGCTGGCAGCTGGGTGCGGGCACGGTGCTTGCCGTGGTTGCCGCAGGCGCGGCGGCCGCCGCCGATCCGGCTGCCGAGGCGGCCGAGCTGGCGGCACTGCGCGGGCGCGCGGCGGCTGGGGAAGCCGCCGCGCAGCGCCAGCTGGGCGAACGCTACCGGCTCGGTCGCGGCGTGCCGGTGGATCTCGCCGTCGCGCGGGATTGGTACCGCCGGGCCGCCGAACAGGGCGATGCGGCGGCCGAGGACGAATATGGCTTGCTGCTGTTCCGGAGCGGGCGGCAGCAGGACGCCATGGGCTATATCGCCCGCGCGGCGGAGCGCGGGGAACCGAGGGCGCAATATGTTTACGGCACGGCCCTCTTCAACGGTGATTACGTCCTGCGGGACTGGCCCAAGGCCTATGCCATGATGACGCAGGCGGCCCGGGGCGGGATCGAGGCGGCGACGAGCAGCCTCGCCCAGATGGAGCGCTACATTCCCGCCGAACAGCGCCGCGCCGGCCTGGCGAGCGCCGGCCTCGCCGAGCGGCCGGCCAGCGCCGGCG
>ERZ1066122.1643-NODE-1643-length-17130-cov-10.388697_pt1 | contig 17130 bp, 13 predicted proteins | sample MGYA00382769_ERZ1066122 | MGnify/ENA primary metagenome ERZ1066122 (study PRJEB33369, sample SAMEA5778352) | biofilm metagenome | biome: Industrial cooling water; feature: Water cooling tower basin; material: Biofilm | place: United Arab Emirates | collected... | reverse complement strand
CGCAAACCCCGCATCTGCTGCCATTTCTTTGTATTCCTTGGCACTTCTCGGCCGGCCCGAGCGCATGGCGGCGAGGTAGAAGCCGAAATAGCCGTGCCCCATGCCGGCCGCGCCGCGGGTCTCGGCGAGCGGCTCCACGATGAGCAGCCGCCCGCCCGCCGGAAGCGCCGCGTGCACGGCCGCGAGGAGGCGACTCGCCGGCCCGTCGTCATGATCATGAAGCACCCGCACAAGGGTGATCAGATCATAGCCGGAGGGAAGCGGATCGTGACGGAAATCCCCGGGATGGAGCGTCACGGCACGGCCCGATTCGGCGATCCGGGCGGCGGCGCCGGCGACGACCGCCGGCAGGTCGAACAGCCCGAGTTCCAGTGCCGGCGCCGCTTGTCCGACGGCGGCGAGAAAGGCGCCGGCACCGCCGCCAATGTCGAGCAGCCGCCGGTGCGCGGCGAAGCGATAGGCGGCCAGCGCCTGTTCGGCGACCATCGGCTGGGACGCCGCCATCAATGCCGAATACGCAGCAATATCGGCCGCATCGGCGCTGCCATCGTAGCGCCAGAGCCCCGCGAGCCGGCCCTCGCCGCCGCCGCGGAGCATCGCCAGCGGATCCGCGAGATCGGCGTAGAGGAGCCGGTGATGGGCGATCATTTCGGCGACGCCCGGGCTGGTCGAGAGCGCGGCGCCGCGCGTGCCGAGCAGCCAGTGATCGCCCACCCGCTCGGTCAGCCGCAGCGGCAGCCCCGCCTTGAGCAGCGTTGCGGTCGCCTCCATCGGCAGTGCCGCCACTGCCGCGGCCTCGGCCAGGCGGAGCGGCCGTTCCCGGAGCGCCACGACGAGGCCGCTGTCGATCATCGCCTTCGCGATCTGCGAGTAGACGAAGCCGGCGCCGAGATCGAAGAGGTCGCGCGCATAGCGGCGGGCGACCGGCCGAAGCGGCGGCAGTGCCGCCACGCGGCGGCGGAAACCGGGATCGGAGAGGATCCCGTTGCGCCAGCCGAGCCAGCGGAGCCGCAATGCCTGGAAGCGGGAGAGCGCCATCTGTCCAGATGGTTGGACGGATGTTATGTCCAGGTCAATGGACTGGAAGGAGGCAGCGTGAGCGGGGGCCGCGTGGCGGTGATCGGCGCCGGAATCGGTGGCCTTGTCGGCGCCGCGCTGCTGGCCGCCCGCGGCCATGAGGTGATCGTGCTCGAGAAGGAAGCCGCGCCTGGCGGCAAGGCGCGGATGGTGCCGGTCGGCCCGGCAGCGGTGGATGGCGGGCCGACCGTCTTCACGCTGCGCGATGTGTTCGACGAAGTGTTCGACGAATGCGGCGCCACGCTCGACGATCATGTGACCGTCACTCGGGCCGAGATTCTGGCCCGCCACGCCTGGGAGGGCGCCGCGCGGCTCGATCTCTTCGCGGACGTCGACGAAAGCGAAGCGGCGATCGGCGCTTTCGCCGGCGCGGCCGCGGCCCGCGGCTTTCGCGGTTTCATGGCGGAAGCCGCGCATACTTTCGCCACTCTCGACCGCACATTCATGCGCGCCGACAAGACCAACCCGATCGGGCTCACCTGGCGGATCGGCCTCCACCGGCTGGGAGCCCTGTACGCGATCCATCCCTATACGGCGCTGTGGGCGGCGCTCGGCCGTCACTTCCCGGATCCACGGCTCCGTCAGCTGTTCGGACGCTACGCCACCTATTGCGGCGCCTCCCCGTTCCGGGCGCCGGCAACATTGATGCTGATCGCCCATGTCGAGCAGGCCGGCGTCTGGCTGATCGACGGCGGCATCCATGCCCTCGCGCGCGCGCTGGAAACCGTCGCGCGCGGTCATGGCGCCCAGTTTCGCTATGGCGCGGACGTGGCGGAGATCGACATCGCCGCCGGCCGGGCTGCCGGCGTCCGCCTGAGGTCGGGCGAGCGGATCGCCGCGGCGTCAGTGCTGCTGAACGCCGACTCGGCCGCCCTCGGCGCGGGCCGATTCGGCGCGGCGGCAGCGCGCGCCGTGCCGGCCCTCGCCCCCCGCCACCGCTCTCTCTCGGCGCTGACCTTCCTGATGGAAGGCCAGGCCACCGGGCCGGATCTTGTGCGGCATAACGTTTTCTTTTCAGGTGATTACGCTCGAGAGTTCAGGGAGATTCAGGGCGGCGCGCCGCCGACCGACCCGACCGTCTATGTCTGCGCGCTCGACCAAGGGGCAGCGCGCGACACGCGCGTCGCGGCGCCGCCGCGCCAGCGCTTCCAGATCATCGTCAACGCCCCCGCCAATGGCGACACTCACGACTATACCCCCCGGGAGATCGAGACATGCACGAAGCAGATGCAGGCGCGGCTTGCGGCGTGCGGGCTCCGGCTGGAGCCGGCATCGCCGCCGGTCGTCACGACGCCGACCGAGTTCGAGCGGCTGTTTCCCTCGACGGGTGGAGCCCTTTATGGACGGGCCTCGCACGGGTGGGCGGCCTCCTTCCTCCGCCCGAGCAGCCGGACTCGGATCCCTGGGCTCTATTGCGCGGGCGGGAGCACCCATCCGGGCGCCGGGGTCCCCATGGCCGCCTTGTCCGGACGGCTGGCGGCCTCGGCGATCATGACGGACCGCGCTTCGATCGCTCGGTCCCGCCCGGGGGCTATCTCTGGTGGTATGTCGACGCGATCGCCGAGGACGGCCTCTTCGGCCTGACCATCATCGGCTTCGTCGGATCGGTCTTCTCGCCCTATTACAAGGCCTCGGGCCGCGGCCGGCCGGAGAATCACTGCGCGCTGAACGTCGCACTCTACGGCCCGCGCGGCGCGCGCTGGGCCATGACCGAGCGCGGCGCCGGGCGGCTCACGCGCACCGAACACGATTTCACCGTCGGCCCGAGCGCGATGCACTGGAGCGGGGACGGGCTGGTGATCGACATTGACGAGCGCGCGGCACCGCTGCCGCGCCGGCTGCGCGGCCGCGTGCGGCTGATCCCCGAACAGGCCAATCCGCACGGCTTCGCGCTCGACCCCGAGGCGCGCCACCATTGGCGACCGATCGCGCCCCGCGCCCGGGTCGAGGTGGACATGCGCGATCCCGGCCTCAGCTGGCGCGGCCATGGCTATTTCGACAGCAACTTCGGCAGCGAGCCGCTGGAGGCGGGCTTCATCGACTGGCAATGGTCCCGCGCCCATCTCGGCCGCGACGTCGCGGTGCTCTACGAAGGCGTGCGCGCGGACCGGACGGAGTTCGCCGCCGCGCTGCGGTTCCTGCCGGATGGCAGCGTGCGCGAGGACGAGCTGCCGCGGCCGGCCCGGCTGCCGCGCACGCTGTGGCAGATGGGCCGGTCGACCCGCGCCGATCACGGCCTCGCGCGGGTGCTGCGGACCTGGGAGGATTCACCCTTCTACGCGCGCTCGGCGCTGGCGACCGAGTTGTTCGGCGAGCGCGTGCAGGCCGTGCACGAAAGCCTGTCGCTCACCCGCTTCGTCTCACCCGTCGTCCAGTGGATGCTCCCGTTCCGGATGCCCAGGCGGCCGGGCTGAGCGCCGGGCCTCGCGGTCGCGCGCGATTTCCCGGTTGACGGACCAGAGCTGCCAGCCGCCAAAGCCGAGCGCGAGCGCGCCGACCACGACCAGTTCGATCCAGCCATATTCCATGCCCGCCCCTCCCTTCACGCCTCCGCCAGCTCAGCGATCAGCCGGGCCGCGTCGGCCGGCGCTTCCTCGTGCGCAAGATGGCCGAGCCCCGACATCGCAACGAACCGCGCGCCGCTGACCGCCGCCACCTCGCGCCCTTCCCCCACCGGCACTGCCGCATCGCGATCGCCATGGATCACCGTGAGCGGCACCGGCAGCGACGGCAAGGCGGCGGCGACCGGTGCCAGATCCCAGTCCGCCATCAGCCCGATCGCGCCGGCGCAATGGGCTGGCGAGCCGAACAGCCGCGCATAAAGGGCGACGCCGTCTCCGCCGATCCGGGATCCCGTGCTGCGGGCGAGAAAGCGTCCCGTGTCGACGCCGAAGCGCGCGAAGCTCGCGGCCAGCCAAGGCGTCACAGGATTGACCAACAACATCTTGGCAAAGCTGGACATCAGCCCCGCAGCCTGCCCTCCGTAAGGCCGCAGCGCCGGGCAGAAGGCAGCGATATGGCCGGGCCCCAGCCCGTCCATCGCCATCCGCACCGCAATGGCCGCGCCGGCGCTGTGCCCGGCGGTGACGACCGGCCGGACGCTCTCCGCGTCGAGGAGATCGCCCAGCGCGCGGGCGATACCGGGCAAGGCAAGGCCGCTCGGCAGCCGGCCGCGGGTGAAGCCGTGGCCCGGCAGGTCGACCGCAATCACGGTGAACCGCTCGGCGAGCCGCGGGGCCACGTCGCGCCAGCTGTGGGTGCTGGCGCCGGTGCCATGGATCAGCAGCACGGCCGGCCCTTCGCCCAGCCGCTGGACGTGCCAGGTGAGCGGTCCCCGGCGGACGAAGCGGCTGTGGTCGCGCAGCGGCCAGTCCCGCCCGTCCGTCCGCCAATCGAGCGCGCCGTTCATTGCATGGCCTGGGTGAGCTGGGCGGCATCGCCGCGCGGAAGATGCAGATAGCGGCCGGCCATGGCGCCGGCGATCGCCGCCGCTTCGGGCTGGCGCCGCGGACCGATGTCGATCACCACCGATTTGAGGCCCGAAGCCGCGATCCGCCGCGCTGCCGCCTCGGCATCGGCGCCGGCGCGGGCGCGGCTCTGGGTGCCGTCCGCCGCGATGTTGGCTTTCCCGTCGGTGAGCACGACCAGCTGCGGCGTGCGGCCGCGGCCCGATTGGCCCTCCGCCAGCAGCAGGGCAGCGTCCAGCCCGGCGGCCAGCGGCGTGCCGCCGCCGCCCGGCAGGCCGGCGAGCAGCCGCCGGGCGCGGGTGAGCGACCGGGTCGGCGGCAGCAGCAGCTCGGCCGTCGTACCGCGAAAGGCGATCAGCGCCACTTCGGCGCGCTTCGCATAGGCGCGCTCGAGCAGCAATTCGACTGCGCCCTTCGCCTCTGCGAGCCGGGCGAAGGCGGCCGAGCCGGACGCGTCGACCGCGAAGATCGTCAGCACCGTTTCGCGCGCTTCGAAGCGGCGGACGCGCAGATCGTCCTTGCGGAGGCGAAGCCGCCCCGGGCCGGGCGCGCGCAGCCGCTGCCAGGGCGCGGCGGCGCGCAGCGTGTCGGCAAGGGCCAGACGGAGGCCCCCGGCCGGCGTGCCCGGGCGGCAGCCGATCGGCCGGCCACGCAGCTTCGCCTTTTTGCGCGCGCCGCGGCCCCGCTGCTGCGGCCCGCGCCCGCGCGCCCGATCCTGGGCAAGCCGCTCGAACAGCTCGGGCGGCAGGGTCGCCCGCACCGCCTCCAGCACCAGATCCTCGAGCGGCGGCAGCGTCAGCTCCTCCGGTTCCTGCTGCTCCTCGGGGGGCTGGTCGGCGGAGTCCTCGGGCGGCGGCGGTTCCGGCTCGGCCTCCGGCGGCTCGGCCTCGGGCGCCGGGAGGCGCGTGGCGACCGGCACCATCACCAAGCGGACGGCAAGCGTGACATCCTCTGCCGCGATCGCGCCGCGGCCGGCGAGCGCCGCGCTGGCCCGCGCCGCGCGAAGGGCGAACAACATGGTGCGCGCGGACGCAATGCCGAACGCCAACGCCGCGGCGGCAAGCGCGCGCAGCACGTCCGCCTCCGGCGCCGCCACGCCGGCCAGCGCCGCCGCAAGCACCGCCGGATCGGGCGTGGCGCGCCCAGCCTCGGAGTCGCGCACGGGCATGCGCGCGATGCCGGTCAGATCGATGCGGAACGCGACGCGCTCCGTCACCGCGGGCGGGGGCAGTTCCTCCTCGCCATCGTCCAGCAGCCAGGCGGCGGTGCCGTCCGCGTCCATTGCCGCGGCGAGGCGGCCGGCGATCGCCTCGTTCATTCGCTCGGCGCCGGCCACGAGCAGGATGCCACCCGCCGCTTCGCCGAGCAGCCCGGCATGGCGGACCGGCCGTCCGGCGGCGAGGCTGGCCCCGAGATCGATGCCGCCGACCAGCCGATCGTCGTCGATCGACAGCGGCAGCCGGCGCAGCGGCCGTCCGGGAGGCAGGCGGGTCGCCAGCGCGGCCACAAGCGCGTCGCGGACCGGGCCGCCCCCGCGCAGCCAGAGCCCGCCCAGGCCCGCCGGATCGACCGCGAACAGGCGGAGGGCAAGTTCGGCATCGGCCAGCGGATCGGGCGGCGCGGCGGCCGGCGCAGCGCCCGGCGGAGCGATCGCCGGCGCGGCGCTCACGCCGGCCACAGCTCGGTCATCGCCCGCTCGATCCGCGCGGTGGATCCGGTCTCATCCAGCACGTTGCGGCGAAGCCGGTGGCGCAGCGCCATGGTCGCGACCTCGCGCAGCTCGGCGCGGCCGGCCTCCTTGTGGCCGGCCAGCGCCGCCGCGGCGCGAGCGGCACGGACGAGCGTGAGTTCGCCGCGCAGCCCATCAACGCCGGTCGCCAGGCACAGCTCGGCTGCGTCGGCCAAGACGGCTTCCGGCACCACAGTGCTGGCAAGCCGAGCCTTGGCCCGCGCGATGCGCGATCGGATCGCCTGATCGGCGCTGCGCCAGGCCTTGTGAAAGCGGTCCGGTTCCCGTTCGAACGCGTCGCACCGGCGCAGGATCTCGACGCGTGTGTCGACATCGCCCGGCGAGCGCACCTCGACCGAAAGCCCGAAGCGATCGAGCAATTGCGGGCGGAGCTCGCCTTCCTCGGGATTGCCGCTGCCGATCAGCACGAAGCGGGCCGGATGGCGCACGCTCAGCCCTTCCCGCTCGACGACATTCTCGCCCGATGCCGATACGTCGAGCAGCAGATCGACCAGATGATCCTCGAGCAGATTGATCTCGTCGATGTAGAGGAAGCCGCGATTGGCACGCGCAAGCAGCCCCGGCTCGAACGCCTTCTCGCCGGCAACGAGCGCCCGCTCGATGTCAAGCGCGCCGGTGATGCGATCCTCGGTTGCGCCGAGCGGAAGATCGACGAACGGCACCGGCATCTCCGCGACATCGTCGGCGCAGCAGCCGGCCGAACAGGTGGCGTCGCCCGGATCGCGGTTGAACCGGCAGCCGCGACGGACCGCCATCGGCGGCAGCAGCGCGGCGAGCGCGCGCGCCGCCGTCGACTTGCCGGTCCCGCGATCGCCGAACACCATGACGCCGCCGATTCGCGGCTCCACCGCAGCGATCAGCAGCGCCTGTTTCATCTCGTCCTGACCGACGATTGCGGAAAACGGGAATCCCCCCACAGCTGCTCCACTGTCCAATCTGATTGACACATGCTACTGTCCGCGTTGGGGAAACGGCAAGGGGTCACAGCCCGTCATGATGATCGATGAAGAAGAAGAGGTCGTTCTCGTCGATGAACACGATCAGCCCTTGGGGACGCACCGGAAGCTGAGCGCACATCGCCAGGCCCTGCGGCACCGGGCGTTTTCGGTGTTCCTGTTCAATCCGGCCGGCGAGATCCTGCTGCAGTCTCGCGCGCTCGGCAAATATCATTGCGGCGGACTCTGGTCGAACGCCTGTTGCGGCCATCCCCGCCAGGGAGAGGCGTCTCCCGCGGCGGCCGCCCGCCGGCTGCGCGAGGAAATGGGACTCGCCCCGCCCCTGCACGAAGCGGGGCGGATCGCCTATCATGCCGATCTGTCGAACGGCTGGTACGAAAACGAGATCGTCCATCTGTTCGTTGGCCGGTGCGACGCGGCGCCCGACCCCGATCCGCGCGAAGTGGGCGGGTGGCGCTGGATCGCTCCAGCCGCGCTCGAAGCGGAATTCGGTGCGACGCCGGAGCGGTTCACGCCCTGGTTCGGCATCTATCTCCAGACCATTCCGGAAGTGGCATTCGCCGGCACCGCCAGGGCCCAGAAGTTCGCCGCTTGAAATGACAGCATAAATGCGGTGCAGGTGGTGGGGCCGGGCCGGCATGGCTCGGCCGCAGGGGAACCACTGCAATGGCATGGCTGGACGCATTCTTCGCCGCCGGACGCTCGCTCGCACCACACGGCTACTGCCTGCTTTGGGATCCGACGCTCGTCTGGACCCATGTGGTCGCCGATTCGCTGATCGCGGCCGCCTACTTCTCGATCCCGCTGGCGCTGATCAGCTTCATCCGGCGGCGGCGGGACCTTCAGTTCGGCTGGATCTTCTGGCTGTTCGCGTTGTTCATCGTGGCCTGCGGCTCCACTCATCTGATGTCGATCTGGACGCTATGGCGGCCGGATTACGGCGTCGAGGCAATGATCAAGGTCGTGACCGCAATCGCCTCGGTCGGCACCGCCATCGTGCTGTGGCCGCTCATTCCCCGGCTGCTGCTGATCCCTTCGCCCAACGAGCTCCGCACGCAGAACGCGCATCTGGAACAGACGCTGGCGCGACTGACGCAGGAGATTGCCGAGCGAAAACGGGTGGAAGACGCACTCCGCCAAGCCCACAAGATGGAGGCCATCGGTCAGCTCACCGGCGGTATCGCCCATGATTTCAACAACCTGCTGCAGAGCGTCACCGGCAGCCTGGCACTGATCGCCCGCCATCCCCAGTCCGACAAGGTCGCCAAATGGGCGGCGCTCGGCCTGCAGGCGGCCGAGCGCGGGGGCCGGCTGACCGCACAGCTGCTCGCATTCTCGCGCACCCAGAAGCTGGAGCTGCGCCCGGTTGCGATCGGCCCGCTGCTCGCCGGCATGGACGAGCTGATGCAGTCGGCGATCGGCAAGGCGATCTCGGTCGATCGGGTGAGCGCCGCCGCGCCCGACACCGTGGTGCTGGGCGATCCGACCCAGATCGAGCTTGCCGTGCTGAACCTTGCGATCAATGCGCGGGACGCGATGCCCGACGGCGGCCAGCTCAGCATCCGGGCCGAGCCGGTGACGCTGACGGCCGATCCGGAGCTGGCCGCGGGCGACTATGTGCGGATCAGCGTTACCGATACCGGCACCGGCATGCCGCCCGATGTCGCAGCGCGCGCCTTCGATCCGTTCTTCACGACGAAGCCGGTCGGCAAAGGGACGGGGCTCGGGCTGTCGATGGTCTATGGCGTCGCGCGCCAGTCCGGCGGGCGAGCGGAGATCGACACCGTGCCCGGCCGCGGCACCACCGTCTCGATGCTGCTGAAGGCCATCCCGGCCGAGGCGGAAGCCGCCGTGCCGACCGTGACGGACCCGAGCGCCGGGCGGCGGCTGCGCGTCCTCGTCGTCGACGATGACGAGGACGTCCGGCTGATGACCGCATCGATGCTCGAGGATCTCGGCCACCAGCCGATCGCCGTCGGCAGCGGCGAAGCGGCGCTCGCGCTGCTGAGCAGCGGCCCACCCGATCTGATCGTGCTCGATTTCCTGATGCCGGGCATGAACGGCGCCGCACTCGCCGCCGCCATCCGCGAGCGCGGAATCACCGCGCCGATCCTGTTCGCGACCGGCTTTGCCGATACGGCGCAGCTGGACGACGTGCTGGGCGCCGACGCCACGATGCTGCGCAAGCCCTATGACCTGGGCTCCCTGGCGGCCGCCATCGCCCGCGCCTGTGCGGCGGCATCGGATTGACCCCGGCCCCTTCCTCTCCCTAGGTGCAGCGCGTGGCGGCCCCGAACATCCTGCTGGTGGAGGACGATCCCTCGCTCCGCACGCTCATGGTGCGGGCGCTGCGGGAGAATGGCTTTGCCGTCCAGCCGGCGGCCGCTGCCGGCGAGATGTGGCAGGCCTTTGAGCGCGGCCCGGTCGACCTCATCCTGCTCGACGTGATGCTGCCCGGCACCAACGGCTTCGATCTCTGCCGGTCCCTTCGCCAGCGCTGCGACGCGCCGATCATCTTCATCAGCGCACGGGACAGCGAGACCGACCGGGTGGTCGGGCTGGAGCTGGGCGCGGACGATTACATCCCGAAGCCGTTCGGGACGCGCGAGCTGATCGCCCGCGTCCGCGCCGTGCTGCGCCGTCCACCGCTCGCCCGCGACGATGGCGACGAGGGTCAGGGACTGCTGCGCTTCGACGGCTGGACGCTCAGCCTCCCGCGTCGCGAGCTGAAATCGCCGACCGGCGCGATCGTCGAGCTGACCGGGGCGGAGTTCGACCTGCTCGTCTCGTTGTGCGACAATGCCCAGCGGGTGATCGCGCGGGAGCGGCTGATCGAGCTGTCCCGCGCCCGGCTGGGCGACAGTTCCGACCGCAGCGTCGACGTGCTCGTCAGCCGGTTGCGCCGCAAGCTGTCCGGCGCCGGGCGGGACGCACCGATCCTGACCGTGCGCGGCATCGGCTATATGCTGAACGTACCGGTGACGCGGGCATGACCGCGCGCCTCCCCGGCCGGCCGCTCGGGCTGATCGGGCAGATCGTCGCCATCCTGCTGCTGACCGTGCTGATCGAGTTCGCGATCAGCACGCTCCTCTACGAACGCGCCAGCCAGTTCGCGGTGCGGGACGACGAGGCACGGCGGATCGCAGAGCATCTGGTGATCAGCCGGCACCTGATCGCCGAGCGCGCGACCGAGGATCGTCCGGCCATGGCGCGCGATCTGACCACCGATCGCTACGGCGTGACCTGGAGCCCGGCCCGGCCAAACAGCGCGCCGATCTCCCCGCCGCTGGACGGCATGCGCGACCAGATCATCGCCTGGGAGCCGTCGCTCGCAAACACCCAGCTGGACGTGCGCCTCGCCTCGCCCGGCCGGTCGTCGGTGGTGACGGGGTCCTTTCAGCTGCGCGACGGCAGCTGGCTGCTGTTCCGGACGCTGGAGCCGGTCCATGGTCTGAACCTCGCGACCGAGCGGATCGCGCTGGCGCTGATCCCGGCGGCGGCGCTGGTGCTCCTCGGCGGCCTTGCCGTCGGGCGGGTGCTGCAGCCGCTGCGGCAGTTGGCGGCCGCCGCCGACAGGTTCGGCGGCAGTGGCGAGGAAATGGTTCCCGAACAGGGGCCCGCCGACGTCGCCCGGGTGATCGCCGCCTTCAACCGGATGCAGGCGCGCATCCGCAATCTGATCGTCGACCGCACCCAGGCGCTGGCGGCAGTGGGCCATGATTTCCGCACCCCGCTCGCCCGGCTGAAGCTGCGCGCCGAGGCGATCGCGCAGGCCGACGCTCGCGACGCGATCGTCGCCGACATCGCCGAGATGGAAGCGATGGTGGCCTCGCTGCTCGCCTATCTGGGCGGCGAAGAGGACCCCGAAGAGCCGGTGCCGACCGACATTGCGGTGTTGTGCGCGACGATGGTCGACAATGCGGTCGACCGCGGACTCGACGCCCGCTATCTGGGGCCGCTCCATCTGGAAAGCCGGATCCGCCCGGTCGCGTTCAAGCGGGCGATCGCGAACCTGGTCGACAACGCGCTTCAATATGGCAGCCAGGCGACCGTCACGCTCGCCAATCTCGGCGCCGATTTCCAGATCACGGTCGAGGACAACGGCCCCGGGCTGCCCGAGAACATGATGGCGCGCGTGCTGGAGCCGTTCGTGCGGCTCGACACGGCCCGGCCGCGCGACACGGTCGGCTTCGGGCTCGGCCTGCCGATCGTTGCGCGCTTCGTCGAGCGCGAAGGAGGCCGGCTCAGGCTGCGCAATCTGCCGCAGGGCGGGCTCGCCGCCGAGATCACCCTCAAGCGGCGTTAGGCCAGGCCGCCCGCTTCGACCCGCCCGCGCCGCGTGTCTGTCCACGCGGTCAGGCATCGGCAACAATTCGTTACAAAGCTGCGGAGCGCTAGCAAAACTCGGCTTCTATCTTGCCTGCTGACCCAATCGATCAAGACAGCAGGAGAAGGCCCAGTGAACGAGCTGGTCGGGCGAGTTATCCAGTTCCAGCGCAACGTTTTTCCGCATCAGAGCGCGCTTTACGAGCGGCTCGCGGCGGACGGGCAGCGACCCAAGGCGTTGATGATCAGCTGCGCGGATTCCCGCGTGGTTCCGGAAGAAATCATGCATGCGGATCCAGGCGATCTGTTCGTGTGCCGCAATGCCGGCAACATCGTGCCGCCTTATGCGCAAGCCAATGGCGGCGTGACCTCGACCGTCGAATATGCGGTCGAAGGCCTTGGCGTGCACGACATCATCGTGTGCGGCCACTCCGACTGCGGCGCGATGAAGGCGCTGCTCAATCCGGAGTCGCTCGCCACCATGCCGAACGTCGCCACCTGGCTGCGTCACAGCCACGCTGTCGGCACGATCGTGAAGACGAGCTACGAGCATCTGGACGAGGCCGGAAAGCTGCGTGCCGCGATCCTCGAGAATGTCGTCGTCCAGCTCGCCCACCTGCGCACCCACCCGTCGGTCGCGGCGGCGATCGCGCGCGGCCATTTGTCGCTCCATGGCTGGTATTTCGACATCCATGCGGGCGCCGTGCTGGCGCTCGACGGGCGCACCAACCGGTTCGCGCCGATCCGCGAGGATCAGCCGCTCCCCATCGCGCTGGAAGCCGCGCCGCGCCAGGCGGCGGCGGACGTGGTGCCGCTGTTCGAGGCGGCCGAATGACCAGCCTTGCCGAGCAGCGTCCCGGCGTCTCGGTGCCGACGCGCGCCGGTTTCGCGCGCGACTTCACGGCGTCGATCGTCGTGTTCCTCGTCGCGATGCCGCTCTGCATGGGCATCGCTGTCGCGTCCGGCGTGCCGCCCGAAAAGGGCCTGATCACGGGCATCATCGGCGGGATCGTCGTCGGCGCCATCGCCGGATCCCCGCTGCAGGTGAGCGGCCCCGCCGCGGGCCTTGCGGTCATCGTGTTCGAGCTGGTTCGCGACATGGGCCTCGCCGCGCTGGCGCCGATCCTGGTGCTGGCCGGCCTGATCCAGGTCGCGGCCGGGCTGTTCCGTGTCGGCGGCTGGTTCCGCGCGATCTCGCCTGCGGTGGTGCACGGCATGCTGGCCGGCATCGGCGTGCTGATCGTCGTCGGCCAGTTCCATGTGCTGTTCGATGCCCAGCCGCTGCCGAGCGGGCTCCAGAATCTGGCCGCGATGCCGGGCCGGCTCCTCGGCCTGTCCCTGACCGATCTGCGCGCGACCGAACTTGCGTTCGTGGTTGCGCTCGTCACCATCGCGGCCATGCTGGGCTGGGAGAAGTTCCGCCCGGCGCAGCTGAAACTGCTGCCGGGCGCGCTCGTCGGCGTGCTGGCCGGCACGCTCCTCGCCTGGGGCTTCGGTCTCGACGTCACGCGCGTAAACGTGCCCGACTCGCTGGCCGGTGCGCTCGCGCTGCCGGATGCGGGGCTGTTCGCGCGTTGGCTGGATCCGGCAATTCTGGTCGCCGCCGTGGCGATCGCCTTCATCGCCAGCGCGGAAACGCTGCTTTCGGCTGCGGCGGTCGACAAGATGCACAATGGCGTCCGCACCGATTACAACAAGGAACTGCGCGCCCAGGGCGTCGGCAATCTGTTGTGCGGGCTCGCCGGGTCGCTGCCGATGACCGGCGTGATCGTGCGCAGCTCGGCCAATGTGCAGGCCGGTGCCGCCTCCCGCCTCTCTGCCATCCTGCACGGCATCTGGATCCTCGCCTTTGTGGCGCTGCTGCCCTGGCTGCTGCGCGAGATCCCGATGGCGGCGCTCGGCGCGATCCTGGTGGTGACCGGCGTGCGGCTCGTCAGCCTCGATCATGTCCGGCACCTGTTCCGGGACTATGGCGCGCTGCCTGCGCTGATCTGGGCGGTGACCATGTTCGTGGTGGTCGCGGAGGATCTGCTGACCGGGGTGCTCGTCGGCATCGCCCTGTCCCTGCTCGAACTGACCCCGCATCTGAAGCGGCTGCGGCTGAAGGTCGATACCGGCACGGACGGCGACACCCATGCGATCCGGCTCGACGGGGCGGCCACGCTGCTCAGCGTGCCGAAGCTGTCGGCCGCGCTTGACCGGGTTCCGCCCGCCGCGCCTGTTACGCTCGATGTCCGCAACCTCGCGACCGTCGACCATACCTCGGCAGAGCTGCTGCGCGACTGGCTCGCCCGGCGCAAGGCGCTCGGCGGCGACGTGATCTTCGACGGCGATCACGCCCGGGTGAACCGGGCCGCCTGAGCGGCCCGGCCCCGCCTCATTCGTCGCGAAGCGCGTGGATCGGCGGCGCGCTCGCCACCCGCATCGCATGGCCGGCGATGGTCGCGATCGCGATCGCAAAGGCCAGGCCGCCGGCCAGCGCGAAGGGCGCCGGGCCGAGCCCGATCCGCATGTCGAACCCGTTCAGCCAGTCCCGCATCAGCCACCAGGCGACTGGCCATGCGAGCAGGTTCGCGACGATCACCGGGCGGGTGAACTGCCAGACGAGCAGGCCGACAATGTCCCGGGTGCGTGCGCCCAGCACCTTGCGGATGCCGATTTCCTTCGTCCGGCGCTCGGCCGTGAACGCCGCGAGCCCGAACAGGCCCAGGCAGCCGACGATCACGGCGAGCACCGCGAAGGCAGCAAAGATCGTCGCCCGCGCTTCCTCAGCGTCATAGAGTTCCTCGACGATGGTCTCGCTGAACGCCGCCTTGAACGGCACGTCGGTCACGATCGAGCGCCAGGCCTGGCGAACCCCTTCCCGCACCGCCGCCGGATCGCCCCGATAGCGGACGATCATGTTGGTGTGGGGGCCGATGCGGCTGCTGGTGAACATGATTGGATCGAGCGGATCGCGCAGCGAGCGGAAGCGCGCGTCCTTGACCACGCCGATCACGGTGACGGGGACAAACCCGACCTTCGTGTCGACCAGGCCGGCGCGGAACTGCTTGCCGATCACGGCGGCCGGATCGGCGAAGCCGAGGCGCTTGGCCGCCAGCTCGTTCACGACGATGTGCGCGCCGCGCGCAGCAAGAGCCCGCTCCGCCGCCTCGTTGCGCGGGAAGGGCGGCGAGAAATCGTCCATCTCCCGATCCGCCTCGAACCAGCGGCCAGCAACCAGCTCCAGCCCCATCGCCGCCTTGAAGCCGGGATCGACGCTGTAGATGCCGATCGGGGCCGGATCGGTGCGCCCCGGCACCAGCACGCCGGTGGTGCTGCTGTTGCGCGTCGCGACGCCGATGCCGGTGCGTCCGACCGCTTCGACGCCGGGCACGCGCGCGACCGCGGCCATGATCTGCTCCGCCTTTTCGATCAGCTGATAGCGGGCAAGCTCATCGAGCTGGAGAATGTTCTCGCGCCGGTAGCCGGGGTCCACGGTGCGGGCATAGACGGTCTGCGCATAGATGACCGCGGTGCAGATGATCAGCCCGATGGAGACGGCGAACTGGCCGACGACGAGCGCCTGGCGCAGCCTTCCCGTCCCCGGCGTCTCGGCCGCGCTCTTATTGGCCTTCAGCACCGATGCCGGCTGAAAGCGCGAGAGGAAGAACGCGGGGTAAAGGCCGCCGAGCACGCCGACCAGGCCGACGAGCACGAGGATCGGCAGCGCGATCCCGTCCGCGCCCAGATAGGTCACGCGAAGATCCGCCTCGAGGAAAGCGGCGAAGGCCGGCGTCAGCAGCTCGACCAGCGCCAGGGCAACCATCATCGACACGGTCGCGACGATCAGCGACTCGCCGACGAACTGCACGATCAGTTGCTGGCGGCTGGCGCCGAGCACCTTGCGCAGCGCGACTTCGCGGGCGCGCTGGCTGGCCCGTGCCGTGGCGAGATTGGTGAAGTTCACCACCGCCATGCCAAGGATCAGGAGCGCGATCACCGCGAAGGTGATGATGGTACGCCGGTCATTCCCCGGCGTCATCGCTGCCCGCTGCGCCTCGCCCAGATGGATGCGATCGAGCCGGACGAGATGGAAGTCCTGCGTGTCGCCGGCGTTGAACCGGGCTTCGCCGGCATTTTCGTCCGGGATGTTGCGCTTTTCCCAGGCCTGGAGCTGGGACTGGATGGCTAGCGGATCGCTGCCCGGCTTCAGCCGGACATAGACATAGCCGCTCTGGCACCCCCAGCAACTGAGCGCGTCCGGCGTGTCCGCATTATAGTCGGCAAAGCTGACCCGGGCGATGGTGTAGGCGCGGAAATGGGAGTTTCTGGGAAGATCGGCAAAGACGGCCGCGATCCGGAACTCGAAATTGCGCCCGCGGCTGACGACGGACAGCGTCCTGCCGACAGCGTCCTCGGTGCCGAAGCGGCGGACGGCCTCGGCACGGGAGACGGCAGCGGTGCCCGGTCGGTCGAGCGCCGCCCGGCTGCCATGGAGGATCGGCAGCGGGAGCATCTCGAGCAGATTGCCTTCGGTGAAGACGAACTCCTCGAGCGTCACTGCTTCGTCCCGCTCGATCAGCACGGGTTCGGCCTGGAAGGCGTAGACCTGCTGCTCGACCTGCGGGAAGTCCTTCGCGAGCCGCTGGCCCGCGATATAGGGCGTCATCTGCAGCTTCTCTTCGCTGCCGATGTCGGGATCGGAATACCAGCTCTGAAACTGGTAGACATTCTCATGCCCCGGCAGCCACTTGTCGTAGCTGAACTCGTAGCGGACGAACATCAGGATCATCAGACAGGCCGCCATGCCGATGGCGAGACCCAGAATGTTGATCAGCGCATAAGCCCGGTTCTTGACGAGAGAACGAAAGCCGACCGTCAGATAATTGCGCCACATCGGGCGATCCTCCCTAGTCCTGCCCGGCCTTCGGCGCCGGGCGCGAGCGCCGAGCGACGATCTTGATTTCGGTCAGCCCGCCGTCCGGCAGCAGGCGATCGACGTCGATCGCCGTCCAAGCCGGCGGGGGCGATCCGAGAAACTGCTTCTGCACGTCCGCCAGCGCATCGATCTGGGCGACGACATCGGTGTGGTAGCTCGTCACGTCGACGACGTCGCCGGGCCCGGCTCCGGCACGCGCCAGAATGGCGAGGATCGCCTGGTAGGCGCGCCGATAAGCGGCCTTCAGGTCGGTCTCTCCCGGCGCGAGGCCGGCCACGATGCCGGACAGGTAGATCATGTCGCCGGCGATCACGGCCTGGGAATAGCCGTAGCGTTCCTGCGCCTCGCGGGCGCGGGGATCCTCCGGCATCAGCACGGTTTCGGGGGTGCGGATCTGGGCTGCGGCGGCGGCGGGGCAGAGAGCCGCCGCCAGAGCCGCCAGGCCGAGCCGCGCTGTCCATGCGCCGCGCCCGAGCAAAGGGCCGATGGCGGTGGGTCGCGGCGCCGGCCGATGTTTCATGCGCGGGCTCATGCCGCCCGCCTCCGCTCCGCCAGCACCCGGCCGTCCAGCATGCTGACGATCCGGGCCGCATAATCGGCATGGGCGGGCGAGTGGGTGACCATCACGATCGT
>ERZ1066122.1642-NODE-1642-length-17132-cov-18.828190_pt1 | contig 17132 bp, 17 predicted proteins | sample MGYA00382769_ERZ1066122 | MGnify/ENA primary metagenome ERZ1066122 (study PRJEB33369, sample SAMEA5778352) | biofilm metagenome | biome: Industrial cooling water; feature: Water cooling tower basin; material: Biofilm | place: United Arab Emirates | collected... | reverse complement strand
GCAACCCGAAGGACCCGGTGTACTACGACTACATGCTGTCGTACTCGCCCTACGACCAGGTGGAAGCCAAGGCCTACCCGTCGATGCTGGTCACCACCGGCCTGTGGGATTCGCAGGTGCAGTACTTCGAGCCCGCCAAGTGGGTCGCCCGCCTGCGCGCCAGGAAGACCGACGGCAACCCGCTGCTGTTCCGCACCAACATGGAGGCGGGCCACGGCGGCAAGTCCGGCCGCTTCCAGCGCTACCGTGAGCGCGCGGAGGAATACGCATTCGTGCTCGACCAGCTCGGGCTGAACCAGTAACCGCTGGAAGCAGTCTTGACGCGGATTTACGCGGATAAACGCGGATAGAGCGATATGAAAAAAGGGGTCAGAGTAAATATTTGCTTGAAGCAAATATTTACTCTGACCCCTTTTTCTCTCAGGGCTCCACTCCCCGTTCTGCCTTTGCTCTATCCGCGTTTATCCGCGTAGATCCGCGTCAAAATGCTCTACCACCCCGCTTGGTCCAGCAGGGCGGCGGTGGCGGGGTCGGCGGGCTTGGCGACGAGGCCGCCGCGGGGATTCACGTAGACCTGGTAGGTGGCGCCGTCGAGCATGGGCAGGTAGGCCGCGCTGCCCCAGCGGGCGTCGGCGATCGGCAGGTCGGCCAGCCAGCGTTCGCGGAATTGCCAGAAATCCCACTCGCCGCGCAGGTCGTGCACGCTGCGTTCGGCGGTCAGCTCCTGCTTCGGGTCGCCGTAGCGGCCGGACAGGCGTTCGAAGCGATACACCGGCGGCACGCCAGCCAGCTGGCCGGGCAGGGTCCAGCGGATCACGCGGGCGTCGAGCTGCCACTCATCGCCCAGCAGCGCCAGCACCCGCGGCGCCTCGTCGCCCAGCACCAGGGTGGCTTCATACTGCTGCGGCGCCAGCTGGCGCAGGCTGATCGTGGCGGCCGGCACGTCTTCCAGCAGCCAGGCGTACTGGCGCAGCAGCCCGCCCAGGCCGGCCAGGCCCAGGGCCACCAGCACCAGCACCGTGCCCACGCCGCGCAGAAGCCACTTTCCGGCGCCTCGCGCCTTGCGCGTCCACGCCACCACGCCCACCAGGAAAAGCACCGCCGCCACTGCCCAAAGCCAGGCCGAAATCGCCATCACCCACCCCACGCCAAAGGACTTGGCGAAGACTATACTCGGCGCATGAACAAGCCCCGACTTGCCCTGCTGCTGTTGAGCCTTGCCCTGGTCGCCGCCTGCGGCACCAAGGGCGACCTGGTGCCGCCCCCGGCGGAGGCGCCGCCCGCCAAGGCCGAATCGCCCGCGGCATGAGTGCGCACCGCCCGCTGCATTTCTCGAAGATGCATGGCGCCGGCAACGACTTCGTCGTGATCGACCTGCGCGGCGGCCAGCCCGCCCCGCCTGCCGCGCTGGTGCGCACTTTGGGCGACCGCCACTTCGGCGTCGGCTTCGACCAGCTGCTGACCATCGAGGATAGCCACGCGCTCGACTGCGTCGCGCGCTACCGCATCTGGAACGGCGACGGCTCGCCCGCGCAGCAGTGCGGCAACGGCGCCCGCTGCGTCGCCGCCTGGCTGCGGCGCGACGGCGCGGCCACCGGTTCCCGATTCCGCCTCGACAGCCCCGCGGGCGTGATCGACGTCGAATGCCTGCCCGATGGCCGCTACTCGCTGGGCATGGGCCGGCCGCTGTTCGAGCCGGCGAAGGTTCCGTTCCACGCCGCGGCCGATGCGCCCGTGCACACGCTGCTGGTCGAAGGCAGCCCGCTGCGCTTCGGCGTCGCCTCGATGGGCAACCCGCACGCCGTGGTCGAGGTGGACGACGTCGCCAGCGCGCCGGTGCATCGCCTCGGGCCGGCGGTGCAGGCACGGCCGGAATTCCCCGAAGGCGTCAACGTCGGCTTCGCCCAGGTGCTGGCGCGCGACCGCATCCGCCTGCGCGTGTTCGAGCGCGGCGCCGGCGAGACCCTGGCCTGCGGCAGCGGCGCCTGCGCCGCGGTCGCGGTGCTGGTGCGCCAGGGCCGCGTCGACCGCGCCGTGCAGGTGGAGTTGCCCGGCGGCGTCCTCGCCATCACCTGGCCGGCCGACGACGCGCCGGTCACCATGGCCGGACCCGCCACGTTCGTGTTCGAGGGCGAATTCGCCGTCGCCACGCCATAATGCCGGCATCGCCCGGAACGACCCGCCGCACGAGAGGCCCCCGATGATCGAAGAGAAGAACGAGCGCCTGAGCGCCCACGAAGTGGCGACCTTCCTGCGCCGCCACCCGAAGTTCCTGGGCCAGTTCCCGGACCTGGCGCTGTCGCTGGTGGTGCCCAAAGACGAAGGCTCGGCCGCTTCGCTGGCCAGCTACCAGCTCGACGTGCTGCGCGACAAGAACCGCGAGCTCACCCGCCGCCTCAACGAGCTCTACGCCAACGCGCAGGAGAACGAGCGCCTGACCGTGCGCACGCACCAGCTGAGCCTGGCGCTGATGCGCGCCGGCAGCGCGGCCGACACGCTAAAGGCGATGGTGGCGGTGCTGGGCGAGGACTTCCAGGGCGAGATCGTGCGCGTGGTGCTGTTCAAGCCCGTCGCCGGCCTGCAGGCCGAGTGGCTGCAGGTGGTGCCCGAGGCCGACGCGGCGCTGGCGCCGTTCCGCGACTTCATCGCCGGCAACGAGCCGATCTGCGGCCGACTGAACCAGGACAAGCTGCAGCTGCTGTACGGTGCCGACCAGGCCCGCGCCGCCTCCGCGGTGCTGCTGCCGCTGCCGGGCGTGGGCATGCTCAGCGTCGGCAGTTCCGACGCCAACCGCTTCTTCCCGGGCATGGGCACGCTGTTCCTGCGCCTGATGTCGGAGGCGCTGGTCACCGCGCTGGGCCGCTACGAGCGCGCCTGATGCCGTGAGCGCCGACGCGCCCCTGCAGCCGGGCATCGAGGCCTTCCTCGGTTACCTCGCCGTGGAGCGGCGGCTGTCGGCCAACACGCTCGATGCCTACCGCCGCGACCTGGGCGACCTGGCCGCGTGGATGCAGGGGCAGGGCCTCACCGACTGGCGCCGCCTGAAGCAGGAGGCGCTGCGCAGCTACGTCGCCGGCGCGCACCGGCGCGGGCTGTCGGGCAAGAGCCTGCAGCGGCGGCTGTCGGCGGTGCGCAGCTTCTACCGGCATTTGAACCGCAGCGCGGGTTCGGAACTCAATCCGGCGCTCGGGCTGCGCGCGCCGAAGGTGGCGCGCAAGCTGCCGCAGGTGCTGGACGCCGACGAGATGACGCGCCTGGTGGAAGTGCCCACCGACGGGCCCGAGGGCCTGCGCGACCGCGCGATGCTGGAGCTGTTCTATTCCTCCGGGCTGCGCCTGTCGGAGCTGTGCGGCCTGCGCTGGAGCGCGCTCGACCTGGCCGACGGCCTGGTGACGGTGCTCGGCAAGGGCGGCAAGAGCCGCGTGGTGCCGGTGGGCAGCCACGCCCGCGAGGCGCTGCAGGCCTGGCGCGAGGCGTCTTCGCCGGGCGCCGGTGCGCCCGTGTTCCCGGGACGAAGCGGCGGGCCCATCAGCCCGCGCACGGTGCAGCAGCGGCTGCGCAAGCTGGCAATGCAGCAGGGCTTGTTCAAGCGCGTGCACCCGCACCTGCTGCGGCACAGCTTCGCCAGCCACGTGCTCGAATCCAGCGGCGACCTGCGCGGCGTGCAGGAACTGCTCGGCCACGCCGACATCGCCACCACCCAGATCTACACCCACCTCGACTTCCAGCACCTGGCCAAGGTCTACGACGCCGCCCACCCCCGCGCCCGTCGCAAGCCCTGAACACCGGACGCCCGCCCCCCCTGTAGGAGGGACTTCAGTCCCGATGCCTTTCGCCGGCAAGCATCGGGACTGAGGTCCCTCCCACAGCGGTCAGCGGGAGAGGTTGGCGGCTTCGAGGGCGGCGAGGTAAGCCGCCCAGCGCGTTTCGTGCTCGCGGCCCAGCTGGTGCAGCAGGCTCCAGCTGAAGATGCCGGTGTCGTGGCCGTCGTCGAAGCGCAGCAGCACGCCGTAGTTTCCCATCGGCTCGATGGCGCGCACGTTGACGTCGCGCTTGCCGGCCACCAGCACCTTCTGGCCCGGGCCGTGGCCCTGCACCTCGGCGCTGGGCGACTCCACCCGCAGGTACTCGCAGGGCAGGCGGAAGCGGCTGCCGTCGTCGAAGGCGACTTCGAGCGCGTGCGAGGCGCGGTGCAGGATCAGGTCGGTGGCGCGGGGTGTGTCCATGCGGCCAGTGTAGCGCCCGTGGCGGAGGAACCCCGCGCCGGGATCAGCGCAGCTGCTCGGCGAGTGCGGCGAGCCGCTGGCAGCGCTCGCGGGCCAGGCGGCAGCGGTGGACGCCGTACAGGCCCACGAACGGCATCGTGACGGCGGCGCCGACCTGCATGTTCAGCAAGTCGTGCACGAGTTCCGCGGAGTCGCCCCAAACCATGGCGACCCACATCGCAGCGTGCAGGGCCAGCAGCAGCCCCAACACGCTGTACATGCCGAACCGCCAGTAGTGCAGGGTGGTGGTGCAGCGGCGTTGCTCGATATCGATCAGGGCCTCCACGCCCAGCCCCGCCTCGCTCCACTCGCGCCGGCGCAGCCAGACGACGTAGGCCTGGTACGGGATCATGAACAGCGCCAGGCTGCCGGCGACCCAGGATTCGACCGGCTTGGCGTTGGCGCGCAGCGCCACCCACGCCAGGAACACCACCGTCACGACCGCCAGCAGGGTCTCGAGCACCAGCATGATGCGCAGCCGCCGGCCCTGCCGCCCGGCCTCGGCGCGCAGGGCGTCGACATCGATGCGCGGCACGTCCTGGCCGCGCCAGTCCGAGCCCATCGACTCCCAGTCCTTCATCGGGACGTTCATGCCTTTTCTCCCAGCCAGTCGTTCAGTTGCCGCCGCGCCCGGCTCAGGCGCTGGGTCACCGTGTTTTCTTCCAGTTTCAGGGTGTCGCCGATCTCGCGCTGTGAAAAACCCTCCAGCGCCAGCACCACCACCTGGCGCTGGCCCAGCGGCAGCGCGCGCACGGCGGCCAGCAGGTCCTTGCGGCGCTGGTGGGCCTGGGCGTGGTGGAAGGGGTTGGCATCGGGGTCGGGATGCTCGTCGTGCAGTTCGTCGCCGCGGGCGCGCTGCTCGCGGGCCAGGTGGTCGATGGCGCGGTTGTGCGCCACCCGGGCCAGGAAGGTGCGCAGCGAGGCGTCGCCGCGCCAGCTGGCCAGCGCCTTCCAGACCGCCAGGCTGATCTCCTGGAGAAGGTCGTCCCGGCGCGCGGGTTCGGACTCGTAGCTGCCGGCGATGCGGGCCAGCATGGCGCCATGCTCGCGCAGCACGGCTTCGATCTCGGGCGTGGCCAGGGACATCGTGGGCTCGGCGTGGCGGGGGGCAAGGGCGGCGGCGGGCATGTCGGTCTTCATCCGGTCCTGGAACCACAGACCGGCCCGCCGCGGAAAACCTGACAGCCCGGGGCGGGCTCAGGTTCGGAGCCTGACCCTGCCCTTGGCTGGCGTCACAGGATATAGCGGCTCAGGTCGGGGTCCTGGACGGCGTCGCCGAGCTGGGCGTCGACCATGGCGCGGTCCACCATCAGGGACAGGCCGCCCTTGTCGGGGGCCTCGAAGCTCAGCTTCTCCAGCAGCTTCTCCAGCACGGTGTGAAGGCGGCGGGCGCCGATGTTTTCCTGGCGCTCGTTCACCAGGAAGGCGATCTCGGCCAGGCGGTCGATGGCCGAGTCATCGAAACCGATGTTCACGCCCTCGGTGGCCAGCAGCGCCATGTACTGGCGCACCAGCGCGTTCTTCGGCTCGGTGAGGATGCGCTTGAAGTCGTCCCGGCTCAGCGCGCCCAGCTCCACCCGGATCGGGAAGCGGCCCTGCAGCTCGGGGATCAGGTCGGAGGGCTTGGCCAGGTGGAAGGCGCCCGAGGCAATGAACAGGATGTGGTCGGTGCGCACCACGCCGTACTTGGTGCTCACCGTGCTGCCCTCGACCAGCGGCAACAGGTCGCGCTGCACGCCCTCGCGGCTGACGTCGCCGCCGCCGATGGCATCCTTGCGCCTGGCCACTTTGTCGATCTCGTCGATGAAGACGATGCCGTTCTGCTCGCAGGCCTCGATCGCCTTCACCCGCACGTCGTCCTCGTTCACCAGCTTGCCGGCCTCTTCCTCCACCAGCAGCGGGCGCGCGGCCTTGACCGCCAGCGTGCGCTTCTGCGCCTTGCCGCCACCCAGGTTCTGGAACATCGCCCGCAGCTGCTGGCCCATCTCCTCCATGCCGGGCGGCGTCATGATGTCCATGCCGCCCGGGGCCTGGCTGAGCTCGAGCTCGATCTCGCGCTCGTCCAGCTCGCCGGCGCGCAGCTGCCGGCGCAGCTTGTTGCGGGTCTCGTTCTCGCCTTCGGCGCCCACTTCGACGGCGAAGCCCGGGCCACGGCGCCGCGGCAGCAGCGCATCGAGGATGCGGTCCTCGGCCCGCTCCTCGGCCTGGGTGCGCACGCGGGCCTTGGCCTGCTCGCGGAACATCTTCACCGCGCCGTCGGCCAGGTCGCGGATGATCTGCTCGACGTCCTTGCCGACATAGCCGACCTCGGTGAAGCGCGTGGCTTCCACTTTCACGAACGGCGCGTTGGCCAGTGCCGCCAGCCGGCGCGCGATTTCGGTCTTGCCGACGCCGGTGGGGCCGATCATCAGGATGTTCTTGGGCATCACCTCGTCGCGCAGGGCCGGGTCGAGCTGCATGCGGCGCCAGCGGTTGCGCAGGGCGATGGCAACGGCGCGCTTGGCCTCGTTCTGGCCGATGATGTAGCGGTCGAGCTCGCCGACGATCTCGCGGGGGGTCAGTTCGGACATCAGAGTTCCTCGATCACGAGGTTGCGGTTGGTGTAGATGCAGATGTCGCCGGCCACGTTGAGCGCGGCTTCGGCGATCGCGCGGGCGTCGAGCGTGCTGTGCTGCAGCAGGGCGCGGGCCGCGGCCAGGGCGTAGGGGCCGCCGGAGCCGATCGCCACCAGCCCGTCCTCGGGCTCGATCACGTCGCCGTTGCCGCTGATGATCAGCGAGCTTTCCTTGTCGGCCACCGCCAGCAGCGCCTCGAGCTTGCCCAGGCGGCGGTCGGTGCGCCATTCCTTGGCCATCTCGACCGCGGCGCGCAGCAGGTGGCCGTTGTGCTGGCCCAGCTTGGCCTCGAACACCTCGAACAGCGTGAAGGCATCGGCCGCCGCGCCGGCGAAGCCCGCCAGCACCTTGCCCTCGGCCAGGCGCCGCACCTTGCGCGCGTTCGACTTCATCACGGTGTGGCCAAGGGTGACCTGGCCGTCGCCGGCGACCACGACGCGATCACCGCGCCGGACGGAAAGGATGGTGGTGGCGTGGAAAACGTTCGGGTCCATGCGGGCTCCTGGTCGTGAACCCCATTTCTGGGGTCGCCCCCGCCCGAGGACAAGCACCCGCCATGATCCTGTAGGAGGGCCTTCAGGCCCGAAACCTTGTGGGAGGGACTTCAGTCCCGATGCTCTTCGGCGAATGGCATCGGGACTGAATTCCCTCCCACAGGGACGCTACAGCAGGGCCAGCAGGGCCTCGGTGGGGCGGCCGATGACGGCGCGGGTGGCCGATTCCAGCACCGGCCGCTCGATCAGCCGCGGGTTCGCCGCCAGCAGGGCGGCCCATTCGCTCGCCGGGCGCTCATCGGCCGGCGACAGGCCCAGGGCCGCGGCCTCGTCCTCCTTGAACCGCACCAGCTGGCGCGGGTCGCCGCCCAGCTTGCCCAGCAGGGCGAGGACGTCGGCGGGCGAGGGCGGCTCGGCCAGGTAAAGCACCAGGCCGGGCGTGATGCCCCGGGATTCCAGCAGCGCCAGCCCCTCGCGGGACTTGCTGCAGCGCGGGTTGTGCCAATAACGAAGGGTTTCCATGCGTGAATGATGTCATGGCGCCGGCGGTGCGATAATCCCGGCCATGGACAAGACCCCCGCTGACGGCACCACCCACTTCGGCTTCCGCGACGTGCCCGTGGCCGAGAAGAAGAAACTGGTCGGCCAGGTGTTCAGTTCGGTCGCGCAGCAGTACGACCTGATGAACGACCTGATGTCGCTGGGCATCCACCGCCTGTGGAAGCGCTACTTCGTCGGCACCTCGGGCGTGAAGCGCGGCGACCGCGTGCTCGACCTGGCCGGCGGCACCGGCGACATCGCCGCCCTGCTGCACGAGCGCGTGGGCGAAACCGGCAGCGTCGTGCTGGGCGACATCAACGCGGCGATGCTGGGCGTCGGCCGCGACCGCCTCACCGACCGCGGCCTGGTGCGCGGCCTCGAGTACGTCCAGCTCAACGCCGAGGCGCTGCCCTTCCCGGACGCGAGCTTCGACCTGGTCACCATCGCCTTCGGCCTGCGCAACGTCACCGAGAAAGCGAACGCGCTGAAGGAAATGCACCGGGTGCTGAAGGTCGGTGGCCGCGCGCTGGTGCTCGAGTTCTCGCAGGTCAAGCCCGAGTGGTTCCGCCCGGTCTACGACTTCCACTCGTTCAAGGTGCTGCCGCGCCTGGGCAAGCTGTTCGCCAACGACGCCGACAGCTACCAGTACCTGGCCGAGTCCATCCGCAAGCACCCGCCGCAGGACGAACTCAAGGCCATGATGGCCGCGGCCGGCTTCGGGCGCACCGATTACCGCAATCTCAGTGCCGGTATCGTCGCCATTCACTCCGGCTACAGAATCTGAACACGGCGTAGTTTGTTCAGGAGGGGAGAAGAAGTTAGTGGTCAGGAGTTAGGAGGTAGTAAAAGAAATAAGCGCTCCGCTCTCACTACCTCCTAACTCCTACCCACTAACTCCTGCTTTTCCTGTTCCGGGGCTTCAATCCGCCCGCACCCTCCACGCCTCCCCCAGCGAAATCAGGCCGTCGCGGGCCAGCTGCACGGCGGCCCGGGTGATCGGCACCATGCCTTCCTCGATCGCGGTGCGGTGGATGGCGTCGGCCTCGGCGCCGGGCACGATCAGAGACTGGATCCGCGGCGTCACCACCATGAACTCGTACACCGCGCGGCGCTTGAACACGCCCAGCCCGTCACAGTGCGAGCAGCCGCGGCCGACGTGGAAGACCTCGTCCTCGCCCACGCCCAGGATGCCGCGGATGTGCGGGTCCACCTTCTCCACCTCGCGGCAGTGCTTGCAGGTCAGCCGCACCAGCCGCTGCGACATCACCGCCAGCAGCGAGGCGCGCAGCAGGTAGGCCTCCACGCCCAGGTCGAGCAGGCGCGTCACCGTGGTGGCGGCGGTGTTGGTGTGCAGCGTGGACAGCAGCAGGTGGCCGGTGAGCGCGCTCTCGACCGCGATGCCCGCGGTTTCCTCGTCGCGGATCTCGCCGACCATGATCACGTCGGGATCGTGGCGCAGGAAGTTGCGCATCGCGCTGGCGAAGGTGAAGCCCGCCGCGCGGTTCACCTGCATCTGCTGGATGTCGTCGATGTAGAACTCGACCGGGTCCTCGATGGTGAGGATGTTGATGCGCTGCTTTCGCAGCTCCAGCAGCATCGCGTACAGCGTGGTCGACTTGCCGCATCCCGTGGGCCCGGTGGTAAGGAACATGCCGTGGCTGCGCCCCATCACGTCGTCGATGCGCTGGCGGTCGGCCGCGCTCAGGCCCAGCTGCTCCAGGTCCCACAGGCTTTCGTTGGTGTCCAGCAGGCGGATCACCACCGACTCGCCGTAAACGGCCGGCAGCACCGAGATGCGCAGGTCCACGTCGCGGCCGTCGTCGAGGGTGAAGGTGGTGCGGCCGTCCTGCGGCTTGCGGTGCTCGGCCAGGTTCATCGAGCCCAGCACCTTCACGCGGCTGGTCACGGCCGGGTGCAGGCTGCGCAGCAGGCGCCGCACCGGCACCATCTCGTCGTCGATGCGGTAGAGCACCTCGGTGCCGTGCTCGCCGGGCCGCAGGTGGATGTCGGAGGCGCGGCGGGCCACGGCCTCGCCGATCAGGCCCTGCACGATGCGCACCACCGGCTTCTCGCGCGAGAGCCGCTCGGCTTCCTGGATCGTGGTCTCGTGGCCGCTGGCGCCCGGGTCCAGGCCCAGCTGGTGGGCCACGTCGCGGTCCTCGACTTTGTCGTAGTGCTCGGCGATCGCCTCGCGGATGTCGCGGGCGGTGGCCACCAGCGGCAGCACGCGCTGGCGGCACAGGAAGTCCAGGGTGGCCAGCGAGTCCGGGCTGCCGGGGTCCTCCATCGCCACCGTCACCACGCCCTCGAACAGCTTGATGGGCACCGCGCGCAGGCGGCGCACCACCTCGGGGCGGAGCAGGGCCGTGGCGTCCGGGGCGGAGGGCAGGTCGTGCAGGCGGACCAGGGGCAGGCCCAGGCGCGCCGCCAGGCGGTAGGCGCCCTCGGTGCAGTCGTCGCCCAGGGCCAGCCAGGCCTCGGGGCTCAGCTGACCGTCGGGCGCCTGCCAGGAGTGGCCGCCGGCGGCCACGTCCTTGACGTAGGCGGCCAGGGTGGCGGCGTCGGCGATCAGGCGCGGGGTCCGGGACGCGGGGTGGGCGGGTTCCATGGGGCTCTGCCGGTAAGGGTTACTCACAGTATCCCCGGATTACCGGGGGCGGAATTTGAGGCAAGTCACGCCGTCCCCCCGGGAATCCGGCCACCCGTCCGCGGGACCGGCCGGTCCGGGGCGGCCCGCCCCGCCTGCGCTAGAATCCGGGGGTCCTGTCAGTGGAATTGACCATGCCCCGCTTCGGCCTCCTGCTCGCCCTCCTGATCGCGTCCGCCCCGGCCCTCGGCCAGGACCGCCGCAGCGACGAGCATTCCTACGCCCAGCCCGACAAGGTCCGCATCCGCGACCTGGCGCTCGACCTCGCCGTCGATTTCGACAAGCGCCAGCTCAGCGGCAGCGCCACCCTCGGCCTGGACTGGGTGGATCCGGCCCAGCGCGACCTGGTGCTCGACACCCGTGACCTGGCCATCGAGGCCGTCGAGGCGCGCAACGGCAAGCGCAAGTTCCGCGAGGTGCCGTTCACGCTGGCCGCGCGCGACGAGCGCTTCGGCAGCAAGCTCACCATCACGCTGCCGCGCCAGTTCGAGCAGGTGCGCATCCGCTACGCCACCTCGCCCGAGGCCTCGGGCCTGCAGTGGCTGAGCCCGGCGATGACGGCCGGCGGCAAGACGCCCTTCATGTTCAGCCAGTCGCAGGCCATCCACGCCCGCAGCTGGGTGCCGCTGCAGGACACGCCCTCGGTGCGCTTCACCTACACCGCGCGCATCCGCACCCCGGCCACGGTGATGGCGCTGATGAGCGCCGACAACGACCCCAAGGCCGCGCGCGACGGCGACTACCGCTTCTCGATGCCGCAGGCGATCCCGTCCTACCTGATGGCGATCGCCGCCGGCGACCTGGTGTTCAAGCCGATCTCGGCCCGCGCCGGCGTCTGGGCCGAGCCGCAGACCGTCGACAAGGCGGTGAAGGAGTTCGAGGACACCGAGCAGATGATCCAGGTGACCGAATCGCTCTACGGCCCCTACCGCTGGGAGCGCTACGACCTGCTGATCCTGCCGCCCTCGTTCCCGTTCGGCGGCATGGAGAACCCGCGCCTGAGCTTCATCACGCCCACCGTGATCGTCGGCGACAAGTCGCTCGTTTCGCTCATCGCGCACGAGCTGGCGCATTCGTGGTCCGGCAACCTGGTCACCAACGCCAGCTGGAAGGACATGTGGCTCAACGAGGGCTTCACCAGCTACGTCGAGAACCGCATCGTCGAGGCGCTGTACGGCAAGCCGCGCGCCGACATGGAGTACGTGATCAGCCGCAACGGCCTGCTCGACCAGCTCAAGGACCTGCCGGCCGAACGCCAGGTGCTGGTGCTGCCCGCCCGCGGCGGCAGCGACCCGGAGGACGCGCTGGGGGCGGTGGCCTATGACAAGGGCGCCTGGTTCCTGCAGTTCCTCGAGCAGCGCTACGGCCGCGAGGACTTCGACGCCTTCCTGCGCGCGTGGTTCGACGCGCACGCGTTCCAGAGCGTCGACAGCGACCAGTTCCTGGCCTTCCTGAAGTCGGAACTGATGGCCAGGCGCCCGGGCGTGGTGTCGGACGCCGAGGTGACGGCCTGGCTGACCGAGCCGGGCGTGCCGGCGTTCGCGCCGCAGACCGCCTCGCCGCGCTTCGATGCCGTGGATGCCGCCCGCGCCGACTGGCTGCAGCAGCGCGTCGACGCGCGCGGCCTCGACACCGCGGCCTGGACCACGCAGGAGTGGGTGCATTTCCTCGAGGGCCTGCCGGAGGTGGTGGAGGCCGAGCGGCTGGTCGAGCTCGACCAGGCCTTCCGCTTCACCGGCACCGGCAACGGCGAGATCGCCCAGCGCTGGTATCCGCTCAGCGTGCGCAGCGGCTACTTCGAGGCGCGCCCGGCGATGTCGCTGTTCCTGCGCAAGATCGGCCGCCGCAAGCTGGTGATGCCGACCTACGAGGCGCTGGCGAAATCCACGGAAGGCCTGGCCTTCGCCACCCAGATCTTCGCGATGGCGCGCCCGGGCTACCACCCGATCACCAGCGCCTCGGTCGAGGCCCTGCTGGCGCGCGCCAGCGCCGCGCACCAGGCCACGGACTGACGTGCCGGGCCAGCGTCCCCGCGCCGGCACCCGCCGGATCGTCATCGCCACCTCGCTGGGCCTCGCGCTGGGCGCGGTGGGCTTCGCGGCGACCGCGCCGCAGCGCGTGCTCGAAGCGGAGTTCGCGCGCCAGCGCTGGCTGGCCAAGGCCGGCGTGTCCGAGTTCGACGTCGCCGGCCACCGCTGGGTGGCGCTGTCTGCCGGCCGCGACGGCGACAAGCCGTTGCTGGTGTTCGTGCACGGCTTCACCGGCAGCAAGGAGAACTGGCTGCCGCTGATGCGCGAGCTGTCGAAGGACTACCGCATCCTCGCGCCCGATCTTCCCGGCTGGGGCGAAAGCGACCGCCACCATGACGCCGATTACGGCCCGGTGGCCCAGGCCGAGCGCCTGGCGCAGTTCATCCGCGCACTGCCCGAGCGGCCGGCGCTGGTGGTGGGCCACTCGATGGGCGGGCAGATCGTCGGCCTGATGAGCGCGCGCCACCCGGGCCTGGCCGACCGCATCAGCCTGATGTCCTCGGCCGGCGTGCGCTACGAGGAAAACGCCTTCGCCAACGCGGTGCTGGCCGGCGAGAACCCGTTCCAGGTGACGACGCGCGCCGAGCTCAAGCGCTACCTCGGCATCGTCTTCGCCGACCCGCCGTTCGTGCCCTGGCCGGCGAACGAGGCGCTGGTGCGCCGCCGCCGCGCCGATGCCGCCTTCGAGCAGCGGGTGCTGGACGGCATCGGCCGCGGTCCCGACGCGTTCGCGCTGGAGGCCGAGATGCATCGCATCGAGGTGCCCACGCTGCTGCTGTGGTGCCGCGACGACCGGGTGATCGACGTCAGCGCCGCCGACGTGTTCGCGCGCGGCTTGCCGCGCAGCCGCTCGGTGCTGCTGGCCGGCTGCGGCCACATGCCGATGATGGCGCAGCCGCGGCAGGTGGCCGAGGCGATCGGCGAGTTCATGGACGGCCCGGGCTGAGGCGCATGCGCCGCGGCTTCGCCAGGGGGATCCATCCGGGCTGGCGGGTGCTGCGCCTGGTGGTGCTGGCGTGGTTGGCGGTCACGGCGCTGGTGGTCGTGGGCAGCGCCTTCAGTTCGCGCGCCTTGCCCGATCTTTCGCCCTGGCATCGCTGGACATTCGAACACGAGCCCGGCGCCGGCGAACTGCGTGGCATGGACTGGGCCGCGTACCTGCGCAGCGAACAGGCGGTGTTCGACGAACTGGCCGCGCACCGCGCCGCCGACCCGCGGCCCGGCCGCTACCGCTACGAAGCGCAGAGCCTGCTGGGCCCGCGCGACGGCGCCATCGACTGGAACCGCAGCCAGGTGCTGGCGCCCGAGGGCGAGGTGCGCGGCGGCGTGCTGATGCTGCACGGCATGAGCGATTCGCCCTACAGCCTGCGCCACCTGGCCGACATCTACCGGGCGCGCGGCTTCGTGGTGGTGATCCCGCGCCTGCCGGGCCACGGCACCGCGCCTTCGGGCCTGCGCAGCGCACAGTGGATGGCGTGGCTGGCGACGGTGGAGCTGGCGGCGCGCGAGGTGCGCGTGCGCGCGGACGAGGGCAAGCCCTTCCACCTGGTGGGCTATTCCAACGGCGCCGCGCTCGGCCTGAAGTACGCGATGGATCGCGCGGAAGAGGGCGACCGCGCCGAACTGCCCGTGCCCGACCGGCTGGTGATGGTGTCGCCGATGATCGGCATCGGCCGGCTGGCGGCGTTCTCTCGGCTGATGCCGCTGCTGTCGTGGATCCCGTACTTCGAGAAGTCGCGCTGGCTGGACGTGCAGCCGGAGTTCAACCCGTTCAAGTACAACTCGTTCCCGGTGAACGGCGTGCGCCAGAGCTGGCTGCTGGTGGGCGCGGTGCAGACCCAGCTGCTGCAGCTCAAGGCCACCGGGCGCAGCGAGCGGCTGCCGCCGATCCTCGCCTTCCAGTCGGTGCTCGACGGCACGGTGAGCACGGAGGCCGTGGTGCGCAACCTGTTCGACCAGCTGCCGGCCAACGACAGCGAACTCGTGCTGTTCGACATCAACCGGCAGGGCGTGCTGGCGCCGATGCTGCGCCGCTCGGCCAGCGGCGTGCTCGACGACCTGCAGCCGGACGAAGCCTTCGAATACCGGCTGACGGTGATCGGCAATGTCGACGCTGATTCCGCCAACGTCGCCGAGCGCCGGCGCGAGCCCGGCCGGCGCGAGGCGGTGCTGCGGCCGCTCGTCTATCTGTATCCGTCGAACGTGTACTCGCTGTCGCACGTGGCGCTGCCGTTCCCGCCGGACGACCCGCTGTACGGCCTGTCGCCGCGGCTGGACGAGGACTACGGCATCCGCCTCGGCACCCTGGCCCTGCACGGCGAGCGCGGCGCCCTCTCGGTCGGCACCGACCAGCTGCTGCGCCTGGGCAGCAACCCCTTCTACGACTACCTAGCCACCCGCATCGACGAAACCCTCGAAGAAAAGGGGTCAGAGTAATTATCTGTTTCAAGCGGATAATTGCCCTGACCCCTTTTGACAACTACGGGATCACGGCGCGCCAACGAGGCGCGCCACGGTGAAGCGCTCCAGCAACAGGCGATGATGGTAGTCCTGGTTCGCCAGTGGCCCGCCCGCGCGGTGCGCGAGGCCAGGGGCCTGTTCGCCACACGTGCCTGCAATGCACGCCCAGAAGGCACCACGCGTCGCCTGGATGTCCACCGACCAGGGCGCCAGGTCGACGAGCCAGCGGCCCATCGGCGTCGGCATCTGCGGGGGGGCATTGTCCGGGCGGAACAGCTTGGCGTGCACATTGCCCGTCAGCACCAGCAGCCGTCCGCGGGGCAGGGCATCGAAGGAAGCACGAACGCGCGCGGCCATGATCCTGTCGCGCTCGTTCCCGTCGATGCGCCGGCCAGGCTCGGCGTCGTAGGCGAGCAGGCTGACGTCGCGGCCTTGGGTGCGCAGCCGGCGCACGTGTTCGATGAGATCGATCATGTCGTGGCTGCGGCGGCCGTCGTGCTGGTCGCCCCGCACGTTCCAGAACGGCGTGGCCAGCAGGGCGGCGCGGTCGGCGTCGGTGCCGGCGGATTCCAGGTAACGGCGAAGGTGCGCCTGGCCCGAGCCCGGGATCTCCAGGCCCAGCAGCACCGGGCCTTCCGCGGCGTAGTGCGCGACCACGTGCGCAACGAGGCGCGGGATCTCGCGGGTGCCGTGCATCTCGCCCAGCAGGATCAGGCGCGCCTCGCCGGCGGCGGCGACCAGGGTCTTGGCGGCAGTCTCCGGCGGCTCGCCCTCGGGCGGCGCGGCACGCGTGGAGGTGATCATGGCAAGCGAGAGAAGTGCCGCCAGCAGCAGTCGACGCATGGGGTCCATCCGGAAGGGCCTGCCCAGCAGCTGGCGGTGGACGCTGGCGAATTCAAGCGCCTTGTGGGAGGGACTTCAGTCCCGATGCCTTGGGTCGGAAAGCATCGGGACTGAAGTCCCTCCCACAACAGGCAAGAAAAAAGGCCGCCCCGGAGGGCGGCCTTTCCTTGTCCGAACCTGGCAGTAAATCAGTTCGCGGCTTCGGCGCGCGACGCATCGCGCGCGGCCTTGAAGGCGTTGCCCTCGACGTAGTTCGGCCAGGCTTCATTGCCGGCCAGCTCGCGGCCGACGCCGTACAGCGCCATCAGGTCCTGCACGACGCCGCGCAGGTCCCAGTTCGGATCGAACTCGTCGGCCGGCTTGTGGTAAGCGATGGAACCGTAGTTGGCCTGGATCTCGCGGCCGTAGTCCTTGCCCTTCTCGACGTGGTCGATGCCGCCCTTGGCGTACAGCGCCGGCACGCCGAACTTGGCGAAGCTGAAGTGGTCGGAGCGGAAGAAGAAGCCCTTCTCGACGCCGTCCTCTTCCACCAGCACGCGGCCCTGGGCCTCGGCGATCGGGCGCAGCACCTCGTCAAGCTCGCTGTTGCCCAGGCCGATGACCACGAAGTCCTTGGTCGGGCCCACCACGCTCATCGCGTCCAGGTTCACCACCGCCACCGTGTCCTTGAGCGGGATCACCGGGTTGGCGGCGTAGTACTTCGAGCCCAGCAGGCCCGACTCCTCCAGCGTCACCAGCAGGAACACCACCGAGCGCGCCGGCTTCGGGTCCTGCACGGTGAAGGCTTCGGCGATCTCGAGCACGCCGGCGACGCCGGTCGCGTTGTCGATGGCGCCGTTGTAGACGTGGTCCTCGCCCTCGGTCGCCGCCGCGGCCTTGTCGCCGCCGTGGGTGGCGCTGTGGTCGCCCAGGTGGTCCCAGTGCGCGGTGTAGACGATGGCCTCGTCCGGCCGCTCGCTGCCGGGCAGCTTGGCCAGGATGTTGCGCGAGCTGCTTTCCTTGATCGTCGAGTTCAGCGTGGCCGAGAAGGTGGCGTCGCCCAGCGGCACGGCCTTGAAGCCCGGCACGTTGGCCGCGGCGCGCATCGCCTCCAGGTCCAGGCCGGCGTCGGCGAAGAGCTGGGTGGCGACTTCGCCGGTGATCCAGCCCTGCATCGGCAGGCGCGGCTCCGGGTCGGCGCTGGCGGGCAGGTCGTACTGCGCGCCCGACCAGCTGTTCTTGACCACGTCCCAGCCGTA
>ERZ1066122.1641-NODE-1641-length-17163-cov-7.080021_pt1 | contig 17163 bp, 20 predicted proteins | sample MGYA00382769_ERZ1066122 | MGnify/ENA primary metagenome ERZ1066122 (study PRJEB33369, sample SAMEA5778352) | biofilm metagenome | biome: Industrial cooling water; feature: Water cooling tower basin; material: Biofilm | place: United Arab Emirates | collected... | reverse complement strand
ACATCGGACCACCTCCTTTCACTTGTTGAACTCAAGTTTAAATATGGACGCGTTTTGCTCCCATTCAACCCTTTTCTGCTTTAACGACTGTCGACCATGACCAATTCCGCGTCCGAGGTCGCCTCGACCGCAATTTCGGCAAGGTTACGGATCGCCGCGCCGTCGCGTTCGCCCACGGTGACGCCGTTGATGCGCACCGTGCCCTTGGCCGGCACCAGATAGGCATGGCGGCCGGGGGCGAGGGGGTAGCGCACCGTCTCGCCCGCCTTTATCGCCGCGCCCAGCACGCGCGCATCGGCACGGATCGGTAGCGCGTCGTCGCCCGCCATACCGCTCGCCAGTGTCACGAACATGCCGCTGCGATTGCTTTCGGGAAACTGCCGCTGGCCCCAGCCAGGGGCACCGCCAGCGCTGTCAGGCAGAATCCAGATCTGGAACAGGGTAGTGCTTTCATCTTCGAGATTGAATTCGCTGTGAGTAACGCCAGTGCCAGCGCTCATTACCTGAACATCGCCTGCGGCGGTGCGGCCGACATTACCCATGCTGTCGCGGTGAGTGATTGCGCCGGCCCGGACATAGGTGATGATTTCCATGTCACGGTGGGGGTGCGGGGGAAAACCACTCTTGGCCGCGATGGCATCGTCATTCCATACGCGCAGCGCGCCCCATCCCATGCGTTCAGGGTCGTGATAACCGGCAAAGCTGAAATGGTGCCGCGCATCCAGCCAGCCATGATCGGCATGGCCAAGGGAGGCAAAGGGACGAACATCGATCATGGATTTTTCCGCATCAGCGGGGGAGAAGACGTGGCCCGCCGGAACGCTCGATAAATGGGCAGGCTGCGACGGCTTTGCAAGACCTGGGCTTGACTGTTATAACATTTGTATATACAGCGGCTGGCATTATGACGCTGCAATTCAAACTCAAGGCAATTGGCAATTCCGTCGGGCTGATCATTCCGAAAGAGGAATTGGCACGGCTTGGTCTGGGTAAAGGCGACACTTTGATGGGTGTGCAAACACCGAGTGGTATCGAACTGCGGACCAGCGATCCTGAATTCGAGGCGCAGATGGCCGCAGCCGAAAAGGTCATGTCCCGCTATAAAAATGCCCTCCGCGAACTCGCGAAGTAACTGTCGTGGCTTGGAAATGGGTATCAGCTGACTTCGTCAGCCTGATACATGATCAGCAGATTGCTCGATTTGGGGGTGGTACGGGCGTAAGGGACTATGGTCTGTTGCTCTCGGCTTTGGCACGTCCGGAAAATCTGGCGGCTTACGCTAATCCCGATGTCGCTGCGCTGGCGGCAAGCTATGCTTATGGCATTGCGCGCAACCATCCCTTTGTGGACGGAAACAAACGCACGTCGCTGGTGACGGCTGGTGTATTCCTGTTGCAGAACGGGCACGAGCTGGTTGCTGCAGAGGCGGACGCTGTCATCACCATCCTCGCCCTTGCTGCCGGGGAATTAAGCGACGATGCGCTGGCCGAATGGGTGCGGGCCAATATCATTGCAGCGTCAACATAACGCGCGACTCGTGACAATTCCTCACTTAATTCAAAATTAACCTTTTCCCTTCATTGCTTTCATGGTTAATGAACCGGCAGACCCGAACGGGCTGCCGGGGCACATGGATCAAGGGGCTACCCAATGCGCGTATTGCTGATCGAAGATGAGCCGACGACGGCGAAGGCCATCGACACGATGCTGACGACCGAGGGCTTTAACGTCTACACGACCGACCTGGGGGAGGAAGGCCTCGATCTGGGAAAGCTTTACGATTACGATATCATCCTGCTCGACCTCAACCTGCCGGACATGCACGGTTATGACGTTCTCAAAAAATTGCGCACGGCAAAGGTGCAGACCCCGGTGCTGATCCTGTCGGGGATTTCGGAGATGGACTCGAAAGTCCGCTCCTTTGGCTTTGGCGCCGATGACTATGTAACCAAACCGTTCCACCGCGACGAATTGGTGGCCCGCATCCACGCCGTAGTCCGCCGGTCGAAGGGACATAGCCAGAGCGTTATCAAGACTGGCAAGCTGGCCGTCAATCTGGACACGAAAACCGTCGAGGTCGACGGCATGCGCGTGCATCTGACTGGCAAGGAATATCAAATGCTGGAGCTTTTGAGTCTGCGCAAGGGCACGACGCTGACCAAGGAGATGTTCCTGAACCACCTCTATGGCGGCATGGATGAGCCCGAACTCAAGATTATCGACGTATTTATCTGCAAGCTGCGCAAGAAGCTGGCGCTGGCATGCGATGGGGAAAACTATATCGAAACCGTGTGGGGTCGCGGCTATGTGCTGCGCGACGTTGACGAGCATGGCAACGAGGCGCGCCAAGTCGCCTGAACCCGCTTACCTGAATTGGTCCGAAAAAGGCGGCAGGAGCGCGATCCTGCCGCCCTTTTTTGTTAGCCGAGACCCGAAAAGCGGACATCCTCCACTCGGCCATAGCGTACAAAGCAGCTGAACTTGCCGCGATCATAATAGCCGCTGCGGCCCGAGCGTCCGCGATACCCGTCACGCACGATCACATTGCCCTTGACGACATAACCGTCGCGGCGGCGGTCAATGTTGCGGATTTCGGTGACATCGGTGCGACCCCAGCGTCCGCTGCGATATTCAACATCGCGGACACAGCTGTTCACCGCCTGCCGCGCATTGCCGCGGCGGCGATAGTCATAACCATAGTCACCCCGGACATAACCGCCGCGATCATGACGATAACGGTCGTCATAACGCCGGTCATCGTAGCGGTCATTGTCTGACGACAGGATCGCTGCCAGTCCGCCGATAATGACGGCGCCGGCAATAATTTCGCCCGCGCTGATCCCGTCACGGTCGCGGTCACGCGCGGTTGCGGCGGGTGTGACGGTCAGCATCGATCCGGCCGTGGCGGCTGCAATCGCCGTTTTGGTGAGGGTTGAAAGCGTCTTGGCCATATCAGCCTCCATTTTCGGACCGCACCAGTTGCGGACCGTTGCAGAGGAACTATCGATTCGGGGGTGACATGATGCTGAACTTGTCCGTTAGCTACGGTTCAGCTTACCAACTGCCGAAACTTGCGTCGGCAGGGTCGCTGTGGTGGCGTGCGCGTGCTGCCCGGCGGTGGCCGTAACGGGGGCGACGTACCAGCAGCAGACAGGGCCAGTCGCCGTCTTGGCTGCGCATGGCGAGGCGAAAGCCCTGGACGCGATACGCGGCGAGCACCGCCCGCTCCTGCGCGGCGATCAGCCCAGCGAGGATGAGGTGGCTGCCGGGCACCGTCGCCGCGGCAAAGTCGGGCGCAAGCGTAATCAATGGTCCCGCCAAAATGTTGGCGATCAACAGGTCATAAGGCGCGCGGTGACGGATCGCCGGATGGTCGGTTCCCGCCGCAGCCACGCCCGCAATCTGGCCGCGTGCGCGCCCCATCCGAAAGGCGTTAATACGCGCATTGGCCAGCAGCACGTCGACGCTGACTGGATCGATGTCGCTCGCCAACATTCGCGCGCTGGGCCACAGATGCAGCGCGGCAAAGGCCAGTACGCCGGTGCCCGATCCGATGTCGGCGATATTGGCAAAGCGCCTCCCCTGCCGCGCCAGCCTGTCGATCATCGCCAGGCAGCCTGCGGTCGTCGCATGGCCGCCGGTGCCGAACGCCAGCCCCGCGTCGATGCGCAACGCACGCGTACCAGCGGGCACTACGCCGCGATTATCCGCAGTGTGGACATAAAAACGTCCCGCCTGAACAGGCTCCAGACCCTGCTGACTCAGCGTGACCCAATCCTCGTCGGGCAGGGGGGTCAGTTCGGGTTCAGTTCCATCCGCGCTCGGCACCTCCGCCTGAATGAGCCGGATCGTGCGGTCGTCCGGACGGTCCTCGAAATAGCAGTCGAGTTGCCAGCGCCTTGCCGCCTCGTCAATCTCGCGCGTGACGACAACCGGCGGGTCCGCAAGCGCATCGAGCGTTGGCACCTCGCCCGACAGGCGTTCGGCCTCTGCGCGTGTGCAGGGAAGCGAGAGGAGCCAGCCGGCCATTATTGCGGGGACGCCGTCTCTTTCGCGAGCCGGTCATCCAGTCGTCCCCGCATTTTGAGAACCAGATGGCGTCCGCCCTCCCAGTTCATCAGCGCTTCCTTGCCGGCAAGCCGTTCGAACAAATTGCTGAAGCCTGGGTGGGCAGTGATGAACAGATTGCCGGGCATCGCCCGCACCCGTTCAAACGTCGCGCGCAAGGCGGCGATGCGTTCAGGATGGTCGCTAAAGCGATATCCGTCGCGGGACACGGTCGTCAGGCTATCGACAAAGGCGATGGTCATGCAGCGCGCGCCTTCGCAGCTCCGCCAATGCCAACTGGTGCCGCCGTCTGTGTGACCGGGCGTCGCAACGGCATTGAGCGCGATCGGACCAACGCGAAGAACCGCGCCATCCTCGTACGCTTCATCAACGCTCACCGGAGTCATATTGTCGATGACGCCGTATTGCGGGTCGGCGCGGTCGACCTCGCCCGTTTCCAGCACGCGGCGGGCGGGTTCACGCACCATCAGCTTGGCCCCTGTTGCAGCCTTGAGCAGCGCAAAGCCGCCCATATGATCGATATGTTCGTGCGTGCCGACAATCAGTTTGATGTCTTTGGGATCAAACCCCAGCGTGCGGATGTTGGCGAGGATGCCGGGGACGGCCTCCGCCACTGCGCCGTCGATCAATATATGGCCTTCGGGCGAGGTGATGAGCAGCACGGCAATGCCGCAGGTGCCGACATAGTAAGTGCCGCCGAACAGCGGCGCGGGTGGCGCCGGGTCGGCCCAGCCGTCGCGCCCTTCGCAAGCCTTGGCCAGCGCGCGCTGCTGCGCCTGACCGGGGGTAAGGGGGAATTTTGTCGGCGTGCTCGCGCAGGATGCGAGCAGCGTGGCGGCAAGGCATGGCAGTATAAGCTTACCGAACATAGCTTGCTCCGTTGGCATCGAGCACCGCGCCGGTCATCGACGGCGGCGCGTCGAGCGCGCACCAGCGGGCCATCTCGCCAATCTCTTCCGGCATGGCGACCCGGCCAAGCGGGATGTCGGCGAGCAATTTGTCACCGCCGCGACTTTCCAGATAATCTTCCGCCATGCCGGTCATCGTGAAGCCGGGGCAGATGGCAAAGGCAAGGACGCCGCTTGCCGCATAACCGCGCGCGATGGTCTTGGTCATGGCGACCATCCCCGCTTTTGCCGCCGCATAGTGCCAGTGCGCCGGGCTGTCGCCGCGATAGGCAGCGCGGCTGGCAATGTTGACGATCCGGCCACCGCCCTCGTCGGCCAGCCGGTGGCGGACAAAGCGGCGCGACAGGTCGGCGGCGGCGGTCAGATTGATGCGCAGCGTGCGCTCCCACCCAATAAGCCAGGCTGCATCGTCGGCGTCCAGAGGATTCGCCTCGAACACACCGGCGTTGTTGATCAGTACATCGATACGACCTTCAAGGCGTGTCAGTGCATCGTCCCAGAGCCGTGCCGGAGTCGCCGGGTCGGCCAGGTCGCCGTCCGTGCTGGACAGTGCGACCAGCCGCACTTGGGGCGACGTGAGCGCGGCCGCGATGGCTGCGCCAATTCCGCGTGACGCCCCGGTGAGGAGAATGTTCGTAGCCATAGCCCTGCGCGTCTAGCGCGCAGGGTCTGGCTTAGGCAACCCGGCGGCTGAATTCGCTCGCAGCGCGTTCGAGCTGTTTGAGCCGGTCCCCCATCGCGGCAAACTCGCCAGTCAGACTGCCGATTTCGCCCGCGACCTGGCCGGTTTCGCTGCGAATTGCGGCGATGGTGGAGGACATGCTGTCGGCGGCAAGGGCAGTTTCGTCGACCGCCGCCGTAATGCTGGTAACCGTTTGCGCCTGAGCATCCATGGCGTCGCGGATACGCTCGGCTGATTGCTGAACCTCGTGAATGGTCAACTGGATTGACTGGTTGGCGGTGACTGTACCGCGCGTCGCTTGCTGGATTGCCGCGATCTTGCCTGCGATATCGTCCGTCGCGCGCGCGGTTTCGTTGGCGAGTGTCTTGACCTCTTGCGCCACCACGGCAAAGCCGCGCCCGCTTTCGCCGGCACGGGCCGCCTCGATCGTCGCGTTAAGCGCCAGCAGGTTGGTCTGACCGGCAATATCGCGGATCAAACCCAGGATGGATTCAATCGCTTCTGCATGATGGGACAGGGCTTCGCTGTTGGCGACAGCCTCGCCGGCCTGGTGTGATGCGCGGGTGGCGACTTCTGCCGACGCTTCAACCTCGGCCCGGGCATCCTCGATGGCGCGGATCAGACCAGCGGCGGTTGATGCCGCCTCGCGCATCGCCATGGCGGATTGTTCCGACGCCGCAGCGACCTCGGCCGACTTTGCGATCATGCCCTGCGCGGCGGCATCGGTGGTCTCGGTCTGCTTCGCTACCCGGCTCCGCACGGCCTCGGTTTCTTGCACAAGTGCCGCAATGGACCGGTCAAAGTCGGTGGCGAGTGCCCTGCGTTCGCCTTCGATCGCCGCCTGATCCATCTGCTGCCAATAGGCTGACATAACGTCCGCCTCGAACATGGCGAGCCGTGTTACTGCCTTGGCAACGTCTGCCAGGCGCGCCGCATCTCCGCCATAATGAGCAATAACCAGCTCCATGACATGCTCATGCCCAGCAAGCAAACATGTTTGGACGTCGGCAATCTGCATCCCTACGCGAGAAACCATATTGGCGTTTCCGCAACAGTCCGTGACCCACTTCTGCGACTCCACATCGGAGTAACGGTCGAGAATATATTGCGCACTCCCAGTGATATAGGTGGCGAGTAAGTTCCCTTCCACGCGGCGGGGTACATTGGGCAAGTCGTTATAAGTCTGCCAAAAGGACATGGCGATTTCGCGTTCATGACCGGCAATCGCCACATGGATCGCCCTGGCCAGTTCGGGCAGCCGTCCGTCGCGGTTGAACAGATGCAGGCGGTCCTGCACGCGGATCGGAGTGATCGGCAAGGCTTCGAGTGGCGTCTGGTCCGCGCGGTTCATTGGGATACCCCTGCTGATGGCAATGTCGTCTCCCGGTGATGGCGCAAACTGGTTAATGCGCCGTTAGTGATGCAGGAAATTCTAGGCGCGCCAAACGCGTTTATCGGATGCTATAGGGTCGGCAAAGGAGAGTAAAGTATGATCATCGGCACCCCACGCGAAATCAAGAACCATGAATATCGCGTCGGCCTGACGCCCGAAAGCGCGCGCGAGCTGGTCGCACATGGGCATAAGGTGATAGTGGAAACCGGCGCTGGTGGGGGCATCGGGGCAAACGACGATCATTATCGGGCTGCCGGTGCGGAAATCGTCGCCACTGCGGAGCAAATCTTTGCGGATTGCGACATGGTGGTAAAGGTGAAGGAGCCGCAGTCCGGGGAGCGCGCGATGCTGCGGCCCGGGCAAATCCTTTACACCTATCTCCACCTTGCCCCTGACCCTGATCAGACTCGTGATCTGATGGCGTCTGGCGCGATCTGCATCGCTTATGAAACCGTCACGGGCGCTGGCGGGGGCCTGCCATTGCTGAAACCGATGAGCCAGGTCGCGGGACGCATGTCGATCCAGGCAGGGGCGACCGCGCTGGAAAAGGCGCATGGTGGGCGCGGCGTTCTGCTCGGCGGTGTGCCCGGCGTTGCTCCGGCGAAAGTTTGCGTGATCGGCGGCGGCGTCGTCGGCTTCAACGCGGCGCAGATGGCGGCGGGGCTGGGGGCAGACGTAACCATCCTCGACCGCGATCCTGACGTGCTCGAACGCGTCGGCACTTTCTTTGAAGCGCGGGCCAAGACACGCTTTTCGAACAAGGCGAACCTTGCCGAATGCGTGGCAGAGGCAGATCTGGTCATCGGCGCCGTGTTGATCCCCGGCGCGGAAGCACCCAAGCTGGTTACCCGCGCGATGCTCGGCACAATGAAGCCTGGTGCGGTCCTGGTCGACGTCGCAATTGACCAAGGCGGCTGTTTCGAAACCAGCCATGCCACAACCCATGCCGAACCCACCTATATCGTCGATGGCATTGTTCATTATGCCGTCGCCAACATGCCGGGGGCGGTTGCACGGACCAGCACTTATGCACTCAACAACGTCACGCTGCCCCATGCGCTGCGCATCGCCGATTTGGGATGGAAAGCCGCCTTGCGCCGCGACCCGCACCTCGCCGCCGGGCTGAACGTGTGTAACGGCAAGATTACTTATGCTGCTGTGGCGGAGGCGATGGGACAAGCGCATCACGATGTCGCGGCGATGTTGGCGTGACGATAATGATCGTGATCGAAACCAAAGCGTCATAAAGGCGTTGCGGTATTGCCCTCCTCCCCGGAAAGATGAACGATGACCGATCCCAACATTTCAGAAGATACCCCCGAAGCCGTCCCGCCTGAGAATGAGGTGATGCGCGAAACCCGGCGCGCCAAGGAACAGGCTGCCAAGGCCGAAGCGGCCAGCAAGTCTAAGATCGGCTGGAAAACCGGCGTCGGCATCGGTGTAGGGTCGGCCGCCCTGCTCGCAGCGCTGATGTATGCGAACCGCAAGCGCGATTGATCGCTGATTAGGCTACCGTATCGTTCCGATCCCCTGTCTTCGACAAGCCGAAGCCAGGAGACGAAATAGCGTCAGAACAGCCCCGGTATTTCCCGTTGCGCCGCCGATGGTGCGGCGGGGGTCAGGGGAACCAGGTCCTCTGACGCGCGGCGGGTTCCGCTTGCCTGTGACTGCACCCCGGCGTCGGCGATGGCCGTGCAACTGCGACCCGCGAGGAAGTCGATCGCGGAGCGGATCGATGTTTCGCGCGCATCTCCCAGAGGAAAGGAAACACTGTCGGCAGCGGCGCAGCTTCGCGACACCTTGCTCGCGAGACCGTTGAAATAATCGCCAGCGCCGGATGCATTGCCTGTGGAAAAGGCGACGACCCGCATCCGGTCGTCGCATGCGGAGCGGTCAATGGCGATCTGACCCACCGGCTTGCCGAAGGTATTCGCGCCGATCAACGCCATGTTGGTGCCGAGATAGGGCAACATGCCATTGATGACGAACTCGCTGGCCGAAGCTGTCGATCCGGTGCCGATGAACGCGATGCGGGTGGGCGCTATGGATTCAGGTTGCGGCGCAAAGAAATCGCGTTCGTTGTTCGAAGCCTTTTCGGGGCGGAAGTCGGTGCGGCTGAAAATCTCGCTGGTAAACCGGTTACGGCCAAGCAGATCGCCCATCAGCTCCGCCGTCGATACCAGCCCGCCGCCATTGTAGCGGAAATCGATGATCAATTCAGTGATGCCTTCATTGCGGAAATTGAGGAAGGCGGTGCGCAGTTGCGGGTCGGCGGAGGAGATGAAGGTACGCAGGTTGAGATAGCCATAGCGCCGCCCCCCGTCCTCGATAATCTTTGCGCCGTAGCGGTCGGAAATTGGGTCGATGGAAAAGCTGGTTTTGGTGACACTGACCTCGCTCGTGCCGGTCGAGTTGCTGATTCGCAGCACGCGGGTCACCCCGGCGCTATTGGGGCCAAGGGCATTGTTGATGCCGGCCGTGCCTTCGGCCGCTACGATGTCGGATATGGTGCGCAGGTTACCGCTGCTCGTGCCGATGGCAACAATCTCGGTCCCCCGGTCGATCCCGGCGGCCAGTGCCGGTGCGCCTTCATAGGCCTCGGCAATGAAGAGGCGCCGCGCGGAGCTGTTATAGGAGAGGCGAACCCCGAACCCGGCGCTCGCCCCGCTGGAGAAAAAGGCATTCTCCTCGGCGATCGAGGTGATGTAAGTGAAAAAGCGATCCTTGCCTAATGCGCGGGCTGGGGCGACGAGCGCATCGATATAATCGTCAACATTCGCAAAGCTCGCCGGGTTCACCGTGGTGGCGACGTCGGATGGGAAGAGATACCATTCATTGATGACGCTGCGCGCAAAGGTCTGCCGCTCGCTCAGCGTGCATCCACTGGTGGGAGGGGGCGTGGGGGTTGGCGTCGGCGTCGGTGTCACGCTGATCGGCGGTGGCGAACTTCCTCCTCCTCCGCCGCAGCTGGCGAGGAGCATGGCGGCAATGGTGATGGCAGCAACGCTGGTGCGCATAAATTAACCCCGGTATGGCAATGCCGCATCAAAACGGCAGCAGGCATGAATGGGGAATGAAACAGCGTCGTTACGGCGTCAATGGCGATGCGATCAGTGGCGAGAAAAGCTGACGCGCTGCAATTCCAGAGCGAGCTGAACAAGTTGGCAGCTTGCGTTGCGGCAGATAAATCTCTTCCTGCCAAGTCGGTGTCGACCCTTGGCGGAATAGATGAAGTTGCTAGCACGCGGCTTGTGCGAGTGGACGGCCTCAGGTTGTAACGGGGCAGTGCCATCGGATCAGGATCACAGCCCTAGGTTACGGCTCTCTCGCCCTTAAAGCCTTGCGCCACAACATAAAGCTCAGGCGAGCCCTTGCGGCTGGCCGGGGGTTTGGCATGTTTTACGGTGGTGAAATTGAGTTTGAGCAGGGTCAGCAGCTCGCGGTCCGCGCCGCCGGCAAATACCTTGGCCACGAAAGCTCCGCCGGGTTTCAGCGTTCGGACGGCAAAATCCGCAGCCGTTTCGGCCAGCGCGATGGTGCGCAGGTGATCGGTCTGGGGGTGGCCCACCGTATTGGCGGCCATATCGGACAGCACGAGATCCGGCGCGCCGCCCAGCGCGGTGAGCAGCGCGTCGGGGGCGGCATCGTCCATGAAATCCTGTTGCAAAATGGTCACCCCGGCAATGGGTGCACATTCGAGCAGGTCGATACCCGCCACCGCTGCCTTCGGGGCCAGCTTGCGGGCGACCTGCGACCAGCCCCCCGGCGTAATGCCCAGGTCGATAATCGCGCGCGCCTTTCCCAGAAAGCCGAACTTTTCGTCAAGCTCGATGAGTTTATAGGCGGCACGCGAGCGATAGCCCTCGGCCTGCGCCCGGCGGACGTAGGGGTCGTTAAGTTGGCGTTCGAGCCAGCGGGTCGATGATACGCTGCGCTTGCGGGCAGTTTTGACGCGTTCGTGCAGGCCGCGCCCACCAGCGCCGCGCCCGCCATTGCTGCCGCCGCTCTTGGTACCACCGCTCTTGTTGCCACCACCCGGCCGCGTTGGGCGGCTCATGCGTTGGGCTCCCGCCGGACGACGGGATTCGTGCCCTCCATGCCCGCCAGGCGGCGCAAGATGCCCTCGCGAATTCCCCGATCGGCCACCCCGACACGGGTTGCGGGCCACAGGTCCATGATCCCCTCCAATATCGCACAGCCAGCGACCACAAGGTCGGCCCGCTCGCGGCCGATGCAGCCAAATGTCGCGCGCTCCTCGATCGAGGCGGCGGCCAGGTCGCGCGAAATGTCGCGCAGCGCCGTCGCTGGGACGATCAGTCCGTCGATCGCGCGGCGGTCGTATCGTGGCAGGTCGAGGAATACGCTGGCCAGCGTCGTCACCGTGCCGCTGGTGCCCAGCAGGCGCAAGTTGTTTGCACTGGCGGCGTCCTTGACCCGGCAGGCAAAACCCGCCAGCGCGGCGCGTGTTACGTCGCGCATGCGTGCATAGGCGGCGGTGCGGGCAGCCGCGTCGGGACCGTCCACCGGCGCATATTCGGTGAGCGAGACGACGCCCCACGGGATGCTGACCCAATCGGCGATATGCACCTTGCCCCCGCGATCGCCGACCAGCATCACCTCGGTTGAGCCGCCGCCAATGTCAAAGATCAACGCTGGTCCCTGTCCCGGTTCCAGCAGGCTGTGGCAACCGAGTACGGCCAGCCGCGCCTCTTCCGCAGCGTCGATGACATCAAGCGCAATCCCGGTTTCGCGGCGCACCCGCTCGACCAGCTCGGCACCGTTGGCAGCGCGGCGACAGGCCTCGGTGGCCACCGCGCGCGACAGGGTGACGTGACGGCGGCGCAGCTTGTCGGCACAAACGGCGAGCGCGGCGACGGCGCGGTCCATGGCGGCAGCGCTGATCCGCCCCGATGCCTGCAACCCTTCACCCAGCCGGACGATGCGCGAAAAGGCATCGACGACGATCAACTGGCTGTTTTCCGGGCGCGCAATCAGCAGTCGGCAGTTGTTGGTGCCAAGGTCGATTGCGGCATAGCCAGGGGTGCGGGCGGAGTTGGTGGGCGCAGTGGCACCGCCCCCCTCAGGCGGACGGCGCGATGCCGCGGACGCCGAGCGTCCCCCTCTTGCTGCCATTTGCCGCATGGCTTCGTCTTGCTTTCTCAATCACCCGACTATCCGTGTGGGACGGCCCGGAACTTGCGGCAAGACTAGGGGGGCGGGCGCGGCAAGGCAATACCCCCAAAGGTTTCCGGCCCCCTATACAATGAACTCGTTGAAAGGTGTATTCCCTTCGTCTTGCCAAAGAACAGAGCAGCCCTGAATCCCATGACGGATTCAGGGCTGCTTTCGTGTTCCATCGGGTTGCGACTAAGCTTAACGGCGGCAGCCGTCGTTCGACTTGTCGATCGTCCGCCCGGCCAATGCACCCAGCGCGCCGCCGATGATCGTGCCGACTGTCCGGTCGCCGCGCCGTCCGGCAAGCTAGCGCCCGGCAAGGCCGCCTGCGACAGCGCCGATAATGGTGCCGCCATCGCCCTTGTCGCAGCGGGCATAGCGGCGGCGATCGTCACGCCGGTCATAGCGGCGGTCGCTGCGCCGATCATAGCGGCGTTCGTAGCGGTCATCGTCATCATCGCCATAGTAGCGGCTGTCGCCATAGCGGTAGTCGCTCGCGGCGGCGGGGGTGGCAGCGGCAACCGCCGGAAAAACAATGGCGGCGGCGAGGGTCAGGGTCAGAGTGCGTTTCATCGCGAAATCTCCAGAACGTCGGGCGGGATAGCCGATGACCATGGTTTGCCGATTCGCGTTTGAGCCAAAGCTGAACATGCCGGTTGGCTGGCGTTCATCTTTTCCCGCGTTGCGCCGCGCTCTGCCGGGTGGCAGGGCGGCAGGGCCATGCGCCGCCTTTTCCTGCCCCTGCTGCTCCTGCTGCTCCTCTCCTCCTTTGCGCCGTCGCGCGCGCACAAGCCCTTTAACAACAGCCAGACGATAACCGCGCGCGCATTGCCCGGCATTGCCTCCGGTGAGCGGATCGGTGCCCTTACGCTGGTCGAGGCATGGGAGCTGTCCAGCCCGCACAGCCAGTTCGGCGGCTTGTCCGGGCTGGCGCTTACCGGGGATCGCGCCTTCCTGATGATCAACGACGCGGCCTATCGGCTGCGCTTTGCCCTGAATGCGGATGGTACTGTGCGCAGGGCCTCATTCCATCGCTTGCCGCCGCCCTTTGCCGGTTATCTGGGCAAGTTCCATTATGATGCCGAGGCGCTGGCGCACGACCCTGCGACGGGGCGGTACTGGACCGCGATGGAGGGCACGGGTCAGATCTGGGCGTTCGAAGGCGACGATCGGCGGCGGACGCGGGTGCGCCAGCCGGTGCTGGACAGCTGGCCCGAAAATGGCGGGGCAGAGGTGCTGGCGCGGCTGACAGACGGTCGCTTCATCGCACTGTCGGAACGCGCCGGGCTGTCGGGCCGGCACGAGGGCGTGATGTTCAGCGGCGATCCGGCCAGGCGCACGACCACCCGCTTTCGCTTCTTCCACGACCCGGGGGAACAGGGCGCGCCCACCGATGCCGCGGCTTTGCCCGACGGCCGGATGATCCTGATCCACCGCAAACTTGGCTGGTCGCCGGTTTTCACGACCAGCATTGCGATCGCGGACCCGCGCGGCCTGCGCCCCGGCGACGTGCTGACCAGCCGCCCGATCGCCGTGATCCGCGACCCCCGCCTGGCCGAAAATTATGAGGGCGCGGCGGTGGTCAGCGAAGCGGACGGGACGTTGACGCTGTGGCTGGTGTCCGACGACAATCAACAGGATTGGCAGCGCACCCGCCTGCTGCGGTTCCGGATCGATCCGGCAGCGCTGCGTCCAGCAAAAAGGGCGGCGCCGTCACCGGCCCGCCCCTGATGCGTGGCGCTTGAAAGGGGTTCAGGCGGCGGCCGGGGTCGCCAGCTTCTTTGCCACTTCCTTCTTCACCTTGCGCGCGGTGTCCGACAGCTTGTCGTCGCTGGTCTTCAACAGCCAGTTGTCGAGGCCGCCGTTATGCTCGACCGAACGCAACCCGTGCGTCGACACGCGCAGCTTCACGCCCTTGCCCAGCACGTCCGAAATCAACGTCACATTCTGAAGGTTCGGCAGGAACGTCCGCTTCGTCTTGTTGTTCGCATGGCTCACATTGTGGCCGACCTGGCGGCCCTTGCCGGTGAGTTCGCAGATGCGCGACATGATCAAATCCTCAATTGTCTGGCGACCTTGGTCACGCCCGCAAACGGGTGGGACGAACCGGAAAGGCCGGGAAAGACGGCGCGCTTATCGGCTTGCAGCAGATTCGTCAAGCGAATAGGCCTTGGCAGATGAGCAGTTCCTTTCCCCTGCCGACAGCCATGCAGCGCGCGCTCGACCTGGCGGCGCAGGCGGGGCGCGAGGGCGGGGTGCCGGTGGGCGCAGTGGTCGTCTTGGACGGCACGGTCGTCGGCGAAAGCGCGAATCCGCCCCCCGGCCACCACGACCCCAGCGCCCATGCCGAAATGCTGGCGATACGCGCGGCGGCCAGGGCGCTGGGCCGCGACCGGCTCGACGGCTGCGACCTCTATGTCACGCTGGAGCCCTGCGCCATGTGCGCAGGCGTCATCAGCCACGCCCGCATCGCCCGCCTTTATTACGGGGCCAGCGACCCCAAGGGCGGCGGCGTCACCCACGGCGCGCGGGTGTTCGCCCACCCCACCTGTCACCACCGGCCCGAGGTTTATGACGGGCTGGGCGCGGGCGAGGCAGGCGCGCTGTTGAGGGACTTCTTCGCACTGCGGCGATAGCGGGGCAGTGGCGGATTGGCGACGCCGATGACTGGGAGTGTGGACATTATGTTAATCCTCCCCCCTTCGTCATTCCCGCGCAGGCGGGAATCCATCACCTGCAGTCGAAACTTGCAGTGTGGAAGATGGATCCCCGCTTTCGCGGGGATGACGATTTTGTGCAGGGCCATCACGCGCTCAATATCCCGTCTTGCCAGCTCTTATCTCCCATGTCCCCCGCATCCTCCCTCTCCCCCGTCTGCCCTGAGCTTGTCGAAGGGCCGTTCTTTCTTTGACCACGACCGAAGAAAGGACGGCCCGTTCCATCATAGCCTTGTCATTCCCGCGCAGGCGGGAATCCATCTTCGGCTGCTCAACGCTGAACCAGTGGGAGATGGATCCCCGCTTTCGCGGGGAGGACGAAAACAGAGAATGACCAGCCCCTGGATTTCTTCCTTCCCGCTCTCATCCTCCCATCCCTGCGCTACGCCAGCATCTCTTCCACCCAAGCCGGGACGAGTTCGGTCGCGGGGCCGTGCCGTGCTTCGTCGAACCAGCGGCTCCCCTGGCTGGGTTCGAGGTTGAGTTCCAGCGTCGCGATGCCCGCCTGCCGCGCCTCGCGCACCAGCCCGGCGGCGGGATAGACGGCGCCCGACGTCCCGACCGACACGAACAGGTCGGCGCGGGCCAGCGCGGCATAAATCGCGTCCATCTGATAGGGCATTTCACCGAACCACACGATGTCGGGCCGCAGCGCGGGCGCGGCGCATGCGGGGCAGGGCGGGCGGCTGATCAGTGGCCCGGTCCAGCGATGGCGCGCCCCGCACGCGGTGCACCAGGCGTTCAGATGTTCGCCGTGCATATGGATCAGGCGGTGGGCACCCGCACGCTCGTGCAGATCGTCGACATTCTGGGTGACGATGGTCAGTTCGCCGTCCCACGCCGCATCAAGCCGCGCCAGCGCGGCGTGCGCGGCATTGGGCTGCGCCGCCTGAATTGCCGCGCGGCGCATGTCATAGAAACGCAGGACCAGATCAGGGTCGCGGGCAAAAGCCTGGGGCGTCGCCACGTCCTCCACCCGGTGCTGTTCCCACAGCCCGCCCGCGTCGCGAAACGTGCCGATGCCGCTTTCCGCACTGATCCCCGCGCCGGTCAGGATGACGATATTTCGCGTCATGCGCCCGTCCCGCCAGCCCAAACTTCACCAAAGTTCACCGCTATACGGAAAATGCGCGGAAGGGTGACGTTATGACGACAATCGGCGCGGAGCAGCAGCGGCGGGGTCGGTTGCGGCAAGATACAGGTCATGCCGGAGCCTAGGCAGAACTGCTTTGTGTAGGATAGGGTAAAGTTGTGCTGGGCGCGGTCTGTGCGGCGCAGGACGGGCGTTTTCATCGTTGTTTTTTTACCGTCGCCCCGTGATCGACACGGGGCTTGGCTAATTTTTCGCGAGAGATTGAAGTGTGATAACTATATATAATCGTCATTCCCGCGCAGGCGGGAATCCATCGCCTGGTGTCGAAGCTTAAACTTCAGGAGATGGATTCCCGCCTGCGCGGGAATGACGATTATGGTCGGGCCTGATCTCATCACGCTATAGTCAAGCCCCGTGTCAAGCACGGGGCGACGGGGGTTGGGGGCGGCGGCGGCGGGGTTTGGGGAGGGGGTAGAGGGTGGGGTTGGATTCCTTCCTGTTGCCTTATGCGCGGATTGTTTCAGGCCGCCACCTGGCGCCATTCTTCGCGCAGGGTGTCGGGCCATCGCATGGCCGGAAGCATGGCGGGTTCTTCCGCCATATCGTCGTTGCCGGGGGCAGCGATGGGGCGGCGGTATTCGGCGGTGGGTGCGGTGGTCCGCCGCGCTTTGCTGTGGCGCTCGACGATGCGGCCGGTGGGGCGGAAGCCCAGTTTGCGCAGCACGCCGCCCGATGCCGGGTTGTCGATGAAATGGCTGGCCGCGATTTCGGACACGCCGAGCGTGCGGGCAAGGTCGATCATGTGGCGTCCCGCCTCGGTCGCATAGCCCAGCCCCCAGAAGGGCCGCGCGACCCAATAGCCGAGTTCGACCGTGCCGTCCGCCATCGGGTCGAGCCCGATGCAGCCAATGATCCGCGGCTGTGCCGCCGTGCGCTGAACCATCAGAAACCGGGGCAGGGGCGCATCGGCCCATCCGGTCAGGAAGCTGTGGGCGTCCTCCACCGCATAGGGCCAAGGGGCGGATGCGAGGTTGCGCACGATGCTTTCGTCAGCGATCGCGGCGGTCAGCGACGCGGCATCCTCTGGCCAGCCGGGCCGCAGCAACAGGCGCTCAGTGCGTGCAAAC
>ERZ1066122.1639-NODE-1639-length-17177-cov-6.617451_pt1 | contig 17177 bp, 17 predicted proteins | sample MGYA00382769_ERZ1066122 | MGnify/ENA primary metagenome ERZ1066122 (study PRJEB33369, sample SAMEA5778352) | biofilm metagenome | biome: Industrial cooling water; feature: Water cooling tower basin; material: Biofilm | place: United Arab Emirates | collected... | reverse complement strand
CCCTGATAGGGCTAGTCCTGAGCCTTCGGACCTGCATTGGCTGAGAAGAAATTCGATCTCCCGATCAACCCTTCGCAAACTTCCCCATGATGACCTTTCCTCCTGTCCGCAGCTCATCGAGGTAGTCGCTCCACCATTGAGCCATTCGCACGCGCTCGTCCCAATGCTTGCCGCGATGGTAGATGCCACGCACAACATTGCTGTCGCCATGTGCCAGGGCACGCTCGATCGCATCGGGATTCCAAAGGCCCGACTCGTTCAGGAATGTCGATGCTGTCGCCCGGAGTCCATGAGCGGTGACTTCTTCCTTCGAGTATCCCATGCGACGGAATGCGGCATTGAGCGTGTTTTCACTCATGGGACGCTTAGAGCTGCGCGCAGATGGGAAAACATATCCTTCGCGGCCGAGCATCTCGGCCAGATCAGTGAGATAGCCTCTAACCTGCTTGGAAAGCGGGACGGCATGCGCTCGGCGCGCTTTCATTTTACCGGCAGGGATCTTCCAGACCCCATCGACGAGGTCGATCTCATGCCATTCGGCGTGGCGGAGTTCGCCGGGGCGCACAAACACGTGCGGCGCGATCTGCAAAGCCAACTTCGTCACCATGTAGCCAGTGAAGTCGTCGATGGCGCGGAGCAACCCGCCTAACTCGGTGGGCTCGAGAATTGCTGCATAATGCTTGGCTCGCGGCGTTACGAGTGCACCCTTCAGCATACTGGTCGGATCGGATTTGCAACGGGTCGTTGCGACACCATAGCGAAACACGCGGCCTGCGAACGAGCGGCATTTCTTCGCAGTCTCGTGCTTACCAGTGGCTTCTAGTCGTTTAAGAGGAGCCAGGACTTCGAACGGCTCGATCTCGTTGATGGGTCGGTTCCCGATGGCAGGCGCAAGCTTGTCGAGGAAATAATTGGCCTTGACGATCGTGCCATCGGCACGGCCATTCTGGACCATCATCTGTTCAATATACTCACGTGCAACTGCCTCGAACGTCTGTGCAGAAAGGAACTCGGCGCGGATTTTCCGCTTCCGCTTCTCAAAGGCCGGGTCGCCGCCAGAGGCAACAGCTCGTCGTGCCTCGTAGGCTGCGTCTCGCGCTTGCTTGAGGCTGATTTCGGGATAGCTGCCGATGCAGAGCTTCTTTTGCGCACCGCCGATCCGGTATCGGAATCGCCAAAGCTTGCCGCCGGTCGGCGTGACCTCGACATAAAGGCCACGCTCATCGGTGACCTTGTACGGCTTATCCTTGGGCTTGAGTGCGCGGAGGCGAGTATCTGTCAGCGGCATGTGGGGGCCTTTTCATCTGGGCCTTTGCGAAACGGCCTCAAAAGGCCCACAAAAGTGTCTGGAACCCCCGAGAACAGGCGGGACGATCCGGAACGATCCAAGGGCCAAATCCCTAGGATTTCTGCGGGTTTTATAGATTATTTGGGAGAACGTGAGAAGAACAAATGGTGCCCAGAAGAGGACTCGAACCTCCACGCCCTTGCGAGCGCCGCCACCTGAAGACGGTGCGTCTACCAATTCCGCCATCTGGGCACACATGCGAGAACCGGTCATCGAAGTCCGGCTCGCGGGTAGGAGCGGGCCAGTAGCGAAGGGGGGGTGGGGCTGTCAATGCGGTTTTGCCAGACAATCGCAATGGTTGCGGGGCGGCGCGGCTTGGGGCATGGGCGCGGCAGGGCGAGCTGCGGCAGACGCGGCCTCCCGCCAAGGCTAACTTTGACCCGGGCGTAATATGGCACAGACTGGCACCCTGCAGGATCGCGTGATTACCCTTTTCGGCGGCAGCGGCTTTGTCGGCGCGCATGTCGCACAGGCCCTGCTCGCGCGCGGCGCGCGGGTGCGCATCGCGAGCCGCAATCCCGAACGCGCGCTCCGGCTCAAGCCGCTGGCCAACCTCGGCCAGATCCAGTTCCTGCGCTGCGACATCCGCGACGAGGCGGCGGTCGCCGGCGCGCTCTATCAGGCCGACGCGGCGGTCAACCTGGTCGGCGCCTTCGACGGAGACCTGCGCGCGCTGATGGGCGTGGCAGCCGGACGCATTGCCCGCCTGGCCGCGGCGGGCGGTGCGCGCGCGATGATCCATGTCAGCGCCATCGGCGCCGACTCCGACAGCGAATCGGGCTATGCCCAGGCCAAGGCGCTGGGTGAAAGCCAGGTGCTCTCCGCTTTCCCGCAAGCGACCGTGCTGCGCCCCTCGGTCGTGTTCGGCGAGGAAGATACGTTCATCAATATGTTCGCCGGGCTGATCCGGATGGCCCCGGTGCTGCCGGTGTTCGGCCCCGATGCCAGGTTGCAGCCGCTGCTGGTCGGCGATCTGGCCGAGGCCATCGCCCGATCGCTGGAGAACCCCGCCCGGCATGGCGGCAAGATCTATGAGCTGGGCGGGCCGGAGACGGTGACCATGCTGGAGCTGAACCAACGGATCGCACGGGCCCAGGGGCGCACGCGCCAATTTCTGCCCATGCCCGATGCCGCTTCCGCCCTGTTCGCCGCCCTGCCGGGTACCCCGATGGGGCGCGATCAGTGGATCATGCTCAAGGAAGGAAGCGTGCCCTCGGACCAGCTGCCGGGCTTTGCCGCGTTCGGGATCGAACCGCGTCCGCTGGGCCTCTACCTCGACCGGTGGATGGAGCGGTATCGCAAGTACGGCCGCTTCACCAACCGCGCTAAAATGGCCTGATTTCGGGTCCGCGTTTTGCGCGATCAGACCACCCGCCCCGCTCCTGAGCTTGTCAAAGGTGCGGGGCGGGTGGTCCGACGGTTCGCGTTAGCGAACGCAAATCTTTATCCCAGAGGCTCGACCAGCAGAACCGCGCCGTCGCTGCCGGTGATCCGGACCCGCTCACCAACCGCTGCGTCCGCACCACGCGCGAGCCATTCGCTGTCGCCGTGGCGCACGCGGCCCTGCCCGGCCTCCAGCGCCTGCACGACAATCGCGGTCTCTCCCGCCAGCCGTGCGCCGCGTCGGTTCATCTTCGGGTCGAGTTCCTCCATCGGGTGATCGCGCAGCATCCGCCGCCCGGCGTGCTCTGCGGCGAAGGCGACCACCGAGAAGAACAGCACCTGCAGCGGCATTCCCACCGGGACCAGCCATACCAGCAGGCCGGTGAGCAGCGCTGCCCCGGCCAGCCAGATCAGAAAGAACCCGGGGACGAGGATCTCGGCCGCCGCCAGGAACAGGCCCAGCGCCAGCCACAGCCAGTGTGGCTGCACATCGGCAAGCCAGTCCATCAGCGTTCACCCCCAGTCGGCGGCACGCCGGGGCGGGCCGGTGGGCGCTGCTGCAGCGGACGAGTCGGCGGCGGAAATTGCGGCGGGGACGACGGGTTGACCGCCTCTTTGACCAGTTCGCCGATCCCGCCGAGCGAGCCAATCAGCTGGGTCGCCTCGACCGGGAACAGGATGGTCTTGGCATTCTTGCTGTCGGCGAACTTGCCGATCGCCTTGGTGTATTCCTGCGCCACGAAGTAGTTGATCGCCTGCACGCCGGAAGTGGCGATCGCGTCGCTGACCATCTGCGTCGCCTTGGCTTCGGCCTCGGCCTCGCGCTCGCGCGCCTCGGCGTCGCGGAAGGCTGCTTCGCGCCGCCCTTCGGCTTCGAGGATAGCCGACTGCTTCTCGCCCTCGGCGCGCAGGATCTGGCTGGCGCGGGCGCCCTCGGCCTCGAGGATTTCGGCGCGCTTGAGGCGCTCGGCCTTCATCTGGCGGGCCATCGCCTCGGAGATGTCCATCGGCGGGCGGATGTCCTTGATCTCCACCCGGGTGATCTTCACGCCCCAGGGCGAGGTCGCGTGGTCGACCACGCTGAGCAGGCGGGCGTTGATCTCGTCACGCTTGGACAGCGTCTCGTCGAGGTCCATGCTGCCCATCACCGTGCGCAGGTTCGTCGTCGTCAGCGCCATGATCGCACCGTATAGGTTGGACACTTCGTAAGCCGCTTTGCCCGCGTCAAGCACCTGGAAGAACACCACCGCATCGACCCCGACCATGGCATTATCGCGGGTGATGATCTCCTGCCCGGGGATGTCGAGCACTTGCTCCATCATGTTGACCTTCTGGCCGACCCGGTCGACGAACGGGATGATCACGTGCAGGCCAGGCTGCGCGGCGAGGTGGAACCGGCCCAGCCGCTCGATCGTGTAGACGAACCCTTGGCGGACGACGCGCACGCCCATGATCATGAAAACCACCGTCAGGAACACGATGGCGACGAGCAATTCGAACATGGCCGATGGCCCTCCCCTGGAAAACAGGCGGCCATCCTAGCGTGCACCACGGGCTTTGCAATTCGGCAAGGTTTTGGCTCTAGCCCTGCGTGTTCAGACATGCGGGGCGCTGCCGTGATCGAAATCGAAGTCCAGAACGAAACCCACCAGACCCAGGAGCGGCTTCGTTTCGCTTCCGTCCCGCGGATTGGCGAGGGCCTGCGCCTGCGCGAGCCGGACGGCTGCTGGGCCAGCTACGACGTGCTCGACGTGTGGTACCAGAAGGCCGAGTTTGGCGACGTGTGGATCCCCTATCTCCACGTCTGCCTGACCGCCGGTGAGTCGATCGCTCCGCCGCCTGCGCCAAAGGTTGCAGACCCCGCCACACCGGTCCGCCCCGTCCCCCGCCCGGCCCCGCCGGTCGAGCAGGTCGCCTATGCCAGTCTGATCGCCAAACGGGAGAAAGCGTGATGCACAACCTGATCAAGCGCGAACTGCGGCTGGTCGAGACGCCCGTGCCTTCCACCGGCGCACCGGAACCCGCCGTTCCGGCCATGGCGCAGCCCGCGCCCGTTGCCGCCGAAGCACCGGCTCCGGCTGCGACCGGTGCGGACGATCACCTTGCCGCCATCATCGCTGCCGCCAAGGCTGCCGCAACGGGCGCCGCAGTGCAGCAGGCCGCGCGCACGTGCCTGCTGGTCGACGATTCGCGGATGATCCGCAAGGTCGCGCGCCGGATAATGGAGCAGCACGGATTTGCCGTTACCGAAGCAGAAGACGGCGCGGAAGCAATTGCCCGCTGCCGCGCCGCCATGCCCGACCTGGTCTTGACGGACTGGGACATGCCGGTGATGACCGGCCCGGAATTCGTCGCTGCCCTGCGCGAACTGCCCGGCTCCTGCGATACCCGGGTGGTGTTCTGCACTTCCAAGTCGGGCGCACAGGATATCCATCGCGGTATCGGCGCAGGGGCGGACGACTGGATCGTCAAGCCGTTTGACGAGGCGGCCCTGACCGGCAAGCTGGCAGGTCTCGGCCTGATCTGAGCCATCGGCCGACATGGCCCGGATTGCTTCCGCGCCAGGTGTACCATTACATCGCGGCGTTTGATCGCACGCGCGAGCGGTCTAGGCTCGCAGGTATCCCCGCCAACGTGCCAACCGGAGATTCCCTTGCGCAGCCTTGCCTTGCTTGTCCTTCCTGCCCTGGTCGCGCTGGCACCTCCAGGGCTCGCGGCTGCAACAGTTGACGATGCTGCCCAGGCCCGCGACCTGATCGCGTACGGCCCGCACACGCTGACCGGGCGCGCGGGTGCCACCCGCTATTCGCTTCCGAAAACCGATGCCAAGGGCAAGAAGGTCAAACCCAAGTCAAAGACCGAACGGGTCCATGCGGAAAACGAAGCGGTCTACCTCTTGCCATGGACGGACAAGGTCGCCGCCGCAGTGGCGAAGGGCAACGGCAGCATTCCGCTGACCCGCGCCTTCCTGCTGACCGAAGCCGGCGCGGCAGGAGACTACAATGCGCGGACCTTTACGCGAGCGGACGGGACCTTCCGGCTGCGCGGGCTCAAACCGGGGCGATATGTGCTGGTGACCGAGGTGCCGTATCAGGCGGCTGTCACCATCAGGCAGGATACCGGCAAGACCCGCACCGAAACCACCACCAGCGGGTTCGGCGTGTTCCAGGGCGGCCAGCAAATCGGCTTCGTGCCGACGTCGTCGACGTCGATCACCTCGCCGATATACCGTTATGACAATGCGATCAGCGATCTGAAGCACTACATCATCAAGGTGGTGGAGGTGCGCGGCGACGTTCCGGTTACCAACCTGGGAGAGGTGGAATGACCCGGATTGTCAAATCCCTGCTCGCGGCTGCGACGGCGCTCGTCGCCATGCCGCTGGGCGCACAGACCGTATCGGAGGCGGAACGCGAGGCGATCCGGGAGGAGATTTTCCTCGAGGGCATCCGCGACTGCAAGCCGGCGTCGATGACGCGCTGCTGGTACGTGTTCTACGGCGTCGGCGACAAACCCGGCCGCAAGCTGTGGCTGCTCGATCTCAAGGACCAAAGCGACGGCAAGAAGAAGCATATCGTCTACACCGACGTGCTTGTGATCGATGAAAGCACCAAGACCAAGCCAATGGGGGCGCAAGGCACGAGCGACTTCCTGGTCTGGGCCAACGAAGTCGACTGCAAGAAGCGCCAGATGCGGATGCGGCCCGAAAGCTTCGGCCTGGGCTTCGATGGCCAGAGCGGAACGGCCGGGCAGTACGGCGAATGGTCGAACTGGAAAGGTGTCGCCTTCATGGAAAAGGTCATCGCCGCCAGTTGCGACAAGCAGGTCCGCCTGCGCCCGCTGGCGTACGAGATGGCCTGGGTCGGCGATTACGTACGCCCGATCGATGCGGTCGACTTCGTCCGCCGCTACCTGTGGGAACAGTGAGGCCGCTCCGACCCGGCTGAACCCCCTCAGGTCAGAGCCGCGCAGCGTATAGCTGCATCAGCGCGTCCCACGCTTCCGCTTCGGCGGCGGGGGCATAGGCCGGGCTATCGGGCACGGTCCAGCCATGATCGCCGTCGTAGACCTTGACGGTGGAGGGCTGCGCGCGTCCGGCGGCGACTTCGCGCAGAACCTCGGTGTCGCCGGGCGCCTCGGCATGGTCGTCGCGCGAGACGCCGATCAGGAAGGCGGCATCGGAGCTGGCCATCTGCACGTGCGGGCTGAGCCGGTTATCGTGCCGCACCAGCCCGCCGCCGTGAAAGCTTGCCGCCGCCTTGACCCGCGTCGGCACGGCCGCTGCCGTCCACACCGCAAACGGGCCGCCCATGCAATAGCCCTGCGTGCCGATCCCGCGCTTGGCGTCAACCTCTTCCTGCGCGTCGAGCCACGCCACGGCGGCGCGCGCATCGGCCATGATCGCTTCGGCCGACAGCTTGCCCCGCATGGCCCGTGCGCGGTCCCACCCACCACTGCCGGCAAATTCGGCGAAGTCGGCCCAGATCGGCGCGGGCGTGTCGCGGTAATACTGGTTGAGCACCAGCGCGGCATAGCCGCGCCCGGCGAGGCGGCGGGCAATGTCCTTCTTGGTCTCGCGCAGACCCGCGATGTCCGGCCACAGGATCACAGCGGGTGAGGGGCCGGTGACAGGCGCGACGAACCAGGCGTCCATCGTCCCTGCGGCAGTCGGGAATGTCACCGCGCGCTCACTCATCGCGGGCACGCTTCCGGTGGGATAGCTCTCCTCGGCCTCGACCGGAGCGCAGGCCGCCGCCGCCCCGGCTACGGCCAAGGCACCAAACTGACGCCGGCTCAACCCCTCACGCGCCCATTTTGCCAGCTTCGCTTCGTCGCACATTGCGCTTGCTCCAGTTGACCGTGTTGCGCCTGAACGCAGGACCTGGCCGCAGGTTTCACCATTTTGGGGCAATGGACAAGGCCGCAGGCAGCAGGCAAGAGCAACGGGAGAGCGCGACCGGAAGAGTCGGCTGCGAGGGGGAGAACGGGATGAACCGCATCGCATGGATCGCGGCACTGGCCGCTGCGGGGCTGGCACTCGGCAGTTGTACGGATGGCACCATGCCCGAAGGCGGGATCGACGCGGCGCGCCTGCTGGCGGCCGATGCCGACACCGCCAACTGGATCACCCACGGGCGGACCTATTCCGAACAGCGCTATTCCCCGCTCGATGCGGTCAACACCGAGAATGTCGGCGAACTGGGCCTCGCCTGGTCGGCCGACATGGACACGGCACGGGGGCAGGAAGCGACCCCGCTGGTCATCGACGGCAAGCTCTATCTCACCACCGCCTGGAGCAAGGTGAAGGCGTTTGACGCGACCACCGGCAAGCTCCTGTGGGAATACGATCCCAAGGTGCCTGGCGAAACGGCGGTCAAGGCGTGCTGCGACGTGGTCAACCGCGGCCTTGCCACCTGGGGCGACAAGCTGTTCTTCGGCACGCTCGACGGCCGCCTCGTCGCGCTTGACCGCGACAGCGGCACAGTCGCCTGGGAAAAGCAGACCACCGACCCCGAACAGAGCTATACCATCACCGGCGCGCCGCGGGTGATCGACGGCAAGGTCATCATCGGCAACGGCGGGGCGGAATTCGGCGTGCGCGGCTACGTCGCGGCCTATTCTGCTGAGGATGGCGAGGAGCTGTGGCGGTTCTACACCGTACCCGACCAGCCTTCGGATGACGATCCGGAATACCTCAGGAAAGCAGCCGAAACCTGGAGCGGAGAGTACTGGAACATCGGCGGCGGGGGCACGGTGTGGGATTCGATGGCCTACGACCCCGAGCTCGACCTGCTCTATATCGGCGTCGGCAACGGATCTCCATGGAACCGCGCCTATCGCAGCCCGGGCAAGGACGGCACCGGCGAAGGCGACAACCTCTACCTCTCCAGCATCGTTGCGATCCGGCCTAAGACCGGCGAATATGTCTGGCATTACCAGACCACGCCGGGCGAGACCTGGGACTATACCGCGACCCAGCACATCATGCTGGCGGACATGGACATCGACGGAAAGCCGCGCAAGGTGCTGATGCAGGCGCCCAAGAACGGGTTCTTCTACGTCATCGACCGCGAGACCGGCAAGTTCATCAGCGCCCAGCCCTATGTCGCGGTCAACTGGGCGAGCGGGATCGACCCGAACACCGGGCGCCCGATCGAGAACCCGGAAGCGCGGGTCGACAAGACCGGCAAGCCGGCGATCGTCACCCCCGGCGCGCTGGGCGGGCACAACTGGCACCCGATGGCCTACCACCCGGGCGAGAACCTGGTCTACATCCCCGCGTTCGAGGCGGCGATGGCCTATGCCCCGGAAGCCAACTGGAAGCCCGACCGCAAGCGCGGCTTCAACGTCGGGTTCGATCTGGGCGCGGGCGACCTGCCGCCCGATCTCGGCTTCCGCAAACAGGTGGCCGGTACGCTCAAGGGCATGCTGGTGGCGTGGGACCCGGTGGCGCAGAAAGCGCGCTGGACCGTGCCGCATCCCGGCCCGTGGAACGGCGGCTTGCTGGCTACCGGCGGGGGCCTCGTGTTCCAGGGCACCGCCGGGAGCGAGTTCAACGCCTATAGCGCCAAGGACGGCAAGAAGCTGTGGAGCTTCCCCGCGCAGACCGGGGTGGTCGCCCCGCCGATCACCTATACTGTCAATGGCGAGCAATATGTCGCGGTTCTGGCCGGGTGGGGCGGCGCCTATGCCCTGACGGTCGATGGCGAGCTGATCGACCGGTTGAAGCCGGTGCAGAACGTCAGCCGCCTGCTGGTGTTCAAACTGGGTGGCAAGGCCAGTCTGCCACCCATGCCCGCGCTCGCCAAGCTGCCGCTCGACCCACCCGCCAGCCGGGCCAAGGCCGAGGTCATCGCGGCGGGCGCAAAGCACTATGCGCGCTATTGCGCGGTCTGCCACGCCCCGGCGGCCGTCGGCTCGACTGTGCTGCCCGACTTGCGCCGCAGCGCCACGCTGGCCGACAAGAGCGCGTGGCTGGCGGTGGTGAACGACGGCCTGCTCAAGGATAACGGCATGGCCAGCTTCGCCGGATCGCTGACCAGGGAGCAGATGGACGCGGTGCGCGAGTATGTGATCTTCCGCGCCAATCAGGACAAGGCAGCCGGGGTAAAGTGAGCGATCCGGCGGACATTCGCGGCTGGCAGCGGCTATCCGACCGGGTCACTACCTCGGGCAAGCTCGATCCCGCCGACCCGGCGCGGCTTGCGGGCATCGGTGTGCGCCATGTCGTCAACCTCGCGCTGGCAGACCATCCCGAGGCCCTGCCTGACGAGGCCGAGGCCATGGCGGCAGCCGGGATCGCCTACACCCACATCCCCGTGCCGTTCGACGCGCCGGACGAGGACCATTATGCCGCGTTCAGGGGAGCATTGGCGGGGGACGAGCCGGTCCACGTCCATTGCATCATGAACTGGCGCGTTTCCGCGTTCTTTTACCTGCTCCACCGCGAACAGGGCATGGCGGAAGCCGAAGCCCGCGCACTGATGGCGCAGCAGTGGGACCCGCTGTCCGCCGACGATCCGCGCACTGCGCCGTGGCGCGCCCTGCTGGAGCGGCTGGTCTAGCCCTTGCGCAGACCCATCTGGGCGCTTTGCCCGTCGTCAACCCGGATGGTCGCGCCGGTCACGCACTCGCTCGCCGGGCTGACAAGGTAGAGCAGGGTTGAATCCATCTGCGCCGGGACCGGTACGCGGCGGCGGGCGACCAGCTCGGTCGGGTCGCCGATCCGGGCGAACATGCCGTCGGTCATCTCGGTCACGAACATCCCCGGCGCGATCGCGTTGACGTTGATTCCGGCATAGGCCCACTCGACCGCCAGCGCCTCGGTCATCCGCACCAGCGCGGTCTTGGTCACCGCATAGAGCGCCGCCCCGCCGCCGTTGTAGCTGTAGTGCGCGACCGAAGCGATGTTGACGATGTTGCCCGGCTTGCCCGCCGCGATCAGGCGCCGCGCCACCTCACAGGCGAGGATCCACGGCGCGCGCAGGTTCACGTCGAGCACCCGGTCGACCAGATCGAGCGGCATCTTGTGCGCACGCTGGGCGTCGGGAATACCGGCGTTGTTGACCAGGATATCGACCGGGCCGAACGCCGCCTCTGCCGCGTCCACCGCCGCGACCAGTGCATCTGCATCGGTCGCGTCCATCGCCACCGGCAGCGCCCTGCCCCCGGCGACCTCGATCTCGGCCGCGAGCGCCTCCAGCCGGTCGATCCGCCGCGCAGCGATCGCCACCGCAGCGCCCTGGCTCGCCAGCACGCGGGCAAACCGCGCGCCGAAGCCTGACGACGCGCCGGTAACCAGCGCAACCCGGCCCGACAGGTCGGTCGAGTTGTTGGGCAATGGGTAGTCGGTCATGGTCGATCCTCTCCTTGGTTCGGCCATGGTTCAAGCAGGCTGAGGCCGGGGGCGCAATCGCGCAAAATCGCGGGCACACCCCCGGCCTCGCCCGGCAGGGTTCAGAAGTCGAACCCGACCCGCGCCCAGACGCCGCGTCCGGCGCCGGGCAGCTTGCTGCCGACAGGCACGTCCGAAGCGCCTACCCGGTTGAGCCCGGCAAGGTGCGGGCGGTAGAGCGTGTCGAACTGGTTCTCGACGCCTGCCGCCAGCGTCACTCCGCTGGCCAGTCGCGCTTCAACGAATAGTCCGACCACGGCGTAGCCTTTGCTTGGTGCTTCGCTGTTGGTCGCGGACACCCTGCCTTGTCGTGCTGCGGCAATGACTTCGGCGCCCAGCGTGACGGGGCCGGGCTGCCACAGCACGGCGAGCCGGCCATTGGCCGGGGCCACGCGGTAAAGGTTGTCCGCCGTGTCGCGGCGCTTAGCCCGGACCCAGCTGGCGGTCCCTTCCACCCGCAGGCTCGCGCCAATCGACATGTCGAAGTCGACATCGACACCAATCAGCTCGGCGTCGACATTGCGGAACATCAGCGGGGTGGCATCGCCGTTCATGCTGGCGACCATCTCCACCGGGCTGTTGATCACCCCCGGCGTGGCATCGAACGGTGTGCCCTGGATGTAGTCGTCGACCCGGCGGTAGAACAGCGTCGGGCGCAGGGACAGCCCGCCTTTCTCCAGATCGAACCCGGCCTCGGCGATCCACGCGACTTCCGGTTTCAGCGCACGGTTGCCGACGTAGATATTGCCGTCGGCGAGGCCATAGCTCGCCTCGGTCGGGAGCCAGGCAAAGCGTTCGAGCAGGCTCGGCACCCGGGTCTTGCGCGCCAGCGTCAGGCGCGGAGTCAGCGTGTCGCCCGGCACCCAGCCGCGCAGCACCGCATCCACCGTCGTGTCGCGCCGGTCGCGGTCGCTGGCGACGAACTGCGCCGCCAGCGTGCGCGGCCCCATTGGCACCGCCGCCCCCAGTTGCGGCAGACCCGCGCTCTGGCTGGTCCGGTCGAGCCGTGCGCCTGCCTCCAGTTCTACGCTGCCCGCCCCGCCGCGCCATTCGGCGAACACGCCCAGCCGTTCGGACACGAGCCGGGGCTGCGCGTCGATGAAGAACCCGGCGTTGAACGGATTGGTGATGCGCACGAACTTGTCGGTCAGCTCGGCATCAACCCCCACTTTGACATGGCGCCGCTCGCCACCGAAGCGGAGCGAGGCTTCCGCCGTCATCGTGTTGGCGTCGGCAAAGGTCGCCCGTGCCATCGCTGCGGGAGATGCAGGACGGCGGACAGTCTGGTTGTCCATCAGATGGCGCACCGCAACGTGCCCCAGCCGCACATCGAGCGTCACATCGCGCGCGAGCGAGCCGGTAAAGCCACCCTGCACGAAATCGGTGTTGAAATAGACGATATCGAGCGCGAACGGCGGGTTGCCGCTCGGGTCGGTCTCGCTGCGGCGGTATTCCACGAACAGCTCGCCCGCGCTGGTCTGAAAGCCCGCGATCGCGCCGTAAAGGTTGCGCTCGAATGACGTTCCGCCCGCCTTGCCGCCGGGAATCCGGTAGTCATCGCCTTCCTCACGGCTGGCGAGCACGCCCAGCCGCCAGCGGTCACTGGCGAGACCCGCCATGCCGCCCACGGCGTAGCTGTCATCCACGCTGCGGTAATGCGCGCGCACTGTGCCAGTGGGTGCCAACGCTTCGCCCGTGCCAAACGCCGGTTGCAGCAGCACCGCGTTGACTGCACCGGCCAGCGCGGGGCCTTGCGACACCGGGGCGACCCCGCGCGCGATCTCGATCCGTTCGAGCAGCACAGCCGGAGCGTAATGCAGCGGCGGGTCCATCGCATTGGGGCCGCCGCTGGCGAAGCGCTGGCCGTTGACCCGGCCCGGCACCCGCTCCCCGGCAAGCCCGCGATAGGACAGTTGACCCGACAGCGCGCCATTGCCGACCAGCGCGCCCCCCGCGGTGCGCGCGGCAATCGCGGCGGCGTCGGGCGGCAGGGCGATGCTGGCGGGCGGTTCTACTGCATCGGTGGTGGCGGCGGAGGTGCGTGCGGCGGTGACCACGATCACATCGGTCAGCACCGGATCGCGCGGGGTCTGGTCGGAATGCTCGGCATGAAGCGGAAAGGCGGCCAGCATGGCAGGCGCGCACAACAACAGGCCGCGCAGGCGGCGAAGGGTATTGGTCATGGGAAATTCCTGGACTCGGGAAAGGTGGGCCGCGACGGCGGCCCGGCTGAGTTCAGGACAGGATCGGCGGCCCCCGCAGCGGCGGGCGAAGCCACGCCAGCCGCGCGAGCACGATCCGCGGCGCGGGCAGCAGCGCCAGCGCCATGACGAAGGCAAGCATCGCCGCAAGCTGGTCGACCGGCGGCAAAGTCGCCGCCTGCCCCAGCCCGCCAAAGGCGCAGGGCTGGCGCTCGTCGTCGTCGTGCCCGGGTGCCGGGGTCTTGCGCGGGATCTCCAGCGTCAAGCTGGGCGGGCTGACCCCGGCATCGCGGCAGATCGAGACGGTCAGGGTGAGGTCCTCGGTCTGGCTCACCATGAAGCCTTGCGGCACCAGCGCGCGCAGGGCCCATGCCAGCACCGCCAGCATGAGCCAGGCGGCAGGATTGCGGAACAGGCGGGTGCGCAGCGCGACCATGGCGCGGCCTCTAGGCCCGACCCCCTCCGTTGCCTAGCCCCTGAACACCACCGTGCGCGATCCGTTCAGCAGCACGCGCTCCTCAAGGTGCAGGCGCACCGCCTCGGCCAGCACGCGGCGTTCGATGTCCCGGCCCTTGCGGACCAGTTCGTCGGGGGTATCGGCATGGCTGATCGCCTCCACATCCTGATGGATGATCGGCCCTTCGTCGAGATCGCTGGTCACATAATGCGCGGTCGCGCCGATCATCTTGACCCCGCGCGCATGCGCCTGATGATAGGGCTTGGCCCCCTTGAACCCGGGAAGGAAGCTGTGGTGGATATTGATGCAGCGCCCGGCAAAATGCGCCGCCTGCTGGTCCGACAGGATCTGCATGTAGCGCGCCAGCACCACCAGTTCCGTCCCCGTCTCCTCCGCCAGCGCGCGTACCTGCGCCTCTTGCGCGGCCTTGGTCTCGGCGGTGACAGGAAGATGGTGGAACGGCACATCGCCGATATTGGTATGGGTCAGCGCCCCGCGCGGATGGTTGCACACCACCGCCACCGGCTCCATCGCCAGCTCCCCGATGCGCCAGCGGTACAGCAGGTCGGCAAGGCAATGGTCGAACTTGCTGACCAGCAGCATGACCCGGCGCGGCCGGTCGCGCAGCGCGAGCTTCCAGTCCATCGCGTATTCGCCCGCCAGCGGCGCGAACTCGACGCGCAACGCCTCGCGCGCAACCGCGCCTGGATCGAACTCGACCCGCATGAAGAACCGCCCGCTGGCGGCATCGTTGAACTGCTGCGCTTCGAGCACGTTGCCGCCGCGTTCGAACAGGAAGCTGGTCACCCGCGCGGTTATCCCCGGCCGGTCAAGGCACGACAGGGTCAGGACAAGCGGTTCGGCGGGGCTATGGGCAGACATGGCGCCGCTATGGTGCGGGTTTGGCCGGGTGGCAAGCCATCGGGCAAGGTCGCGGCTGATGCACTGGTGCGCGCGCCCGGCTTGGCGGTGCTGCACCATCGGCTAGGGTGCAGGCATGAGCACATGGAAACGCCTGCTGGGCAAGCTCGCCCCGACTCTCCTCGCCGGTGTCGCAGGGTCGGCCGCGCTGGCACAGCAGCCGCCGCCTGCCCCGTCGGGTCAGTTGCCCCTGCATCCGACCGAGCTGCGTCTGGTCATGCGCTCGCACGAAACCATGGTCGAGCGGGACGCGCTGCTCGCCCGGCTCAACGGGGCGGACGGCGGGCTGGTGCGCTATGCCGTGACCCCGTCGATCGATGCCTTGCTGGTGGCCGACAAGGGGATGACCAGCCTGCAACTCGACCGCGATGCGCTGGCGCGCGCCGCCATTGATCAGGCCACTGCGATTGCGGCCGGCCGGCAGCAGGTGCTGGGGGTCTTGCCCGGCCTGCCTTCTGCCGAAGACATCTCCGCGACCGGATTCCTGGTCAGCCCGAAAGTCGACTATGTCGCCAGCCTGATCCTGCGCGACGGGTGGGACGAACTGGCCGCACAACTCGACGGAACCATGGTCGTCGCCGTGCCGTCGGACGACCGGCTGATCGTCGCGGTGCTCAACCCGGACCGGCCGGTCGAAACGCTGCGCGCTTATGTCGAGGGCGAATATGCCGAGGCGAGCCGGTCGGTATCGCGCGCGCTGCTGGTACGTCGCGGCGGGCGCTGGGTGGAGCTGGACTAGCGGCGACTAGCGCCGGTTCAGGGCCTCTTCGCATTCGGCCATCAGCCGGGCGATGATGTCCGCCACCGGCTCTTCAACCTTGACCATGCCGACGCTCTGCCCCGCCATCAGGCTGCCGCCGTCGACATCGCCGTCGATCACCGCGCGGCGCAGTGCACCGGCCCAGAAATGCTCGATCTGCAGCTGGGCTTCCTCCATCCCCACCTCGCCCCGGTCGAGCATGGCGGCGACCTCGATCTGCTTGGCGGTGAACTCCTCGGTGCCCTTGTTCTTCAGCGCACGGACCGGGATCACCGGCAGGCGCGGGTCGACCTGCACGCTGGTGATCGCGTCGCGCGCGCTGGCGCGGAAGAACGCCTTCTTGAAATCGGGGTGCGCAATGCTCTCGGTCGCGCAAGCGAACCGGGTGCCCAGCTGCACACCCGCCGCGCCCATTTCAAGATAGCTGGCAATCGCCTGCCCCTTGCCGATCCCGCCAGCGACGAACACCAGGTGCTCCTCCGCCAGTTCGGGCAGGATTTCCTGCGCGAGGACACTGGTGGATACCGGGCCGATATGGCCGCCTGCCTCCATCCCCTCGATTACGAGCGCATCCGCACCCGAGCGCAGCAGCTTCTTCGCCAGCGCCAGCGTGGGGGCGAAGCAGATCACTTTCGCGCCATTCGCGGCAATCGCCTCGACGCTGCCCTTGGGCGGGATGCCGCCGGCGAGCACGACATGGCCCACACCATGCTTGCCGCACACCGCAATCAGGTCGAACAGCATCGGGTGCATGGTGATCAGGTTGACCCCGAACGGCTTGTCGGTCAGCGCGCGGGTCGCGGCGATCTCGGCATCAAGCAGTTCGGGCGTCATCGCCCCGCAGGCGATCACGCCGAACCCGCCCGCGTTGCTGATCGCGGAAACTAGATGGCGTTCCGAAACCCAGCTCATCGCCCCGCACAGGATCGCGGTTTGGCAGCCGAGGAAAGCGGTGCCGCGGGTCATCAGGCCGGCGGTCTTGGGATAGTCGGTCATGATCGCAGCGCTTAGGGCGCGGCGGCATTTGCCGCAAGCCCTGCACGGCTCGCGGAGCGGCTCTGCCAAATCCGGCCAAACCGATTACTATCTGGCAATTAATCGATTGGACTAATCAAACACCAATCGCCATTGCACAGTCACACCCCTACCCCGACTCCACATCAAGAGGATGCTTCCATGGACATGAAGACCGGTGAGATGAGCGGCGGCTGCCCCGTCACGGGTGCCGGCGCGAGCCGCAGCCTGCTCGGCCGCACCAACCGCGACTGGTGGCCCGATTCGCTCCAGCTCGAAATTCTCAAGGAAGACGGCCGCCGGGCCGACCCGATGGACGAGGATTTCGATTATTGCGAGGCGTTCAACGCGCTCGATTACAACGCGCTCAAGGCTGACCTGACCGCGCTGATGACCGACAGCCAGGACTGGTGGCCGGCCGACTATGGCCACTACGGCCCCTTCTTCATCCGCATGGCCTGGCACGCGGCGGGCACCTATCGCACCGGTGACGGGCGCGGCGGCGCGGGCTCGGGCCAGCAGCGCTTCGCCCCGCTCAACTCTTGGCCCGATAACGGCAACCTCGACAAGGCCCGCCGCTTGCTGTGGCCGATCAAGCAGAAATACGGCAAGAACATCAGCTGGGCGGACCTGTTCATCCTCACCGGCAATGTCGCCATCGAGAGCATGGGCGGCCCGGTGTTCGGCTTCGGCGGCGG